>Ga0065711_1000029_pt1 | contig 158855 bp, 66 predicted proteins | sample Hoacrofraction12_FD_59098 | JGI IMG/M metagenome (GOLD analysis project Ga0065711, IMG submission 59098) | Hoatzin crop microbial communities from Cojedes, Venezuela - Epithelial fraction 12 v2 (version 2) | ecosystem: Host-associated > Birds > Digestive system > Esophagus > Crop | place... | reverse complement strand
CCCCCCCCCCCCACGCTGCTTCCCCTCCATGGCAGGGCTCTAACCCCCTCAGCTGCCTGGAAAGAGAAAGCGAGAGTGGCCACTTCTTGTGTTTCCTTTACCATCTGGGCTTATTAAAAACTGCGCAGCAAATTAAAAAGTAGGTGGGAACAAAGATGGGGGAATGACATAAAGGGCTGCAGAAAATTCTCTGTGTACTTTCAAAAGCTGGAATTGCCATATGGACTGGCAGAGAGACATGTTTTACATTTCCACTGGTACATGACTGACATCATTTAGCATTAACTTCTATTTGAATAAAATGGTAGTAGACATTTAGGTAATATTACAGGGCAATAAATGTTTTAAAGAGCCTTGGGGGGATGCTCTTGAAACACAGTCCAGACCAGAACTCTAAAAATATGTCTTAATATATATTAACCTCTTTTAGGACTTTTGGCTCTCAAACAAATAATGGAGGATAGAGGTTCCCCCCCCCAATCCTTTTACTCTCTGAATTAAGAGTCCTCGGCTATATTTTTTCCCTTTTTTCTCTTTAGCTGTGCTGGGAAGAACATGAGAGAATGTAGTTAAAATTCAAAAAGGTTCCCCTTTATCATTACCATGAATCAACACAATAAATGAGCCCCTTCAGAGCACGGTAATAAGAATTTGATAAATCATCAGCCAAAAATTAACTAGATGTCAAAACAATCTTTGGGAAGTGTGATGGATTAGGGGCGATAGTGGCAATTAATCTCCCAGCATGAGTTCACAGGAGAGACTGAACGCTGGGAGATGGATAGGGGGGAGACCAAGGCCTCACAAGGTCAGGACACTGCGGAAAGGAACGAGAGAGGGAGAGAGAGGCAGAGAGAAGAAGAAAAAAATTCCACTGAGTCGGCAATACCCAGGCCCCCGGCAGCCAAGGTAGAGGTCAGTCACATGCCTTTGAAAACCTCTCTGTCTCCAGCTGCTCACTGTGATGAGGCAAGCACTTTTCTGCTCCTGCTAATAAATGCCACAAGCCAGCTCACGGGGTACAACACATGGCTGGAGAGAGCGGGCGACGGAGGCAGGCTTCACTCGCAGGGCCGAACGCCTGTGTAAACAATAACAGGGCGGTCGGAGGTGGCAGGACGCCGGAGGGGGAGCGGAGGGAGACAAATCCTTCTCTAATGTGTGAATTCATCCATACAAGGCCTGGCAGTGGGTGCACGTGGCTTGACTAATTCTGCCTGAGCACGGGAGGGGAGAGTGCAGGAGGAAAGTGCCACTGCAGTCATAAATCCCCATCCGGCTGGCAAAACCACTTCCTCAGTCCTCCACCTCGCGACAGGGTTTGCAGCCCCATCAGAAGCCGCAGAGGCAGCTGCGGGCTGGGGCAGCGCTCCCTGCCCCAGCACCAGCCGGGCCGCATCTCCCACTGCTGGGCTGGGCTCCACAAGACCCCTCGGACCACCCCACGGAGAGCCGTCAGCAGGGAAGGGTTTGCAGAGCAGCACAGCTGGGCCACTCTGCCCAGCCCCGCCGGGCTGCCTCCGGGGAGGTAGGAAACAGCACGGTCCATAGCTCCCGGCGTGCGGCTTTAGGAAGAAACCGTCCACTGGACAGGTGGAGGTCAAGGGGAGCGATTCTGCTGTCCCCGTTCTGCGACGCAGCAGGCGAGCCAGGCTGGCACTGGTGTTGGCCACCACGGCCTCCTTTGCCTCTGCTGAGTGGTGGGGCTCCCACCAGAGCCATGAGTTGAATCAGAGCTTCATGCTGGAAGCAGAACAATTCATGCGGCTGCAAACATTTCAAACAAGGGATGTACAAAACTTGCAAGGTGCAGACTGGCCTTCCAGAGCTCCCAGAAAGGGCTTTACATTGATGATATGCATAAAACTTTGTCATAATCTACGATCTTTTTGCAGCCCCAAAAACAACCTCACAAATAGCAATGGTCTGTGAGCCTTCTCACGGCACCTACACGATGGCTGGGGATGAAGTCAGAGGAACAGAGTGAAAGGTGTCCAAGCTCTGCTCCTCCAGCACAGCCTTTGACGCACAGGATGGCTGCAACAAAGCAGACCATCTCAATATACCTCAGTTTCCCTTGGTTTGCAGTGCAGGTGATTCTACCAATGCAGCGGTTTGTGACTCTGTCAGGGCTGGGAAGCACCCTGGGACACCCAGAGGAAAAGGCGAGGGGGCTACACACCCTGTTAACAACATCAGCCTTGCAGCGACGCACTGAGGACGTTTCTCCCCCCCGCCTTCCAGGATTCACTTAAAATCCTGCACATCCCTCCTTCCCCTCCAGAAGTGACTGTCTTCACCTGTGCTGGGTACTTCCATGCCTTCTATCCTAATGCAGCGCAGGCTCCCAGCTCAAGTGAAGCATTGTACAAACAAAAATATCTACCGTGAGTCAGCCGCCGCGTTGCTGTTTTGCTGCCCTGGGAGGCTGCTGGCTCTGCTGGCGCTGCGTAGCTGACCTAGCGCAGCAGCAACTCCCCGCTCTCCTTCCCCACCATGTCCAGCCCCCGGTAACGACACGCACAGCAGCGTCTCTGCTCTGAACGCGGATCTGCACTGGCAGGACTTTTTGACCAGCATCAGCTGGGCCAGATCCAGCAATTATGTGCACGAGGGGTGGTGGCATACGCTGCCAGTCTTGCCCGATTTTTGCTCTTCCTTCTTTGCACAAAAACTGTCACCCAGAATCTTCTGCAATCCAAACAGAAAAAAAAAAAAAAAAGGGTGATGGAAGGAAATAAAAACTCAGGCAATTTCCTGGCAGGGCTTCTGCTGTCTTCTCACACTTTGCACTGGGCCTCAGGGCATGGAGCTCCCAGTGACATTTCTCCCCGCAAACGCAGAGCCCAACGCACTCAGGGTCGCACCAGTCAGTCAGGGTGACACTGGGGACATCGGCAGGCCTGCAGCTGGCTTTTTTAGGAGTGACAGTGACCACAAGAAGATAAATAATTGGCCTAGATCCTCTGCAGCCACACTGCTGCGGTTCTCTGTTTCATCACTCCGAGGCTTGCAATCCTTGCCTGAGCTGTTTAGCATCTCCCCTCACATTTTCACTGCTGGAGCACTGTTGGCTTGACACACACCGCGCTCTTCCCCTCCAGCGACAAGGAACAAATGTTCATGCAACACAGCAAGCGCCCACGGGGTGAGGAAGGACAGCTTCAGATCTACTGAAAACGCCTGGGGCTGCTTGCTTTCACTACCGGCTACCTTCCCACTCCGGGCAGGGTAAGAGGACCAGGGAGCAGCAGCCAGCGACAGTGTCTTGGCTCACCAGCGGTTCCTCTCCTCCACCATCACCCTGGCTCACACCGAAACCAGCTGAGAGAAAGGACAGACAGGTTTTGCTGCTGACAAGCCAAGGGTCTCCAAGCATGACAAGGAATGCAAGACCTGGGCAGAGCATCTGGCAGCAGGGAGCAGCTCTGTATAGCCCTGATAGCTCTAGCCATGACCTGAAAGGCTCTCAAATGGGATAGCAGCACATGCAAGTGATATTTCGAACCCGAGTTGTAAAAGCAGAGCTTGGAAATAGAAGTGGCTGTGAAGTGAAACCAGAAGTGGGAGCACCAGTGAAGCAAAATCTGACAGGCAGCGTGAGCTGTGCTCCTGCAGGCTGCTAGCTCTCCTGTCTCGTCTCACTAGAGGTGCTGTTTATGGACTGAGAAGATAAAGACTCAGGATGCAGCTGTGGCAATATCGCTGTCAGACTTGGCCTGTTTGCATTGGTGTGACACACAGATTCAGTTATGCTGGAGACTCCACTACAGTGGATACTCTACAGCCAGAATGCGAGATACATTCCTTTTCCTAAAGAAACTAAAAGCCCACAGCAGGTTGCAGACATTGGCAACAGCAGTTTTTGTTCTTTGGCTAGATGCCTCAGGGCCAAACATTGTTGTCACTACTGTAGGATATGGGATCAACCCACTGAAGTAGAGTGAATTAATTCAGATTTATGCACTTCAAGTAAATGGGTTGCTAGTGTCTTGAAACAGAGGTGGTACAGCCACCTGGCTTAGACGGAGCATCACTCCTTGCTTGCACTCACAACGTGCTCTGCAGCTGTCTCAGGGATGTTGCTGTGGGAAAGCCACTGGCATCTCCACCAAGATAAAGAAAAATATTTGCTGCAGTCACCTGAACGTGCATATCCAGCTCAATAATGTCTGCCGCTATAATGTGAGAGTCATTTATTTACTGACGTAGGGTTAGCTCAGAAGCATTGTGTAGTCTTCCCTTCCCTACCTAATTTTGCTGCTATGTTAACAGAAACTCATTTATAGAGCAGGACTCGCTCATTATTACTCTTTGTTATTAGAGGCTAAGGACGAGCCTCCATTAGCTCCGACTGCTTCGCTCCTGTGTATTCACACTGTTGATATCACCCTTCTTAAATATTTGCATCCTCAAGAAGCAGCTTTTTTTTTTTTTTTAATCTTGTTGCATCTTTCATGATTTTCCCTGGGTTGCTCACACAGTTCTGTGTAAGAGACAAATGCCTGGCAAGTGTTCGGATACTGCTGGCTGCTTGGTGCATATCAGTGTCAGAAAGATTTCGGGGGGGGGGAAAGAAAAAGCCCGCCCAGCTGGAACACTTTCCCAGAATGCCTGTCTCTTCTCAAGACAGACAAGGCTTGGACAGAACAGATGTTTCCACCCAAAAGCAGATGTGGAGATGTTACTTTCCCAGGGAGGAAATGTGGTGGGGTTTATTATTAACCAGCAGTCCCCATATGACAGCTTCCCTTGACCAACAGTTGGAAAATCTGGAAAAAAAACACAGCCTCCAGTCCAAGTGGTGGCAGGAAATAGCCAGCCCTGGTGGACTCCATTGATTTATTATTATTAATTACAACCTGGAAACGACCAATAATGTCTGGGAGAGTCAAATGTGGAAGAGAAAGAATGCTTGACCAAAGAGGCCAAATTTTTGATGCCGTGATGGCCTTAGCGTACTGCTAAACTTAAGGAAAAGCAGCTGCAAAGCCGGTGTGAGCAGCCTCTGCAAGACAGCAGAACGCAAGGTCTGGCAGCCAACAGAGCGAGGGGGAGGTGCACAACAAGACACAACCCTGTCCCACACACGGAGCATACAGTGGGGCAAGGGACAGCCCGAAAACCAGCAGCGCTGGAGTTGTATGAGGGCAATGCTGAGCCTCAAAAAAGCTGCCTGCTCAAGCCAGACTGGAGCTGTGTCCTGCTGAGGGCCGGCTTCCCCCACAGCACCAGGCACGCACAGCCGTGGCCAGACGACTCCCGCAGCACTGCGGCTACGCGCCGTTAACGTCCTGTGAATCAAGTGATGGAAAACAGGCAACAGAAAGAGAAGAAAGCTCAGAGCAAACCCCAAACCAGACGCGGCAAATAAGAACAGAAATCATCAGAGAAACAATGGCAAAGTGTTTCCATGAAAGAACAAAAAGCAAAATAGATTTTCAAAATGTAAAACATTCGAAAAATGACCAGATCTCTAGTGATGGGAAGGTACAACAAGCAGCTGTGTAACCAGGTCCAGAAAGCTTAATGAAGTGCGGTTACCAGTTTGGAGCTGGAACAAAATAAACCCACAGTTCACAGAAGGCTGATCAAAACCAAGCGAGGCTGTGATAGGTAACAGACAGATGCATGCAAGCTGGTTTACAGTTGCATGGAGAGAGGAGCTGTGGAGTGTTTCAAGCACCAGTGGGCCTCCACGCCGTGTGTCAGCACGGGAGCAGCATCCCGGGCTACTCAGACGGCCACTCCTGCTCGTAGCCCCTGACTGGGGCTTCCAGGCCTCGTCCTGCCCGCGGCGGCTGCAGGCACACGGCACCGCTCTGCTCCGAAAGCGCCGCGCGCTGCGCCTGGCGCCGGCACAGGGCTGCAAAGCGGAGCCGGGATCGGTATTTGAGCAAACAGGGTATCCAGCTACTTAAAATCTGGCAGGTGCACACATTTTGCTGAACCGAGAGGCCTGTTCGCTTTCCTAAAAGCTTTGGATTTCTTCAGTCCTTTTACTCTATAGAGCTTATACACTTCCAGATTTTAAAACAAACATTGAATCAACCATTACCACTACTAGTGTCAAATAAGACACTCTGCTTTGCTGTTGACAGCCCCACCTACGGACACATGGACCCCTTCCCAGCAGGTACTGGAGAGCGCCGGCTCCCCAGCACGCACGCACGCCAGCTGCGGTTAACCCACAGCCCGAGAACTCGCAAAACATCTGCTTATATTTTCAGAGCAGTATTAACATTGTCAGACCATGGCAAATCTGCGTAATGTTAATAGACATATGTATAACATACAAGCCAAAATACACTTGAAATGGGACATGTCAGAAAATAAACAACTATTAACTAATGAAATATAAAGGAAGTTCGTTCTTGCGCTCTCTCCCACACACATCCCCTGCAGCCACAGATCAGTCACCTCCTCCTCGTGACGCCCCACTGCAGCCCCACACCCCACAACTTCCACAGAAACAGAAAGGCACCTCTTCTAAGCGTGCTGCAACAGCATGGGAGGGAGCGCAGAGAACAGGCACGGCCTCCGCCTGCGCTTGCGTGCTCAGCGTCCGGGTAGCACTGTTCTAACGGTCAAGACGTCAGCCCCTTGCTAAGGCAGCTTTAAAAAAAAAGCATGACATTTATGGGAAAAACCAGCCTCCCCAAAACACGTACAGAGCAGCCCTGGCCCAGAGACAACAGCGTCCCGCTTCGGGCACACGGGCTGCAGGAGGCATGAAAAGGCCCCGTTTCCCCTTGTGCTGTTTGTGGCAGTTCTGCTAAGAAAGCCTAAAGGGGGGCCTGGAACCTCCGCTCACCTTAAAGCTCTCTTCCCATGTCAGAACGGGGGAAAGGGGCTCTGCACACCAGGACCAGCATCTCCTGTTCTGAATGTGCCTGATGTTAAGGATGATTGCATCTTCTTTAGGGGTTTTATAGTTCCTTCTTAAAGGGGAACAACAGTTCACCGTACCCTCTCTACCTCTACAGACAGATTTGTAGAAATTGAACCTGAACGGGTTATTTCCACCTCTGCCCTTTTCCTTAATTTATTTTGTAAGGTATATACTGCAGAAACCAACTGCACAGAGGTGAGGAGAAGTGCCCCATAATTGAGAACAATATCTCCAAGGGGCTTTTCCAACGAGGAGCAGATTTCTCTGGCATGCATTTTCAGAGCTGAAGTTAGTATAATGAAGTCCAGAACTTCTAGGTTTCCCCTTTAATATATCCATCATGTCTAGATCCATTATTGACATGTTGACTTTCTTGTTTCTGATTTAAGCTGCCAGACTCGGTAAAATTGCCTTGACAGCTTTAGCATTTGTGGCAGAACACTGACATGATGTTACTTACAGCTAATTAAAGTTGAGAGCATAATAAACAATCTTGGGATCCTAGCAACCTAATTTCCTCGGGTATTGAGTTTGCTGGATCTTGACCTGAGATCTCTGAAGCTCCAGCAAATTCTGAGACTGAGCTCCCTGCTCCATGGGTGCTGGGCTTTGGAAATCACGGTGCTTTTTGTCCCAGCTGGATAACACCAAGAACACACTGGCCCAGCTTGTCCAGGGAAATGGTGAGTGATGGGGAGAGACAGGGATGGGTAACTGGCAAGGAAATGGGAAACTGTGAGAAGCTGGAAGTGGGTTTCTAAGGCCATTTCACCGAGGAGAAATGGGCCAATGGGTTACAGCTAATTAGCAAGCGGATGAAAGCGAGCAAAGGAAAATTTAGACTGATTACCAGGAAATCTTTCCTACTGGTGAGCTCCATTAGACTCCCAAGGGAAGCAGCGCAAACCACACTGCCCGAGTCATTTCAAACTGGCTGGACAAAGCCCCGCAGTGCAGACTGCTGGGAAAGGCAGGCATTCGGGGTAGGAGTGCGAGGCTGAACAAGGTGACCTCATAGAAGCAGATTTTCTATTACTCGTTCATAAGGTCTTGGAAACTTGAACTGCATCAGCTCAATTCTCCTTTCCTCTCCGGTGCCATCTCAAACCCAGCGTGGTTTACATAGAAGTGCCTATTCACAGCGGGAGATTACGTACTCAGAATCGAAAGATCAGTTCAGTCAAGGGCAAAGTTTCACCTTTTCTTCTGATGAACATGTTTTTGTTACTTATTTTGCTTTAACAACAAAAAAATAAAACTTGCCATACCCAAATCAGATTCTTAGAGCTGACTCAGCCAGCAAAATCAGCATTTTTTTTGTCTACACTGTATCAAAAATCACTACTCAGTTGTGCAGAATCAACTGAAATTTGAGGTGAATTAGATCCAAAATCTCCCTCTGTTCCCACAAGTGACTGGCATGCCTTCTTTATCGCCAGTTTCTTGAGTGCTATTGGACTGATTTCTCCCAGTTCCACTGTAGCTCCTCATTCTGCAAAGTAGGGCAACAACATTTCACATCTCTTCTGCAAAGACTTAAATGTCGTGAAAGCGACACCCTCACTGTGAGTCAAGGCATTGTAAGTCATTAGAGCAAACGAAAGTGAAGTTGTGTTAAATCTCAGTGAAAAATATTCTAGTTCAGCATGTTGACTTGAATTTGCGCATACGAAGAAGAACAACTGCTGAAGTCACAGCACGATGATGATGCACCCGACACACCAACAGATGATTTTTAACAGATTTAGTAAACCAGTACAAAGGCTGTGGTCGTGCTCTCAATCTCTTAATTCAGCTTAAAATAGCCTGAAACTGAACCTCATGTTCACACAATGGTTTACTGCATTTAGAGTGGTTTCAAGACCACTGTTCTTAAAAACACAAAACTTCTGGGCACAGACAAGGCCCTAGAGGTGAACCAAAGCACACGCACATTGTAACAGAAAGGCTCTCCGAGTCCAAGCCACTGCTTGCAGGCATCCCAGTGCATGTGTAGTAACGCCAGGGAGGCCAAGAACTTACATCTATGGCACTGCTCCAAGTTTGCACTCATAAGACAAAAATAGTATTTGACACTTTGGAGGATGCTGAACTGTCTCTAGCTTTTGCGAATTGCCACATCTGTTCCTCACTTCCATGGTGCCTCTGCAGGGCTGGCTTACTGCAGCATGTGCTTCTCCAGGGCTGCCCCCAAGCAGATGGGCTAAGAGACCCACACTGCCTGACATGATGGTTCTGGCCTGTGGCTGCAGGTTGGAGGCTTGGAGGATGTTTGGAAAAGGAAGAGAGTAAACAGCCCCAGCCTTAGGTCCACCCGTAAGGGTTATTTACCAGAAAGGAGTCTGCACCGCACACAACAGCTGGGTTTCTGGGCAGAGCCACGGGTGGGAAGAAAGCAGAGAGTAATTATTGACCAAGTGAAGTGAAAAGCTTGGGGGTTAATATGTCTCAAGGCAGAACACCTCCCTGGGCTTCTTGTGAAGACCGATGACATCACCCCTGAACAGTACTCACTTGCTTGTTACTTCATTGCTCAGGGGGAGAGTGGAGTCAACAACGTGGAGTGGGTGTGCTGCCTCCTCCTGACTGGTGCGAAGCAGGGATGAGAGCTTGACTACCTGACAGATTTGGCTTGAAGCAGCCACTGCTGTGAAAGCACTGCAGGGGGAAGCCTTTCTCAAAGGTGACAGCAGGACCTAGGAAGAAAAGGTACTGCAGGAGGAATGCTTCTCTGCTCCGGGAAAAAGAGGCGTGGATCCGAGCCTCCCACCCTGCCCTTCCCAAGAGCCAGGGAAGGCAGCATGGGCTGCGCCTGAGTCTGGAGATGCAGAAGAGACACCTGATTGCAGCACTCACTCCCTTTCATTTCCCATTTTAGTCCTCCCTGTTTCCCGGTGTTTCATAAACACTGGACTTCATTTCAGCTTGCTGGCTGCACGCAGTCCTTTATAGCAGGCGAGTATAAACAGCGTGGATTGCAGATGGATGGTGAAGGAAAAGGAGCATTCACATTTCCCAAATCCTATACCAAAATCCCAAATTTCCCGAATCGTGCTGCACCCTTCCCCATCTCCAGAGCAGTTAATGCAGCAACTCCACTGAAATCACTGGGGACACACACACACACACACACACACACTCCAGCTCCTGGATGAAGGACGCCTGCAAAAGCAGCATTTCCTCCCTTTTGTCTTGGCTGGGGCTGGTTTCAGTTCCCAATTGTTCAGACTCTTAATTCCTCACTTTCAGGCTCTTGCTCATTTCCAGCTGGGCTGTACGTGTGCTTCAGAGATCCGGTGGGAAAGGTGGTGCGCGGTGACCCCCAGTCATTAATCAAGCTGCCTAAGCTGGGGCCTTTTCACAGCCAGAGCCTGATTATTGGCTCTTGGGAGCTGCGTAATAAAACGGCAAGGGGAGTGAGTCCATTTCCTGCCGCCAAACTGCTGACATTAATTCACACTGGGGGGCTTGGGGAAGGCAGCAGGAGGGGGAGAGCAGGGAAAGAGAATCTATCTGTGCAAGTAAACACTGCAGGATCAGCGTGCCGCTACCCAGCTGCCGATGCATGCGTGTGAGCAGACGTGCAATGGCACAGATGTGTTCAGCTATGCACTGTCTGTCTATGTAGTGGACATGCTTTCACAAAATACCAGACAAAATCACGGCCAAAACCAGGGTCCAAGTCTCAAACCTTTATTACTTCAGAGGTCCAGACCCAGTCTGCAGCCACTTGCTGTATGTAGACTGATAGTCACACTATGGCATCTAAAATACTCTTTTTCAGAAAGAAAACCAGCAAGAAAATTAGGTCAACACTTACAAAAGTTTAGACTACAACTGTAACTCAGATTCCCGGCCTGTAGCCCAGTCTAAGACAACCCCAAACAAAATAACTGCCACACCTGTTTTGACTTCAGACTACCAGGACGTGAGCAGTTTACCTCTCTCGGCAATGATCTGTGGCTGCAGAAAGCCTTGTTTCCAAATACCTGCCATGCTTCTAGGGATAGCAGCAATCCATCCTAACAGCTAGGAAAAAACAAAACAAAGCCCCACACAACTACCACAAGATCACTGGAAGTATCTGTAGCTGAGTTTGTAGTGTCCTTGTGTCTAGGAAAAATGGGTGAGAACAAACTGGATGGTAAGTACAACTGGTAACAATTTTCTAAAATTGCAGAAATTTCTTGTTCTTTTCTTTTTTCTTAGCTAATAGTTCTTTTGTCCTGACTCTAGACATTTTGCTAATCAGTTTATATCATATGGGAGCTATCAGCAGAGACAGTCAAGCCTGGGGATATGTACAACCTTTCCACTGCCTGAAGAATCCAAGGAGACCTTTGACTCTTGCCAAATTCCCTTGCAAGGCAAGGGTAAGGGAATAAAGTCAGAGCCAAAATCTGCAAAGTCGTTTCTTCATTAGTCTTCAGATATAATCTTAAAACTTTCCTCTGCTGATACCATGTCTTTATGTGGCAACAGCACTTGAGGAACTGTTTTGCTAAGACCACTTCTTTTCACACTGTTGGCTCTGTTTCTTCACACTAGTCACCCACAGCCTAGCCTGGCCATCTGGCCCCTCAGCTTGTCCACGGCTGGCTGCTGAAGAGCCAAGCATGTGGAAGTTCAGGATCTGTTCCAACCCACCAGGTCAGCTGCTGGGATGTGAGCAGGCAACGTGGCACAGCAATGGTGGCAAAAATAGGAATACCTCTGGAGTAATGTCCTCTGAGACAACATTATTTCGACAGAATATTTCTAGCTGGACATGCAGAATACTCTTTGAGCCTGACTGATCTTTGACAGGATCCTTGCAGTCAGTAACAACCTTGTGAAGAAGCAGAAAATGCCCTCACAATTCCCTCAGTGTAGCACAGTAGGAAATGGTCCCAACAAGGTCTGCAGAGGTGTAAAGGTCTGCATGGGGCATTGGGGAATCAGGTCTAAATTATTTCCTGAAACATCCCACTAAGCATCAGAAATGTAAGTCTACTGTTGTCCTTACCACCATAGTGAAAACAACCTTCTGATTTAACCAGAACCTGAGAACACATACTCCTCCATCCTCCAGCCACACAGAAAAAAACAAAACAAAACACAACAAAAAACGCACCACCACATATGAAACCACATGAGGATGGATAGGAGGTACCAGAGAAGCCTCTGCTTCACAGTCCAACCCATCCTTTTCTGTGAAATAAATGGGACACGGAACTGGGGAAACTGCACAAAGTCAATTGAAAGCAACAGACCAGAACCCCACCACTATTCACCGGTCCAGCTGCATTGCCTTTGATGGAGTCACACCACTCTGCAGCATCACAGAACCTAGTGCGTCACTGACTACCCAGTATATCGAGCCTCAGAGAGCAGGCAGCCGAGCCAGGATTCAGTCCCCAGACCGGCAAGGCAATGGCTGCACCAGTGAACTCCCAGCAGCCAGCGCTGCTCGCACCAGGCACGGGGCTGGTACAGAAAGCAGCCAGTAAATCCAGGTCTGCGAAGGAAACAGTATCATTAATTCTCACATGTGCATCTGAGCAAGAAGTGCCTGATAAAAAAAGACCCATTTGCCATTGCAACTATATCAAACCTTCTACAAAAAGTCACTTTGAGGTCACTGTTTTTGTCCAGTATTTCAATACATTAAATGCAATTACTTCATTGTTGATTTACCTGTCATTAGAGGCATGTGTTTGAACATGATTTATTGAGTGAGTTTTGTGCCAGTTGACTTGCAATAGATTGCACAATATTCAAAAAGGCTCATTTGCTTGGCATTACATTAGAAGCAGGGTGATTGCAACACAAAGCAATGTAAATGAGTTCTGAGAGGCTCCATCATTCATGTTGTCATGTACTGAATCCTATTATTATTTATTACCATAATTGTACTGTGTTTCCTGGGGCGATAAATTAGGACTGATGGGTCCCGCTGACAGCCAAGGACTGGACTCGCTCTATATAATTTAATAGGGATACTGTTGGATCTCTGCTTGGAGGAGACTTAGGAAGGAATTCAGTAACTAAGCAAAATCTTTTCTTAAAAAAATTAAAAATAAAATAAAAGCAGTGAGTTTTTTTCCCCCTTCTCCCTTGGCAGCAATTTAAGTCTTGATAAAAGCTGCAAAGGAAATGGGAGCACTCTGTCTTTCATAATAGGATTGTTAAAAAAATCACTGCCCTGTGTCACAATCTGTTTTCTGCTCCCTGCTGACAGGCAGCCACCTGACGGCTGGGAACAGAGGGACAGAGGATGACTTACAGGGATAGCAGTGACAGCTTCTGACCTCTGGCACACCAGCTGAAATCCAGCCCACAGCTGCAAGGAAAAGTTGTTCCTAGCTGGTGGCTGTGGGGAATGGGTGAGGTTATCCCTACATCTCGCACACAAGCATTCACTAAGTGTCAAACTCCACTTTTTCTGGTGTCTCACAGAAGCGGCTGCCGACCAGCCTGAGATTTCACTGCTCACCGAGGGCCTCTTTGGCAGCTCAGCGCAGCCTTTGCAAGGCCACCGCTCCTCTGGTCTGCACACCCACGGCCCTCTTCCCGACGGGTTTGCAGGCAGCCACGTCCTCATCTGACTGGGGAGCTTCCTATTGCAGATCCTGGGGATGTTTCAGGCGTAAGTTTGATAACGGCCTCCAGGCTGAAGCCAGCTCTTGCTGCTGACCACTTCTTCCCATGCAACTGAATCTCAAGCCCCGAGGAGACAGCAAGGGACTCTCAAACAGCCCTAATAACCCTACTAGAGAGCAAATGTAGGACAAAGGTGGGACCACAGCTCCAAGCATATTTTGCAGCCACTACCTGTTGAAACCAAGCAGTTTGCTCCTCCTAACTTCAGGTGCTTCAAGGTGCAAAACACAAGGAAGAGTCACAAAACTTTGCTCTTAACCAGTGAAAGCTTTCTGAGGGGGATGACTACAGTGACAACACCAAAGCCAGGAGAGGGTTAGCCTAGGTTTGCTGGTGTGTTCATGTAGGCAGTCCCTGGCACTGCTGTGAGCTGTGTAACTGTTATTCTTGGCTCAGCTGGGACACACCTTCTGCTGTTATTTAAATGAAAACCCAAACACTTTATATAAAACTGCTGATGAAAACTGTGACCTTTCCCTTTTCCAATTGAGCTTGGAATCGGAAAGTAACAGTCAAACCAAGACAAGGGGTTTTTTCCCCATCCCACATGCCACAGAACTGGATTTCGAAGCATGCAGGATATGCAGTCATGGCAAAATTTTCACTAGTCCTCAACTCACTGGCAGTTGAGTATGGGACAGCCTTTAACAAAGTACAGCATCTAACAGGCACGCCATGCTTCGAGCAGTTCGGGGAAACCCGGCTCTGCATTGCTGTAAAACTCTCTGCCCTCCCTCCGTGCAGAGAGCCAGCAAAAGCCCATCGCATGCCTCAGGTTTTACTTCAGGTCTCAGAACAAAATGGAAGCAGATCTTCAGCAAAATGTAGGCCTAAATATTAGTCCGTAACTTCCCAAAGTCCCATTCTCCCTTTATGCTATTTTTATACCGATGTAATTCTGCTGACATCACCAGAGTAATTCCGGATTTACAGCGGGGTAGGTAGATCGGAACCAGGGGCCCTTTCAACTGGCTTTCATTTCAGAGCAACCCCACGCTGATGTGGAACTGCAGCGTTAGCCTTTGCGGTCATTTCTTCAGCACGCAATGCATGAGAATTTTGGAAACCCACTGGTCATGCAGCAGGTACATGATTCTTCTCCTTCACACCTAATGTTACAGGAGATAGTGTCTTCAATTCTCTGTAAACTAGGAACTTTTCTTCTAGCATGGGGCTATAGGTCATTTGGATATTTCATACCACCTAGTCTGGACTGTATTAACATGAAGAGGTAACCCGCAACGTGGCTTTTTACCATGACAAAACCCCTAGTTATTCATTGTTCTTAAAGTTGAGAAACATGAGAGTAAAGGATTTCTGGCCTTGAACTGGAGCTTTGAGCATTGCTTCTGAGAACTGATCAAACCTTTCCGTGCCATGGTCATTCCCCAGCTATAGGAATGCTTATTCACTCTGTAGGGTTGTGATTGATATTCATTAGCCAGATTAGGAAGTTAAGGCTGAGAAGATGAAAATGCTGTATTAGTATTGCTGTTGTTTTTAATGAATGCATCCTTCCTTAAAACAAAGCGAATGAACTGCACAAACCACTGCAGCAATGTTCCGCCTTAGAACGAACGGACAAAGTCCCAGCTGCTGAAGACAGAGAGAGCATGAGCAGAATAGCCATTAGAAAGAAGCAAAAGCTTGCATGTCCTGAACAAAAAACATGAGAAGCACTGTAAAAGTGCTGTTTGCAAAGCTAGATAAAGGATTCTAGGAGGAGGATAGGGGAAAACGGGGAGGGCACATCACAGGTTCTGGCATCCAGATTAAGATTCAACAACAAAATTTTTCTTCTTTTCATGCTTTTAAAAACCACCAATACTCTCTCTTTCTACTACTCTTCTTGTAAAGAGACTCAGAGCTGCAGAACCTCAGAACTGTTGGACTTGAACCGGTTAATGATCCCTGCAGTCCTGTATGTTGCATTTGCACGCAAGCAAATGTCCATAAATCCTCCTAGTGGACAATTTTATGGAATAATCAACACATCAGGGATATTTCCTTCTAACCTTCTCTGAGTTAGTGACTGGCTTATGCCCTGAGGCATGAGAACTTATTGACTGGATCCATCTCTTGTTCAAGTCAATAGATATCTGTCAATTCAGGTCAATTCAAATGAGATTTCATTGACAGGAGAAGCTACACAAAGTGTTGCCAGTGAGAAAATGACAGCACACCCCTACCCTCCTTGAGCCATTTGTCAGACAGACATAACCTGCACTGTTTTTATAGAGAGACTTTCTCGCAGCTTCATTGAATAGAAATTGTCCTTGATTTAGCTTCATTGACTTAATTGAGCTGAGCTATGCTAAGCATAAACAAGATCCATCTTGTTTCTCTATGGACACCATCAGAAGTAGCATGAGTGCATTAAAAGGCTGAGGTTGTAAACCCATAATTATGTTAGAAACAGGGCAGCACAGATATCCTTCTGCCAAAGAGCACCGAGCAGTGTCCACAGACACAGACCACCACAGCAGAGCCTGCACCTCCGGCTGCTCGGCTATCAGCATCCCTGCTTCCCCCTCCCCGCCGATCGCTGCTCCAGCTCACATTCTCTCTACCCCACGCAGACATATGAAACTTGTCATTCGGACATCAAAGGCGCTTTTCGCTCACCCTTTCTCCGCGGTGACACATTTTTGGCCAAGCACATCACATTAATAGAACTTGCTGTCAAACAAGAAGGCTTTCAAACAATGGAAGGATTGTACACTGTGCGGCACAGCTGATGGGCAGATCACCAGGTAATGTGATGCAAGAGCTATAAAATATCTCAAAGACATAAGCAAAAAACACAGAGCCTAGTTCTGAAGAGAGACTTGTGGTTTGCAGAGATGTATTTTTTCGGTATAAATTTTGGAACAGACCCTGGCATCAGACTCGATTTGGTTTCCAAACCTAGCTTTAGCTTAACATGCCCATTTCCTCAAGCAGTGCAGTGCTTCCTTGTCCTCTCCAGCACCTCCCTCCCTAGCACATACTCCCCATCCTTCATTTCATTACTTGAGAAAATTATAGGCCAAGTTCAGCTGGCCTCACAGAATCAGTGAAAGTATTTAAAACATACTATGTCGCACTGTAACCTGTGCGGAAACAGTCTGTGCTCGCCAGCACTTTTCACCATAAACCAAAAAGGCTCTGCTACGCGTGACGCCCTTCACGCTGTGGCTGAGCCCCAGCAGGACCAACAGGGCCAGCTGCCACGAGCACCAGAGCCTTGCCACAGAGGCCGGGTGAGCGCAGGGCACACACCTGCACCAGCCGGCCGCAGGGCTGTGCCCCCGGGACCCTTCCCATCGAGGCCTTCGGAGCTCCGGGTGAGGATTAACAAGAACTTGGGGTTGTAGCTTACAATGGTGACGAGTCTTTTATATAAATCACTGGTGAGCTAGCAAATACCAAGAAATAGTATACGGGGAAAGAAAAGGAGGAGAAAGAAAACTATGCACATGACCATAACCCCAACTCCATCCAGCAGCGAGCCAGGTAAGTAACCCCCAAGGGTTTTGTTTCTCCCAGAGCCTCTGAACAGGCCAGCAGCTCTCGCAGCTGTGGCGGGGAGTGTCTGGGCAGCCAGCGGCGCTCAGGGCACTGCCAGGAATTCCTACAGGGATGTCAGGCCTAGCTGAACATCATCCCGCTGCTGTGGGCCTTGGATCTTGCCCCAAGGCGCAGAAGTGCAGGAAACAAGCACGGCGCTGCCTTGTGCCAGGGAGAGCACTGGCAAGCCTTGGTGTCTGGACCCCAGCAGCCATTTCAGGCTGGGATTTGCTGCACCCCTTCAAAGGACAGAGCATAACCCATTTCTCCTCCTTCTGCATGCCTCCACTGGCGCCTAGGGAGCAAGGGACAGCCCTGCACCACTCCGTTTATGTTCTAGTAAAGATGACAGGGAGAGGTCAGGGCAATTGAAACCACCTCTGGCTTCAGTCGTGCAGGCCACTGAATATCCATTAGCTAGTAAGGGGTTCTGGCCCTTGGTGACCTGGCCTGGATTTAAATCAGTGACCTAGCAATCAAAGGCTGCACACCCCATTAGCCACTAGACTGTCTCCTGAAGGGATGTTTTGTGCAGCTTTGGTGAGCTCTCATAATCTATACATCCTTCCACACACCTCCAGGAATATTCCTGTGATACAAAGTATGACTGACTAGAGAGATGAAGATATTAAGCATGTGTCTTTGTCAGTTATGGCCATTATCATTAGCAGACTAGCTACTATTCCCTATATATTCCTTTTAGAACCGTTTACAGCTGAAACATTTTTAATGGCTCGATGAATATGAATGCAACATTTATAACCATTTACACATATGAGACTTTGGGGCACATTCATCTTTCATTGCAGGCACATAACCTCCCATTACTGCACTGTCACACTGAAGAGCGAGTGGGGAGAAGAGGACCCCACTTTGTAGTGAAAGATGAGGCCATTATTTCTGCCTGTTTTGTAAAACACATGTTCAGAAATCTTCCTTATTGTCATCACAGACTTCTCTCCCCAGCCACGCACTTATTTAGACTCTTTATACTTTCATTAACAATGGAAAAAAGCAGACCGTTACATCTGTTAGCAGACATAATTTTAGACAAATACAACTTCTTATCAAATAAGCCTGCAATAAATGTTTCATGAAAAGAACCCTTCAATAGAACTCCCAACACTAATTTAATGAGAAGTATCAAATGAATTTTTTTTTTATTCTGATATCTCCCCTGAGACAAATGATACTTTGCAGGCCTATTTTTAACAAATGAATTATTGACTTAAACTGGCACAATTAATCACAATATAATGGGATCAGGGGATGTTAGAGGCTCATTCAGCACGGCAGATGATGAGTACTGACTCTTCCAAGAAATGAGGCTCTTTAATCACTCCCAGATTAACAGCTACATGCTTTCAAATTTCAATCACAGGGAACTGGCAGTGTGGAATGAAAAGGGCCCACTCCAGCAAGAAGGAAGAAAGCAGGAGGATTTCTTACCCCATGAGAGCCACAGTGCTCACTGTCTCAGAAACAGACACCGAACTTCACTTGGGAAGCGACAAGGTCTAAATCATGCTGCTTTTCTAAGAGTTCTTCTTCCTTCCCATCTTTACCCGGTAAGAATTAGGTTTCAAGAGGTCAGAGCATGCTCACAACCCATCAGGCTGTTTAACACCTGCCCTTAAGGGAAAATCTTCACGGCTTGATAGAAAAAGCCTCTGAACTAATCCTCTCCTTTTTAGGAGAACTGTTCTCTGAAGTTTTTCCACCTTCCTGCAAAAGGTGCTACAACGTTGCGTGCCATGTATACTAAAGGAGTTGGTTTGGAGTTGTCTTTCTCTTTTTGCTTATTTAATTTGGTCAGCTCCATAGGCTTATAAAGACTTCTCTGCGAATCCCCAGGCTTCCCCCTTACTGCAGCTCTAGACCTGGGTTCTCTGTGTCCCCAGTCCTGCATCTAAGAGCACACAAACTACACAGGCAGTGGGGCCACAAGCAGATCTAGCACTCTTTCCTTGCACTCTCTGTAGTTCATAAGCTAAGGATTTGTCCCTTCTATTCAATAGAGGCCTCGGGTTCTGAGCTAGCAAAGCACTTGGGACACCACATTCAGCACAGATTATGTCATCTCTGGTCATGCTGAGGACACTTTTACTCTGAAGATCAGTAACCTGAATATTTCTTTTTCTGTCCTCAAAGTCTACGGTTCCATTTCTCCTTAACCCAGAGCACAAAGCTTTCTGCTCTTCTTCTGACACGCACTAACCCCCAGAACCAGCACAGAGAAGAGCAGGCTCCCTACGATGCCTCTACAGCTATGCAGTTGCTCCCAGCACTAGTACTAGCCAACCCCAAATGGCAGCCCCCGAGTCAGCCCTCGTGCCTCTGGGCAAAGAACTCTTCTCACCCTCTCGGTATCACCCAAAGCAGGTGCCTAAGAACAGGCCTGGGTCTCCATCCCCTACAGGGCTTACTAACTCACTGGGGGAAAGAGAAGTGCCAGGTAATCCTATTTAAGCACTTGGAGAAGGGGCTCGTGGGTTCTGTGCACCAGCACCCTGCAAAAGGTATTGCAAAAGCTACATTTCAGGCCCCCAGTGTAAAACATACTGTGGATTTGTCAGCTTCACTAGACTCTGAACTCTTGCAATTGCACAGACACAGAGATCACAGCAAGAGCGCTCCTCACACCGGGGATTTGAGGCAATTGTCTTGCTGTGATTGGGACTGGAAATGCTTTCAGCTCCTCAGACAACATTTGACCCAATGAAAGAGTAATTCAGAAGCTTTTGTGACAAATTATAACAAAATAATAAGTTTACAGATTAACTTTTAAAGCCAGAAATGGCAAAGGAAATGAAACAAAATTAACATCAAGGCAAACTGAATGCACGCTGAAACTACATGGGAAGTCAACAACTATGTCTGCTTTACTTTGCTAGTCTGGAGTTTCGGGCTCTGTCTTTTCTCAGCAACAGTCAGTGACATCTCAGACACCTCAAGCAGAGCTTTTTCCTTCAGCCTGCACTGCTTGAGGTGCCTGCAATACCATGGAATCTCGCAGAGAAAAATTCTCAACTTGGCAAGCAAATAACGGGTAAATAGATTCCCAGCAGCTGAGCTTCAAAACAAAAATGCATTTTTGTAATTTGCACTTATAAACAGTTTTTTAAAATAAGCTCCTTTCTAAATCGGAGAAAGGAAGCAATTTCCAGGCCGGACCATGTGCATCTTCTGGCCTTATATCCTGCCTTTGACAGTGACCTGCATCAAATGCCTTGGCAAAAGAATTCATGAAACTTCATAGCAGAATGTTCAAGAAATGAAAGGAACTCTGCAAACACAGCAATCATACAACCCACATGGCTATCTCTTCCCAACCACTGAAAGTTATAAACAAATGCAAACCCTGAAACATATGTTGTCGCGTTCTTTCAATATGCATTTCAGTACTATTTAGTGTTATACCTCTTTATATTAACACTATTTAGATAAATAGACAACCTCCCTTTGATTCATGTGCAGAAAAATAAACAAACAAACTTCCTGGCTAAGGGTTGAGAGAGGAAATAATTGGCCACCTCTGAAATCGTTGTCCAGAGGTGAATTTCATTGACACCAAAGCCAACGCTAATAATTGTGCTAAGGGCTATCAGAAAGAAAGTCTGATTGTTTTCAGGTTGAGATTCTGTGTTGGAGCTGATAGCAGGAAGAAATACTGAAGATGGATTTCCCTTGGTGCAGGAGCCTTTCACTCCCTCTGTACCAAAAGGTATCTGCCAAGAGCGTTATGATATTGCACGGATGCTTCCCAAGAAAATCTCCTAGCAATCTTTGCCTACTTGATGTACAATATCAGACTTTCAAATGAACCAAAACAGGACCTGGTAATACTAAGAGCACAATACATTTAAAACTGTCAGTATGGTAAAAATTAACCCTTTTCCCTCAACTTTGGATTTTATCTGAGAGTGTAACAGTCTCCAATAGGATTTCACTGCAAGAGAAGCACCCAGATTATTTTCCTGCTATACAACCACCTCCAAATATTGTGACAGGGAGAGGTGCCAGTTTTCTGTCCACTTCAGCCCTGACTGTGGTTGAAGCTGATTGAGAAGGCTGCTCAAAATGGGACTGCTGTATTCACTCTGTGGCTCTAACAGCTGCACGTCCTCAAGCAAGGAGGAAACACTGCAGCTCCCATTATCTCTAAAATCACACAGAAAGGGGGAACAGTTATTGGTAATGGAAAAGCAGTGGGAAAGAGACTGGGAAAGGTGGCAGATATACTGGGCTGTGCTGGACTTTTCCAACATGTCTCATTGTCTGCAAGGCAGAGTGCAGAAATGGGAAACAGCAAGTGAAACTGGTTTGTGCTCAAACAGGCCTAAGCTTTCTCAGAACCAGAGCCGTTCCCATAAATGGGGGCCAGCTCCTGGCTCTCCAGTGCAGGTCTGGTAGTCAAAAAACATTCTCCTCTACTTTAACTTATAGGCCTGTCAGAAAGTTAGAACTGATTGGGAAGAGGTCTTGTTTTACCTAGGGTGGGAGAAAATCAAGTGATGTTAGCAGCAACGCTGGGCACATTATCATCTGGTGGTTCCATTTAACAACTTCTCACAACATATGCAGTTTACATTATAGTATCCTGCACATGTAGTCTTTGGCTGAAAATATCCTCCAGAGCTCTGAATTTATGGTCATGCAAATACTCGGAGAGGCAAGAAACAGGCATGCCAAAGGATGAAAAAGGAAAGCCTTCTTTGTTTTTGCTTCTAGGTCACGTTAACTCCAACCCCGCCGTGCTGCAACGCAACAAGGGATGCTGGTGTTTTGACAGCACACCCTCACCCTTTGCTATGGCAGTTCCTCAAATACCATCGTCGTGCACAGATTTACTTGGCTTCCACGGGCAGGCTGGAGCTGGGCCTCTGAGAAAAGATCTGCTTTCAGCCAAGCTGTCTTTCTCTCTGCTTGCAGGCCTGGCATAACAACAGGCCTCATTCTGCCGTTCTCCCTGCCAGTTCTGCACCCTTTGGGGAGTCTCCCGAGTCCCAGCAGTGCCAGCACTGACCCTCAGGGCAGCAAATTAACCTCTGCCATCGAAATGGCACAAGCACAAAATAAGGAGTTTGTTCCTTACTGTTGCTCTCCTTTCTCCTATTTTTGTCCGCTATAGAAGTTCAGTGTGACATAAGGACTGAACAGTATCCCTTTGTCCATCCTTTCAGCGTAACCAGCTTCACTTTCCAGCAGTGACCCGCTAAGCTGCTCTACATGTTACCGTGCGATGCCAGCCAGAGATACGAGCCTCAGCCCCAAGATCACTACAGATACACGGTGAGGATCCTGAGCTTGTTAGCCCTTCTTGCCCAGGTGATTAGCTTGGGCACAGTTATGCTGATTCTGGAGTTGTGGCCTCAACATTACTCTGGTGTCTTTGCACAGCGCTAGCCAGTGGCTGTAATTTTTGTCAGGGTGGAACTGCAGGCTTAGTGAAAGAAAAGAAAAACAAAGAGACGTTGTTCAAAGACCTCCATTTCACATTAGGGCACAAACAATATATATACAACCAAGGCAGCAATCTGTCACCTGTCAGCTGTCGGCAAAAGCTTTGTGGGAAATTAATTTTCAAGTGCAATTTCAGTAGCCTGTTGATCTAACACTGTGGAACAGTGGGAATGGATCAGCTGGGAAGTGGACCTGCATGCTTCCTTACTGCGTGCTTTTCACAGCAAAGATGCAGCCCACTACAAAATAAAAATGTATCTAAGAAATTTTACCTTCTTTGGAACTTTTTCCTATGCTAGGATGGATTGTCAGTTCATGTCAATGAATATAGTTTCGTGGATTTAGGAGGAGTAATCTCATTACATACCCAAAGCTAACATGACCTTCTGCTCTGAGGAGTGGCCACTTGGAACAGGAGGGTTAAAGTAGCAAAAAGTCACCATGATTCAGTTACCAGGACTACCATAAAAATGATAGCATTTGTCACTGACAGCCATACCCAGAGAGTACTTTTCCTTGCAAGTCCAGCGAACCCATCCACCGCTGGCGACGGCAATGAAGCCCTCAGCATGGCGGCGTTCCTTGCTGTACTACCAAATAAGAACAGTGAATACAGCTATTTCCAGTCCTGACTTCTGACTGACCCACGTCATAAATTAGACTGTCCCTTTTGGCCACATGTATGTTAACTACAGTGCAGTTTGGTTACAACTACAGTACAGTTCTACTTTGTGATAGATTTAATTACGCCTAATTTATATCAGGCGGAGCTGCACTTAATATGAAGTACTTGGCACTGCCACTTTAATGTCATGCTTAATACACATTTTTAGAGCTCTGGTCATTAACTACGTGATAGATCGGAGCCCTGGATTTACTATACAGTGCTCCAAGGCCTCACTCGGCTTCTGGAGGACGTTGCAGCAGTTTGATCAGTGTTGCCTCACATACAACGTATACTCTGTATGGATTATGTGCACCCCGTTTCTCACTTTTGGTATCGCCAGGGAACAGTGGTACACCTCTAGGCGTGACACGGGGTTTATTTTTAAACAGAGATTCTCAGAGTCAGAGACCTGCAAGCTTTCAGCCAATATAAGTCAGTGTGCTAAAAATGAAAGCAAGTTTGTGCTTCTTGGGAATGTTTATTATCACAACAGTTCAAAAATGAAATCTCGTATTTGTGCGAAAAATATGGCAAAAGTTGTTCCTGCATGGATAAAAATGACCCACATTCCTACTTTCCTCTTAGTTTTTTAAATAAGCTGATTCATTCACTGCATGATACCACCACATGTTCATATCTTTATAAAAAACATTAATAAAATATTCACTTGTATTTGTTTACCAAAAATGCCTTTTATGGAGATTAAATATTTCTAAAATCTGCTCATTTATGTTTTTCACCAAGCAATATATTAAAAACACAAAACATAATTCGTGTTGGTGAAACTTACAGAATTTTGACAGCAGCAACAACCTGCTTTGCAAAAACTGTTTGGGGGGGGGGGCAGGGGGAAGCAACTCTTTCAAATTCCCCTTTTTTTAAACAACATGCTTCTGTGTTTGCTCTTTGCCGAACGCTATGTGTGCTTGATGCCATCTGAGGCATCTGAACACTGCAGAAACATAAACATCAATGAAGATACTAAATCCTGATTGCCAAGTTGTCTAGCCCATCACCCTCAAAGGGCCATTTCGGACAAATTCCTTGAAACTCATGACTGCCATTTTCCTTTCAAAGGTCTCATCTACAGGGTACACTGAGGAAAGCTGAGACAAATGAAGCCAGAGTATGAAGTTAATGTGCATACATCAAAGCTCTGTGGTTAGATGAAACTGCAGCAAGCTACAGACGTTATTCTGAGGCAGAGCAACCACATGGGGGTTTAACAGCCCTGAGCTTCTGTTTGTGATCTCATACAATCAGTTACTGCTCATGGCTCCCCACACAGACAGGCCCCAAGCACACGCAGGAGCTTACGGGTTGCGCGAGTCGTTGCCATACGGCCGAGCTGTTCGTGTACCCCCTTCAGCTCACCAGGAGCTGCTGAAGGCACCCAAGGTGCCCAGGATGGTGCCCTGCATTCACCACTCTCAGGCCCCAAGATGGGCACGCGGGATCCAGCTGACCGTTGCTGCAGCAGGACCTCGGGCTGGTCCTCTCTGCTCCCGTGCCACAGCCACCGCAGACGGATGGTGCTGCAAGTGAGACTGGAGTGAGGCATAACAGCGAATTTTCTGGGCTTTCTACAAAGCGCATCTGTTCCCTCACGCTCTTTTCTGATAGTAGCGAGTAGAACAGGGAAAGGTTTGCTACAAAAACTGTAATTACTTCTGGTGTGTGTTATTCATCTTTCGATTATTTATGGGAACATAATAACAGCACAACTGAGCAAACAAAGCCCCCCTTACTCTACCCCTCCTCCTCCAAACAAACCAGCGTCAGCAAGTGGACTGTGCTCACAAGCCGGCTTTTACAAACATACAGCCACTACCTAAAAACCTAGGGAAAAATCACACCTTTTCTGATTGATAGGTGCCACCATGATCAATAAGCACAAAGCAAACAATTTGAAATCACTGTTCAAGTTGCTGTTACACACTTCTGGCAAACAAAGGCAAGCCTCCCCTGTCAGCAGGGAGTGACACGGGCATCGTCTCACGTGAATCAGTCCCAGCCCTGCTCTTCCCAGAGCCAGCTGTCTCTCCAGGGGAAGCTGCACATGACTGGAGGGGGATGCAGCCGAGGAGAGATCAGTGAAGAATCAGGCATGGGGGACTCAAATTGATCTGCAAGCAGGTGTTAAGTGAATTCCTCCAAAAGGACAAGATTCAATCTTTTGCCGGCTTTGGGATGAATTAACATGAATTCATAATCCATAAATCCTGGTGGCAGCAGAACAGCATCCCTCCTGTTGTTATTTATTTTGAGATTTTCACTGGGGCAATAGCTTTACGTTTGACATTTATATAGGTCACAGTGAGCTAATAGCCATCTGCCATCTGGGGACTTTTATAATGAACATTGCAGAAGACTATGAAACAATCTCTGGCATTTCCGATTTGAACATAAGCTGAAATAGGGTTGATCTTTACAATATGCTCTGCTGTCTCTCTTCAGGTTTGCATTAGTCATTTGCCTGGCCTTGCTACACACACACACGCTTGCACATATGGGAAGTGGTGGGCTTCAGCATTTAATACCATCCGTTAATCACCACACACATGAAAAAACCCCACTACCTTGCACAGCTACAAAAGGACCCCTTCACCTGAAAATTCTTGACACATTTCAGAAGTATTAATGACCCCCAGCCCTCCTCCCCTGCGGTGCAGGCACAGGAGACCCAGCTATAGTGCTGGCTTAGCTACAGTACATAGATGTGAAATCACTCCTGCAAGGTCACATAGTCTTTCCATAGCATAACCTCATTGCCCATCTCACCCCAAATACATACCAGGCTGGACAACAAAATGTAAGAACAGGCAGAGGTGGAGAGTCCCCATGAAAACAGGCACACCATAGATGACACCACTTCATCTCACCCTTAGGCCAGAGCAGCTGCTGCCCACACCGACCCTGACTATTTATCAGTTACCCATGATTGCAGTCAGCCGAGCCACCTGGTTTCAAGGGGAAGGCTGGGCAGGGTGGGTCATGCCCTACCTCAACAAGCAGCAGAGACCTGCAGTAAAAACCACCTGGGAGGGATTTTCAGTGGCATGAAATCTCCATAGTGTCACCTCTTGATCATCTGTGCCTATGCCAAACGTGCTGCAGATGCAGCGGCCTCCAAGCTGGCCCGCAGCAGGGAGCCCATGGTCCTCCACTGCTGTCCCCAGCTGACATCAGAGTGCCCACGGGCATAACCTGCCGCTCTCTGCCTGGACAGGCGAGCCACTGCCGTGGGACAATGCAGACAGGGACACACGTATTTCCTAGCATCTGGGTGCACTGGGTACCATCAGCTCTCGCAGATGGGGAATCAACAGGGGAAGAGATCAACTGACTTGCTGAATTGTATAAGCCACCTACAAGAGTTGTGAGTCAACCCAGGTGTCCTGAATTTCAGGTCAGCACTTTAACTGCAGGCTGCCCCTTCTCCCAGTACCTACACGCTGTTTATGTTACAATACAACTGTGTGAAAGGACCGAATGTGCTCAGACAGATGAGAATATCCCATCTCAATTAGTCACTCTCCAAAAAGCCTCCTAGGGGGCCAGGCCTCCTTAATGTTGCATGTTCCTCCTGAGTTCCCCAAGCCTCAGCAGGCCTCAGGGTAATAAATTACATTTGTCTCTGCCTTAGCAGCAGCAGCCTGGCCGAATCCTCCTTTCCATGACTCAACTCATGATGAAATGCCTATTTCCTGGTGCTGAGATCTGTGAAAATTGGTCTTTTCAGCCTCCCTCCTGAGGGACATGCCTCGGTGAAGCGGCTGGGGGTATCTAGGATCAGATGTGCTTTTCTCCCTTCCCTTTGCCCCCTGATACAGACGCCTGGTCCTGGGGTGTCACTTATTTGTATTATGTCTTTCAAGGACGACACACAGAGTGTGTTTGAAATCCAATCCCCTCCCGTGGGGCTGTGGGGACGGGAAGTCAGGGAGATGCCTGAACACTGACCAGGTTTTGACCTGGTCCTACCAGGACTCAGGTTACACAAAATGCTGTGCTGGCTCTGATAAGCATAAATCTTTTGGGCTGCAACTTTTGCAAAGTTCAACAGGTGACAGCTTAAATAACTTACTGCTCAGCTGCTGCCCACTAATGCTGCCAGTCAGGGGGAGGGCAAGGCAGGCTGGAGGGTGGCCTGGGAAGCCCCCCTTCCCCACTCCCACCGCCGCCCTGGCAGTTGTCCGTTCCTCACAGCGTGCTCAGGCTCTCCGTCCAGGCACGGCGGGTAGCCTTGGTGTGGCACAGCAGCCTTTTGTGGACTGTGAGACTTCAGCTGATTACACAAGCTCCAGCGTGACTTCCCAAAGCCTTGCAGCCCCTCCTGGCTCCAGCATCAGCCGAGTTACGACTTGCCTTTCACTGGCCTCAGTCTAACGGAGTTACTTTGCACTGCTGCTGCTGCAGGGGCGTAGCTTTGCCTGTGTCCCTGACTCCCTTTCGCAGACATCGCTGCAGACTCTGGTCTGCAGGAGAGCAGTTTCATTGCAACGGGAGGCATAAAAAGATAAACGCCGTAACGGCCTTACTTCCACCTCTTCCACCATATGCATGCTCCCTTCCCTACAACACAGAACATGCAACAATACACAGTCCAGGCTGTGCTGTTAAACAGTGCTCATTCTTCTTAGCACCACTGGTAATACATAACACAGCTCAGCCCGAGGAGTGCTCCTGGTATTGTTATTAATGTCCATGTCATAACTACTTCCATAGGATTTCCATTACACCCAGGGATCCTAGCGTGCAGAAGGTGCCAGGAGCTCAGCCCAGCCTTTTTTCCCCCTACAGGATGTGAGAGCCAGCTCTCTCTTTGAATTATGAAGAGAGCAGGAGAAAGAGTGAAGTTTCACATTGTTTCAGTTAAGGAGAGGGATCACCAAAGGGTACAGAAGCGAAATGAAAGCAAAGTGGTCATTCCTATTGTTGGGAATACACTTTTGCACCAGCCACATTAGGTAAATTTAATTTTGCTCTGCTGCTTAGTGTTTTCCTGCATTCCTGCCCTGCTTCATACCTAACCCTGCGGCATCACAGAAGCCCCTTCAATCAGTCTCTGCACCCTGTCCCACTCAGCTCTTCCTGGCAGTCTCTGAGGACCTGCCTTGTCCTAGCTCTGTGCTCTGCACTCCCTTCAAGCACTGACTCTTGCAATCTGATGTCAATCAATCACAGCTATTTTAATGTGCTAACTGCCTAAATCCACGCTTGTGCTTACTTAATGATATGCTGCTTTGATCAGTGTAATACAAGCAAACCTAACAAAAATGAGCCCTCTACCTCCCCTCCCCTCTCTTGAAGCAAGCCTCACCAGGCCCCAGGCTTGTAAAGCCAAAGCAATTGCAGTCTTTAATTTTATTTCCTTTATTTTTCTGGCTGTTAGTTGCTGGTTCTGATTAGGGACATTCTAAGTAGGAATAAAGCTATTTTAAATAAAAAACATGTTGAGCTTTAGGGAGGAAAAAGCACAACCTTATCAATTCAGAAGAAAAGTCTTTTCAACCAGTGTTGTGGAGAAGGCTGTGTTAAGCCAGGCGACTTGGGAAGCTACCTGTCTTGTTAGTCACATTGCTTTTATGGTTTAGAGATCAGAAGGGCATCACCTGTGGGTAGAGTGAATGGACTTTACCGTGGGATTCAAGAGGACAAGGGCTCCAAGCATTTTCAGGAAATGTAGTTTCAGAAGCACATTCAGAGGTATCTTCTTATCTACTTCTGAGCTTCACAAAACCACAGTGAGATTCCAGTTGGACTCCACTCGGGTAAATACGAAGTCACTAGCTTGATTTCAATAGAGTGCAACCAAGTATGTAGTTCACACCCTGGTAAAGCTGGAATTGCTGCGCTGGGACAGCTCTAAAGCCACCTAATTCACTGAGGCTGACACAGTTACACTAATCTGTGCTACTGAACAAACAGGCTGGTGTTTGCAGTGGAGCTGCTTTGGTCTGCTGCTGCTGTAAATGAAGTCAAGTATGGCCCTGTGGCTGGATTTACACCAATGTACCTAAAAACATCACCATGCCTTCAGAGCATGGGTCCAGCAAATCCAATCCTGCTAGCACAGCTCCTTGGCCAGTGTAAACAGACTTCACTACAACAGTGTCACTTTTAAGCAAGCTGCCTACCTGTAATACATAGGAAAATACATGCAGTATACCCATGGCTTTGTGATACTGCACAGAATTTTGTGGCAGGGTCAAGGGAAAACTCAGGACCAACCATTTAATCCTATTCAATTTGGGCATGAAATCTGCCAATCCCAGCATCCTGACTGCACTTTCCCCTTCAAAGCAGCTCCTGTCTACTTTGGTGATGCTGGGTAAAAGAACCTTATCTTATTTTCATCTGTCTGTCATTCTTGATTTTTACCTCTTTGGATATGTGTGCTCTCCTCGTACCCCCACAGATCCTATGACCTCAAGGTCCTTCACCATTCAGTACCAAAATCACGTTAGAGCTGAGCTTCTGCTCCTCAGGAAGGAGTTATGGGGACTTTCATGGGTCAGGGTTCAGACTGAGTTAAAGAGGCAGGGAGGTAAAAGCTGGAGCCTGCTCCTGTGGAAGAGTTCATGGACGGCTGCCGTACCACAACGCAAGTGGCTTGACTTCAAGTGTGCGGAAACCAGCAGAAAGTGTTTTGAATGCACCAAAATGCCTTACGTGGTTTTATTTTATTCATTATTTTTACCCTGGTTAAAGACAAACAGCGAATTGTCTGTATTAGGACTAAGACTGAATGCTCAATGGTGCGACTTTCAGGTGAGCTTTTCAAGACTGAAAAGAGCAATCGCAGTAAAAAGTTCTAGAAACAGACTGGTTAGAAACTGGGGTGAAGAGTACACTTACCCCAGTACAGGAACTGATCCCTTTTAAGTGACTAGCTCTGTTCTGGTAATAGCTATTATTATATTATTATCAGCGTGGGAAGAAGCTCTTCCACAGACCAGGGCTCCACTGGGCCAACAGCTCAACGTGGAAGAAAGGGCTGTTATCCCAAAGGGCTGGCATTCCAGTGCGGTTCTGAAACTTGCTGCTAGCCACAGCCTTATAAAACTGCCTCTGGCACAACCAGTTTCAAAGTCTTTTTCTCACCCAAAATTTTTCAGTATAGCATGATTTCATGAAGTAGATGTTAGACAGATAATGTGACATCTTCAGGAACAGGGTGCTTCCCAAGTGCTTAGGAGTTTGCTGCATGGCGCTGGTGTCATTACAAAAACTTTGGCAGACATCAGAGGACTTCGACTCAAACCCTTTTCTTCCCTTTCCCTAAGCCATGCTTCTGCTGTAATCAATATTTTCACTAGTCACTCTGTGACAGGTACAGGTGGCCTGGCAACACCTTCAGGGAAGCTTTGTGGGGCTGAAACACGCTATCACACGGCCCTGAGTGTTGGTCCTCCTGGACCAGGACCTCGTTACTCCACGTGCTGAACAAGCGCTGGCAAACCAAATTGCCCCAGACTGCTGAACAGAAAGTGCAACAGACCAGTGCAGTTGCGTGCACTTCAAAATGCTAATTTATTTTCCCAATATGGGAGTTAGTTTTATGATATCAGCATTTTGTAGCTGAAAAGCTATGGGTTTCTTTCCAGTCTAGGGAAGGTCAGCATTCTCTGAAGTGAATGTGGGCTCCTCTCGCTGGCATGCCAAGCCAGGGCCCCAGATAGCCAAAGGCAGGTGCTCAGCTTTCAGCCAAGACCTGGTCCCTTTCCAGTGCTTCCAGGTGGCCAACCCCAAAAGTGAAGGCATCTCGAGACAAACCACTTCGAAATTCTTTCACTAGCACTGGCAAATCCACTCTGAATCTGTCTTTGCTTTAGCCGTTCTGTACACGTGAGGAATTTGCAGAACCGGTCAACGCACTCCACTTCGAGAGGGGACGTGGGCCCCGCGTTGCCACGAGTGCTATTGTACCTCTCCTGGCAGTTGCGGCATTACTATGACAGCTGCAAACCCCGATGAGTGAATAACCTAATCGAGCCATTAAAAGAAACAGAAGCCCTCTGCCCTGTTTGATTTCTCTCTATAATGATGTAAAGTGCACTTTAATGGAGTCAAAGTGGTCCTGGGCCATTCTTGTTAAGGCCATTTGATGCAGTGCTATTGAGTCCCACTGCTAGCGTTCATTACCTCCCTTCAGCTCTCTCCCCTGCTGCATTGTAGTTCAGACTTCCCAGCACAGTTTCTCTGCTGCTACAGCCCCTTGCCTGCATTTTGTCTACATAAATTAGACCTTGTGCAGCATATTGGCCTGTCAGGGGACTAGGAAGAAACTGTATATTGTTTCTGGCATTCCCGGGCCCTTCTGCCCCTGACATCTGCTGTGTTTGTGACAGGGAATACATTCCTGACTCATTATCCGGGCAAGCGGAATCCCTCCCTGACAGCACCATTAATCAGAATCAAGCAGTCCCGCAAATAAAAAAAAAAAAGGGAGAGAGAAGAAGAAGAAAAAGAAAGCAAGCAAAGAAAAGAGACAGTTTCTAACTTTCACTTCTGTGTCATTCCAGTGTCTGGACAAGTAGCAATCTATCTTTCTGAGTGACAGCTCTGATGGATGGCATTATTTATGCTTTTGTGTATTAAAAGACAGTTCTGGCACTGGCTTGTCACTCTACCAGAGATTTGAAAAAAGTTGAAATTCAATTTGAAGGAAAAGAGGGCAAAGATCATTGGATTCTGGCTAGGGAGTGTTGCCTGGGAGGGACAGAGATTACAGTGGGAGGGAGTAACTGGAAGAGGTGTAGAAATGATGCATATATAAGTAATTGCCCTTACAGGTATAGGGATTTCTATTTTTCACTGTGTATCTATATTCGTATCTTCCTGGGCTGGAGAGGTCTGTTTGTTGACAAAAATAGGTTTGAAGTTCCTGGGAGGGATGATCATTTTGGGGTAGATGAGCATATGCTTAATTTTCTGTACATAATTTGTGTGTGTTTGTGTATACAAACATCATTATATATGCATATATATGTGTGATAATATGTGTATGTAACAGGGTGTCTTTACCTGCACACGTGTATTTACATAAATTCATTTTCAATATAGGCTCTTTGTTCTAGCATACACATCTTTGCGATACAAAACACACATCTAAATATCTACACACACGAAGACAGTCACATGGATACATCCCAAGATGAACAATACATCCATATTTTTAATTTCTTCCTTTTAAAAAATGTTTACTTACTACACCATTTGTAAGCAAATTTAAGTACCAACAAAGGACAATATTCTTTAAAGTATCTTTACTCGTTTAAAGTTTTGAGGAAAAAAATTGCATTTCACTTCACCTGGAAAGTGAAGTTTGACTGTTAGTCTGGTTTTATGTCTTTTTCCTTGTATTTATCCATACACAGGCTAGCTGACCACTGAATGCAGAAGATTTAGAGGCCCACACTTCCATTTGTATTATCTCCTCACTGTAGAAAAGGCTGGTAACTGCACGTGAAGTGCCCGGCTGAGGAGCTGTCTCATACTGACCCATTTATAAAGTCAGAATTGCAAGGAGTGTAAATCCCTATCTTTGTTTAACTGTGCTGATTTACGTGCTGGCAACTGAACCCATAGGTATTTATACAGCATATACCACACCGTATATAAATACTAGAAAACGGTCAAAGTATGTTTGCGTTGGGACATTATAGTGGTACAAAAGAAAATAAGCAAACCACGTTCACTTCAAGAGCAAACAGGTACATGTTTCTGAAAATTGTTGATAATGTGTATTTATGGCAGCAGTGGATTTGGCTCTAAACATACTTCTGTTTCTGCAGCCCTGATGATAGGAAGAGCCTCTCAGGACCTGCTGTTGCATGTTCAGAGTGAACAGTGAAGACTTACCTGATCTGAAGGCCGTAGTTAAATTATTAAAAGACATTATATGAATAAGGCATCCCAAATTTAGGTGTCAAGATAAATCAAAAGCAGGAATCTTACCTGGAAAAACTGAGTTCTTTCAGAAAGTCTGGATCACAGATGGATGCACATCTCTTTCTTCATCCCCTTCTGATGTACCCTGGGGCTGAACAGAGGGAACTGCCTGTAGTCTGTTGTGCTGGCTCCAGTGAAGGCTGGAGGTTCGCAGAGGTGCTCGCACCATTCACACACAGGCATCTGCGCAGGTATAAAATCGAAGAGAGCGATTTGGTCATAAGCGGAGCAAGGCTACCAGCCTCTGCCTGTAAAAACGTTCCCTTTCTGTAAATGTCTGTTCAGCAGGCTGTGGCTGCCCGTGTAGTGCCATGCACAGGTTTCCAGATGCACTGTGGTTTGGGTCTGTGGGTCAGACACACAGAAATGATGGCACATAGTTCCCTACAGCATAACAACATGTTTCACTCTATGATACTTTAAACACAGAATGACACATGGTTTTGACCTGAAAAAAGATAAAATAACAAGAAACATAGTTCCTGTTATTTATAACTTCTGCTTTCAGATGACCCATCTCTTGGCTATTTTGACAAACATCTGCTTTGGAATCCATTAGCCAATACAGAGCATTTGCTTTTAATTAATACAAATTTGTTTCATTCCCAAGTCTCAGCAGGTTTCACTTCCCCTCTCCCAGACTATTGGCACCAGCAGCAGCCACCCTACCACACCTAGCAAATCTTGACAACCACCACTCTTGAGACTACAGATCCAGGGCAAAATCCCAAGCACTTCAAAACCTACCAAAGTTCTTGGCTAAATCCAGGAATGGTGTTGACTTGCAGGCCCAGCTGGATTGTTACTATCATCCTCTTGGACTCTTTTTTCCTTCCTGAGGATACTGATCTCCTCTTCCTATCCACAGGGATTTTTCAGCTCGGCCTCTTTACAACACTCAGAAGTAACATCGTATTTCCAGCATATTGACTGAACACTAGGGATGAACTGCTGTTACCAGCAATTGAAAACCCACTGGCCCAGGGTCACACCACTGGTGTTCTGATCGAGATGGAGGTCACAAGAAGGCCTAGGACTGTGCACTGATTTAATCTGAAAAAGTCCCCTAAAGGGATGACATCACAGCAATCCCAGGCAATGAGGTGTCCCTTCAGGGTGTGAAGTTGTGGAGTAAACCTAGTCATTCAAGATCCAGAGCTTAAATTTCAAAGTAAGATGTGCATGTAATTCCCTCAGGCTCCTTTGAAACCCCAGTCGGTGTTTTGAGAAGGAACTGGTCATTTTTCTACTCTCAGTCTCGGTATGGTAGAGACTGTGGACTGGCTTTTGTAAAATGTTGATACCATTAAATTGAAACTGGCTGGGATGTAGGGCAGGCTGCAGTTAGTGGAGAAATATGTGGAAGGGTTTCTTTTTACCGGCTTTCAGAGGCATAAGCTGGGCTGGTCAGCAACTGCTCCAGAAGGAAACACAATAATAATCACTCATAATAGCTAGGCACAGAAGAAAAGGAGAGTCTATCTTATTTGTCAGTCCTACCATATCTATCTTCTTGGAATTTTACTGTGAAATAAAGACATCCAAGACCATACCTCAGCTGGCGTAGATGGAGTAAATTTTCATAGCTCCAGTGAAGACAATTTATACCCGCTAAAGATCTGCCCCTTGATCTCCAAAGCCAAAGGAACATAAGCTCTTGTGTTTTAAGCGTGGTAGTTGGAATGTTTAATTCTATTCTGTCGTCTGTCAGAACAGCAGGCAGAGGGAAGGAATATATTGGTGTCATATGGAAACCATGGTTTGATGACGGACAAAATTAAATCCCTGCATTTGGACATAAACCATGGTAACACAAAATATGCAGCAAGTCGGGCTTGGTTTTCAATACTGAAAACACAAGGCCCCACTTGGCAGGCTGGGGAGGGGATATTAGTCAGTTTTAGACATGGTTTTCTTTGTTTTATCGAAGGATAAATAATTATGTGCTGAGATATTCCAGACTCATGTTAACACAGTTGTGTGTGAACCACAGCAGAGGATGCTGTGAGAATAGGTCCTTTAACCTACCAAGTATCTGTGAATCCTGGAAAAGCTTTGGGACTTGCTTCTGGAAAACAACCCCAGCTTCCTCAAAATATATCTGACATGCTAATCTCCATAAATGAAACCTTCCAAGCATTTGCTTTCTTGACTTTCTCAGGTTAACACACTGACTCCGTGTATACCATGCCTCCCTACAGAGTCTGCTCAGCACTCCTGCCACTGCTGTGGCTGGGGATGCCCTGCAGCCCCACTCCTCCGTGCTCGGTAGCTGAGCACACCCCCGGGGGCTCTGGGAACGCAGCGACTGCCACGCTCACAGCAGAAAGGCAGCTCGGCTTCCCTTCCACCGCTTTTTACTAGATGAAGCCCAGAGAACACCTCACGGACACGTACGAGCAAAGTGAGTGAACCGAGGGCGTACGCCTCCCAGGCAAGCGGCAGTGGCTAGTTCTGGGTCACACAAAGAGATTCTGGGCAAGTTTCACAGGGACTGGGTAGCATTTCTTATTCGATTAAAACAAGTGTCTGTGCAGCACAGCAGACAAAAATACTTTAAATTGTAACCACACTGTTCTTTCAAAGTGCAAGATTCCTGACACAGATTTATTGAAAACACCCAGCTCTGCTGCATACCTCAAAGTGGTACTCAGCAAACGAATGTGCTGCCTTGCGCTCAGTGTTTTTTCCACGGTCTCCCAAGGGGTGCTGCTACTTTCTGTTTTAAAAGAAACCCCAATGTAAAAATTGCCTGCAGTAGAGGATCAAAGGTACTACAGCCTTGTCCCATTGCCATGCTCCTATTTTTATTTACATTGTAACATCCTGAAGGCAGAGACCCCATTTTTGTTCTGGTTTTCTATCCTGCCTTGCTCAGCGGAGACCTGACGTGGCCTCAAGTTGCTACCTGTGCTGCCTAAGTTAATAACCATAATAGTTAGCAGAGCAGTTGAAAGCAGGTGCTGGGATTATTCCTAGAGGCGATGGGCAGAGTCAACGTAATGAGCTGCCCTAGCAGACACAACTTGTCCTGTGCAGAGAGCCATCACAAGGCCTGTGCACCAAAGTGAGACATACAGCCTTGTCTGAGGCACCAGGGAATAAGCAGGCTTCGTGAAGCTGTGGGGCCACCCCTGTGTGGTGGCACAGGCCTTACGCCGGTCCAGCTGCACGGCTCTACCTTCACTGACCTGGTACTGCAGTGTATGAACTGTCCCTCTCTTCCCTTCCCGGTATTCTCACCCTAGCTGCCATTTCCCAAAGTGATTTATGATCTCTTGCGCAGTGAAATCCGCATTTCGGTTGCCTGCCAGCACTAATGATGTGTGCAGAGCCCTGACTATATTGACTGGTCTTGATCATTCATGCTTCTTTTTCCTGGTCAGCCTCCTCTGCTGCCAACAAAAAAAACTTTAAAAGAGAAAAGTGGAAGGTGAAAGCCACAATTCATTGACGAAGTTCTGGAACTGCATTTTTCTAGGAAAAAAGCTGCTTTAGTGCCTGCCCTCTAGAGCTGAGTTCTGATTTGCACCACTCCCAGATCGCTCTGGCTGCTGCTTTCCATCTTGCACTGTCCTGTTGCACCCACAAGTGCAACACGGAACTTGTAAATTACTTTTTGGAAAAGGCAAGGAACATAAATGTCAGCACAGCAGAGTGAGTTTACGTAGAGATGAAGTCAAGCCGAGTAGCACAGATACAGCACGGAGCTGGATTTCACATATCACTGATGCTCTTGCTCCAGAGGTTTGCTCATTAACAAGGCTATGATTCTGTTATTGAAACTCACGGTAAGTGGTTCCTTAGGCAAAGATCCAGCAAAGCACTTAGGCAAATTCATAAACTTATGTCCCAGTGACTTCTCCGTAACTATTTATATGCTCAAAGTCATGCATGTCTTAAATGCATTTCCAGATCAGGCCTTGTGCTCAACAAATAGTCCTTCTGCAGCATCGTAAACCCCAAGCTTTGAAAATTCATGAGTTCAAGCTCTCATTTCCCCTAAGCTACCATAACTGCAATGCAGAATGCAACTTCAGAAAATGCTTTAAAAAAAAAAGTCTTAGTTTTGAACTTCTAATTCTAATAATTCTGGATAGCAGCCTAGCTTTAACAAAGTAAAAGAAACAAAAAAAACCCGAAAGCTATGGCTGTCATCTAAGTTCATGTCTTTGGAGACGAGATTTTTAGAAGAAATACTCTGTACTGTAAAACCTGCAATAAAATCCCTAAAGTAAGAAGATTGTTTTCCACATTTGATAAGACGGAAACATTCATAGAAGTCTCAGGCTCACCATAACCAGCCAGGTGCAACCTGAGCTGTGTTTGGGAGTGGAAAGATTGTGACTCTCCGTTCTTGTGCCTCCTGTAGACTGCTTTGCTTCTCAGTCACCAACACGCTTCAGCTTCGTCGATTTTGTAGAGTTGTGCTGCTTCTTGTTTTGTTTGATTTTATATACATTCTCTAAGGTCTCCGTTTAGAGATCATCTTTTGAATGAGTACTCAAATGTCTTCACCAATAACAAACAGGGAATCAAATTGCCTTTTAGTAAGGAATCCCAGCTTGTTTTCTGCAGCATGTACTTACCATCCTTTTGGCCAGTAAGTCAAAACTGACTCCCACATCTGATTAAGGCAGACTAATTGAGTAGTTGGGAGCATCTTTGGATTAATCAACCCTTTTTCAGAAGGGCTAATTTAATTTCTTATAGACTCCAGGCACCAAGAGTATAAGAACATCTTGCATTCACCCATGCGTGATTCACGTTTTATTCTTTTCTTTCCCAACTGCAGCACAACATATTCTTTAACTGATTATACATTTTAAACCCCAAACTGACATTCTGCAGAAAATTATGTACAGTCAGATCAAGCTGCTCTTAACATAAGTGGTAATTTCACTAAACGAAAAGCAATGGTGATTTATTTTTAATTATAACCACTATTTCAATGCAGGAAACTGAGCTGTAACTAGGGTTTGCATTTTCAGCTGAGACTGTCCTGGCCCTATGCAAGACCTGCTTACAAGGTAAGCTCTGCACAACAGTCATTTACTCTGACTGCGTTCTCAGACAATCCTGCATTAAATATATGCCCCTCTCTATGCGTATGATTGTTATAAACAAGATTGTTGGTTTGTTTCAGTTTTGCCCTCCCCTCTTGACACCCCATCTACATACATGTACTCTCAGCTCGCCGCATTGCTGCCTCCGCGCTCCTGGCTGAGGGAGGACCCATCCGGGGACCAGCTGACACCGAGGAGTAACCAGCAGCAGAATTTAGAATACTCCAAACTTTTCTCCTCCTTCTTCTCATGTGTCTTCTCAGAGCCTGAACTGCCAGGGGCTGTAAGAGATGAACATGCAATTAAACTCTCAGGGAAACCTGCCTTGATGAAAATCTCTAGACAGAGAAATCCTAGGGCTTTGGATATTTTGTGGAATTTGGGCTTCTTGCTAAATTCCTCCAAATAAAGCCTTTGAGGATCAGATTAACTTTGTTCGCTGGAGAACTTCAGCTGCAGGAAACTCCAGTCTGTTGCAACTGCTCAGCTTCCCTTTGACAAGCCTCTTCACCCCCGAAGGCCAACAACCCACATTGCACCGTGCTGCTCTCAAAGGGGTCGCTTTACATTGCATCATCGCGTAAATGGAAACCACACAGTGTCATCAAGTGATACATGAGCTCACCTGGCCACCGATTCCCTGACTGCACTACTGGAAAGATGGCTTATTTCTGAATTAGGAAGAAAAAATTACAAAACTTACTATCATTGCTTTGCCTTTTGCCTGTGAACTTGTAGGGGTGAACGTGGCTATGCTAGTAGCGGTTGCTGAAAGGTACTGGTCCAGATCCTGCCATAGTTTTCATGTTCTGAGTGAAGGCCTCTCTGTTCTAGGTCACCCCTTATCATCTTCCATGGCCACATTTTTCAATTTACTGGCCTGATTGTAAAATATCTGGTGCAAACCTCAGCAAGGAAATTAGGCCCCTAAGGTTGAGATTTAAGCACTCAAATGCCGGATTTCACAAAGCAAAGACTGACGTATGAAACTGAACATACCCATGGGCCATTGAGTATGTTCCCCAAATCTGAAAGGATGCACAAGCCAGCCTTATTTTCATCATCCCTGCCTATTAGCACCCAGCCAATACACTTTCTACAGTCTACAGAGGCAAGGTATTATAAAGATGATGCAGGCCAGGGAAGTACAAAAGTGATTTGAAACGTTCTAATCTCATTAATCTGTTTCTTCTCCCTAAAGATGTTCAAAGCCTAGGCCAGATCCTTAGCTGGCAAATGAAGTAGAAAAGCACTTAAATAAGACCTTCAATTCAAGCTCATACTTCAATTCTATTTACCACAAAGTTAATTTCAAGATACATTCATGCTAAAACAATATTTCTAAGCAAAAAACCCCTCACTTGAGCCAGAGCCTTTGCAATATAAACAGAGCTAATCTGTAGTAGATGAGGCTTTTCTGCTTCAGGACTTTCTTCCCACCCTTCTGAGCCTCTTTCATCTAGCAAAGGGAACAGAAATTGTGGCTTTGGTGACTAGTCTTAGCAAAGCAATTCTACCTAGATTTTGCATATTCAGCTAAACTGCTACAAAAATCACAGTGAACCAGTTTGTCACCAAGCTGCAATGCAAACAAACAAAATATTACTATAATAACTAATTGAAACCTGGTGCACTTGTTTACAGCCCAAAAAGTCAGACCCATTTTCTTGATCTCTTTTTTTTTTCCCTGCAGTTACTCTGGAGTTGCAAGTACTCAGCTGGTTTAGGGTGTTGTGAGGATTAATACATTCAGGCTTGCTTACATCCCTGAAAATCACATGGTGTAAATCTGTACAATCTTATCACCTACAGACATTCTAAGTATATTTTTACTATTATCTCAGTTATTATCACAGGCTCCTAAGTCTGATAGCCAGTATTTAAATATTTACCATACTGAGCCAGCTGTCATTCTCCAATGGAACGGGCAGGTTTCCACATACCTTGATTCTTTTTCCCAACTCCACTGCTAATGATTGTTTCTGTATACTGGGGGAAGCCAATAACCTCTGTAAATGAACTAGGTCGCTAGTTAGATACTAATTTTGTGGAAGCTGGACAACCTCTTACTGTGCACTTGGCCACTCCTAACTTTGGCACAGCATGATCCTACCTAACGTCCCTAAACCTCATACATGTGAAGAAACCGGTACAAATGTTTGTAATGGTAAGTAGCACTCAGCCACCATTGTAACTGGAGGTACTATGTGCATGCCAAACATGCATTATTATTGCTATTGACAGCATAAATAGCAGCACCATAATGGGACAACAGCATCAGGTCTCAGGGCGGCAGAGGGTAAGGAGACATTAATATGTGCAGTCAACTTACATCTTTCACTATGAAAGTGTGCTGGTATGAGTGGTTCTGACACCTAGAACATAAACCAGATGGCCCCTTTCTTACGCCATATCATGCAAAAAGAGATTTGAATTAATTCATGTAGAAATCATGACAATTCTGTTACTGTTGGAACTCAGTATAGCGGACAGGGTGGCAGTAGATTATGCTGAATTTTTAACTTATAAACTACTAGCGACAGATGTCACTGTCTGTACTCCTTTGTTGCTTCCCATTCTTTCTCCATCCCTTAGTGCCCTTGCATCCCTTCTCCAGAGCAGTAACTCTGGATTACATTGCTTAAAAGCTTCTTTAAACAAAATTTAGTGCAGAACTTCCTCAAAGTCTCTGTGCAAAGAGAAATCCATCAAACCCAAAAGCATGTGCCTGAAACATAAAGATGCTGGGGTACAGGAGATTTCCTTTCTCGGTGAACTGCACCTACAGCCCTTTTTGAAATTCCATCCAAAATTAACAGAATTTTACTGGTGAACTCTGCAAGCAGCAGTGCCTTCCACAAAGAGTTTGCATCCTGAGTAGTTGAGGCTCAGCGGGAGACAGGAGTATCAGCGTCTGCGCTACGTGGAGGCTGAGGCACAGCAGTAGAAGTGCTTAGCCCAGGGTTACTTTGCCCAGATCCCCGAGTCCCGCTGCAGTGCCTCTGCCCACGAGACAGCCCTTGCTCCCGCACCAGGGACGCGTTCACATGGGTGCCTGTCCAGCAAGGGGCCAGGCTCTCCCTGAGAGCAGGAGCAGCCTTCTGCCAGGGCACTCCTGGCGCAGACACCCAGGCTCTGAGCACAGCATCCCCAGGGCCACCTCGGTTGCACGCCGCCCATACCGAGATCCCGGGCTGCTCCCTGATCTCTGCACTTCACACGTGTCTCCTCGCTCCAATTTTTCAGCGCCTTCTCCACACAGCATGTCTCCTGCGACACACCCCTGTCAGCTCCTCCATTGTGTGGCCAGCAGCGTCTTTCAGCACATGAGCCTCAGCCAATATGGCTTAAACCCATCGATTCCGGGCGGGAGGGAGCAGGAGGAGAGCCTCCACCACCAGCGTGTGTGTGTTTGCAGGGGGGGCCTCTCTGCCATACAAAAGCACAAGTGGTTTTGTTCAAGCTGGCAGAGGCCGGCTGTGTTGAAGCTCCCTTTCATCAGTGGGTATTAGGCCCAAATCGCTGCCGCTTTGAATATGTACACAGTGCTTTCCATCTCCTGTCACCGGGATGACAGATCTGCCAGGCTCCTCCGGGGCCTGGCACCTGGGGCGCGCGGCAAAGCCGGTTTTTCAGCTAAGAGCATACACAGCTTTTTTTCCCCTTTTTTTTTTTCCATTGGGAACTTTCTCCTCCGCCTTCCCCTCCATTTCCCCCCCCCCGAACCTGAATGAACACTTCTTTCAGTAATGGGTTTTTTCCACCTGGTTGACTTGATGAAAGGTTTATGAGTTGACATTATGTGCGAGAAGAACAAAGCAAGCGCAGGGATGTGTGCGTGCACGGGGGCGGGGAGCAGGCTCGACAGAGCTGCTGAAAACTTTATTACAAACTAAGAGACGTTAGGAGCAATAAATCAGTTGGATGCTCTCTACAAACCAGCAAAAAACTGCCACTGCAGAACAGAATGAGACAGTACACAAGGCCGTGCTGGGCACCAGCAGGCTGCAGCGAGTTGCACTGGGAGGAGGGAGGGCGGGCAGAAGACAAAATCTGCCATGCACCCATCTTGCACAGGTCCCGCTGTCCTGGGCCAGACAGAGGCCTCTGGAGTCCTGGAGTCCCTACCCTGACACCACAGTTACAGAAGCAATGGCTCCAAAGGAGGCTTCCAGACGCATGAAGGGATGCTGCCGCACCCAGCTCGGGGTGGAAACCAGCCTCCTGTCGGGCAGATGCCCCGTCCCTGCTCTCCTGCACTCTGGAGCTCTGGGCCTGGGCTGCCCAGGCAGCTCACTGTTTGCTCAAATTCTGCCTCTCCCAAGGTGAAAGTTGGCAGCTACTATTTACCAACATACAGATGAACAACAACAGCTTGCTGTGAGTGTTTAAAAAATACCATACCTAAAACAAACAAACAAAAGAATTTCAGCTGTTGTTTGTTAGGAAATCAGACCTAACAGGCTTACAGTTATGAAAAGCACCTTTAGAAACACAAGTTAAATGATTTTTGCATTGCATTACAAAGAAGGGTAGAAAGGACCTGAGCTGCTGCCAGCTGAGCCTGCAGAACAACCAGGAGGTGCGTCGTCGCATCAGCTGCAGGGCAAGGCTGGGTAGCTGAGACACACCGCAGCGCGCTGCTTCCCCCCCAGCCTGGCTTCCCCCAGCCGCCCCCCGCTGCGTGGTGCAGGCCTGTTCAGCAGGTCCGAGGCTGCAGCAAGGGAAATGACAGCACGGTTCCCACAACGTCACAGGCTGCTCAGCGAGAACCAGGCAGCAATCTCCTGATTTTATGTTACATTGCAAGTACTTTAGTTCATCCATTTTTTTTAAAGCATTAGCTGTAGTTCTGCTCTAATTTAGAGCTGTGTTAATTAGCACTGTCTCTACTGAGGTGAATAGTTTCTTAGGAGGAGCAGGTAACAGCTTTCCCCGACTAAGCTGAATAAATTGCTCAGAGTACCACTGTGATGTGAAAAGCAGACCAGGCCCCACCGCAGGAAAGCCTCTGAACCACACAACTCCTGGAGGTCACGCAATCCAACTGCATGCTCCCATTGCTATTCCTCCTTAGCAATCCCATGCTGTACACAAAGGCAAACACGTTGCTATTTTAAACTCTAATCCAAGGCTACTGCATGCCTTTTGGAGTGCGGATGTCCTGGAAATGTCACTGCAGAGCAGTGTGCTCAAGAGATTAGAGCCGTTCCATTTTGCAAATGACAGAGTACAGCCACAGATGTTACTCTAGCCATGGGGTCAGAGACAGCTGCTCGGGCTCAACTTGTTGAATTGCGTTAATAGAGGCGGCAATTGCTGAAAGATTCTGAGCAGATGTAACTTTGTTCAGGTTAGTATTTCTAAGGCTTTTATCCCAGATAAATGAATTTCCTTTCCCCCAGAACAACTAGTAGCCATTACAAGCTTTAACATGATGACCTGAATGATTGAACTCTCATGCAAAAAGTACGCTTAATATTTCCAGTCTTGTCACGTATGGACCAGCTGAAGAGTCAACAGCCTTTCTACAAAGAACTCCACAATGAAAGTGACAGTCATGAGGCCCAGAGAAGAATCAAGCAACTAAAGCAGCTAGGGTATCTTAACAGCACTGACATTTGCTGAGCCATCTAAGAGCTTCAGAGCAGAGCTAGGTTAAAGGAACTGGTCAAGACCAGAGACGTGGCAATGCAGAATCAGTGGGGGATACGTGAGAACTTAAACAGGACTGCCCAGGGGCAGGTATACACAGAGGATGGTCAGAAACACAGTCACTGGCAGAGAGTGGAACTGAGTTCAGACTAACATGCAACAGCAGCCCTGCATCTTCGGACCAAGAACTGCATGAGATGAGCAGTTCCAGTCAAGGCTACGGTGCTCGGCACCACCTCCGAAGGGTGACACGGCGCAGGGTGGGACGGAAGTTCACAGGCAAAGAGCTATGTGAACAGAACCTGCTGGAATCCTAGGGGCCTGCTTCTCCCATCAGTAGTTATTTACACTTGGGCACTTCACACCATGAGCAGCAATCACAAAGTGCAGACTAGAAGGAAATCAGGATGTGTTAACAATATTTCCAGAAGAAACTAATACTCTGGGATACTTCTATTTTTATGTACCTAATTTGAGCGCTTCTGATTTGCAGATAGTGAGAACTGAGTAGCTTTTACATTTTTAGAAAACCAGGTGCTTTTAAGATGTACCTTTAAAATCAAAATCCATTTTAAATCACCACTGAGAATCTTGGCTTGGGTATAATAATGTTTCTAGGCACTTGCTCTGAAAAGCAGCCTGAGCTGTCCTAGATCAGCATGCAGTGGCATGCATCGTTCACACTAATGGACGACTACTAGCTGTGTTGGGGGAGAGAGAAAGGGAAGGGCTGGGGGAAAAGTGCCAAGATGTACTGAAAAAAAACCCCAAAATAAAAATCAGGTGCAATTGCAGCTCTAGCCTGCATGCTTGGTGTTAATCATTTGCTCCATTTCCGTGGCTCATATCTACTCTACACTTTGGCACTATAGGCAATTCCGGTGCTCTGTAAAAAGGAAAGTATAGACAAGCTTGAAAACACAGCTAGCACCACATTAGTGGGGTTTCTGCCTACCTGCTGCCCAGGGCAGGGAGAATCTATCATTTCTTTAGGGCCTGTAGCTGCCTGAGGAAAGCTGGGGAAAGGCAGAGACATAAATTACCTAGTTCTCTAAATTTTTCCAAGCAAAAGTTTGAATCAAGCACATGAGCCAAACACTGCTGTATCAAGCTAACCTCAGCCAGCTGAATGGAGGTTGGTAGGATAATTTGGGTGGCAAATGATAGGCAGTCCTTCCCTGCTGCCCACTGCTGTTTAAGAAGCAGGAAGCAAGCTCTCGGTTTTCTTGTTCCAGCTGCAGCTGAAGAGATACCACAATAATCAAAGCTACTTCACGGTTTAACTAATGGAGCAGGGAAGGAGTTTCAAGGGAGGGAGCAGAAACCCATGCAGTAGTTAAGACACAGGTACACTATAGATATGAAGAGCAATGCGGTCTCTGTTTCTTCTCTAGAAGCTTCTAACGGAGCTGATGCCTTCACAGAACTATCCACATAGCACTGACATCTCTCTCCTTCAAGGTACTAATGAAGAGACATTTTTGAACAAATAGTTTGAGGATTTTTTTTAAACCATGTGACTTTACTAGCATCAAATTTTCACTGTTGTTTTATTGTCTGGCCATTCAGTACTGTGCAATTCTTCTCAAACAGGAACAATATCATTATGACATCTGCTTTTCTGTTTCTTTTTAAAATGATGAATATTCTAGTCCAGAGCCTCCCCCTTCTCACCCATCCCTCCATTCTGACCAGCAGTCCTACTCTGGCTCAGGGGGCAATTCCTTGCAGTAATTAATTTCCTCTCCACTTTAGAGTTTTGCTAGAGTCACCAGGTCTTGCCACAGCAATGAAGTCTGTAGGCTGGCTGGGTGATGACCCTGAAGAGGCACGTGATCACTTCATCCAGACCACTCTGACAAAAATGGGTCCTGTTCTCAAGTGTGGAGTTGAAGTCAAGACCAGCAACCTAAAGAGCAAGGCTTACACCCTGACAAGCTCTTGATTACGAGCACTGATTTTTTCAGTCTCAGACCTGCTGTTTCTTGGTAGCGAATCTGATCCATGCACTTGCTGACTAATGTTAACAAATCAGGCCAATTGCTGCTTACTGGCATCACCTTTCAATGGGGAGCTGACAGCAAGAACAATGCATCTGTTTGCAGCCTGCGGAGGCTGCGGGGAGCATCTGTCATCAGAGGAGCTACTTCTCAAAGGAGGTTTCAGGCTCTGGCTGATTCTCAGAACCAGGAAAGAGACACGTACAGACCTAGACCCGGACTGTTGTCTTGTATCGGTGGTGCTTTCATCTTCCCCTTTCTTTGCTTCCACAGATGACTGTTCTATCAGATGTGGCTTTTAATTATGACAGTTCTATGTGCCATTAGTGGTTTAACCGAAGGGAAATTGAACCATATAAATAGCACCCTTTTGCTTCTGTTTATATTAAGCTGGATTTCCCTTTTGATATTTATTGAGGGAGATGTGGACCTGTTTGAAGATTCAGTTCAACTAGTTAAGATTTTACTGGAGGAAGGAATTTAGCCGCCGAAATTGCCATAGGCAGCATCGCAACTAGCTGGGTAGGAAAGAAGCAAGCAGTAACCACTACTTAGGCAAGACAGATGACATCAAAGAGGCATTCCACCAGGGGTTTTTTAGCAGTCAGTAAATAATGCAAGTACAAAGTAATAAAGGAAGTGTAATGATGTCTTATTGTTATATGGGCACCTTTCATCCTGAAGGATAGTAGTTTACAAGCTAGAGATCTCAACACTGGAGTTGGTATTGCGTTTTGTCTTGCAGGGCTAAAATATCATTTACCATTTCAGGCTTAAGCCGATTAAGAAATTACAGTTTAGAGAATATTGTCAGTGAGAAACATTCCTGAAAAACTGCACAAAAAATAACATCTGAAGAAGTAATTTTTTAATATATTCTTAGAAGGGAAGCATTTTTTTCATGGAGAGAAAATTATATTTTCATTTTAAAATAAAAGCAACTAGTTATAGTAAAAGGCAAGGGACATCTTTTAATTAAATCATGAGAATCACAGTTTATGGTCAGCAGTATGAGCTGGTCAGATGCAGCAACACTATGTGTCCTGTGAGAACTCAGACAAGTTGAATTTATAAGCAGCAGCATCAAGTATATGAAGGGGGGAGGTCAATGACGTAAGACACTACAAAATGCAAAGACAAGGAGAATATTGGTTAAGCCCCAACAGAAAATTCCTCAGACTGATTCAATATGGTGTTCATTCTCTGCAGAGACAAAATGCCAGGTCTTAACATGTCACCAGAAAACAAGTTACTCAAGTCCTGAGTTAGCGCTACTGGAAACTGAAAGTCCAGTTGAAGGGAATCCGAGTTATTTCACACCAGTATTTGGATCAAGAAAGTAAGATGTGGTCTGGAACCTGCTGGCTCCCAAAGGAACTTTCAGCATATGCGTCAAGTCCAAGAAGTGCTGAGGAAGATACTACAACTGCTTCTCAACACTTCTTATGAGTTATACTGAACTTATAAGGGTGTGAAAGCGAGAACTGGTGGGCTACTGTTGTCCTCAGCCTTGCCTCGCCTCTTTGACAAGACATTGCTTTCTTCCACAATGATACATAATTTGTAAATACTTGTGCATCCACAAGGTTTACCAAATTAAGTAGGAATTGCACATCGCAGTCGCATCTTAGGTGATGTGGATCCACTGAGAGGTAGCTGACCCTAATGCAGAAGGCGATTTTCAGGCTCTCTCATCTGTCTCCTGGAAAAGACCTCCTGGCAGGGATATTGCTTCATTCAAAAGCAACCGAGTTGTGTAAGTTTATTTCTGTCTTCTGCTAGGCAGAGGCTTATAAGTGCACCCAGAACTGACGAAGACTGCCAGCATGCAAACTACGATCACAGTTAAATTGTAAATTGTGGGACCATGAAAATAAGGAAAGGGACTGGCTCCTTTTGTTTTGGTTAAGGCTATGCAACCACCACCAGAATATTATTTATCTGTAGCAAGTGTTGCTTGTTTGCATGGTAGCGCATCCTCCCAAACAACGCTGCATGCTAGAGGCTGTTCAGAAAAGGAGCAGGAAAAAATGGGTAAAATTAGTCTCTACTGTTCGCTGTCCAGTTTCTCTGGCAATTAGCTTGGCTACCTCTACAATGTGTTACGCGATACTTGGTTATTTCTGCCCAGTAATACTCACAAGCAGAGTTAGATTGCAACATAAGATGAGGAAGTAAAAAATAAAGTTTAACAGAAAGCAACAGACACAGACAAGCAGACAACACCATCTAATGATGTTTGAAGAGCTTCTCTCTTTCAGCTGAATGTCTGTTTGGCCTGTAGGCATTATGAACTGTATCAGTCAAATTTTCTGTGCCACCCCTTGTTTATAAAGCAAGCTACAATTACTCATATTTGACAACTCTGTCCCACAAAGCCTTGTGAAGTTCAAAGCACTACCCACCTGGTACTTCTTTTTTACAAGCATACAACTACAAAGTATAACTTTGGGAATTGTTTTAACCTCTTTCCCACACGCCCAAATATTCTTGTTCTTCCCTCCCTCTCTTTCTAGAGACTGACACACTGACCAGACTGAGATAATTCAGGTAAGTGGGGAATGAGACAGGAAAGGTCTGTTTAGGATTGGTGCTTGACCAGTTTTAAAAGAAGCCTGCCATATTCAATAAATTAGATCCCTGGTAGATTGTAAGTGTCCAAAATGGCCCACAGGACCCAGGTTCAGAGATATTAATCAAGGACTGAAATGACAGAGCACTGCACGCCACACCAAAGAACACTACAGCTTCAGAGCCACTCAACGCAGCCCAGACTGCACCGACAAAGGCTGGTTGCAAAGGTTTACAAGAGCTCCTTTCCTACCACTGCATTATTATAGAGATGTGTGTCTGAAGATGCCACAGTTATAATGGAGAACGTTTATTTTGTCTGTAACCCACATGGCTGCTTTGCTGTACTTCAAATCTCTTCAAGTAAATAAATGAGGGGACTCTTTTTTCCCCCTCTACACTGCAGTGTGTATACACGAGTGTTATTTCCTGTATCAGATTCCTGTACAAAAACTGTTGTCAGGCTATTAATAATCTGAAAAAACACCTTGAAACTTGACTCAATGAGGGCACATTGCAAATGGGCTCTAATAGCTTTTATTTCTCATCTCTGTCACCTCAGATCTAATCTGCCATCTTCTCATTTTTTATCCTCTCTGGTCCCCTCAAAAATCATTCAGGAACTCTTCCCTCAGTGCCAGGCAGAGCAGAAGGGGGCCATGTGAAGCGGTCAGCAGGCATTTATTAACAGCAAAAGGTCAGGCGTACCATGTAGTGCAAAGCAGTGTCTTAGGCACGCTCCCAGAACAGAGCAAAGGTGAGTGCATGGCAGCCTTCTGCCACTTCAAGGCCTGGGATCAAAATGCAGAAAGCAAAGTGAGATGTGGTCCCGGAGGGAAAATATTCCCACCACCATAAATGAACCTGATAAAAAAACACCCCCAAACTCACCCCCCTCCCCATTACTTTTCATTTTACAGGGCAGTAAGGAAGTTTCCTGGATTCCAATACTTGCTTTTATCCACAAGGAAAGAATTGGCCAAGACTGTCCGCAAAAGCCAGTAGCAACCCCCTCAATACTGACATGCTTGTTTTGTGGAATGTTCTTTTTTAATAATTTAAAAAAGCAGCCTGGAACTGAAACTAGATCCTAACTTTTTACTCTGTTTTGGGGCCACATCTGCATCTTCTGTGGAAACAATCTAAGCCCCATCAAAACTTTGCAGCATGTATCCCTGTTTAAGCTCACACTCCTGACACTGAGTGTGGTGTGGTACATTTACCTGAAGAAAAAATGCAAATCAAAGGCTACTTAGCTCCTTCTCTGAAAAAATGAAAGAATGTGAGAGGACATTGAAAAGCATTATACAGGACTTGTGACCTATTAAGAACTTATGGTCAGACTTTTAAAAGAAGTTGTTCAGATGCTCTGAAGTTCTTAATTAGATATCACTACATTTTTTTAATTAGATGGCATTCCTAGGTATCTAATTACCTTTAAAAAAATTGACCTCAGGTACCGAGGGGGAAAAGGCAAGAGGCAGTTTCTGACAAAAGTTGTACCGTATGTGATTCTCGGAGAGAAGCCACAAGTCCTTTTTTTCCCCTCAGCCATCTTGACATTACAATCTGTTTCCAACCCAATTTTCAGAGATACTGCATGTGCAAAAATGACTAACATTGAGGAGGGGAGGAGATTTAAGGCTTTTGACTCAAGGTTGATTTTCCCCCCCCCCTTTTTTCTTCTCCCTCCTTCTAAGTATCTCTTTATTCATCACTTTAATTACCTAATCGTAAATTTCTTTAGGGGGTTACTTAGAAGGAAAATTAGCATCAAAGCTTGGCAGTAAATTCAGGGGCTTTTGGAGCAGGTCCAAGCTGTTTCACCTGTGATTAATTAGATGACTTTTTTCTTTAAGTGCCAGAGGGCTGTTGAGGTCTTTAAGCAGTTACATGACTGCTGGCAGCTCAGGAATTATGATTGATGCATTAGTCTGGCCTTTAGGACTTCTACTTTTTGGTAGGTGCCTGGATAAGCAAGTACATAAGACCAGCCACACTAGTGGAAACAAAAGACTCCTTGCTGGCAAGCACCAGTCCTTACTCTCACAGAAGAGAGAAGGAATGGGTACATTTGCTTCTCCGCTGCTGGCAGAGTATTCAACAGGACTAAGATGAAAGAAAAGGAGAAAGGAATGCCTACTACTCAGATTATATTTTACAGAGTCACAATATCAATTCAGAGCAGTACTTTTCTTTAAAGTTTTCTTTGAGGTATGGGTTTATTCAAGAATGAAAACAGAACTAAACCTTTAACCTCAGACCTGGAAGCCTTCTGTAGAAAAAAAAAAAGATAAGTCTTAAATTCATTTCCCCTTGCCCCAAAGGGGAAAGAATGAACCTCAATGGGGTTGCATTTTTTTTTTGTAGCAGAAAATTTTGCAGGACAACCAAATTCCAAGCCACAGTGGCTGATCTAGATCATCCTTCTGACTGGAAACAGAAATCCTGCTGTGTCACAAAAAAAGCCAACCTCAAAACTTCCAAGCTCTCTGTTAAAGCTTTCGTGGAAGTTAGAAACCTCAGCCCACTCTAATCGTTATCCCTATGCAACTCCCACCCATATGCAGGACAGGAGCCTGCAGCAGCATCTCAGCCTGTGGAGAGACAGAGCCCAGTGGGCTCTGTCTATAACTTCACTGCTCTAGCTACATCTGTTCTCTGGGAAATATCAGAAACTTCAGTTACTAATGCTTATTAGTTGGCACATGCATACTACAGAAGAAGTGTCAGAAGCATTAATGATGCACTTCCAGATTGCTTAATACAGTTAGCTCACCTAATTCACTCCGCATGGCCTCCTGCTGCAAGTAGAGAAGCAATCAGCAGTTAAACAGCTCTAGTCCTTTTGTAACTGGCCACTAGAGAGACAGTGGGGAGCAAGACTATAGCTTTATGGTACTTTTGTGGCAGGTCAAGAAAGTAAGCTGAAAGAGATGGATGGGAAAGCAGCAAAGAGCGCTTCCTTCAGCAGGAAGAGGTTAGAGAACCCACTCCCAATTAATGACTAAGAGAGGCCTTCTTCTGTTCTGGCATTAATTTAAACCATTAGGTGTTCAGAGTTTCTCTCAGAGTAAAATCATCTTTCAGACAAGATACATGCTTTGCAGGAAATATCGTATATGCTCTCAAAAGCTACTCCTGCTGTCATGCATCCTTCCTCCCAAGTGTTCTCAGGACAACAGGATGTCCCTTCGCATCAGGAGACAGCTCCTCATCCTGCTGTGAAGCAGCTAATCTCCATGGGAAGTTCCTAGGCCTCTTACCACCCCCACTCAGACAATAATGACACTTGGTGTTTGCAGCCACCTCTTGTTTTTGTCAGTGCCCAGCCTGCCTCATCTAACATTTATAGAGTCTGGATTCTCCCCAGATCTCATTGACTATGTGTCAGTCACCACCTGCAGCGTGCCGTACTGCAAAACCCAGCCCGGCTCACAGCAGTGACATCCCTCACTACTCATTCTTCTGGATTATATCTGACTCCGAAAGGCAGAGGAGGGAGAAAACAACCCTAGCCAGGATGTACATACTCACCTTTATGTGCAAGCACTCTTTCTAGATGCCTGTGTTTGTCACTGTGTGTATGCCCTTACCAGTGTTCAGAGCTGGGTGGATGCATATATTAGGATAAGTGCTTTAGCATATTTGAGTGTCTGCAGAGCCTACACATCCCTGCATGCATCTTTGGAGAGGGTTCTGGCTCCATCTGTCATGTACCAGCCCAAAGCAACAGTGTGGCCCAGCTGAGAAGACAGACAAGACACATAACTGCAACACAGCTGACCTACTGAGTAATCTCAAGAAACTCACTTTCCTGTTTGAAAGCATAATGATACTTCTCTCCTCCTGTAAAAAGGCTGACTATCTTATAGCAAATTGGAAAACAATTAATCAGGACCACTGTCCATGAAGACTGAGCCACCTCTGGAAGAAACTTCAGTCCCTAGACAGACTAGGAAGGGAATGGTCATGTTAGAAGGGGCGGAGATCTGAGCGTGGAAATGCAAAAAGGCCTAGTGCGAAAGCGGCTAGCCTAGCAACTGGGAGATCTGGGTTCTGGTTTTGTCTTTTCCACCAATCCGATCTATGCTTTTGAGCAAACTACAATTCCTTTGCTTCCCTTATAACTCTTTTCTGTATATACCACCTAAGCACACTAGGGTCAGAGTCTACTTCTGATTGTATCTCACAAAAAGTTTCAGAACTCACAGAGACTCCGGTAACACTGCTAAAAAGTAAAACCTACTAATATTAATCAGCATCAACACACTAAGGTGACCTTTACAGCTTAGAAGAGGTGCAGATTAGCAAACTACAGTGCAGAGATCCTGTACCAGCTTTGTGTACCACACTATGGTTTTCACTGAAGAAGCCAAATTTATTTATACAATAGGTATACAAATATATGACCCAAACACACAAAAAGATTCTGTTGCTAAAGATTCAAAGGTGGTAGCTTCAGATAGCATGTCTGCATGTACCACACAGATTCTCTCCTACCCCTTTGCTTTTCGCAGTTTGTGACAACAGACATTATTCCGTGCTAGAAGAATGTGGCATTGTTGACACTGAAAAAAAGCAAAACAGGCCTTTGCTTTGCTTGAACAGCACAGGCTTTCTTGATCAGCTGTCTGAGGTGCCTCATCTGTACAAAGCATTTAAACCTGTCTAACATCAAAAAGTAAGGTACGACAAGTCACTTTGATGCTCCAGAGCACATGCCTAACATGATTATTGCAGTCTTCCTGGTGATAATGGAATTATGCAAAGGAGGCCTTGACCCATTAATGCTTTTACCTTTCTTAGGATTTCTCTACCCTTTCCTTCTTTCACGAGAAGCAGAACTGCTTGCTCAGATACAGCAACTGAACAAAAAGGCGGAATAAGCAAAATGAAAGAGGTCCCTTCTGTACCTTGTCATCTCCCCATGTCACCTTGCCTCAGCAACTTACATAGTCTAGCAGTTGTAGGTTAAGCAACTGGAAATATGCTGGACTGGAAAAGCCGTATGACTGGAGATGGGCATATCTCCCCACCACAGACACTGTCCCACAGACACAGGCTGGGAAAGCATGGCATGCATCATCACCAGCAGTCCTGCAGCTAAGACACCCCAGAGAGAAGAAATGTTCATAAAATGCACTTGCTGCAAACATCTCTTTCTAAAGGAAAGAAGATACCCACACCAGGGGTTGCAACAGTTTTACACCAAGTAGCACGGCCCTGGAGTAACACAGTAGTATATCTAATGTTTGGTGCCTTAAAGCTAGAATGAATATGTCCTGGATCTCAGTCAAGAAAGAGTGGTTTCAACATTTGCCTCCATTTTCTACGAAAAGCAGATGATTTCAGACAGAAGAAATTGCCAACAAGACAGTCTTGAGTTTCTCACCCACTCAGGGAAGTTTGAGTAAACAGGTTTTGGTGTTACTTGCAGTTTTCTAAGTAAAGATGCCTTAAAATTGCACAAGAGCTGCTTAATGGTCCAGGCATGTGTAGTTACCTAAAAGCCATAAAACAATAAGAAAGCAAAAGAGATGCTACCTCCTCTGTCCCCTGCTTAGACTGAATTACAGCTGAAAATAAAGAAAGGTTCAGATGATGGCAATACAGAAAGCTTGCAGAATCTCAGTACGAGGTATCCTTTGTAGCCCAAGGACTGCAAAGCCTGCCCAGGCTCTTCCTTTCACCTTTTGCCTTGTCTATTTAAAATAACACATGCTAGGGAGTGGACTGAGACTATTATTGAAGCCTTGTTCTGCCAGAAGGTAAATGGATTCCAGTACACAAATTCCTATCTAAGTTTACATACACAGTGGGTGATTTTAGGCCAAAAACTCTGACCAAGAGATCGTCTTGGCTCAAGTTCAGGTCTGCAAAGGGCTGGCAAAGGCAAAGCATGCCTCCTATATATTTTGTTTGCTCTAAGTATGGTTCACTGATTCCTACTTGCAATCAGTCCTGAACTGAAAATGTATGATTAGCTTGCTCCAGGAAAGATGAGTCCAACACATTAAGGCTCAAACCTGAATCCAAACTCCAAACTTCCCCAAGTGCAGATACGTTTCCATCGTGAGTTTTGGTTCAAGCTTTTCTCTTGCTTCTTACTCACGTTGAGTGGAGTTCCTACATGTCCTATCCTAAATCAGTACCTATTTATGTTAGGCCAAACAAATCACAAGAGACAGTCCTTTCCCCAAAGCTCTCATTATCTAAATTAACAAGTATGTTATATTTCCTGCGTGCAGCAAGCAGCATTAGGATACAGTTAAATAATTCACTCAAGGTTACACAGCCAGTTTGTTCCAGAGCTGAGTACTAAAGCCAGTTGCTTGACTCTCAAGCTCAGTGCTTTATCTTATTCCTCAAAAGGAAAAGTGCAAGCCCAGATCTGACCATTCACCTGGGTAGGAAAGCTTCTGGAGCATCTATTTGAAACAAAGACTTACCTTCCCCCCTTTCCTGTCTAAAACAGAAAAAGGACCAAGACCTTATTCTTGAGCTTCAGGGATCTGTTAATTGGCTCCCTAGCAAAATTACAGAGACTCAGCTGCCTGATAATGATTGTAAATGACAGAGACTATCAGGTTTACCTTGTGATGTCCCTGGGGAGCTTGCAGTTAGTTTAGTCTGAACTCTGCATCAGCTGTTTGGGTTCCTTTCTTCTCAGCATGTGGTATCTGGACTCAAGCTGCAGTCTTTCAAACCTAATTAGTGTTAGGGGAAGAGAGAGAGGGAGCAGGGAAAAAACCAAACAACAACACTCTCCTCCTTTCCTCAACTGACTTTACAACATACAGGCAGGACCTGATTTATGGTACAAGTTCATGGGGGTTTTGTTTCTTTTCATGCATATCAATCCAGCATCTTCAAGCAAACTGAATTTTAGTGTGCTGGAGTCTTTGAACTTTGAGAAGTTCAGCAGGGAATCTCCAAATTCAATGCAGTTATCGTGTTTGTATATAGTTGGGTCTCTTCTGTGCAGTGCTCAGCAGAAACTCAAGTTTTTTGCACTTTTCCTCACATAGAGAGCAGTTTACTCTATTTTTGTTGCTGAAACTTAACAATACTGTTTGCAGTAATAACCTCATGTTAATGTTTAGCCAAAATCAAACTGCCACTCCTAAGAAATAAGAACACAGACAATTTATTGTGGGGGTCTTTATAACTTGAACAATTTTTTTATTTGCAGGGCATTTCACAATCTCTCATAACTCTGGCCTGAAGGTGTCTGTACTACCTGTATTCTTTCTTGGTAACTGACTTCCATCCCTCATCACAGGTCGCCAGTTGTTGCAACGTTGAATGGAACAACACAAAACAGCAGATCTGTAGACAGCATCTTCAAATCACTGGCAGGTCGAGCAATCACAAACCTGAAAAAGCAGTAGCACATGAGATTCAGACTGCTTTGTGAGGCCTTCAAACTGAGTGTCTGGGACAACAAGAAAGCTGTAGCCTTTTTTTGCTATGTTTGATCGCATATGCAGAATTCTTTGGAATGATGAGACAGTATACACATTTTATCTAGGAATGGGATACATATATTTCAAATGAAGCTAATTAGTCTCTGGAACAGCTATTGGAAGATGTGATAAATTTTTTGATTGCTCAAAATCTTTAAATCAAGACTAAAAGTCTCTCTAGGAGATTTGAAGCTCAATCACTGAAATCTTGAAATTGAAAGAATCAGCGAGTAAAATAGGTTACATGAGAAGGTTCTCTCTGCCTGCAAACCCTCTGCAATCCTTGCCCTCAGCAGCATTACTAACTTCATGCTCCAGCAGCTCTCTAATGAAGAAGGCTCACTTGTAAAGATAAATCACATCGTAAGTGAACATAAGGGAATCTCGTACAAGAGCCAGCAAGCACCATGTTCAGACCACACACTAGTTTGCCTCAAATGGCCTTAGCTGCTCAGAAGAATGTCAAAATCCAAGACAAATAAGTAATTCAGGTTGCCGATACAGATGCCTAACTTCAAAGTCATAACCACTATCTTTTGACTTACGGTACAATGTGAGATGAAGTATACTTGCCTATTCTTGTATGGATTGGGCTCTTCCATCAGGCGGTAGAGCCCAAAGCAGAGTATCCCAAACAAGTCTAGAGCTCTGCAATAAACGTCTCCAAAGGAGTCCTCCTGCTATAAAAGAAGCAAAGCCACTCTTATCTCAAAGGAACCAAAGTGGACAATTCAGCCCAATACTAAATCATTTATTTAGCTAACTATCACTATTCACTACCTTTGGTATCATATTTGGAAAGAAAGGAAGGAAAGAAAATGACTGGTCTCCCATAAGATTAGAATCTAGTGTAAAATACAGCTATCTGATGTCTTTGCCTCTTCAAAATATGGCTCAAGCTACATACTGAGACTCAGCTGAACAGAACTCAACTTCAGGTACCAACAATCCAAAAGTACCAGCAGCAAAGGATGAAAGCCCAGCCCATGAAGCACCACTTGGTGATGTAACTCACCAAGTCACCCGTTAGCAGCCTCCTGGACAGTGGCAGGAGTGCCAGTTTGCATCTGACTTGGGAGGCATTGTGGTTCATGCTGTCAGGACTTCTGCGCAGTCTGCTGCCCTCTTCCAACAGCTGCTCCCCCAGTGCTGGGCCTGTCCTACTTGTCACCAAAGTCTGCAGCAGAGCCAAGATGTGATGGTTGTAGTATGTCTGCAAAGGAAGAGACAACGAAAAGTCAAATACAAAAGAGTATGCCTTGGAAAGGAAAACCAAATTTTCCAGTGAAAACCTAGAGAACATGACCAGACAGACACTTTGGAGTTTACATATACTTCAAGTAATTATGTTTAAAGTTTTCTGACAATATTTATGGACCACGACCTGCTTATCCCATTTCAGCTTCATAGAGCAGTCAGTAGAACCCACCTCTGCTTGTGTGACAGAACACATTAAGCTGTGTCCGAAGGGGAGCACGTTCGTGTGAGAAAACTGGGCTGCAGCTCTGATGCCTCCTGAGTAGGAGCTCACTGTGCAAGGTGAGCCCCAGGAGTGCAACCGCCCTGCCCAGCCCTATAGGGTCCAGGTGCAGCAGGGGACTCTGTCCTTGTAGTTACCATATTTTTTTTAAAATCTGTGCCCTTAGTCAGTGCTTTTTAGAAAAACATTTACCATGGTTCAAATGCAGATCTGAGGCAAAAAAGGCCTAGAGTATCTCTCTCCTAAATCTAAAAGCGTTTCCTTTGCTTGCAGTACATCAGATAAGTTATTTTCCACCCTTTCTCAAAAAGCTCATTTCCTACACAGAGCCACTTTGTGGAATCTGTCACATGCATTTGCCTGAGTAAAGAAACTACACAAGCTGCAGAGAAGGAATGGTGTTACTAAATCCACGCTGAACTCAAATCCGCTTAAGCACATCTGACCATATTGTTGGGCAAATGGGTATAATGCTGTTAGAGTAATTCTCAGTCTTTTAAAGTAAGGAGCTATAGTCCAGGGTTATCCAGGAGTGATACAGCTTTGGGGGAATCTGCACTTTACATATTTAACAGAAGCGTGATGAGCTCTTTAACATATCATTGCAGTACTTTTTGACATCAAAAGGATTGCATTTCCATACTTGGATGAATTAATAGGATTTGCATGTCACCCTCATTCTGTACTTTCTTTGCTGAGTTACACTGCAGGAATTTGAAAGGCGGGGAAACTATAGAGGTGTGCATGTGTGCATGTAGTCTCAGGAAATAACACACTGCATTTAGAATGGGTACTGAAGCTGACTTTAAAGGAGCAACATTTCTGTAACGTGCCCATAAGATCTTAAGTTCTACTCCAGTTGTTGTTTGGTTACAGCTTCAGACAAGCACATTTCCTGGCAACACAGGGAATGTGTGCCTCCACATACAAAGGCAAGGCTAGAAACCTTCTCCCATCACCAAGGAGTTTCCTAGTCCCACTGATGCTGTGCTGCTACCAAGCTTTTAAAACTGGTCCTGGATAGCTTAGGAACCCACAGCTGGATCAGGAAGGGAATTCAGGGCACAGAGTACCTCAGCCATAATGACCATGGTCATTGAATTGTTTCCTGCCTACTGAGACACCAGGAGTCATGTTGAAGCAAATGCGAGTTCTGCTTCTGGCTTCTAAGGGGTAACACTCCTCGTTAAAGACACCTTCTCTCCTTGAGATTCTTCTGCCAGTCTCCTTCCAAGCTAAAAGAACACAGCACTCCTGCTTTGAGCGTCTTGAGAAATTTCAACAGATCTTCACAGTGACAGCAAAAGGAAGTGATATTGGACTGCTGAAGGCTTCCTTCCTCCTCCTCTTTTTTCTCCAGTTGACACATCTTTTCCCTGATACTGCAATTGCTAAGCAATATCCTATTTCTTTGTCTTCACTGTATTTACAGAATGACTGAATCCAACTGAAGGTGCCCCTCTAAAGCAGAGTTGAATGCTGATCATTCCTGGACAGACTTGGAATCTTACGCTTGAGTGAAATTTTATCCTTTAAGACAGGTCATGCTATGCCTTCAGTTACTTTTACATTTGACACTTGTAGTCATTAATTACCGTCTGGCTGATTGACATATCAGTGAGTAGCAGCAATATAATACTTTCCCTAACACTGAAGTCTTCTCAGAAAAGCGTAACTGGACTTGACACACTTATTTTGGACTGCTTATCCCTTGGAGAGATTTGTTTTGTATTTATTCAGTTTCTGTAAAACTGCCACCCAAGCACTATCCCCTTGGACATGAGCTGAGAGCAAGGCATGTGGAACTTGACTGCAGCACTGGGAATTGGGGTGAAGAGGAAGAAATGGGCTTTCAGAAAAAAAGATAAGGCAGTTTTGGAAATGCCAGTTTATGAGCTGAACTGCTGTTTCACTGCCAAAATCCTGGTTTACCTCCACCAAAGTGTGACCCACATGCGTGAAACCTCTGTCAGTATCACTCAGTTTTGACAGCAACTTAAAATGGTTACATTACCAGGGTGGGATCACCACATTCCCTCCATTCTTGCAGTTTTGGTGTAATATATCCAGTCTTCCTGATGCAAAAATTTTTAAAAGAACAAACTGCCAGGAGTTTACAGAGAATCAAAATATACACTTCTCAAAATGTGATGTCATCTTGTGGATCAGCAGTGGCCCACGTATGAGGAATTTGGTTCACACCTTTTCAGAAAACAGCCATTGGGAGATTCGCATTGAGTTAAAGAGATTTTCCATTCAAACTTCCAGTCAATTTCTGCCTGGGTGCCAGATGGACAAACGAGTTAAATGTTCCATTTATCCCCATGCCTGCTGTGGTAAAGTGGTGGTAGTGCAAGCTCCCTGTTCCTCAGCTCACCAATAAACTTCCAGCCAGGCTTGTAAAACTCCTTTCTACACGAACAGGTAAGAATTCAGAGTCTCTGTAGTCTTCTCAGCCTTTGGCATCAACGCTGGAGCTTCCAACAGGCTGGTGTCAAATGTAAGTTTGGCTTCAGTGACTGCAGTTCCCTTAGAGGGACTGACTGTAACACCACGTTGTCAAAAAGTAATAAATCAGGCGGGCTTTCAATACCTCTTGTAGCCTGTCAATATTTTGGAGCTGGGAACAGAAGGAACTTATGGAAGAACCCTAAAAGTTTCTCCAAATAATTCTCTGTGTATATCAACAACAGGGAGAGTTGCTGCTAATAGCACATATTGAGAGACGTCTTTTGGAGCAGATAGCTGTCTTTTAGTGTATGGAACCCACTACCCCAAGAAATTAGAGGCCCACTGATATGCAAATTGCTTAGATAGGAATAGACATGTCTCATTCTCAGGGCACTGTGTAACTAATCACATTAACAATCCCTGCAATGTTTCTTGTGTCTTTCTGAGGCACATGGCCTTGACCACTGTTAAGGCTAGATTAAGTAGGTTTACCCTGGCTGGTAATCACTTTGTTACACACCAATGCCACTAAACATGACAGGACACGTTACATCTACTTACCATAGACAAAAGAGAATTCAAGAAGCTATCTGAGAAGATAGCTCCTGCAGGGGCACCAGTGGTGGAAAGCTGATCTTGCTGTGGAATCTTGGAATTGCTGCTAGAAGTCTGATTAATGAAGTGGGCATTTGTTGAAGACTCTATTGGAAAAGCAAGGAAAAAAGAAGAAACATCTTAGCAACACAGAGAAGCCATCTAGAATCAGAAATGAAAGGTAATAAATCCAGAACGGCAAGCTGCGTCCAGCACTAGACACAGCATGCAGCATTAGTAAAGCAAAGAAACAAAACATTCCGTGCTGCTAACTGACTGTGCAATGGCAACAAAAGACACAGAAACTTAAAGCTAAGTTTTAAGATATCAGATCATAATTAATATACCTGCTTTGAAAAAGAAAGGCATCATCTAATTTCTTCCCCTCATTTTCCTGACTTAACAGAAATACAATTATTATTTCTGTTGGCTTAAACTGGGGTTACAGAGTCCCTTTCACAGCTGTCCCACCATCACAGGGATCTTCACTCGCCTGCTAAACTTATTCTTGCTGGCTGAGAGTCTTGCAGAGTTACCCCTACTCCAAAAGGGACGACTCCTTAACTTTCTTTTCTATTTTCAGGGAACTAAGCACACCCAGGCAGAAGGCCCCTGCTGTGCTACTGACCATGCCAGGTATGTCCTGGCACTCTAGCACTACCAGTAAGAATGCTGATGAATGACAGCAGCACAGCGGGAGACAGACAGGAGACAAAGGAATTGAGATCAAGAACCCATATCTTCCCATTACAAAATATAAAGCGAGCACAACTAACTCCATGGGAGTAATGACTGATTTCTATCATGTCCCCTTGGGTCACGAAGGATTAGAGCACATCATTTTTAAAGATGACTAAAACTAACCAGAATCACAATGCTATTAACGTCTCCTGTTGTCTTGCAGTGTTGGTGTCATCCTTCAGCCATCTATTCGCAATACAGATATTTCACTCAGCCTGGATTATAGACTTGGCCCTGCATCTGGCATTAATCAGTACGACTCCACTGACTAGCTTCTACAGTCTGGGTATGAAAACTATGGTCTCACAGCACAGTAAGGGATGCACTTTTTTCTCCACACCATTCTCTTTCTCCTTTACATATTTGCAGGATTCTTCTTTCTTCACAGATCATTTTGTTATTTCTTTCCCTGATCTCCACCTCCTTAAGGCAAGGGTTTCTAGAATCCATTGTTTCCGAGGAATTGTTGTTATATTCCGAGGAATATTATTGTTTATAACATGCCTCTGAGCCCACTCACCAACTCAAATTCAGAAAATGCTCAACACATTGAACTATGCTCAGCTTGGTGGATCTGGGCCTGCAGGAACCCCGTGCAAAGCTTGCTATTTAATGGGCCTTGCATCAGCCTGATGAAAAGTGGCCAGTTTAGCATTTATTTTTCTGTTTCTCACCACTAGGCAAGGAGAAGCAGCAGTGTGTCAGAGCATAACGACAACGCACAACTCGCCTGCTCCTCTAGGCAAAATTTGTACCCAGCCCCCTTAAGGAGTGCAGGCCCTCAGCTAATTCTGCCAACTCTGTCCCTGACTATGTGCCATCAGCTCAGTAGGTGCCTCTAGAGGACAGCACACCTTCGGGACCGTGGCACACATCTGGAACTTGAGGCTTTGGTATGCCCTCCTGGTCACAAAAAATTGTGGCAGAGGCAAGTCCAGCTTGTCACTTCTGGATTTACCAAGATACTACATTGTTTCCTGTGCCTGTCAAGATTAATTGCAAAACTCCTACTGACTTCAACGGTGACAGATTTCAAGAGAAGGTACAAAGGGTCTTAGCTTCCGTTACAGCAGGTGTTGAGCAGCAAGAGTGCTAGCCATATGTATGGTGCTGCTGGCTTTGGTGTCTCAGACACACCAAATGATACAGATTGCCCTTGGTCAACACTCAGTGTGCTGTGAAACAAGAAATTGCCTGGAATGAGCAAAGTTCTTATAATTTAAGGCACATGAGTATTACCCCTTTCAGCTTGTTTCTAGAGACAGGCACAAAAGTGCGCATTTGTCTAGATCAAGGTCTATCAGAGGGACTTGTAGGAAGCTTATTCAATCACAAGGAGGCTCCAGCTGTTTTTGTTTAGCTGGTTTGTGCTTCCAGGTTTTAAATTCTTGGGGTTCTTGTGCTTCCTAGACCATCCTTGTAATTCTGAACATATTTCTATGCTGTTCAAGACTACAGCAGGAGCAGGCATCCATGTGCTAAGGGACTGGGCTCCATTCATTATTTTGTCAAAGATCTGACATGACTAAAATCCAAGTCATGTCAACAGATTGCAGATGTTTTCCCCTCCACTGACACACCACATCCTGGAGGAAAATCACAGGGGTGCAATACATGTCTGAAGACATTAGCTTGACTGCACAATATCTTCTCAGAGGAGCTGGGCATCAGTAGTCAGCTCAAAATATTTCTGAGACTTTTGGACACAACAGAAACAAAAGCCTAAACCACAGCACAAGTTATCCAAATATCACTTGGGGAAATTCAAGAGTTCTGAAATTACTCAAGACGAAGCATCATTATCTTATTATTTCATGCAGTGTTGGTTTTTTTTTCAGTAGCTCCAGTGTTTCAGCCTAGGGAGCACACAGGACTGAACAGCCCATTGAGGTGCTGAACTGCTTCTAGGACATGGCTTATCAGGTGCAAGTTTTGACTAAGCAGTACACCAGAGCTTCATATAAATAAAATATTGCTAGTGCCTGCTACAGGCCAAGGCTGCTCACTAACCCTGTCCCAGCTGCAAAGCTGGTGAGGACTGGAAAGCAAGGATGTCATGTGTGCTAAGCCCACATAGCATTTACAAGCATTGCATCAAAAAGAGAAAGAAAAACAAAAAAGCCTGCATGAGTCAGGGCCAGTCATGATGCCTAGCAACACGCTATGCTAATTTGATCAGTATGTTCTTGTGTCAGCACTTTAAAGGGACCTACACACTCCTGTCCCGCAGGACCGGCAGCCCAGCCATGCCACTCCGGTGTGACACTGACTGCTATGTTACTAGCAATCAGTGTACGTGGTCCTAATTAACAGATCCAGTTTGTAACCATTAGGAGATGAAGACAGCCAAGAGTAGCATCAAAGAACTCCATGGGTTACTTCAGTTATGAATGCAGGCTAGAGAGGCCAAGCCTCATGGAATAAGGACAAAGGTGTTTGGGCTCTGGAGTAAAATGCCTGCACTCTGTCCACCTTGGCATGTGCACGGACCCATCCAAGCACCGCACCGCAAGCAGTCGCTGCACAACGCCTTGTACTGCAGACTGTTTCCAACAGGCTCTGTTCTTTCACAGCCACTTGTGCAAACGAGGAAGCCTGCAGCCACCCCCATAATCCACAAGTGGAGGAGGGAACCATCACCAGTGTTTCAGAAAGGGGAGGGATGGAACAGAGAATCAGACCTTGATTCACCCCATTTTGCTGTGGGATGAAAACTGGGCATACAGTGTCTCAGTGCTTTTTAAAATCAGAGGGGAAAGCATGGCCGAAGGGCACGTTAGACTTCGTCTGGGCAGAATTGTCTTTGGTGGGGCGTCTTCCTCCACTGAAAATGAGTGTAAGCCAGGCAAATACACTTCTGATTTATCTGCCTTAATGAAGTATGTTAGGATAGGTGGGACGAATGCAGGCCATGTGACTAGAACTCAGATATCTGAGATCCAAGGAAAAAACCCAAGGACATTACCTTTCTCCTAAACAGATGCTTTGGAGTTTTGCTACACACTGAGACCTTTGTAACACTTTGTTATATTTATTCTCCTGATAAGCCATCCTGACTCCTTCAAAGCCAGTGAATTAACATCTAAGTCAAACCTTTTAATGTTCCTTGGACATGTAATGCTTGTCGCTTTCTGCCTGTGAATTCTAAAAAGGACCTTGGGTAAATAAATAATGCAGCATGCATATTGCTTCTGTGAAATTTGTTCCTAAAGAATAACTTACTCAGCTCTGTAGTGATAGGGATCCTTTTATAACATGGCTGTGATTGATTCCCCAATGCTCTCGCTCTGAAAACAGCATCTGTAGAAACAGTCCATAACAACACGAGGAGATAGGGAAGTTAGTAGAAATAGAAAGGGGCAGGGGGAAGAAAAAGACAAAGAAACCAAGGCACAATGGTCCAGACCGACAAATGCAAGGAAATCTCTTACCTATGCCTAAAAATAACGTCATTGTCATGCAAAAATCCCAAAGCGTTCCCTATATTTAGAAAGTTTCTTGCCTTGGTTAGCTTTTCCAAGGCTCACTTCATTCACTCAGAGCTTCAAAGGATTAAAAAAGAAAAGCTCTTCTGGGAGCTACTTATTGACATCATAGCTAAAATATAATTACCCTCTGCGAAGCAGCAGTGCTGGTTCCAGTGTTTGGCACAAAGCCCCCACTACGCCAATTTGCACTCAGAGGGCTTTTGAGGAAGGGGGTTGTGTTTTTTCCTTCCCCTTCAAGAAGGCTATACATAAATAGATGGGATATGTGCTGCAGGAATGAAAGTAAAAGCATATACCAAAGTTTTTTTAAAACTTGGCAACCAAAAAGACTTAAGAGAAATCCAGAAGTTCTTAGAAGCACGTGTCCTTATTTCCTCCCAGTTCTCAACTGCTAGCTGACTTAGTAGAATCAGCGCCAATCTGAAGTCTGTTTTCTGTGCTTTGATCACATCTAGTCTTGTCTCCCTCACCATTATGTGTAAATTTTTCTTTTGATACCTAGCACAGCATCTGGGTAACTGAGTATTAACAATACTCCTTATTGCACAAGACAGCATCAAAGTCAAAATGAGGGAATCTAAACTTCACTGAAGGTTTTGCTAGAAATGGAACTTCTTCCAGTTCAGATACTGTATAATGGATCCTCTCTGCTTGGAGGAGCACATGAATATTGGAGATCACAGATCCTAATGGGGTCCTAGATAGACCGTTGCTCTAATCAACCATCTCTGACATTAGGCAATCGACTGCCAAACACCTCATTAGGTATGTCAGGCATCACAATCCCTCAAAACAGCAGAAAAAGTCCTTCCAAGTATAGCAAGGCCTCTCTGAACACATGCTAGTGGCAGCAACTGAATAATTGCAGTGATTCATTGCCTTTATTGTAGCCTTCTGTGTACTGTACTGGTTGATTTGAATGTATGTCTGATCATTGTCTGGATAACTTTTCCTTATGTCAATATTTTTGCTATGGAACAGTACACAACGTTCTACCTGAAATCTCACAAACTGACAGGGTGCTATTACAAAAGATTACTTAATTGTAGATTACTACTGTACAGTTGAGTTTCAGTATCTTATTAAGTTGTCAGATTTAATTACCATTATATGTTTAGATTATGCCACGGATTATTTAGTTTGGTACCTAGGTTTGCCAACCTGTTTGCTTTGTGACATGACAGAGTGATAATTACAGCATTACTGGAAAACCTAAATTTTTCCATGGGAAAGACTAGAAGTCCTTGGCATCAGCACTGACCCTAGTAAATTCTCATTCTTGCAAGTGTAAGTAATGTTTACCTCTGTGTGGGTCTGGTTCTAAGACCTGTCTAATTCTCTACCTCACAACAGAGGTAATGGGCAGAACAGGCCTGGGATTGTTGGGTGCGAAATACTCACAGTAAAATCTAAAGCCACAGGAACAACTGATCTGGGCTCTGTTACAGTCTCCAAACTAAGACTATGCCTGCTGCAATACTAACCAAAGCACCCATACTGTTACAAGAACTCACGGCCTTCCATCCAAACAACTATTTTCCACTTTGGCTAGGATATAAAATGCTATAGCTTTGTCTACAGCATCAAAGCTGGGGATGAGAAAGGATGGATAGGGTAGCTGGATATCCAGCCAAGTCATCTGCTGTCCCATCAGCAATGGCAACTACTGAATGAGAAACATCAGCCTCGGTTTTTTCTTTTTAAATCAGATAATCACTGCATAATCATCTTGCTTTGCAAAGCTGTCCCAACTATTCTTCTATTCTTTCCTACCTGCTTCCTACCCTAGCTACTAACCTTGACGCCAGGTTTCTTGGAGTCATGTTTTGAATATAACTTTACCCCTCTCCTTCAAGAAATCAGGTCACGACCCAGAAAACTGCCATACCTTTTGTGTCTCCTCTATCTGCATTAGTTTCTGCTGCCCATTTCCTTTTCTGCACAACTCCTCCTAAACATTTTTCCAACAAATAGAAAGGATTTTCCTAGATGTGGTGATTCTCCAACTCTGCAGCTGAAAGCACCCACCAGTACATGCACTACACTGGTGGAAAAATGTAGATTTTGCCCATATACTGTAGTTAACTACTGCAGAGGTAAACCAGCACCAAGTGCTGATCAGCGCAGGTGCAGCCTGGCTACGTTACTAGTATCTGCTGTTCTTGTTGCTTCCTAGCTAACTTGATGGCCACTAAGTCTGGAAAATTTCTTGATACTCTGTACTACTGGCTCTTTCCTAGCTGTACTTGTCTTCAGTGCTCTTACATAACTTAAATAAGGCCCGTGGCCCTACACTCACTCACTCCTCCCCACAAAGAAAAAATAGTCTGATAAAAGCCATCTTTTCCCAGCTTGTACCTCTCTGTTCCCAAAATCTTCCTGATTTTCTGCCGCCCATGAACTATTTCACCTGCAGTCCAGGTCACCATCCAGCCATTGGGACCAGTTAAGATGAGCTGATTTCATCAGTGAAAATTTTGTCCTCTTATAGATGAATTCCTATAAAATAACAATGGCAGAAGGGAGAGCAGAGACTGAAGCAGAGGGAGTGGGGACACGTACATTCTGTTTCCACTCTGGGCACCTTGATCCAAAACTTGGTGGCGACAAACTGAGTAATTTACTGTCCTATAGGAGTACACATCTGTACTCCTATACAGAGTTATATATATATATATATATACACACGCATCTGGAGACTTTCAGAGGCAAAGACCTTAAATAGTGTAAGACATAGCCTTAATCTTGCAGTTGAACCTGAAGGAGCTTATAGTATGAGAATCCTAACCTAAAATTTTCCTCCTGTGATTATAACTATGGCAGCAAAGCAGAAAATGGGCTGGCTTTTTTAGCAGCTCATCTGATGAGCCTATAAGGAGAGAAAGCTTATTTTTACACTAGCAGATTTAATGGCTGGCTTGAGGAAGAAGTAAAAGTTGTGTCTCTGCCTTATTTTGCAAATATATGTTCATTCATTGATGATGATATCCTGTAACCGAACACTGCTTTTCTGTCTGCAGAAAACACTGTAATTCTGAGGAATAGTCTTAACTGAGTAGCCAGAGATTTATTAGACTAGAATTGTAGTCAGCTTACGGAGCAACAACTCACTAACATCTGAGCTAGGCAATAGGTGCCTTATAAATACGCAAAGTGAAATACCTAAAATGGATACACCAAAATGGGTTTAGAAACACAGTATTTTAACTAGAGTAAGACAACGCTGTTAGAGTAAACGGTGATAGAACCTATCCTCTCTAGTTTGAATCAGCCTTTCAGAAATAACTGATCACAGTAATGGGTAGTAACAAGAAGAATTTGCACGTGTATATTGCTACATAGTGAGCTTAAATTTATTTGGCTTTAAACAAGCCTGGGAAACAGATATTATGGGGCTCTGATGAAGTACAACATGCCTCTAGTAGCTTCCAGGGATGCACAACAAGAGGAAACCGCAGCAGCTTTGCCACCATGACCCTTACTTGATCCTGCCCTTCTCAAAGCCAGAAAAGAAACCCAGCAGCACTGATTTTCCATTCCCCTGTTCTAAGGTCTAGACCATACTTTACCCAGGTTCCTGACAGAGGACCAAGCAGTCCTGATTTCTGCTCATACCTGAAAGGTGTCGTCGTGTATTTGGTCCAATTCTCATGTGCTGAAACACAGTGTTAGCTGTAATACACTAATCACCTTGTGCCTGCATGTCTCTGCTTTAACTGTCCTGACTACTAGCCTCTTCCTGCATGAGCAACAACCCTTTTGCGACTCTTCTCAGGGACCTGGTAACTACAGTACTTAATCATGTTTTTTCCAGTATGATTGAATAAACTTCTCTTATTTCTCATGATAGCAAGGATGCTGAACAGATTTAAATCTACAAGATCCATTTTTCTGATGCAACCATCTTCCTAAGGGAAATGAGGGAAATATATGCTTGAGGATAAAAAAAAGACTTTGAGTATGCATGGTGGTTCTGACAATGATATGCCTGGTAAATTGCTTAACCAGCCATGCCTCAGCTTACCCAGCTGATCACAGCTATATCAGCATTAGGTCCCTGAGGTCTTCTGCTGTAAGAAGACAAAGCAAGCCAAAAGCTACCACCTCAAAGAGAAACAAGTATGAACTCTGCAAGGCAGCTGGGGAAGGTTTTGACAAACAGATGCTCACATCTCTTTTCCATACACACATTGTAGTTCAGAGTTCTGCATTCCATGTACTACAATTTGGAGTGACAAAAAAAATGCTGGAGAGAAGCAGGACAGTGATTGATAGGATGAAATATCCTTGTTGCTCCGAGTCTCTCTTTTCCATATATAGGTATAAAGATGCAGTAGGTACAATATCTGTATCTGTCACTATAGATGGAGAGACAGAACTTCTATAGAGGTACATAGTATTTACATCCTCTCTATATACAATCAATAGTTCTATACATCTTTATATTTATGTAGAAATAAATACACTAGATAAAAGTAATCTATACAAGTCACAATTACCTCTTACTCAAATATACCTTATAAATAATTTCTTATGTTCCGATTATATAGACTGTATATTGATATTATTTTGTCTAGTTACTATGAAAAAATCCTGTCTCTGCCTCACTCTAATCTTTTCTTTGGCACAGCCATTGTTTTAAAAGCCTAGAATGATAATAAAGTATAGGAAAAACACTTAGGAGAGCCATCCGTTTCTCAGCCCGTCTTCAGTTAATTAATACTCCACATCCTCAAGAGGAGGACAAATCTTAGCTGCTTCACCAAATTAAGGGAGGAAGAAACACAATAAATATTCTACTGGGCTGAGGTCGTTTTTGCTTCCATTGCAGTTCTGAGCTAACAGCTCTGTTGGGAAACAGCACCCACTTTTATCGAGCCTCAAGGGAAAGGTACTGTTTTTCTCTTTTTGAAGGATGGAAGGTGCCTCCACCCACATGTGCTTTTGCAAATAATACAGCAGTTACCAACACTGGTTACCATTTACCCTCCAGCCATGGTCTCTTTGCTGGAAGCCTTGAAGCTTCACTCAGAATTTGCAGGAGGAACTGGCATACTTCTCGGAGCAATACTGACCTATCTCCTTCCTTCGCATACCTGTAGCTACAGAAACTGGACTAGACTGTACAGCCAGCTACGCTAATATGGACTTCTGTCCCTTTTAGCTTACATATTTATATTTGGGAGACACAGGTTGTGGCTCAGACTAGTATCAAGTGACCCTTTCATCCCTCCCTCCTTTAGCTTCCATTTTTGTCGCATCAGCATGCTCACAGGCAAAGGAAGCACGCTTACCTAGTGGGGCTGAGCTGGACTTACCCTGTACGGATCGGATGTTCAGAGTGGCTAGGATGCTTTCTGTGTCCACCAGGGAAGGATTGCTTGAAGCAGTGGTGTTGGAAGACAGAATGGCACATGCAGCGCAATCCTGAACATTAACTGCCCTCAGATCTGCACAGGAGAGTGCACTACCCTGATAAAGCCAAAGAAACAGCGATAAGGAGAAATCTGAACATTAAGGATCTTTAAGGGTGAACACTAAATTAGTTTCAAACTTAGCTAGCACAAATGTGTTTTGGAAACCTCTCCAAAGTTTGAGCAACTTGGGAAATGAGGAAGTGTCCAATAAATTGCAAGTCTAGACCTGTGGATTTTCTTCACTGACCAGTCAGGATTAGCTTCTCGGTGCTTCTGCAGGAAACCAGAGAGTAAAAGACTCCCCCAGCAGAAAATCAGTATTTAAGAAGGGAAAATTTTTCAACATCTTGGATTCAAGCTCAAGTCTAGAGCCTGAGATAATTTTGGTTCTTTTTGAATCTGAACTGTGCTATCTTCAGGAAATTTTAAAACTTATTTAGAAGCATTCATGAAAGCTAGAGAAAGAAAGGGAGAGGGAAACAAAATACACAAGAAAACTCACTGAGAATAACCACAGCTTTGGGAAGTGCTGAATAAATTTCCATTCTCTTCGCAGATATTCCAAAGACCCGAGAAAAACAATGTCTTTCAACTCACAGTAAAGGAAGTTACTAGCTCTTAAGGGCATTACGAAGTCCTGCAGCCCAATCAGTGATGAGTTTGCATCACCAAAGACACAGACCAGAATGTGATTCTGAAGGTTCAGTGCTGCTTGGTCCTTGCAACTCTAAAATTAAAACAGAATTCTGCTAAACCAGCTACTAGGTTTATTTTAGCTTTTTCTCTTCAGTTAGAAAGACTTAAACCGTTTCTTAGCTGTGTAACATCTATGGGTAGAATGAGACTATATACAAAAAGAAGTAACTCCCCTTAAGTATTTGGATTCCAAGTGTATCTTACAGCAGTGAAAAATTCATGTATGTTGGCATAAAGCATCAGAAATATAGAACAAGACAACAATACTGGTTGAATACCAGGAGCTTAGCAATGACTTTACCCAGCAAAAAAACACCAGGCCAATTGATCATGTTTTTCAAATGAGCTAATTAGTCTGGGAAAATGTACTGGGGAGTGGGTATTGCTTGGTGTGGTGCCTCACAGCTGGTAGGTAGCACAGCCAAGCTGGCCAACCAGGCTTGTCAGAGCCACTGCATTAAGGTCCACGTTAGCCAACCAGGAGCTGTGGGATCAGTATATCCCTGCAATGCTCACTCCTTGGCAATTTTTTTCCAAAGAGGAACAAGGGACTTTGTCAGTGAGAAGTTTCCTGATGAGAGATTAGAATCATAACCAAATTAAATGATTGTCTCTAATTAGATTAGTTTAAATTGAATAATGAAACCTTTATCTGTATTTAATGTAACATGCCTGAAGTCCAACGATTAGTCTGCTGAATGAAGCTAAACAATTAAAAACACAATCTATTTTATAGCTTATTTTATAGGAACAATTGGAAAAACTATTACTGCTGAAATCTGCAGAAGACATGTGCAATTACAAGACCAACATGAGCAGTCAGTATAGTGAAGGAGCAGCAGGAACAGGTAAGCCATTCTTAAGACACTGTGAAAGGACTTAGGCCTTCCTTCCAACCTGAGGCCAAGAAGCTCGCCATACCTGGCATTTATTACTTCCTTACTGAAGTCAAGAAAAAAAAATTACATTAATTCTCAAACATCTATGCCATATTAGACTGAGGGTTAAAATTTTTAAAAGTTTACATTATTTAATAATGTATACCTTATGTAAAATTCAGAAGACCGTATTTTGATATGTATGTAGATGCCCTGTGTTTTGCATGGACATCAAGGAGGAACTTCTGTAAGGTAGATCCATCCAGCTGTCCATGGATTCCAAGCACAATGAAATGCTGTAGTGTTATGACAAATCCCATGGGAGTATATTTGCACCTTTAAGCACTTAACTTTAAAAACATAGCTTTTGAAAACAAAGCACAGCCTGGGACTTTGTCAAGCACTCAACTCACCCCCCAAAATGCATCTTAGACTCCCAGGCCTTTGAGGGCTTGCCTGCTCCAGAAACGTGATTGCAAAGGAAGACACTGCATGAACATGAAGTGCAATAGCTATTATATACCAATTTCCTTTGTGGACATTCTTAATCCTCATAAAGAGCCCCTGACACAGCCTATCTTAGCTACACAAAAACACTCAGTACAAAACAGAAGTGGCACATGGGGAGTTAGGACACACTGGCAGTTGTAAGCTTTCTCCTCATGTAAACCCGCCTGTAAGATCTTTTCAAAACATTACCCTTCAATTCAGAGCTGAGCTTCCAGTCCTACTGGGATATTTGCCCATTTGCAATGACTAATCCTTTTTTGGAGGTTGCTGGGCAATAGGGTCCTTTTATTTGCTTGGAAGGAAGCTGCAGCATTTCAAGCAGCATGAATTCCAGCCTGCTACAAGCCTCCCAGCTGGCAGAACAGCTTGAACATTCTGTATTTTTGATGAAATCTTTGATCACCTCATTGCAAAATTTGGTTGCCTACTCTCAGCTCTCTGGCAGCTCTGAGCACAACCTGCCATTTCTAGATGGGATTTGTTCTTTTACAGATTAGACACATTAAATAAACCAAACTGTCTTAAAGCTACCCAGATCAATAATGTCACAGACACAGAGGTCTGAACACACAACATAGAAAATTTTAAAATAAAACAGATGTCAATCAGACCTTCTTTTGTCCGCCTGCCGAGATCCTCACCTGAGATAGGGTGTCTGCCCTGTTTTAGATGAACATGGAAGGCATTACTGAACCCTTGTTACCTTGGAGATCTTTCTCTGTTCCCAGGTTACCACCGAAATCACAAGGGAATTTGGCCATAGAATGAGCCTTCAGCTTCTACCACTGCAACAGAGTCTCTACGAAACCCTGGTCAAGATACTTTATCTGCAGCTCACTCCTGAAAATGGGGTAATGGTAAACCCTCAGTCTCTCTCCTCCGGGGCACAGTCTGTCTCTCACCTTTGCATATGAAATCAAAGTTAGAAATTGGCTAAGATAACATTGCTAAACGAACAGCAGTTCACTAGAGAGGGCTATGCCCTCCACCCGGATCAATGCATTGAAGCTCTAGCTTGTTCCTAGGAGAACAAAGAGGAAGACTCGTGAGGATCCCAAAAGCAAACACTCCACACCTACCAGAAGAGCCTCCTGCAGTGGAACAGGATCACACTTGTGGAACATTCCTGTTGAATCTAGGATGACTCTGCTGTTCTCTCCTTGGCCATCAAACCCCCTAAAACAGAGAGAGAAACTTCTTAGCTCCAGAACAGCCTCTCAGCAGTGGCAGCTACAGTTTACCAAAATTGAGATCACATCTCCAGTTGCTGCTGCGATGCCCTCTACCTACACCATAGCTTGTCTCATAGCAGCAAGGAAAAATTGTGATGTATGAATCATATATTAACCACCATATATGGGGGAAAAGGGTTGTCTGGTGAAGGAATTGCTCTGTCAATGTCAGCCGAGTAAGACAAATGAGGAAAAATACACTGCAAAGTGTTTCCCTTAATTATTGTACTAGTTGTGATGTTTACAGCTGTTTGGACTTGGTCCCTAGGATTATTTTAAATAATGAGTTCTTCAGTGGGGACATTCACTGAAGAAACATTTAACTACCCACCCTTCAGCAAAACATAAGGTAATTTTGCATCTCTAACAAGGGGCAGGGAGAGGCTTCAAACTGGGTCTCCCAAATTTAGCAAGCTAGTACAAAACCAGAGGGAAAGGGGAGCAGTACCCCTGTAAATCTCTGCAGTGCCTCCACGCAGCCCTGTGCTACCTGCAAGCAATTGCATGGATCAGCTACACGTCTCCTCCTCAGTAACAATCCTTAGGCCAGTGATTAAATGGTATTTTGGCAAGTTAGAGACTATCTTCTCCTCACAAGCTCCCTTACTCGACTCAGATTTACCAATCAATCAATGTATATATCTCTATCATAATAAAGCCATCATCTATACACACAACCTGTCAGAAATGACATCTCCTCATTCTAATATTATGGGAAATATACATGCCTTGGAGGAAACACCTGTTGAGTCCCTGAAGTGGAAGATAGAGGGAACAGACAGCAGGAAACCCACTTCATCATAACAGCATCCACCTTGCCAAAGCCAAGCACATTATGATCTAACAAGCCATTCTTTAGTTAAGGGTTCCTTCTGCCATATACTCTGCAAATTACATGATTCTTACGGAAATCTGATTTTCCTGAGGGACTCATAAATCATCCTGCACTGGACTCTGAGGAGCTTGAGGACGAGGGCACTGGAACCGACATGCTGTAGTACCCAGAGACAGTCTCTGACTGAGCTAGTCACTCACTACAGCCATTAGCAGGTTATCTGGGTCACAAATTGACAGTGCTGTGGAGGCACAGTTATCTGTGTTGGCTCTGCATGAACCTGGAAAGAAACAGTTGCACTCACACGATGCTGTGCATTGCTATGTCTGTTACCTTTGTTTCTCTATCACATTCTCATTTGAGGCCCTTACCACTTACACTGCACTGAGCTGAAGATCAAAAAAGCACAAGATCACATTACCAAAGACCACACCAGTGGAGCTGACTTGCGAAAGCACAGGTACCTGGACCATGGGCATTTCTAAAAACGTGGTCCTAGTGGCTAAGCATTTGGCAATACTGTTCCACAGTGTCAGGTGCATAAGCCACTGGTGTGATCCATTTGTGCCCAACCCACAGAACAAACTGAGGCTATTACAACAATAACGCACCACTAAACTCAAAAATTTGGTTTTATACTGCAAGTAACCGCAGTTCAATACCTTGCATATCATCCAAAACGGCAGTTCAGTCTGGTGTACCAGAGCTGAGCTGAGAGTGTTACAACATGGGAAAATATTTCTTTTTTGCCTGTTTCCACAGCCATGACCTAATATAAACCAGTCACTCACGTTTCCATGAATCAAAGTAGATAATGTAGTCTCAGGTACCCTAAAAGATGGTCAGACACATCAAAGATATTTCAAACTTCATTTGACAACTGACATAAGCAATTAACAGTTGCCTATAGCATTAAGAGGCAGGGAGTGGAAGTCCTTTTATCAAATTGTTAGCTGCCAACAACTCCTGCTGACAAGCTACCTTTAAATTCTTCATAATGCCTTTGCAAAGCCCTAAAGCTTTCTTGAATCCCTCGCCTGCAGTCTTCAACATTAGCTCTTCTACTCCTTGTTGTGGGAAACCGTGGCTACAATAAGTCTTCCTATCACCTGTACGTGTGGAGGTCTGTGCTCATTCGGTTTGCCTTCTGCGCTTTAAGTACAGAAGAGCAGCAAATCCTCAGGAATCAGAGCTTATTTCTGTGTCCTAAATTTTGCCCATAGAGAGATACGGGGGTAGAAGCCTACTCAAAGTACCTCAGGACAAGCAAGGCCTGGAAGAGTTGCATCATTGGTCCCCAGAAACCTACACATGTGAGAAATCTATGCACAACAGTCTCCAGAAACAAAACACCCTGGGTACCTGCGGGACGCAGGCGGGTTGCTCCAGCAGCTAGATCTGGAAAGCCCCAGCCCATCAGCATGAACATCCTGACATCCTTCCCCTGCCTCTGTACCACAGCCTTGGGGATGATTTAACACTTGGCATGTGGGCTGTTCAATTCACATCCCATTTGGGAACCCTCTTATTGTTTTTTGAATCGCTCCCAGATCTGCACATATGTTAACCTTATCCTTTAGGGAGGAGTGGAGTTTCACACACACGATGAAAATCGCCTGTGCCTGTGAAGGCTGCTACAAAGCCCCTTTCCTCACTCCCAGGCCCGCCCTGGGAGAATATGGTGCTTGTCTGGACTTGGCTTATTCATCATCATAGATTATATCACTGCAATCACAACGCATCAAAGTGCTTCCCCTACATCACAAGGAACTATGAGGCTTAATTAATTGACACAGAGGTATTATGTGTCATTGCAAAATATTAGAATTTAGAGTATTCCATCCAATAATTAACAAATACATCAGGCAACAAGTAAAGCCAATCTTAAAAATGAGTAGTTAAATTTTTCTTAATTACATCCACTGAACCAAATCTGCCCCTAAGCAATGCACGTGTAATCCCAGTGAAGTCAGTGTGGTTGTACAGAATACACTAAAACAAAAATAGTCTGCAGTTATCATCTATATAACAGCAATACTTACAGTCCCCCACTAAGTTTAGGGACTCCTGCTTTATTTAGAGTTCTCAACATGAACTATAAAGGTAAATGAAGTTAAACTGAGAAAACAGCATGGAAAGAAACATGTAGCACTGAGACTTACACCACACGCAAACAGAAAGGCTGAATCCTAGTCTAATGGGCACTGCCTGACACCACATTTTAAAATGGAGCCAAGATGCTCTAGTAACAGGACTCCAGGTGATGATGCCTTAAGAAGAACTCCTGGTACCTGCATGGCAAAGTCTGAAGAGTTGGCAGCACTGGAGAAATTCAGAATGCATAAGGATAACTGGGCTGAACTGTCTGAACACTGATCTAGATGCATTAGGACCTACTTCACTAAAGAAACCTCAGAGCAATGCAGAAAAGACATCTTCTGCTTTTGTTAGCTACTCTCCATTTCTACATCCAACGTCCACCCAAATCACCTCCCTCCCTTTACTACACAAGGGCATATTGTTCAGCCATAGACATAAACAAGGTATAACAACTCCAACACTTTTGCAAATTAATATAGCACCATTCTTGTGGGGAAGCTGGATACTACTTCTGCAGGCAGATCTCACATGTCAGAGCTCTGAGCCATTGCTTCTGACAGAAAACAACAGCTCATTATTCATAACACCCCTTGTGAAATCTTTCCTGAATTCTCCCTCTCCCCTTCCGAGGTCGCAGGAGGGCTAGATAAAATGCAGCTTCTCCTTGGCATGGACAAGTGTATATGCATATTTTTGTTCCTCCACTGCTACTTGGGCTGGGCACAGGTTGTATTTTAAAAACTAAAGCCTGATCCTGCTACCCACACATAGAGCAGAGGCTTGCTTTGATTCCAGAAAGGCTGTTCAGAGAGTAAGACAGCAGACAGCTTGAGTAAGGGTGGCAAAATTCAGCTCCTAATTATTAGATTAAAACCTTAAAACAGTTGTCAAGTATGAAGGGACAAAGCAGAATTTGGCAAACAGGAAGGGAATAAACAAATCTTCTCATAATGATAAATAATCTCTGAAGACAGCCTTGACATTTTTTGAGAGCATCTCATTTTTTTTTTTTGGTCACTGCTTATCAGAATTTGCATGGCTAGTTAGTGGGTTAATTTAATTATGAGCAGCATTTATGAACAGCCTGATGGGGGATCTGCAGAGGGCAATAGAATCTGTTCTTGAATTATGAAATTGCACACACTCACACATCTGGAAGCTGTCACGGGACAGATCACTGTCTTGTAAATGCATGTTGAGTGTTACAATATTTTACTAAGCACTCCCAGTCTGTCAAGGTCTACAGGAGAGTATAGGCTGGGAACATTTGGGATCATTGGTGGCTTAGAGCCATTAGCTGCTCCCACCCATTTATTATGACATTATTAATAGGAAAATAATCTAAAGAGCAGAACTTGGCTTACTCAAGATCTTAGATAATAGAAGTGATTTTCCCTAAGGGCCAACACCATAGAGCCAGGCCCCAGCTGAGTAACAGACTATGCTGGGTAGCACGGCCTTATTTTTGGCTGAACTGGTGGTAACTTTGCAGACTCTGATCCTCCGAGGCCTTACCTGCAGACCTAACCCAGCCCTGGGGTTTCAGGTCTAAGAGGTGGCACTTGGTGACACCACCCAAAAAATAACCAGAGAAGAAAATGCTATGTAAGCAATGGGATGCTTGTGACTACCATATTGGCATTGCTAAGTGACATCCTAAACTCTCCTAGACTTGAAGACAGAGACCAGAATGGCCAATTGGCTACCAAGACTCAAATCATGTAGAAGTCCAGTTCTAGCCTGACACACAGGAATGGATTTCATCCCACGAAAAGCAATCCCCTGCTGAGGAAATCAGGACTTGGCCTGTGAAAGAAACTTTGCACAAAGTTACTTCACCTTCTGGAGCCACAGATCAATGAAAAGATCTGGAAGACTTCAAAACTCCATGGAGCCTTTGGCTCCTTGTAAAGCCATTGCAAATCTGTTTAATTTAAATCCCCATCCAATCATTAAATACTGGTGGTTTTTTTTAATGGGTTATTACGATGTGATTTATGACATTGGTATAATCGTCAGAATTACTGTGGGTAATTAAAATATGAAATGAGTGCTGCCAAAGGCTTCACTCTCAGCACCCTCATTAAAAATCAGGAGCTGACCAAATTATAGACTGGTTTGCACAAGTTCTCAGGGAAAGCTAATTATGAAACTTCTCCTTATGCACTCAGAACTCACACCATCAGTCATGCAAATTCTTTAAGTGATTATACTATTGTATAACGTGGAATTGGATTAGTATGTACAGGTGGGTGCAACTCTAGTTACAATGTGCAGCACAACTGTACTTTGCATGGTGAATGCGAACCCCTAAAGCTCTTACACAAGCTTAATGATAGATGTGGAGCAAGGGCCTGGGGAAGAAAGGTGGTGTATTTTCACATGAAATATAGAAAAAAGACTGAGGAATACAGGGAGAGGCTGCAAAGGATAAGGCTCTGATCTATAACGGTAAGTCTCAGAGAAACAAGAGGCACGTGAAGACAAGGAAAGAGCTTTAGAAAGAAGCTGGAGCAAACTTTGGATTAACTGGCTAAATTCATAAGGAATGGTGGCTGGCTAAAATCACAGGGAGTTTAGTTGCCACATACAATGAGCGTGAACACAAACCGAAGTTAAAAAATTTTATTTACAAGGGCAGGCAAGGGCCAAGAGTTTCTTTCTAGCATTCTCAAAGTTTTCGCCTCCAGAAAAGAAATAACTGGAGGCCTACGTACAAAATTCAACCAAAATTGAATCAAGAAGTAAATCACTGATGGAAAAAGAGTCCTGTCAGAGTTACCAGTAACACCCCGAGAGTTTAAGCCCAAATGGAGCATGCTTTTTCTTATTCTGGGGTTTTGGAAAAAAAAAAAAAAAGAAAAAAGTGAAATCCCTCTTTCAATGCCAGTGAACAGACCTGGTTTTCACACAGACAATGCAGTCTGTCCAGAACAAGTTTGGGCAGATTTTGCACACCATGGAAGCTAGGTATTCTGTGTCAGAAATCCACTAAAATACCTGCTCCACCACAATGATTAGTCAGTCTTATTGGTTGTGCAAATTTCAGTGAGGATAAGACCTCAATGTTCCATGAGCAAGATTCAGCCAGCCTGCATCGACACGAACAATGTATTGGGGTGCCTGAAGATTCATTTACACCACAAAGAATCATGTTCCAAAAATAATGCTCATTTATATTCTGTGTACCTGTACAAGATTCTGGGGGCTGGCAATCTGAAGCAAGCAACCCTGGGGGAAAGGATGCATGGACAATGTCTCCCACCTGAATTTTTTAACTCAGACAACCTAACTAACTGCTTGTGTATTTATCAGCTCTAGTAGCATTCCATCCAACCTGTCACCCTGACTTTGACAAGTACTCCTCAAAGATACACAGCAAGAAGAGTGGGATTTCCCACACAACAAAAAGTGGAATGCAAAACACTATCTTCTCTTCCTAGAGGAGCTCCCTGCTTAACGTTAGTTCACAAACTTCCAGTGTCTGAAATATCTGTTGTTCTTTCCTTACACATCCCAAACTCCAGATATACCATTTGCATAGCTCAGGAGGGACTCTTTGTTATTCCACCCCTGAAGTGTTTGAGAGGTACCTACAGTCATCCAACACTTTTCCACAAACCCTGAGGTTTGGCTGTCACTGAAACACCCCTTCTACGTGTGTGTCTCATTCTAGCAATAAAAGGAAAGCTGAAGGAACATGAAACTTGTCTAACTTGTGAGGTTTTTTGCTACGCCAACAGACTGCTAAATTTTCCACAGAGCCCCCACCCTGCAGCGTAAATACCAGGTAGTGATCAAAAGCACAATGTGCCTGCTGACAAAAGGGATCTTGCTCACTGTAACAACACTTTCTCCACCTCTATCTATCTGCTTTTTCTTGAGAACACAGTTTTACACTTGTCCTTCATACAAATAACCCGAGGGTGGGAATTATTCAGAAGGCTCGTGTTTGACACCCCATCTGTTCATTTCTGACAGCGATATATAATGTAAGGCTATAAAAACTTGAAAAATAATGCAACATAAAAAGGGATTGACTCGGCTCCAAGAGGCCATAAACGGTAACAAATACCATTGTATGATTTATTTCATGCTGTAATCTTTACAGTAAGTCATCTTTCAGACATTTCCTTATGACAGGTTTTAATAATATTAATGCCCAGAGCAATCCAAATCATTGCCAATAGACATATTTATCAAGCTGCCAATCCAAGTAAATGAAATTCTATAAGCAATAATGTAACATGTTTAAAGGAAGCTAATAAAACAAGTCAGGAGAGAAATATTACTGCAAAGTATGCTCTCTCTAATCCAGCTCTGGATTTTATACAGCCAAAATACAAATCTTTCCCTCTATGATTTATCGCTCCAAAAATACCAATGACCTTTTCAGGAGCTCTTGCACAGCCCTTTTCACACATTTATAAAGATTCTGATGCATTCTGCCAGATTAGCTGAGCTGGAGTGCTGAGCATTACTGCCTTTTTTTGCCCTACCTTTAGACTGGGAAGTGATGGGTAGCATCAAAGAGTAGGACCTTAAGTCTTTAAGATTTATTCAAGACTGACAAGCCTTAACATAGGCTTGGCAACTCAGCAGGTATTTACGAGCAATTATCCAGGCACTAGATAAGTTACAATTAACAGGGAGCTAAAATGTGGTTCTTTAACCTGGCTTCCCTTTTAATCTAATTCAGTTTCTAGTAATCCATTGCTTGGCTGAAGTGAGTCTACACCAGGGCAAAAGGGAAGGAGACATTGCAGAGCTGTGCACACATGAAGCCCTGCTCACAAACATTCTTTCATGCCTCACTAGAAATTTAGGAATGAAAAAACAAGAGTCAACAATTCAGCAAAACATACACCATTAAATTTGTCGTGCCTTAGGCAAGAACGTGTGGAAAAACCATGACTAGTAAAGCAAGTGTATCAATGCAGGGGCTCAGAAGTGCTTGAGGAATCCTAACGTGCCTTTATGTCTTCACTTCTGGATGAGCTTTATAGGTCTCAGGGTTATTTGTATTGGTTTGTGATGACTTTTTTTTAATGATGTTAATTAAGTTCTTCCCCAGGATATAAAGATCTGCCTATTTTCAATAGGAAAAACAGAAAGAGAAAGGAAGAAATGTACGAGACTTAACACGTGCAATACAGTGGAAGGTATCTTTCATTAAAACAGCCTAGGACACCAGCAATATTGGCAAGACCTGAACCAAGTATGTGTTTTGAGTCTTGTAATAGGCCATGCCCAATTCCTTCCCACTATACTTCATTGAATTTCCCTGAATTACGGTTTGAGTACTTTTCATTGATTAGCCCACGTGCAAAACTTGTCTCAATCTCAGATGCACATTTCTGTTTAAAAAACTAATTGGAATGTAAGTATTTAGCTAGCTAAATGTCCCAATAAAGACAGGTATTTTCAAAGGCCCCTGTAAAGGGACAAGAGGGTAAGTACCCAAGTGATTTTAAAAGCACTGTCTGGTGGACACAGGGGAAGTAATCCCTACTGTATATCCAGAGAACCCTGAGACTTGCGTTAAAAATGTTTACCTTCCCTGTATCAGACTGCAGTTTCCCATCTTAAACCAAACTGAGCAGAGATTTGAACCTGGAGCTCCCCTTGGTCACTCTCTTAACTATCCTAATTTGGAAGCAAGAGATCAGCACTGGCTTTTCTACTAGCAGAACACCTCAGGTGGAAAACCTCATCGTAGTCTGAAAATGGGCAATTGGATCCAACTCTGTTTTTGGTTTAAGTAATAATCAAAAATTATTTAGGACTAATCTGAGAACCCAAACACTATGAAGAGTCAGCCCCAAAGAGCTGTATTTCGCATTGTGAGGTTTCCTCTACGACTTTCGATACCTCATTTCCACCCTTTCCTACTTCCCTTTGCCTGCACATTCTTTGTCTGCTCTTACTGTTCAGATTGAGAGCTCTTTAAGGCAGAAACTGCTTTTACCATATAGATATACAGCATCCAGCCTAACAGGATCCCACTCCGAGTAGAAGCCTCAAGGCACCGCTATAATACAAATAATAAATACTGCAACTAATAATAACAGTATGGTAAAATGTCCTCCCCAGGGAAGCGTTGGAAGACCAGTCCCTGGTGTCATTTAAAACTAAACACCAGAAGACGTACCTGTACTGGCTCAATAGAATATAGCCTTTATGATTTGGTGATGAGGGAGAAACTTGATAGGGATGGGAACAATTATTTATCTGCATATTTGGCTATTTCTTCAGGGGATTTCATGATATCTCTTGGTAACATTTTTATTCCTCACTGCTAAGCAGCAGCAGAAATCTCAGGGAAAATAAATAAATAAGAAATATATAATCCCCAAGGTGTAATCCCAGAGTATGGAAACTCACTTCACTTAAATACCTCCCTCTGGCATAATTGACTTTTCATGTGCATGTTAATAATGATATTTCAGCAGGTTGTGAGGGCTTGTTCTTCCCCCTCCATCCCCCACCCCCTTTGGTAAATTATGTTCTTGGGCATGAGGAGGGGGAGGGACACATTCTAAACCTAATTAAGTTTTCGTTTATATTTAACAAGTCAGCACAATCTGGTAGTATGTGCATATGTATTTACTGTGCAGTCCTAATATTTACAGCTGACCTAATGAGTTGTAGGACAGCAGCACTGAGCAACATTTTATTGTCCCAATACCATGTCTGTGCTGGGGACAGCTGCTAAGATGCAAAGCTCTCCCGAGGACACCTTAGAGTCCTTGCCATACTGACATTTGCCTTTGCTGCTGAAGCACAAGATATGGTTTTGGAGGGAGGGGAGACATCATTAAGCTGCTTCAGTTCCACAGCAGCTAAAAATTGCACAAGCAGAAACAAGGCAAGAAATACTAGTTTGTACATCTCTCTCCCTACTAGATTCCTGTTTACTCCCTGCAAACTCTGGTATGACACTGTTTGCCAGTATGTCCTGTCACCCTCTCTAGGGGATGCTCTGGAAGAGTGTAACAGCTTGCTATTACTGACAGCTCAGTATCAGACCATGATACTTATGCTTCCTTATGCTGAATGTAGCAGCTCCAGTTATGAGAAGTCCCAGTGCAAGTCAACTGGACTGGCAAACTAAGGATACTGTAGATAAGAATACTGCAATCTATACCTTGCCTTAGACAGTAGATGACTACGCTCTCTCCCCAGTCTATAAAACCTGCTGGGAAAGTAAGATTTCTCTGGCTAGGAAGAATTTAGATGGCCTAGAAAGGACTCCTCTAGCATGTATTACTGATGCTTAAGAGAGATGCTGTAGGGTGTGATTTCTCTTGGATCTCCATTTGCCTTTAGAGCAAACTTCTTTTAAACTACACCAGAGTTTGTTACTCTTCCATATTGCTGCCAGTGTCACACTGCAATTAAATATCTAAGCAACAAGTAAATCTTGGTGTTGGCTGTTCTCGTTCCTACCCCTAGCTGCTCCTGCTTCCACTCTGCTCTCTCAGAAGGAGCCAAATAAAACGTGCTCATGACTCAGCTGTTCAGTGATGTATTATTGAGCTTCCATTTGGAAGGCAGTGAGCACTTTGAGGAGGTGCACCAACCCTTCCCTTCTCCCGCACCTTACTCCTCCACAGTGGTATCAGGAGCTCACAACACAGGCTTTAAGCTCACAGAAGAGTATGAGGGGCTAAGGATTTGGATGCATAGGTGTGAATTGTGTTTTCTGGGCTGTTCAATCAATCAAGATAGGGAGAAGCCATAAACCATCCACTTCAACCACAACCACTAACAATAGCACAAGAATTAGTCAAGAGACACACCCAGCTGTTCCCACTTCCCACACAAATTCTCAGTAAGTCCATGCAGAAAATGCCTGCTCAGCACACAGACAGCTTTACATTTCTTACCCATTAACAGAACTCCAAGGTGGAAGAACTTCAAGGGAATTTGACTTTGCAGGCTCTCCATCTGCAACCTGCGGTTCTCCACAGAATTTCAGTTTCTCTGAAACAAAGGCAAGGAAACAGAATTGGGCTCCTTTTGTATAGCCCTCAGTTGCACTTAGATCATGTCTTCAAATGGCTACCACAGCATCTGAGGAGTCTGTGGAGGCTTCAGAAATGCTAGACAGAGCTCCGAGTAATTGGTTATTCACACCAACTGCTCAGAAATACAGCCCAACATTATAAAATAGTAATTCCATCTAGTATGCACAGAACAGTCTTAAATATGGTGAGCACTACATACTTAACACACTATTTAACTCTAAGGGCAGCTCCTTTTCTTTGTGAGGTTCTTATGTTGGAATTCAGAAGCTAAAACTCACTCAGAACTGCTCAGTTTTTTGCCCAAAGTAAAAGTAACCATTGTCACTTCTGCAGGTGGAGGCACAGATGAAGGAAGCACACCCTTAACACCTAGCCAATACACACTTGAGTGACCTGCACGACCTTTGTTCTCTCATTTTGCATGGGAAAGAACAAGATGTATCCTCAACTAGAGAGATTCACAGCTTACATTTGAAATGGAGGGAGTTACCAGGGCTCATTCTAAAGGGGGCGGGTGGGTTACTAGGCTATTGCTGTAGGGAGGTGGAAGACCAAGGTGCACAGGGTGCTGGGGCTGGGCCTGTCCTTAAGTCCATGGAGGAGAATGATCCCGGTCCTGCAGGAGGGAAGGTGTGCTCCGAGGGCTCTATGAAAACATAGTCTTCCGTGCAAGAAAAAGAAAAAAGCCAGAGGGTAGGAAGAGTTGACACTATGTACTTGTACCATTCTCATACTTGCCACATGTGACTTGCAATCACTTATGACACTATTCTCTGCAAGTCAAGCCATTTTTAACTTCCTCAGTTTCCCATCAGGAAATCAAAATTCCAAAAGGCTAAGTGGCCTAAAGTCCCAGATTGAATCTGAGGAAGCAGACCAAGAAAATGAGCTCAAGTTCCCCAACTCCTAAAGTAGTTATTTAACAGCTGGAACATCTTTTCTCTGACATTTGATCTAGTCCTTTCTGGGCAATAATCTGAGGTCATAGGCCATTAAGCACAGCGTTATAACACCAGGCAGTGATTCGAGGATGTACAGCAGCAGCCTCTGAGATTTTTTTAAGCGCACCAGAGCCTACCTGCATCACCTGCTTTTCACGGTGATGTAGCTGGTTCAGGATGCATGATGTTACTCCTCACACTGACAAACTGACAGACAAACCCTCTCTCATACCCTTAACTTTCTTGTGATGTTGTAACTATTGCCAAACCATACTAATGCAAATGAAACAGCTGGTGATTCCAAACATACCACTGGCAGGAAAAAAGGGCATCTCTGAATAGGTGATTTGTCAACTTTAAGCTGTAACTATGCTACATAGGTGTGTTAAGAGCAGGTGTATTTAGCCTTGGTAACAGGGTACCTCTTTCTATAGCCACTGTGTTCAGCAAGGCAGGAGTAGGATAGGTAGAGAGACCTCTCTGAGGATGCTGCATGCCACTTGATTCCTCTAGGTCAAGATTAATGGAAATGTAAGTCAGAGAATGAAAATGCAGAACAGCCTGTCTTATACAGGCACTAATAAGTCTCTAAGAGAACTCTCTTATGGTCTTCTAAACCAAGATACTGGGCTCAGTCCCAGCCTTCATCACAGACTTCCTGGGTTACAGCAAACAACCTATACAGGGTCTGACTGCCAAGGGCAGCTCTGAGGTGCTGCAGAACAGAAAGAAAAGCTTCAATTTACTTCCACTACCTGACCAGGTCCTGAGAAGACGGGCAAGGTGTCATTGTCTCAATAAGCTCTTTTGCCTCTTAATACATATCAGATGATTTAAATAATAATAATCTAGTAATGGTAATAGCTTTTGACTAAGTCTGGATAATAAAGCAAAACTGACTGCACTCTGGTATGCCACTTACACTCCTGTTACAGTGACAATAGTAGCTTCTTTGACTAAAGCTCACAATCTGTAAGGCTCCCATGTTAGTTTTTAGATTCACAACAATAAACTTACTTTTTGCCAACTAACTCTCCCCATTTCCATTGCAGGTACTGGAGGCATACTCACCTACACTAGTTGGAGTCTTTTCCGTCTAACTTTCCCCTTCATCACAATGAGTTTGGAGGAATCCAGAACACCACATACCACAAAATACATTATATGGAGAGGGAAGGAAGCACTTCAGTTCAAAGTGCTTATAATTAAGCTCTGTTTTGCTCTGATACATCCAGAATCCTAGGGGAAACCAATGGCAAGGTCTTATGCCTGGCAAAACTCCTGATCCACCTCAGGCAACCACTCTCTCTACACTATAATTGGTGCAGAACTGCAGGTCTGTAAACCACTGCTTTTTATTAATACACATTTATACTGAAATGTCATCTTGTCTTTTTAACATCTAAGATTCCCTAGGAAACAAGAAGAAAACCAACCAGGTGGAGAGCTCCTACAGTGTCAATGTCTGTCTATTCACTTGCCATTGACTTTTATTAAGATGTCTTTGCAGTTTACAGAAGTTGCTTTTCTGGGAGGTAGCTGACTTTCAGGGACCTTAGTTACATCTATGCTGATAAGTGTGTTGGACTGAAAATGGGCTCCAGCTTCTCTTTCTACATGACATTACTACACAGAGTCCTCCAGGTGTCAGCATGTTTGTGCTTGTTCACTCAGTCTGGCTGAGTAGTGTGAAAGAGTTTTGCCTTTATCTCAATCTGCAGTTCAGAGGCATGTTTTGTAACGGGGCTTGGCTGCCATCTGCTGCTTAAAGGATTTGCAAGTGTTTGAAATACAAGTAGGATGCATGCGTACATCCATGTTTAATGGAAAGCTCCTTGTCCCCTCTTTAAAGTGAAGCACCATCTCTACACAAGGGAGACACTAGCAGAGAAGTTTACAGGAGCCTAGAAGAGGCTTTCATTAAGCATTTAAGGCCAAAATGCAAATGCAGGAAGCTTCAATTCGGTGTAGTTACACATAGATCTGACAGGCTGTTCCCTATTTCAACAGAAAACTAGCACCTAACAAAACCCCACACCTTCAAAATGGAGTTTGAGGTGAAAGAATAAGTTGCTCTGCTTAGGGTTAGATGTTACCACAATTAATCTGTTCTCTCCATCCAGCTAAGATCTGCAGTCCTCAGAGCAAATACCATTAATTGTTGTTATACAGCTCGTACAACCTCAAAAACATTTATCTGACTTCACATCTAAAGTTTTATATTCTCACAATGACAAAGATCTAGACACGCTTCCTCAGGGAATCCTGACCAAGAATCTAGTACAAACTGGACACAAAACTCTGTTTTTATCCAGCTGTAGCTTTGCTTCAGTTACACACATGCTATAGTAATAAGACGCATTTGCTTCAGTCTCTACATTTAAAGAACAGTATTCTATGATAAACCTGTTAAAAAGCAGAGTGAAAATCTTGAAAAAGGTATATTGCCCTACACTTTTTTAGCCAAGAAGCTTCGACTCCTGAAGAAAAGCATAAATTCGAAGCATTTAAAGTATAACCATAATCTATAAGACTTACTAGTATCATCAGAAAGCTCCCTGTTTTACCAGGTAAGTAAAGGGCTGTGTATTCCACTCTATCCTTCTAGAAAAAAACAGTTAATAAAAATACCATTAACAGACACTCATTCAGCCATCTTTTTTTCTTTTTAAAATAAGAAACAGATTTTTTTAAAATTACCTGAGAAAGGTTTTGAGTGAAGTCTGCTTTTACACTGACATTTTTCTATCTGCTCTGGATCCTGTATATCACTGTGACAGGCTCCACAATAGAACTGTGCCCTAGGAAACAAAAGTGAATTAGGCAGAACTGAGTTGTTTTTAACTTATGAGACAATACACACACTCATCTGGCTCTTGAAAGTTTTTCTGTTCTAGATCTTTTTTCAACAAAACAGTAATAGCAAGTCTTACCTTTTGACTTCTGCCAGGGAATGAGCAATAAAAAAGCCCACTGTATTCCGATGAAGCTTTATCTGGGCAGATGGATTGATCAGGATAGCACTATATTGAGAAACAATCAAAAGAGTAATTACACTTTGTCTATCTGGTGACATATTTTGTGTCTGTTGAGAGAATTGGGACTATATGATCAGAACAGTTTCATATCAGTCTTACATTAATCCTCTTTGTTATAGCTTCTGTGACTTAAATACAAGAGACATTAAAAAGTTAACATGCTGCTTCAATGGCATAAATAGAATTTACTGTCCACAGAAACCTTGGGGAGCCATGGAAGAACAGGGACTCAAAGCATGCAAATCAGCTTTTATTATGGTATCTGCAGTTTATTCAACTCCGAGGCTCCCGAAGATTTGTCAGCTTTTTTTGTAATTTGCTAAATTGTAAACCTCACAGGAAACAGGTGCTTTTACTTCCACTACATTATTTTTGAACACGTTTAATGTAATGAAATCATTCATAGTTTACCACAGCCTGAATGAGCCATTTCTCCACAGGGTCACTGAAAATCATGAATACTCACACTTAAAACACAAGTTCTGTGCAACTGAAGATACGAAGGATGTGCAGGGTTTGAGGCATCTGCTCTAATGACAAACATGCCAGGTAAAACCAGGGGAGAAAACACTATTTTTTAATGGTTCCCCCTTCTACATCCAGAGCGAGTATCCCTGACAGGCTGCTTTAAACACGTCTATGTTGAATCCTCTGCAATATCAATAAATTTACCAGTTTCCCCTACAAAGACCACTCAAGATACCAGCTCAGTCCAAATCACTATTGCTTTCAACACAGTTTTAATGAATATTGGTAGTGCGAATGGCATAGGAAAAGATGACAAGGCTATTGACATTTTCTTTCCACACAAGGGAAGGCCTGTACTCAGCTCCTCCAGATGCATGGCTCAGGACAAAAAATATGCATGAGTATAATTATTACTACAGATTTTAGCAACATCTAGAGGTCCCACTTTTAGAAGTATCCCTTCTCTGCCAAATGTTGTGTAAAGAAAGCAAAAATATAGTCTCTATCTCCTAAAGAGTATACAGCTTCCTTTTCCCCTCTTGCTTTCTCTTTTCATCATTCTATTTTCAGTCAGACAATGTATGAACCCAAGCAAGAATCGATTGACTTGTGGCCTGTTTTCCAATAGCGCTAGGCAACTACATCTACAGACTCCTGTCAGCGTAGAGTTCATTCAATGCTTCTAGAAGACAGTCCCAATGTATGTCTCACAGCAGTGTTTCCCTACAACCCTGTTTTCAGAGTTTCTATTCTACAGTTTCATCAAAATAGCCATTTCCTTTATAAAAGTGGAAAGAGAAATAATTGCACTCAATAGTCTGCATTTTCTGCCTGATTTCTCAAGCTTTTTAAAGATCTATGGCACTTATTTATTCCCCTTTCTGAACTAGTTCCAGCTTCCCCATTAGGATGTCTTGTATTTCATCATTAGAACAGAGAGTGTTATCTGGCCCAGGACCAGATCAGCTTTAGAGAGCAAAAGCTCTGCTGCCAGCACTCTCAAATTATACCTTTATGACGATGCTTTATAGCATTTGGGAGCATCTGTAAACTTATGTGGCTAAAAAAACCTAAGAGGCATTTCCTCTACCAATGAACACAAAAATGCTTGAGTCATGCCAAATCAAGTGAGACTTTTGCTGTTTGCATGTGGAATAGAAGGTAAGAATGGCGTTTCATCTCCTGTCTCTCGCCTGATTATCTGTGAGAAAAGAGGAGGCAGAAGAGATTGTTCTATATAGTAAAATTCACCCCAACACTTCTGCAACCAGGAACAGCGTCTTGATCCTGTCTCCTAAATACTATGCATAGGAAGATCACAGGTGTATAAAACCCCTGCAGACCCTGAGGCATGTTTCTTCGAGTTCTTTGGAAATCATCAGTTTGGAATTAGTTAACTTCCTACTAGAAGTCTCCCAGACAATTACCTCTCCCCTTGACTGCCAAATTTGAGTTCAATTCCCAGGAGGACAAGGTTCAGTTTTACAAAGCACAACCTGGGGAAAGAAAGCAAGTCACAGTTAGTCACGACTTCTCCATACTGCTAAGAGACATCTGGAAGGAAATAAAAAAACTACCACATCTGTACCACATACCGACAAACCTCTATAAAAGTCATGTCTGCAAAATCATTGGAGAGCTGAAAAGTCATTACTTTGTAGTCTTTCTCTTCCAGAAGCATTTTGTCCTTCAAATCTTTTCTCTTTCTCTAAAAGAATCAACCATATAGTATAGTGAAAGGCAGAGCAAGTAAGATGTGTAATCTAACCAATACTGTAACACCACACAGTATTCGATCAAAGGCTCTTAATGGAAGCAGAAGGATGGCAGTGTATGATTTCAGACACAATATCAGAGTTAATAAATAGAGCAGAGAAAGTCTAAACCCTTCTAGACACTTCCAATTCATACTGTCATTGAAGAACAGGTGTTATTACCCACACAAATAAAGTCACAGGGAAATTTCACAACTGCAAAGTATTGGAAGCCCATTATTTGAGGAAAGTTACACCTTACTTTGCAGTAAGATTAACCTGCCTCAGTTATTCAAATGAGGACTGCTCTTTTGGTAAGTTTTACTAGTCATAAATACATTATTAGAAGTGTGATCTACTGCTGAACTGTGATGGTCTACTCCAGCATAAGCACCTTTTTTTCTTTTGGTAGTGGTGTGACCAGGGAAGAGCTGTTTATATCCAGGTAGTTTAGGCACCAAAACATTTGACTGCTTATAGCTCCTTCAGGTTTTAGACTGCCACTCACTGTATCAGTACACGCTAGTCTCTTGGCATATGAATGCCTTCCACGTAAAACTTAATAGACTACTAAAAATGTATAAGGAAATTGTTGCTTTTCAAATAAAAATTATTTAATGGATTTTCACACGAGGCTTTTTTAAGTTTAAGAATTTTGCTGAGGTTTCATAGTATTCTAAAAAAACCTTAATATCAGTTTTGCTAGCTTTGTCACATCTGAAATATTTGGTCCTGAATGAAAGAGCACACGTCAAAAAAACACTCTTAAGCAGCCCAACTCTATACATAAATTCCATATTAATAAGCTCTATTTATTTCACCCGGTATCTATTTAGTTTGTCTAAATCCATTTTGTGAATTAAAAGTCCCTGAAGAGACACACAGAAGTCAAATTCTTTTGTGCAGGAGATGAATGTGAACTATCGCACACAGCCGCTAGGTGATAGCAAAAGCACGTCCCTACAGGACGAGCAAACCTGAGGCTTCTTCAGCCAACTGCCCACCTCGGAATTCTTATTATGCTTTTAGGAAATCTTCTGGCATTGATCTGGAAATATCTGAGAAACTTGTGTACTATAAAGTTAATACGTAATTTATCAATTTTCTGTTGTAGCAGGTAGCAACAAGGGAAGACAGACAAGAGGAGGATAACTTTGGATCATCTTCCTTGTGGAGAAATGACAGGATTTCTGACTGTTACTGTTCTTGTGTAAATTACCCTGTAAGACCCAACCAAAGAAATACATAAGCCTAAAACTATACTGAAAAGCATGCTATTAACTGGAAAGGGTACATTCGACTGATTTTCAGTCCATTTTGGGGGCTGTCAAGCAGGAGTGGTTCTGCTGAAGTGCTTTAAGTACAGATTCAAATTATGAATGTCAGACAGAATGGAATTAAGCAGAGAACTTCACAGGGTCCATACTGTGCAGTAACCAAAATTGATTTACTGTGTTCTCTCAAAGGCAGTGGAGCCCTAGCATCCCATTATTGCTTTTGATCCTATAGCAACAGACAAGTTGTTTCCACATACCAGCTAAATACAGCAACATGGCTTGCTATGGGCCATCCTTTGCTTTGGCACCTCCTTACACACTCCTGTAAAATGCATCCTTAGGTTCTTCTGCTTCCGCATGCTCTAGAGCACTCTCTTTGCCCCTTGCACTGAACTGAAGTATAAAATTAGGAATAGTCTGTTACGTATTCTTGCCTTCTGTGCCAAGCTTAATCCCAGCATGACCAAGGTAAACTTTAAAAGACCTGGCTGCAGTTTCTACTCAGAAGTCAGGCACTATTTCAGAGAAGCTCCCACTGGGCTGCATCCACATTACTTAGACAAGTGAAGGACCTACCTCAGTATCCTCTTTCACAATGAACAAATTCGTTAGGAGAGCAGACAAACCAGGAACAAGGCAGCTTTGTGCTATGAAGCCTAGCTTCAGTTCAGCAAAGCAGATGATGCTGTCTCCTGTCCTCCAGTCCCAGTTGGGGATGTTGGGTAGGTATACCTGTTTCAGAGTAGGAAAGTGATTACAGATCAGCACACAGATAGGCAAGGCCACAATGTTCCTGGAAAATGATGATGATACTTGTCTTTCTTGCCTTCATAATTCTTTTTTTTAAATCTGTCCTGGAATATGCTAACAGATAGCTAAGCGGACTTCTGAGGTTCTTTGGGTGGGTTTGTTTCGTAGTATTTACTTTTTTTTTTTAAACATTTGCTGATAACTTTCACAAAAACAAAAGCCAAGCCAAAAGTTATTCTTTATTTTTAGTATTGTTAAAAGATATTCTAGATAAGTTAGTAATTAGATCAGTAAGAGACACTGGATAAAGATTATGTTTTCATAAAAGGCAGGGATTTTTGATTGCATAAAGGCCAGAATTTCAACCATGACAACCCGCATGACAGACAATTGTGATACCTTGTTACAAGACTGAATTATCTGTAAAATAACTCTTGTGTTCGGGTAGTGATTCTTGATAGACAGCACTCTGTACAAAAGACACAATTTCTGATTAATATGCTCATTTCTTGCTACGGCCTTTTTTTTGTAGTAAGACTAGTTTACTCCAGCTAATAGCAATTGGAGAGTAGTGACAAAGAATAGCATATGACCATATCCCATATCTGGGCCTCTACACTTCAAGTATATTCAAGCTCACTAACTGGAGAGGGAGGTAGTCACCATCAAAAAATTTTAAGATAATGGCACTTGGCTTGGACACAGGGTGAGGAACCACACCTCTATCCCACTAAAAAGTCTAGATCTAAGAGAAGCAACAGCAATGAATACTATTTATTTGCTTTGCCAATTCCACCTGTAAATTTAATTCATAAACTAGTATCTCCATTTCAGGAGCCCTACAAATAGAAAATAAGGATTATCCAGTTTGGAACTTGGACTTCTGGACTGTTTTGGGCATATGCTAATTATGTCAGATTCACACAATCCAGCAGCACTAAGGGAGACCCCAGTTTAAGTCTGCCCCGTACAAAGATGTGCAGAGTTATCAGGCCTGACAGCAGAGCTGCACCAGGCAGTAGCGTGGAACTCTCTCCACTGTAAAGGGGCCAGACTCCTTGACTGCTAATATTCAGGATGTTGAAGAAGGTAATTATACTATATTTAGTAACATTATATTCTGTGTAGGGTTACAAGGCTGCACAGCTGCTGCCTGCCTCAATCCTCCAACACATGATAAAATCACAGCCGCAAGCAGTCACTTGGCTTTCAGAGCTCCCCACGCAGAAAAAAAAACATGACAGGACAAATATGTTGCCCTGCCAGCAGCACTATCTGTGTCACTGTTAATATCAGAGAATGAAAGCACTGGAGTATCTCATCCTACCTCATGATATTGGAAGTGTCTTCAGTATAAGGTTGCGGAGCATGAACATCTGCTAGAATGAGACAAGCATTTGCAGACTCCATCTGTATCTCAGGAGAGAAAAGTTAAATCAGGGTTTAACCCCATATGAAGTACAATAATCTCTGACCGTGAGCTGATTTAGTGACACATCTTTAGTTTAAAACTTGTGTAAGATCATCATGATCCTATTACTTGGAGTTGTACACGTGCCTGAATGTTTCAACAGTGATGCAGCTCCAGTCAAACATACAGTACGTAACGCATACTTCTATTTTCAAAGTGCTGGCACATATGAAATTAAGTTTCTAGCACTAACATCTTCCTATCAGAGTTTACAAAATAGGCAGCATTGCTATACTCTTCCCCAGCAAAGTCCAGCCAAAGTATTTCAAGGGTCAAGATTCGGGCAGGTCAGAAGACCCCTATCTTCTAATCAATACTAGGGCTGCGCATTGAAGTCACTAACAAGAAGTAGTTTTATTTATGGTGGAGGTTTTACAGTCTGCTGGGAAGTGGATGGAGATCTATCACTGTATTTCAAACAGGACACTAACAAACAGAAACCACACTGAAGCTCAAGCCAGTGGCACTTTTTTGTTAGTTGTGTATTGGGTTTGCATGGCAAGATTTTGGTAGCAGGGGGTGAGCTACAGGGGTGGCTTCTGTGAGAAGTTGCTAGAAGCTTTCCCCATGTCTGATAGAGCCAATGTCAGCTGGCTCCAAGACAGACCCCACGACTGGCCAAGGCCGAGCTTACCAGCAACAGTGGTAGCACTTCTGTGATAGCATTTTTAAGAAAGGTAAAAAAAAAAAAAACCCTGTGCAAGAGAAAACAGCAGCAGAGAGAGCAGGCCTGAGAGAAACACCTTTGCAGATCCCACAGTCAGTGCCGAAGGAGGGGAGGGAAGTGCTCCAGGCACCGGAGTAGAGGTTCCCCTGCAGCCCATGGTGAAGACAACAGTGAGGCAAGCTGTCCCCTGCAGTCCATGGAGGTCCACAGTGGAGATGTCCACCTGCAGCCTGTGGAAGACCCCACTTCGGAGTAGGTGAGTGCCTGAAGGAGGCTGTGACCCCATGAGGAGCCTGCAATAGAGCAGGTTCCTGGCAGGTCCATTGGGGACCCATGCTGGAGCAGCTTGTTCCTGAAGGACTGCACCCCATGGCAAGGGGTCACATTGGAAAAGTTCATGGAGGACTGTCTCTCATAGGAGGGACCCCAAGCTGGAGCAGTGGAAGAGTGTGAGTAGTCCTCCCCCTGAGGAGGAAGGAGCAGCAGAGGCAAAGTGTGATGAACTGACTGCAACCCCTATTTCCCATCCCCTTGCGCTGCTGGTGGGGCGGAGGTAGAGAATTTGGGGGTAAAGTTAAGCCTGGGAAGAAGAGAGAAGTGGGGGAAGGTGTTTTTAAGATTTGGTTTTATTTCTCATTATCCGACTCTGATTTGATTGGTAATAAATTAAACTTTAATTTCCCCAAGTGAAGTCTGTTTTGCCCATGATGGTAATTGGTGAGTGATCTCTCCCTGTCCTTATCTTGACCCACAAGCCTTTTTCTGTATTTTCTCTCCCCTGTCCAGCTGAAGAGAGGGAGCGACAGAGCAGCTTTGGTGGGCACCTAGCATCCAGCCAGGGTCAACCCATCACAGCTTGTAGTGTTGGTTTGGATTTGTTTTTTCTTTAATCTGTGCCCATTCCTTCTGCTTCCATTGGAATATTTTACAGCATCTTCAGTATTTCAAAACATGAGGTCTCCTTTTTGGACTTCCATGAGACTCAAATATTGATGCACGCTCTGAAGATGAGCTAAGGGCTATACCAATTATTTAAATACAATTTCCAGAAATGCTGCACTCCATAATACTCCTCTTTCAAAACCAGATGATCAGTTTGGCTTTCCCCTTTATTTCTTCTGTTTCAGTGCTCGAAAAATTTATAGCCTGAAAGGTCTGTTATGCCCGACTCTTGCATTCTCAGTTCCCATGAGTGATATGTTGAGACGCAAAAGGTACCACTAAAGTAAGCAGAGCTTCTTGAAGTGTAGATCTCAACATGAATTGAGTAAATGCAACCCAAGCATCCTTTCATAAGTGACAAGATTTTCACAAGGTTGGCTTATCTACAAGAAAGGACAAACGATGAATTTCTTACCCCAACTCTCCTCAGATCTTCAGAGTTTAGTGCGGAGCCATAAAAGAAAGTTGTGTAGGCTGAATAGCATTTGAACACAGCTTCCAGTTCCAGACTAGGAAGAGACCTATTCAATACAAACAACAGGGGAGGGGAAAAAAAAAAAATCCATCAGTCTCTCATAATTACATTCTCTGCAAGTCTCCATTTCTCAGAGAAGCTATTTGCCATAACTACTTGCTGCTTAAAAAAAGCTGCAGGGATTTTGGCAGCTCAGTCAAAGTACATAGTTTAGATTTTAATGACAACAAGCTTTTATGAAAACTTAACAGTCATGGAAATGTTTCCTGGATTTTTCCTGTCTTCTGCTATTGTCATTAATTTTTCATGAGTATCATTCCACAGCCATCCATGCAACTCTAATTTTACAGCTCACTGTTACTCCACAAGAGTCAGGAAATGACACTTCCTAGGGCTTGATTCTGCATTCTCTTTTCAAATGAAACCCCTGAACTTCAACTTTCTCTTCAACTTAAGTGTTATTTTTCTGTTCAATTTATGCAAACTGTATTGCATCCAGGAACTTCTACAACAGTCTCTTCTACGTGAGCTGTACAATACATTATCAAGACATTCCTACATTGATCCCAGTAACGAAGCAAGCCCTGTAAGAAGGCATCCAATCTTGATTTAAAGACAGGAGTTGGAAAATCTACCCATTCTCTGAGCAGCTTCTTTCAGTGATTATTAATCACTTCTCACTTTTGAAAATGCATGCCTTGCTTCTTACTTTAGTCTTTTCCAGACTAAAGAAGGTTTTTATACTGGTTGTGAAGCTACTTAGGCACTTTGATTGAGCCAAACTCCTTATCCTCTTCCTGTTACGCTAAGCAGACTGAACTCTACATCTCTTCCTCTAAAGCACCTTTTCCTGTCTTTGAATCATTCCTGTACCTCATTTCCATGCATCCTCAATTCAACAGCTCTCAAAATGTCACGGTATTTCAAAAAAGAGATGCCTATAATATTCTGTTCACCTCTTACCCCACCTCCACTGCATTCCAAGGTAAAATCGTGTTTGTGCTCCCAGCAATCGCCTCCCTCTGAAGCTTCTGCTTTCAGAAACACGTCTAAGCTTCAGCTAGGCAGAAGGGGATCTCACAGGACAGCTGAAATGCCCTATGTTTTTTGCACAGAAAAGTGCCTCCCTTTACCATACACCATCAAGACCAAGTGGAAGTCACAAATTTTCTCCCCAAGATGAAAAAATGTACAAGAAACTGAGACAGCTGACAATTATTTGATTGCCAGACTTGGCAAGACTTCAAGTTGGGTGTATCTGGCAAAGCTAGCTTACTACGCAATTTACAGGGAAACATTTTTTTTAATTGATCACAAAAAACATTTTCTCATGAACATTCTAGCATGAAAGCTTCATTGCTACGATTCAGTTTCTAACTCCCCTTCATTAGTTACATAGCATTGCTTTCCTTTACTTTCAGATCTCCTACATTTCCCCTAAGTGTTCAGGGAATCAAAGTGAAATATCTCAGAGAAATAAGGATACTTACTCTCCCAGAAAAAGGATTTCTGTGCAAACATTTCCCTTGTCCTGAAGCAAAAAGTCTCGCAGGAACATAGTGACACTCTCCAGGGTGATATTACCACAGACAACAATAAAGCTACAGGAAAAAATACAGCAAGATTTGTCACTTTGAAAATAGCAGAATGGTTGTTGCAAAGCTGACACTGTACGAAACTACACACCTGATTGTACTGTATTAATCCCAGTAATGCAGAAGACAGTTTGTGTCTTTGGTTTGATGGAAATTTCATCCATCATGACTATACTTCAGCAGTTATTTTGGAAAGGAAGAGGAACTGTAAGTGACAGAAGTAGTGAATGGCAGACATTCCAAAAACCAAGAGTCTTAGAAGGATCTTTACACCACCTGCTTAAAGCTGTACCTGCCTAGTCCTGTGAGTGGCCAAAAAAACCAAACCCACCCCCACCCTCCCCAAAACCCCAACAAAACCAAACCGAACCACACCTACAGCAAAAAACCCCACACCATCACCACTGAAATAGGTCTCTTCAATCTCTAAGTTAGGCTATCATGTCAGATAGCTTCTCCTCCTTCGAAAATAAAGCCCATGCTGAATAGCACTGTTCACAAGGTTTATCCAGACAGTCTTGAGGTGTGGATCAACCAAGAGTAAGTTTCAGGATTTTATTTAAGTTACTACGGTAAGCTCTGTTTAGCTTTTTATTTCTTCCAAGCTGGTCCCCAGCCTAGTCACTGACCTCATTTTTATTTTTTAAAGACAAATACTTACTTTTTCCCACTCACTACTTCATAGGAGGATTTGTAACTTTTATGGCTTTCAACAATTTCCACAACTTCAGGGATAAAGTTTGCAAACAGTACCTAAGACATCAAGGAAACAGTCTCTCAGAGCGAATTCTGTCTCTCCTAACCATGATTAATCCACTTGTAAGAGTTTACATTACATGGAACAACAATGAGAAATTTACTTTGGATTCCTAAAGTCACTGGCAGGAATGTACAACTCTACGATGTAGTGATAATGGATTTACGCTGTTCATACCTCAGATTAATTTTATCTAGTATTTTGGCTCTTGCCAGTATTTGCAGCTTCAGAAAGAAATACTAGAAACCCTGACAGCTCTTCGAAAATTACTCTGCAGCCATGCCACTGAATACTTAATGTCAAAACTCTCTCTGTTCATAGGTGTCTAATCACTACCGTAACCCTGCTAAGTTCAAATTTTTGGTGACACTGCTGTCCACTGTCTGTCACCAGCTGCCATTTTCAAAAAATGAAATACATATTTCTTACCAAACCACCAATAATGAAGAAAATAATGAAGGTTCGACCCAACGCTGTTTGAACCACAACATCACCATAACCAACAGTGGACATAGTCATCATTACTAGGTACATGCATTTGAAATAGCTGAGGGACTGGGAATTTGCAGGCTGAGCCCAAGGATCTCCATTGTTTTCTACCTGCCCAGGGGCAAGAAAAGAGAAAAGCAGCAAAGTTTAAATTGGTTTTGGTTTCAGTCCGTCTCCAATCCAGAATTATTTTGTTAAAAAATTAGCACTATTTTAGTTACTGCAGAAGCGATTCACTAGCTGGGGGCAAACCGGGTATTGCATCAACGGAACCACATCTGATGACATACACAAGTAAACTACACTGGCTTAAATCATGCTTTGTCCTGGTACAACAAATTTGTTCTCTCTTAAGAATGCTGCATTTTAGACAAAACATATACCCAAATCTCACATGACACCACTGATCTAAGATGAGAAGGAATGATGCATAGCTGGTTATACATACCAGGTGAATAAATCCTGCAGCTGTGAGCCAGGTGCTGATAAATACAGCAAACAGCTTGGAGAGCTTGATTGAATAACTGGAGATAGAAAGGCAAAAACCCCAGGACATTTAAAATGCAATGTAATCTTTGCCAGAGTTAAAACTTCCTACATAACCCTACTCCACTCAACAAAACTCTTCTTTACTAAGTGTAAGATTATATGTGAAGGATTTAGTAGAAAGTCTTCCTACATCCAGCCCTTTCTATCATCAGCAACATCAAATAATTCCATTTTTGACATCTATCAGTCTGAAACCTTTAAGATTTATGACTTCTGCTCATTTACCCACCATCAGAGTTTCACTGAGCTGATGGTTATAAAACTTTGATTACCAGTGCAACATTATTGACAGTCATTTTTTCCCCCATACGCAACACTAGTATTTTCCTTTTTCACCCAAGTCAGCCAAAATACACACATCAGGGAGAACGTTAGGCTTCCAAGTGTACTTGGCAAGGCTTTGACTCACTTGTTCTTCGTGATTCTGAGGAACTGCAGTATTCGTGGAAGTTCCAGCAACCTAAGTGCTCTCAAAAAACGCAAACCTGCAGAAAAGTGAGAAAGTCAGAGAAGAAAAATAACTGTCCAGAAGTAGAGTGTTTCCACATATTCAGATACATTTAAATATGCATACTTTCTTTTCCACATACTTATATTGGATCCTACCTCAAACCTGGCAAGAGAGAATAACATTGCTTAGTATTCAGAGCCTTTATGTCATTGGATTTCCATCTATGCCCTCAAAGGAGGCCTCGAAATTGTAAGAAAAATTAAGAATTGCAGTTCCTTTGAGCTGTAACATGAAGGCTTAAGTGGCATACCAGTCTGGTGGACCTTGGAGCCCAGAGCACGCCAGAAAGGCATTCACAAAAATCTAGGTACCATCTTTGCTCCTCTGCTGGGTAACTCCTCATCTAGTTGGTCAGGTACAGTGATTACTGAGACACTAAAAGCCAGGCAGACGGATAAACAGAACAGAAGCAGACTTGGGTAAGTTATAAGCCCCTGAATATTAAAGGAGTTTTTGCCCACAAGGCATAATTGTGCTCTCGAAGAACAATTTTCACACTGATGGTGAAAGCCTGCTGAATCAAAATAAGTTTGTAGGTAATCTTGATGTAAGATGCAGAACAACATTGGCAGAAAGCAGGATCTCCAAGGCTTACTTACCAAGACAACTCCTCTTTAAATAATAGGAAATAAAAACTGGAGGGATCGTGAAGAAATCCACAAGAGAATTCAGCTCAAGCCAGAACCTCAGCTTGTCATCTGTTGCCACAAACTAAAGAGGAATAACATCAAAAAGCGTTAGTGCCTGTCTGAGGAGACCCATTTCTGCAGTCTGATTCCTTCTTTATTATTTTGGCTTCTGTGGATGCCTTCTACCTTAACACTCCTGTTTTGTTTCAGAAAAGCTTGGGCTGGAGCCCCAAGAACACAAAATGAGTTGGACCAAGAGGTATAATGATGCTCTTTGTCTCTCCCTCTTACCTGTCCCTTTCATCTTTTTTCTAGGGTGTCTTTCTCTGTGGTACTGCAGTATCAGTAACACTGAGTTATAGAAAGGGCAAGCAAGACCCAATTCTCATTAGGTCTATCTGTAATAGGGAATATCCTGGTTTTTAATCACTCGAACTAAAATTCTAACATTAAAAGTTACAATCAAAATGTATTTCACAGCAGTACAACGAGTGTCATTTTAACAACAGATAGCACACAGCTATACAATTTGTTCAAGAGAAGCTGAAGACAGACCTGACCAATTCATTCAGTGGTTTAAAACATGGAGAAAGACAGATAAGGCTAAAATGTGAGCTGGGAAGTGTCACATAAATGCTGGAAATGACCAGATTCCAAAGGGAGAAAATAATCAGAAGAAAAGGTGAAAAACCAGAGTGGCTGAGTTAAGCTAAAGCAAACAAATATTACACTACAGAGCACCTGCTATCCACACAGGTAAACCGCTTCCAAATATAATTCATTTTTAACTCAACTTTCCCGTGAAGCACACTTACCCGTAATCCAAAGTAAAGGAGGAAGAAAGCATTGAAGCCTGTATCTACATAAAGGATGCTGGCTGGAAAGTAGATCTTTAATTCTTCTGCTCTAATTGAGAAATAAACATCATAGCCAGTGAAAGGAAGGGCAAAAGACCAAAACAAAACCAGAGTGGTTATAAAGTGACATTTGGTTTGCGTTTTTATTACAAAATAATCACTAAACCAAAAAATAAATATATTCACAAATCTGTGTAATTTAAATCTCTACTTTCTCAGTGACTTAGGCAGAATAAATGACTGTTAATAGCAGGTTTTCATTAGCATTACCAAGCATGTTAAAACATGACATTATTTATCCGTTATTCAAATATACTAGATAGTCTGGGTTTCATATATTTACAGAGCGTTTATGCAAATCCTTCTGTTGACTTTTCCTGCGGACCAGTATACTCTTCTGTATTCAGCTTAGTCAGCAGAAGAGAGAGCTCCTGTAGCTATTTCTCACTGAACGCCTTCTGAACATGGCCGCCTAACTGCAGAGACAGTAGCTGAAGCACTGAGTAGCTTCCAAAGTCTGCCAGGTTAGCTTACAATACCAATTTAAAAGTTTTCTAGGCCAGCTTCACTGACCTTGCATAAAATGGGCTTACAGAACAAAGTGTAACAGTGCAGACTGATGCAAGTGCTGGAATCTGGCAGGACAAAGCTGTGGGACTCAGCTTTTCCCACTGGCACCACCTGGTCCAACAACAGCCTTCTGGCAGCGCCCAAAGTGAGTGCGAGAACGCGGCCTGCAGTCTCTTGCTGACATATTGCCTATCTCAGGCTGACAGCAAGCTAGGTACATCAATTAGGAGCCATATGAGGCACTCCTTCCTCCACCCATGCAGGGAGTATTTTGAAAGCAGAATCACAACAAAATAAACTAGTCCCAAAGGTCAGCCCAGGTGAGCATCTACTCTCACCTACAGGTATAATGCCGTTTGTGGAAAGAACTCTGCAAATAGGATTAACTGCCTGTTTACTCCCTAAAAAACCCTACTCTTTGCCTTCTGAAGCTATTCCTAGATGTTTGTCAGATTTATGTCTTGGGATTAAACACAATATTGGATTGCTCTTGATGTATAATTCTGCTTCTCAGGTTTACCCTTGCTGATTGAATTCAGTTCAGAGCGCTCCACAGCTTTTATATTTTATTTCATTTTATGATTCCATTTTATTTTTCCAGTGTTGTGCACCAGTCCAAGGAAAGAACTGAGAACAATGCTCTAGCATATTAAATCAAAGGGGTTTACAAATTAATATTTTTTTACCCCTGAGCACCTTCTACAAAATACATGTATTCAGATGCAGATTGGTAAAGGCTACAGTTGCTTTCCTACTCAGTCTTGTTATTTTATTCCCATCAAATTGTTTACTGAATAGTGGAATTTATAGAAGAGCTTCATTCCCATTTAGGTACCAAAAATAGATGGCCAGACTTTCAAGAGAGCTTTGCATAGTGGATGACAAACTTTATTAAAAGTCTAGCACTCTCTAAACATTGCAACAGCTGGGCTTTGAATGCTTTCAAAAATGACTGTACCAAAATGGGTGCCAAACCCTTTTCAAAAGCTGTAGGATTTGGACATTTGCCCCCCAATTCTTACGAAAATCCAGCCTTGACGGTATATACACAAAAAGCCTACATACAGTGAAATCTCCATAGCTGTAACAGCAAGATACAAAACACTTCTTCATTTCTGGCTGCATTGTGTAGTTCTATGCAGTACTCGCGCTGCTGCTGTCATGCAGTTACGCCCAATGGATGTTCTTCTGGCATCTGTAATCCCAGTAAAGTATTGGCATTTTAAAGCAAGGGAGAAATATGTACCTGACAACCCACGGAGCTCTAAGGGGCCCATCACATATCAAAGCCCATAGGCTCCTTTTGCTTATATCTGTGGCCACAAAACAGCTCTTAGAAGACACATCCGTTTGGCAGTTTGTTTCTACAGTTTGTTTAAACAAGCTTTTTGGATAAACATCAGTAATCTACTTACTCAGCAAGATTGACAAAATAAATGATGAGAGAGCCAATATTCAGCAGAAACACCAGTATCACCTGAAAATGCAGACATCAAAGAGGACGTTATGAATCTTACTCTGGTAGTAACACATCTTCCATCTAAAACAAGGACGCATCTAAACCACATCATTTTCTCTTTCTCTGTGACTTACAAGAGAGTCAGAAGGAACAAAATTCAGTTACCTACACTCTGCAATCCCAAGACAGAGATTTTAGTTAGGCATACGCACAATGAAACAAAATCTTAACCAATGTAAGCTAACACTGCCATGTTAATTTGCTGCTGTTGAGGGTGGGATGCAGTGGACCACATATTTCCTGTTCCCTGGTTGTCACTGTGAGAGGCCAGGCAGTCAAACCCATGTGACTCATTCACTTGCAACCACAATAGTCTAATACACAGAAAGATGCTCAGATTAAAAAAAGGCAGTTAGGTTCCATTGAGATGTGACATTGGCATATCCTTTTTTGGTGGATAAAGGCAGCATTAAATCCTTTGGACACACATTTAAAATAACATGCTGGTTTCAGCTGGGGTAGAGTTAATTTTCTTCATAGTAGCTAGTGTGGGGCTATGTTTTGGATTTGTGCTGGAAACAGTGTTGTTAATACAGGGATGTTTTAGCCATTGCTAAGCGGTGCTTACACAGAGTCAAGGCCTTTTCTGCTCTCCACACTGGCCCACCAGCAAGTAGGCTGGGGCTGCACAAAGAGACAGGAGGAGACACAGCCAAGACAGCTGACCAAAGGGATATTCCAGACCATACGGCATCATGCTCAGCAATAAAACTAGGGAGCAGGTTGGCGGGTGGGCCACTACTCAGGGACTGGCTGGGCATCAGTTGGTTGGTGATGAACAATTGATTTCATCTCCATCACTTGTCTCCCTTGGGTTTTATTTTTCTGTTATTTTCCTTTTCATTTCAATTTATTATTATTATTATATTTTATTTCATTTACTGAAGTGTTTCTCAACCCAAGAGTTTTCTCACTTTTACATTTCCAATTCTCTTGCCCCACCCCGCTGTGGGGGGCAGTGAGCAAGCAGCTGTGTGGTGCTTAGTGACCAGCTGGGGTTAAACCACAACGAATAATGAAAATGTTTAGCATCAATACTGTTACAATCAGTTCCCATTCAAAGAGTAAGCCATCAAGCAAGCCATCAGGGCTGAATCACTCAGAAGTGATTCAGTTATCCAGAAGACAGAGATTGTGTAGACAAACCCATCTGACTACAGCCAGATCTAGGCAGACATCAGATGGTGAGTTTCAGTCATTTGATATAACTTTGTGCTTAGGAACTCTGCAAATCATTTTCCCAGGCCAAACGCATTTGTATTAGGAAAAGTGTGACCTAGATCACACAAACTGCAAAACCTGACATATGCTTGTGTTTTTACTTGATGTCTTCATAAGAACAGATACGGCTTACCACCTGCATTAGAAGAGGAAACCTAGGCTAACCAGTTGACTTACCAGTACACACCCCATAGATGTTTGACCTGATAGCATCATTTCTACCTGCGTAGAGAAGACTCTTCTCCAGTAGAGCAAACTTTGTTTCTTTTTGTGCAGCCAGACATCTTTGTCCTGACAGAGAAGCAAACAGATTGTTAACCTTGGCTTTACCAGACAGTGTTTCCAAGATGGCTAAAGCCAATGCACCCAGCCACCACCAATTCTGAATGGGAACTGAAAGTAAGAGGGGGGTGGAATGTATTTTCCTTCAGCTAAACTACTAAAAGCTTCAGAAAGCCTTATCTCCCTGGAATTCCCAGAGAGCATGCTGTGCAGACACACGCTGTGATATACAGATGCAGTCTCATTTCTTCTCTACTGGTTGCACCAATGAACCTTGATTCTCAGCACCTTAAATTGATTGTCTCATAACCTGGAGTCTGAAAGAAAGACTGCATTCTGTTGCTAGTAACACTTTTCTACCAGTCTCTCCACCATTTCCCATGTTATGCCAGGCTAGAATTAATTTTCTTAGTTTTAACCATGTAAAATATTTTCCTAGCATATACCCTGGAATATCTCAGTTCCAATGTTCTGTTTTAACACAGCCTGTTACCTCTTTTAATGTATGCCAGTAACAGTCCTAGGTAAGACTTAGATTTACTGTATAGCTTCAGCTATTTCTGATTAGCTTTTGCTATGAGGTAGGATTCTGTCCTTCTTGCAGATACAGCTATCAATAACCATAACAAATAATTAATACATATTATTTAATGACAGAAATTGTGTAAACACCTACCAGGAAAAAACCCAACAATACTGCTTGTAATGTGAGACACTGTGCTGGCACCTCTTTTACATTCAGTTTCCCAGGCACCAGAATCTGTAAAGAGCTAACACTTAAGAACTAAACCCCAAGAATCAGATTAATTTAACATTTTGGCAAACAGAGATGCCTAGAGTTTTCCAGCAGCACAGGTGTTCCCTTCATTTTCTGCCCACACAATCCAGGTGAGCTGACGAGAATGTCAAGCCCTCCCTTGGAAGCGACAGAGTGAAATGGCCTACGACAGTTGTTGGAGGCAACATGAAGTGACACAAGGAAAGAGCTCCTCAGTTCTGCAGATGACATTGTAACCAGGTATACAAGTGACCTGGGTATGTCCTACAAACCATCCTGGTGATATCCTTGGGAGCTACCAATACCTTCTCAGAAATTCCCCAGTGCTCACAGGCAGGACTAGGGTCAAAAGATCATAGATCTTTTGGTGGTGGATTTCTTTTCAGCATACTTAATCCTATCCTTGTCCAGTCTGTCCAGACCATGTGAAAAAGCCTATTCTAAAATTCTGACAAAAAAAGTAGGACAATTTTTCCAATAGTCACAGTATACAGAGTGGGGAGTTATGGTCTTGAGAGACGGCTTGACCATGTGCATGCATGTCTTATTTCTGTTATGCACTCTGCCTTGGTGTTGAAATATCTGCGTGTATGAGATACTGTGTGTTTGCACATATTAGCTTGTGTGTTTAAGAATCAGAGGCTGTATGCAAGTGTGGACTGAAAAGGCAAGCATTATAGTGCTCTTGTGTGCATGTGTTTATCTACATGCATACACAGGTGTTGAGGTTTCTGTATGTATACATTGGTGCAGCTAGTACTATCTACATTGGTCAAAACTATCTTGCTCCCTCTTCTTAAAAGCAGAACAACAGTAACCTTCAAAAGCACTAACCTGTTAAAGTAATGAACTCAAAGTTAAAAGTAAACCCAACCAAACTTTCCCTGAACATGCCACGTTTAGTGCACTATAGCAGAAGACACTAAGCTCGTACTCCTTCCATAGCAAATGTAATTCTTGCATTTGCACATCAACATGCAAAATATGAGCCATTTCAAAACATTATGCCCTTACCTTTTTCATCCAGATCTTCTCTATGATGAATCCATAAGTACACCCAACCAACCTGAAAGCCAGTATGGTAAACAGGCCTCCCACAAAAACAAACAGAGATGGTATAATAAAAGCCAGCTGGAAGTGCGGCGCACAGGTGAGGCTAAACTTCCCTGCCATATTAGGAATCACTTTGTTCTGCCTTCTTCCTCCTCAGCTTCCTTAGCTGCTTCCTTCTGACCTTCTAGAACACACGTTGCTCTGTGACATCGCAGTGACCTCAGTACCAATGCTGTGCATCATGTTGGCACTGGTCAGACTGACAGGCTGGGATACTTGAGAGGGACTCCCTCTAACCATATCTTTTTAGTGACGTTACCAAGGTTCTGTCTCTCTGGAGTATCTCAGTTTACAAAGCTAGCTCTCACTGGATACAGAGTCACTGTATAAACATAAGTAGCTTAAAACAAACCTGTGAAGTCTCACACAGCACTAAAGACTCATCCATTCAGACCCCATTTCACACTTCCTTTCAAGAGCTGCAACACGCACACACTGCAGCACTCCCTTGGGAATCTCCACTCAGATTTTGGATTGAGTCCTTCTGCTCAAAACAAAACACAAGCCAGATGCCCTGGCACTGAAAGAGCAAATGTGATGATAGGAGCTACAATAGCAATATAACAGAATAAGCAAAATAAGACTGGTCATATGAGTTAGACCAAAGATGCACTTAGCCTGGTATTTTGTCTTCAATTGCTCAGTTGTCAGTGGTGAAATATAGTGTGACCTTTCCACTGCTGTCTTCACTTCACTGGATTACCCTCTTTCTTTTTCTAGTTTAATAAATTTTTTAATCAGAAGAATTTTAATAAGCTAAGTCAGAATTTCTTCACAGTATGAAAATAACCAAGCTGGGACAACCGTGCCCTCATGCCCACAGGTGGCAGCATTTCCTCGGAGACAGACCACCTCCGCACCCCGGTGTGTAAACCCCACCTGCTTCCCAGCACCGCTGCAGCCTTGGACAAAGCAAAACACAGAACAGCACAGCAAGCCATCTCCCAGAAACCGCTAGGTAAAAGCAACAGTTCACCTCGTACCATGCAGGCCTAGCTGTCCCATCCACAGCTGGTGGGGTAGCAATGCGATCAGATGCCACCAGTTCACACAGTATTTTTCCCCTCTTTCTATGGAAACAGAACATCATCAAAAGCTCTAGGTCTAGTCAAGAGCTTTGAAGTCTTTTATGAGCACTGCAGATGAATAATGCAATCAGACTCTTCTTCATGCAATCAGGACAGCTGAGTATGGAAGTAGCAATTTTGCCTGAATTGGAAAAAACGTGCCCAGGGGAAAAAAAAAAAAGAAAAACAGTGAAATAACAGCCCAGCAAATAGTTGGCAGGGAGGCAAACAATATGTATGTTATTGCAGCCTTTAAATACAGCAACATTTAACATCTGCCCTCCCTTGCTGAGGATCAGAGGAGACTACCAGTGATTTGAACCAGTAGGGTGTTTTGAATGGTGAAGGTGGTCCTGGGGACAGTCTGTCAGCTGACAAGAACCATCAGTGGTGTTTGCATGGAGACTAACATGACAAAACTGCCATCAGTTCATCCAAGGCTCCAGGAAGCCTGAGCCAAGGGCAGAATGAATTTGAAATAAGTTCCCAAAGGGAGAAGGGGTGGCAGGGTGGGGTGGAGAAAAGAAGGTTCGCTGTGAACACAGTACAGCAGTAATATCCCCCTCACTCTGCAGATGCCCTCACCTCAGTAATGAAGTGTTTATCTGCAGGACTGTAGTCTGGGGACAGGAATTCATCCAAGTGACAAAGGGATGTGACACTACTCTGACAACTTCTGCTCCATATCTAGTACTTCCTTAACACATTTCTTCCACCCGGTCCCTGATCTGTCTCAAACCTTCCCATGGTGCAAGATCCTTGAATTTCTCCTCCACTGCTGTAGGGAGGTTTTGACTGAAGATGGCAGCCTTTGCCCATTCGTTGTTGCTGAGCCAGGACTGGAAGCAAATCAGCTCACTACCTCCCAGTTGACTTCTCAGTCTAACTGTCCCCATAGTAGAAACAGGTCATTCACAAGCCACTCTGCATGACAGAGCCGCAAAAAGAGATTTATCATCGTGCAGTGGCACACTGCCCTGTCTTTGCAGTGACAGATACGTAAACCAGGAAAGGCAGCATACAACAGAGAGCAGACTTGTTTCATTTTCTTTCATTTGACTGAATTGTAGTTTAGGCTGCACAGATGCACACGTCTGGAATTAAGCAGAGTAGAAATTTACCAAGAAGCATCATGTACTATTCATTTCTGGTGCAAAAATGGCAATACTGACATTCAGAGTGCTTTATGAACATAAGGATGTCCACACCTGTCTCCTGATGGGACATAGCTCAGTGCTATCAATATTTACAGGTAGGAAAACTGAGTAAGAAAGACTAAGGCTCCAAAGGAGTTCACCAGGGTACCACAAACCTGATATTATAATTTTCTGGCATAGAAGTCTGCTTTAAGCTGCTTCCCTTCTGCAGCCACATCACTGCAACATGGCAACGCGATGCTTAGCTGCCGTCTCCAAGAAAAATATTCAGTGCCCACTGTGACACATCATTTAACTTAGTCTCTAATTAGTAGACTAAAATAATGCTTTTCAGAGAGCATTACAGATCTCTTAAATTAGGCTTGTGTTCTGGGTTTTCCTAATTTGTTACACTGATAACAAATCAGTGATACTGATTTACTGATAGTAAATTCTTCCAATGGCTAATTATCTTACCCCAAAAACATACGTACTTTTTTCCAACTCTTGTGCTAGCTCCAGCTTCCAAAGAAAGCTGAATCCTGACCTTCCAGCCAAGTTTCACTGTACATTTTTCTGCTGGCTAGTGGAGCCATCCCTTCTAAGAAGTCATCTTCCCTGTACTCGTGCTTGCACATTGTGATGGAGTCTTCTCTATTTCTTCTTTGATAGCCCAAATGGATCAAGCTCCCTACATCTTTCACTAGAAAGATATTTCCCAGACTCTGAATCATTTATACAGCCCTTCTATGAACCCTTCCGATTTTTCAGCATCCTCTTTGATCTGCAGACACCAGACCCCAAATCACTACCCCAGTGAAGGTCTGATTAATGGGGGTGGATAGAGTGGTAAGCTTATTACATTAGATCTGTGAAAGGAAAGATTTGATTTTAAAGTGCACCAGTTTGACTGAGAAGAAAGAAGGATAACAGAGGCATTGAACTGGGGAGACATTTCCTGAAAGGATTAAACTTCTGTCTGGGTAATGAGAACATCCACAGTCACATTAGACCGGATTAAAGAGAAAGATAAATTCTGCTGCTTCAGAGCATAAACCAATAGCTAGTGTGGACTATAAATAAGTGTCCCTTTTGGGCAGATTCTTCTGCAATTGTTCACTGTGGAGAGAGCTTACATCTCCCACTGAAGCAGCTGGCTACCAGCAGACCCAGAACACTGGGTTAAATGGGTCTAAAGGAAATCACCCATCTTTCTACGATGTGGAGACACACACACAGATTCAAGAGACAAATGGTTTGCACTTAAAGATTAAATCCTCTTGTCGTGTGTCTCTGTGTCCAAGCCTATCTAGGTAAGAAGGCTAGGAAATTAAACTGAGAAACATGTACTACAGCCTGCAATCTCTGTTTGGGATGGAAGTCAAAATACATGCATGAACGCGACAGTCCTCAAATCTTTGCTTGGGAAATAGTTCCCACTTTTACTGTGCTCTGAACCTTCCAGGTACAAAACAAAACAGATTGGTCTGGAATTTGGAAGCAAATTAGCCAGGCTGCTTGCTCCAGGCTTCCAATCTAATAAACATGCATCTATATCTAATGAACAGTCTGTCACTTCCCTTTAATAGAAATCACCTGCTCCTCTAATAATCATTAAACAAATTGACAGCACAATAGCCAAGGCCTCTCATCTTAATGTCACCTGCAGCAAGAGTAAAATAATCCACTAATACCATTTCAGAAAGGCCATTATTTCACCTAATATGAACACACATACACACACTCCATGTGATATAATCCAAACGTCCACGAAGAGAATAAATTGCATAAGAAATCTCTACTTATATAACGTATGTATTTTATTAGTAAAATCACTTCTCATTTTCTCAACGAGGATAATTATCTCTCACACCTCCTGCAGTGCTCTCCTCTGCAAGACCCAAACCCTGAGCAGCTTTATGGGCACCATCAGGCTGGATGGCCAGACATGCCTGCATCCACATTTGAAATGCAGCTGCTTTCCTAACTCAGAGCTTTCAGGCCAGGGCATGCTAACACTACTGAGACCTAGAAAGTTTTAGAAGTCCCACTTTTGGAAGGGGTTAGAATTGCTCTCCTACACATACTTGTCTAGTTGTGGCAGGATCCACAAGGGTACTAGGACTTCTGACAGTTAACTGTAGACCTCTGCTAAGGCCCAGGATAGCAACTTTGCATACAAGCAAGAAAAATACTCCAGGGTTAGATGGAACCCCTCAACAGATAATTTCAGCATGCCTGAATATCCAAGGGGCTCTGTGCAGTCTTCCTTGGTCTTCAGAAACAGTTAAGCATTCAGGGAGTACCACAGCCCTGTGTGGACTTCACCATTTGTGAGTCTCTAAGGAATGGTCTTTGAGCTCAGCCAGCACATGCAATGTTTTTGAAGCAGCCAGATGCATCTCATGCCATAAAATTCCATGTCAGTACATGCAGAGGTCACTTGAGCCTTATCAAACCTCAAACAATAGGACCCCACTTTTATTCACTACAACTGTATTCCATGGCCACATCTTATGGTCACAATAAGCAGAGAAAAAAATAAAACCCACATTAGAAAATGAACTCCAATATGACAAAATTCAGATCCATTGGCAACAGAGCAAGCATAGGGGCACAAGACCTTGCTCTTGAATTTTGTTCCTCCCTTTGACCTTGACATTTTGTTAGCTCTCAGATACCTGTCTCAAGCATCTATTTGTCTCTTTGGCCTGGCTCTTGTTCTTCCTCCCCACTGATTCCAAATACAGCCCAGTCTCACAGTTCTGCTTGCTGTTGGCCTTCAAACACATTCTTATCCAAGCATTCATTACTGAGGGATACTTTAGGTTAACAAAGAATTCTCTTAACCTTATGCAACCAATTTGATTGTCTCAATCATGCTGGTTTAGAAGTCATGTTGCACCTTATGGGGCCTCTCACATCTGTCAATAATAAAACATATGCTGGGAGAAAAGACCATGTGCGAAAGGGACAGCAACAGCTTGGCACCAGAGCACTTCACAGGTCATGCCCCTAAGGACACCTCTCAGCCTGGGACAAGCTGTTCTATGAAGGCAGGTGCACAGAAACATCCTACCCACCTGCTAGTAGCCAGAATATCCTAAGGAATCCCAAAACTTCCTTCAAGACACCTCTGTATCTAACCACATGATTCTCAGTGTGGGAAGCACCTCAGGAGATACTAGTCTTCTCAAAGCAGCCTGTTCCCAGATTCTACTACACAGGCTCCTCACATGTGGCAGGCAGCATAACCAAGAGCTCACCTGTGTACTAAACAGAACACATTCACTAGCTCTCCTTTACATGCAGAAGCTGTTCTGCAATTCCTGTTCAGAGATAAATTCACTACTGTGCTGCAACTACTTTTTGGCAGCTGTGCACAAAAGCTTTACACTGAATTACTCTCACCTCAAAATAGGAACAACTGTCCTTCACAACTCTCCCTCTGTGGAAGAGTATCCACACACACAAGTATTTAAGAGAAATGAAGGACATAGCAGGACTACATCTACTTCAAGACAATTCCTGGATTTAACAAACCTCATGGGGTTACTGATCATCTGATGCATAAACTGGGAGTTAGAATAGAGGATGCAAGTGAGGAGTCTGAAATGGGTTGTGCAGGGATAAACTGGGCCCTTGCTGTTTGTCTAGTCCTTATCTCCACAGCACAAGAGCATATCAGTCATTTGCAGAGTTCTCTTCACAGCATGCCTGTGTGGGAGGGAAATTGCACATCCCCATTTTCTAAACAGGAAGGTAAAACAAAAGGAATACTACATGATTTTTCTGTTCCTCCCCAAAGTGAAGCAGGAGGTCAGCAGGTGAGTGGAACTGAAACCGTATCTCCCAAGCTTCCCAATCTCTCAGCTATCCTCCCTCTACTAGCAGTAACAAACTGCTCTGCAACTAAACTTGCCTTGCAGAAGTCTCAGCCAGGTTGATGGCATCTCAACATATCTCTTTTTATAAAAGACTTTTTTGGTTTAGGGGGTTCCTATTTCTAGTATTAGTTTAAGGCCTAATCCTTGCTCACTTCATTAGCATAGCATTCATTGCAAGCCACCAATACACACTAAGATGTATGATTACATTCCACACATCCACTGAAGCTAGTTTCAATGGTGGTATAGCTGCAGATGAAACTGAGGTTGCCATGTAGTATTCTCTCTTCCACAAAGTATTCTCTCCTCATGACTGCCCAGCCTAGATTTGGAGGCCAAATATCACCAGCTTTATTTAAAATGCAAAAGTTCTAGAACAGTCCCATATTTACAGTACAAGGAAATAGAGAGATAAAAGGAAACAAGTATCTCAAGATTTCTGACTTAATACTAGTTTTGTTCCTGCCAGAATGAAAAAAATACTATTTATACTGATGAAGAATTCTGACAGTACTTCTTTCATAGAACAAAAACTGAACTGCAAGAAGCTAGAGATCCTTCCATGCCTATTCACTACTGGCAAATCCAGGTATAGAAGCCAGCACTATTGACTCACATTGCCTTGTACAGTGTCATCATTTACTCCTTCACTATCAAGAACTGCTTTTTTTTTTGAAGTGGCATGAGTATGGGTGACTAGAAACCTGCTGCTTCTGATCCTAAACCTTGAAAATAAAGAATGCTTTTAAGAGGTACCATGACCAACCAAGTACATGTTCACCCATCAGACAAAGGTCCACGTATGCTTGCAGGTTCGGGCAGGGTCAGAACATACTGACTTGTCTTCATTATAGATCACATGATTTGTCACAGCTGACCCTACTGCTATGTGCAGATATGCTTTTGTAGCACACAAACTAAGGACACCTCCTGGCCATAAGAGACCTAATGCATGCATCCTGATCATGACCCACAGAACAGTTCACATCTCAAAAGCAGGCACCATGCAGTGCACGCTTCTCCATCTGAGATCTAGCAAAGAAAGCCCCAAGTCAACCATCAAGCTGGAATGAGGCAAGCCCTTCTTCTGACACAGTCCAACTGTCCCATCAGCAAGAAGCTGGGGAAGGGAAAGCTGCAAGGAGGTACAGGAAGGGCAAGCACTGCACAGCCATCATTTCCTTCATGTTTCAAAAAATCTCACACAGATTAAGATGAGTCTGTGTTTAAGTATCTCGAGTTTAGAGCAAATTACTCTCACTGAAACCTCTCAGCAACACAAATTAACAGAACAAGCATCATCATCACCAAGACAGAGTGGAGTGGGAGAGGGCAGTCACATTAAGAATCAGGTCTCAATCTACATATACATGGGAGCCTAAAAAACAGTGCCACAGAAATTTTTACTGTAACCTTTATTATTTCTCATGTTCTTCTTCAATCCCACCTGGCCAAAATGCAGCACATTAAGTAACAATACTCTACAACCCTTTGGATTACAAAATCCATCAGTAACTGCAGATTCAGTAGCTAGCCCAGCTGCTTTTCATTCACTGCCATTCCCTTCTCTCACTTGTGCAGAGGAATCGGGAAAAGTACAGTAGCTTTTAGAGACAACGGCTCAGACACATTCCCAAAGACTTGCTTGGGCAGAATCACATCTGCTGATTACTGCAGAGGATACCTCCAAGGGACATTAAGACAAGGGATATTAAGATACCACTGATTTCTTTTTTTTTTGGTCAGGCCTCTTAAAATACTTCAGCCTGTGAACCATGTTCCAGATCCTCAGCAAGCCCTAAGAGGTATAACTCAGTTAACTGACTCACAGCCACGGAGACATCTAACCCAGCAATTGAGATTGCAGCTACGTAACTTCATTTTTTTTTTTCTCATCTAGAATACTAAATGGCAAATGTTTGACATCAAGCTTACTGCTTGGGTCAGTCCTTACTTTAAACACCTCTTTTCTGCTCCCAAGACGCTGCTGCGAATATTCAAAGGGGTCTAACATAGCAAGCTGCTCACAGTAACACAGCGGGAGCTGGGCTCTTGGCCCACTTGGGTGTAGTTGCAAAGGTGAACCATAACACTATGGAGAGTTCCAACATTTGATTAGAGGACTGAACACATGCAACAGTTCTTGCTACATGTGCTGGTGTTATAATCAAAGGAGTTTGCAGTGGATATAGGTTAGTCTAACCGAAGTATATTAGACAAAGATTAACATGTCTAAATGATACATGTGTTGTAATTAGAGAATGTAATCACCTCAGGCTCCATTATTGCTCCCTTTATGTTTATCATTTCAGCTGCATTAAGGTCCCTGGCAGTTCTTTCATCTAACTTCTATATTCAAGGACATCAGGTTTGTAATCATTAAACACCTTAAACACTATTTTTGAGGAATCTTTGAAGAATAATTGTTTTCCCCGTATAAACTGCGTATCACTGAAGGTTGTTTTAAAACCCTCTCATCTCTGGCTGCTGCACTTCTGTCAACAGATCTCTCTGGAAATCAGACTGTGGGAAAGTAGCTCACAAAGCAGAGATGACATGTTTTGTCATTCTCCCTCTATTTTTTCATCCATTTTGTTCCATTGGAAGATTTCCAACCCAGCTACAGGATCTGTCAAAGTATCAGCATTGTCAGAGCTAAGGGGATTGTCATTTCAGATTGAGCCCTCAGGGGCAGTACTGCCCCTGACTTCAGGCTGCCTGACAACTGGAACTTCTGATTTAGCCTAATGTTTCTTCTCACACTTTTCTGCATATTTCTAAGTTTTCCCCTTTGTGCAGGCCAACCACCCAGAATAAAAAAAAAGAATTAAAATTGCCATGTTACTTGCCTTCCAAATGTACTCTTGCAATACCAGTGATATGCAGGGAGACATTCAGCAGGAGTTGGCACAACTTTTGCATGTTCACCACTACATGCATTTATTATGTGGTTAGCTTCATATGATTCTGCAGAATGCATAAATCCGTCTCAGAATACAAAAATAGCCCACTATCAATCTTTCTGTAGTGGGAAATGTAGATTCATTGGTGTAGGCAGAGGGAGCACTGGCAAAACTTTATAGCTGCTTCCATAAAGCTGTCAGCAGTAAAAACAGGCTGGTTTTTAAGCTCAGGGAATAAAGATCATATCGGCACCAAGTCTTACAGCAGGAATACTGATGACATCCTACAGCCAGACGTTTGTGGCTAGGACAAGGAAACACAGATGTACACCTTTGAGCTCTGTACCAGTGTGATTCCATCAAGTTCTTAAGTGTCTGCAATTCCTCTGAATGCATCTACAAAGGACAGCACTTACTTTTCTCTGCAATTCTCTCAAAATACTTTACAAGTCCTTAGTATGGCTGCCTACCAGATAGATATGCTGGACATACTTAGAATTGTACAATATAATGGGCTGATGTTGTGCCTTTTGCTTCCCTCCATGATTATTTTACTGGTGTGCTCCAAAAATTGAAATCTCAAGACTACATGTTAGTTCAAGGATCACTAGTTTAGAGCTCTTTTCAGAAACATGGCATTTCAGAATCAGCAAAGCTGCCAAGGAAGCCTAACTAACACATTCTTAACATGGCAGTTAAGGAAAACTGAATCACAGCTGCTATTGATACAGAACCAGTTAACTTCACAAATGTGAGAAGAACTTAGCAGAAAAGGAAGGCTGTGGTGCTTTATGCATCTCCTGTTGAAGAAGTCAAAAAAGTTGCTTCTGTGATTTTTACAACTGTAAGTTTTCAACCATACATTCCTTGAATGCTTTGCATATATCCAGTCTGAATTACACCTGATATAAACTCCTGGTCTATCCCTTAAGAAGGAACACAGATAAGACACCTATATTCATTCTACATACGCAATATACTTAACAGGTAATGTGATCTCCAACAGTAGTAGCCCAGCAGAGACCAAGAAAAGAAAGGTTTCTATTGAACAAAACCACCTCTGAAACTGCTGCAGCCCACAAGGACTCAAAGTGTTTTCAGTATCCTTTCCACAACTGCTTCACTTTGCCACCCAAACCATCACTGGCAAGAACAAGCAGAGACCCATGGGTAGCCAGCTAATCTTTTACAGGTCCTTCTTAGTTGCAGCTCAGCTGACACCTGCCTCACACCCCAACCTGATTTGATAGCATTGATTTACATTATGAAGTAGGAATGCTTGCTATTGTTCTACATTTGCCTTGTTTTCAACAACCCTAATTACTAGTTAGTCTTTTTATTTCATTTCAATTGTTTTTTTTAAAAAAAGGAGCAGTCTCTTGCCACTTGAGTAAGACGCAGGTAGGAGCTGGAGACCTGTACATACCTGACTACCATGGAACCTTGTTTTGAGACCTTGTCTTACAGATCACTAAATAGGTACAGCCCACAAAGTTGGCTATTTGCAAGATTAGAAACTAGAAGTTCCCATTTTGAGCCAAATGACCTTCTCATGAGTGAAAACTGAATCAAATTATTCAGACTGTATTTAGTAACTAGAGGCTCAAAATTACTTTAAGACACTATTACCATATGCATTTTCCCCCCTTTGATCACTCAGAATTGGTGTAACTCTGTACAGATAAATGAAAAGTACATGGGCTTTCCCATGCCCCAGCTCCTGCCTCTTAACTGACAGCAAAGTAAGAGTGAATGTGAAATAATTCAATATAAATATTATGAAAAAATGTAAACATAAGTGAGCCAAACTGCATTTTTGATGCAGTTCACAGAAGACTAGATCTAAAACCCTTTGAAATTCATATTAAACCCTTTCAGAATCTGTTTGAACATCATCGGGTTGCACTGCTGTGGTTTCTCTGCAACATGGCATGTATACTTCTTGTGCATGAATACCAATAATTCAGAATAAAAGAAGTAACACATCTTTTGAGACTGTGCCCTAGACAGAAATCAGTTAGTCAGTAAAAGGCAGAAGGCTTTTTCTCCCAGCTGGCAGCTTTCACCAAGACAAGCAAGCGCTTTGAAGGACATGAATTGTTTGTATCTAGAAAGATAAAAATTAACAATGCACTGCATAACATTCTTTGCTACCCATTGTGCATCACTATGTATGTTCCCTTTCCCAGTCTCCATCTATGGTAGCTCTGTCCAGAAGTTACTGTATCTAGCATTGCTTGACTTCCCATCTCTTCTCTCTTGCTAGAGGTTGCCATCTCTTCAGGTGTATTATCAGAGCATTTGTATTCCTGATCTGTTTCTGTTCCATGTCAGACAGACCTACTACTAAAACAAACCAGCTCTTTTGTCTAAAAAGGGCTAGAGAGCATTGCTTTGAGGTGGAGGTAGCTTTCCACAACAGGCAGTGGTATCCTTCACTGGTACATGCTCTGCAGCCTTAAGCAACCTCTGCATTAAACTAGCAGGAGCAAAAGAGACTCTGGCCCACCTTGCCTCCAGAAAGTAAGTGCCTGAGTAATATTCAATGGGATTTACCCTGCATAAAGTTGGCACTTTATACCTCCAGGACTGTAACACCATTCAAAGGTGCCAACAACTCTGTAGCTGAGAAACAGGAACACATTTTTTTAAGGACTAACAGCTGGAAAGCCCCAGCATTGATATATTATCTGCAATATTGTTAAGAAGCAATCCTGCAAACCAATCACTATAAGGCAGATCAGTGACTCCCTATAGTGGAAATTAAATCACTTGGACATGAGCTAAAACACAATATTATGCTTCCAGCCAAGAACTTTCTCTATTAGAAAATCAATTACTTCATCCAATCTGGAATGCAAATATTGGAGGTGACTAAGTATCCTGTGATCTTTTTCACTCAAACTTCTCTCTCAATACTAGGCGTTCCAGAGGTGGTAACAAAATCTGTATCTAGTGGTTCATGCACATTTCGGTATTACTGTCCTGCAATTGAGCCTGGTGAATGAAAAACAAATTCCAATCAAGATAAAAGCCCAGGCAGATCCTATCCATATTAACTGCTTGTCATAGGCAGAGGTGTATTTTGTATCCTTTGGGAATGGCACTTATTTTTTTTCCCCTCACTGTAAAGCTGTAACATTTATTGTCTCTGAGCAGGAACTGCAAGGTATTCCACTTGGATAATATGCATGTGAGTGGAGTCTGGCAGTTTATAGTTTACTTTCTTGTATTCTTCCATCCATTTCTCCCCAGTAACACACAAATTCTCTGCCCTTATTTTCTATCTTTGTTACAATTAAGGAGTTACTCAAAATCCATCGCAGTCAGCACAGATCTTTCCACTGGCTTCAGAAAGATTTGGACCAAGTGCTACAATCTTGTTTGATCTCTTCTGAAATCTACAATGATATCCTGAAGACAGACCAGCACACAGGAGTCAGAGCCTGCTTCAAACTTTGTCATGTTTCAGGAAAGCAATCTGATTCCATTTGAAACTCCTATGGCCAAGCAGCCCCATGAGATGCTCTGCTGAGCCTAAACACCTTTCCACAAGCAGTAGGCTGGTTAGAATTGACAACTATTAGAAAAACAAATCCAAGCAGCATGAGAGAGCCAAGACAAAAAACCACCCTAAACTAACTACGAAAAACTCATGTGTCCCACAGAAATACAACTTCTTATGCTAGCACTACAGAGGACTTCAGAGATGCAGGAACAAAAGTTACAGTGCTTTTAGTGTAAGCTGAAAGAGAACCCCCACTGTCCCAATATCAGGATATGGGAGAGCACAGGTGGCAAGATTAGTCCAGCTGAGTAGCTGTATATTTATTCGTATTACTATTACATTCCCCTCATTTTCTTCTCCCTTCCATTACAGTTTTCAAAGTACAGTTAACACAAGTCCCACCAGAAACAAAAGTCAGAATAAAGGCATGCTGTCAACAACATATTTGTGACTGGATGAAGCAGTACCTTCAGGGCAGAAGAAAAATATTTCATGCCAAAATAGCTGACCCAAGATAGCTGCTTTAATGCAAAAAGTCCAGCAAGCAGCATGCTTTTACCTAGCTTTAAATAGTTGAGGTAAACAGCAGGGTGAGGGGTACATAGGAATATAATATTTTGACTATACAGGCACTGTGCTTCATTTCAACTGCTATTTATTTCAACTTGGTCAAAGACAGCTGGTACTTTACTGAAAAAAAACATTACTTTCACAGGGAATATACAGTCTGCCAGATCAACAATGGCTTAAACTGCCTTTTCTTAAGAGGCCAGTGGTTCTAACACAGAGACAATAGAAATAAACATGCCTTACCAAATGACTTGTAGTCTCAGCCTGGCTTCTCTTTAGCCCTGCTGCTGTTACATAAACAGTAATCACAACAATTAACAGTTCCATTTCTCATCAACAGAATCCTTTTTATTCAAAATAAAACAAAAAAGCTACTATAAAAATTCATCAGTTACTACATCTCAGGATGGTAACTTAACCTGAGAAGAGAATATCCTCTAATTATCACCTTCAGTCAGTCTACTGTGGTTTTCTACACCCACATCCCTAAGCCAGTCCTCTAAAGGTGTCGAGTTCTCCTTCAAAGGGGGTTAAATTCACAGCCTTTTGATTTTGAAATGGAAACAAGCAAGGGTAGATATTTTCCTTGGTTTGTGTTTTCATTTTCTGCTGATCATTTTTATTTTCAGAGCTTCAGGAATTAGAACTACTATGCACCAAAGGTCTCATTAAGATTATGTAATTAATTTCATTAAAAGAAGTTCTAAATGTGATTGTAAATATAATTTTTTTATGTAGTTGCCTAATGTCCTAGGTAAATACCAGGCTATTGACATTTTGCAAGGCTTACATTTATAAATAGCGTATTTCTAACACACTAAACTTAATAGAATCCTTTTAGAAAACCTATTATACCATAATATAAAGTTATATTACTTTTCAGTAATTAGTGTTTGTTTTTCAGAATTAATTATCACCTGGCTTCAACCTGAACAACTCAGCATTCCAAGCTTCTCTCTCCTCTAGATATGCATTGAGTCCGAGTCATTGGCATAATTATCAGAGATTCAGAGAAACAGGTAGATTGATTTCTGTGTTCTCCTGTATACTTGACATGAAACATATTTCCTCATAAAATATTCTGCTCTGAATTAGACCTTGAACAACAAAGGTAATGCAATAAGACTGTTAAACACAAAATACTGGGTTTTTTCTTTTTACACAGGCTTAAGCACTTGAAAGGGTATACAGGAATTCTGCCCTGTAATTTGGATTAGGAAGAGCGAAAAAACTTTGAAAGAGGACTACGAGGATTTTTACTGTTATTATTATTCCATTGCTACAACAGCATCTCAGTTGTAGTAGGTCTTACACAAACACTTCTGAAAGAGGCTCACGTGCTCTGTCCTGTAGTAAGACACCAGCAAGAACGAAGATTACTCTGTTTTTTATAAGAGTCCTACAACTGTCCAACAAGAATGTTTTCCTGCATGGGAAATGCATCCCAATAGAGTTCTTAAGCTGTGTATCTCTGAGCCTTTCAGTTACATTACCCCACTTCAGAGACAGCTGTTTTATTAACCCTCTTCCGTCAGGGAAATTGAGGAACACCACCTGTCAAAGCTAAGAAAATGCATTTTTATTTCCACTCCTTCACACTGTTAACATGACTGTACTCACACAACTCTAGTAACCCATTTTACCAATATTTTTTCTTAATAAACATTTGGATATGGGGAAAAACCCACAATGTCTCTCCTCAAAAAGAACCTGGCAGAAACCCGCATCAAGACAGACTAAACACCAATTCCATAAAAGTTCGCAACAGCTCACATTGACTTTTACCTTGTTTTCACATGCACACACACATAAACACAGTCTGATTCAGTTCTGTAAATTAAAAACTGTACATGGACATATGTAAAGCCCAAAATTTTCATAACAGCTCAGAATCCAAAACTGGATGCCAAGGCTTTCTAGCTCTTATGCGATTGTTCAGAAAGGAGCTATGTATTTTTGAAATCTGATACCAAGTCAAGTTCTACATATGCTAACACAATTATGATAAGGGTATAGCAATTATCAATTATTCTACATTCCCAAACTGAGCAAATTGCTTACATTATATATTTTTTGAAAACCCTGCCGCCTCAAGAGGAAACAATTGCAAGCCATTCTGTGCTTTCCTGGAACTAGCCTCAAACTTCTTTTTCCTGCTGAGACCATAGACCATTAACATTGTTAATGTTCTCACTAAAACTGTTTGGAGGATGTGACAAGTCTAATTTGTTACTGACAAACCAGCTGGGAGTATGTTTAAAATGCATCAGTCTTGCTGTTGTACCTTTCGAATAGATGTGTGGTTCCTGTCAGGTAGACTTGCTGTTTTGTTAAGGACTACCTGTTATTTCATCAATCTTTTTAGCTGGCTGCAGAAAGGAAACCCCTCCATTTTGCTCACTTTCATTTCCGCTTTTAGATGTTAAGAAAAAGTCTTTAAAATACAATGACCACAGCCTAGGGAAGGAAACAGACAGCTGTTCAAGACAAAGCTTAGGAGCCCAGATGTGCTTGATTCCTCAGAGCTATTTTTTAATTAAGTCGTATAGCTAGTTACCTTAGAGTTAGATACCATATCTACCTTTCCACCTTTATTTTGATGAGACATTTACAAAATACTGAACTTTAGCAGTGATTTTGCATTAAAGAAGTGTATTTTATCAGCCTGAATATCAAGTTTGTACAAGCCTCTCCACCTGAGAAATACTTTTCAGAAGCAAACAGTCTAGATGACTTCTGTCCATTCACCTACCTCCACGTCTTTCAGAAGTGTATTTGAATACTTTGGTTTATTCAACTACCCAGATCAGACCACTGTGGATTTATGACCTAGCCTTGAAGATGCAAGAGCTTTTCAATACTGCTGACTTCTTCAAAAGATTTGAGTTCCCTTTTGCAAAGAAGTTAACAAGTTTACCAGGATTATTTGAAGGCACTACAACAATTCTTCAAATGCTGTGGGCAACATTTTCAAAAAAGGCCACCAATGCACATTGACTTTATATTCTAGACAATAATTAAGAGTCTTAAAATGAGCCCTCAAAATGAGAAGTTGGGGGGGCAATCATTGGCCACTCCTGAAAACATATGCAGAACAGTTCATATTCCTATTCCTAGCATCTTTGGTTTCTGTGAGCCTGATCATTAGCACAGATATAGCTCAGCACCAGAATGCCTGAAAAAGATGCTTTTTTTGTCGTACTTTTATCCCCACTTAATTGTCTGCAACATACAGTATGACACTGCTAGACACTTCTCAAATCAGATTCAAGAGACTGATAAACAAGTGAAAGAATGATCGAGATTACATTTCAGGAGCAGTGCTGGGTGTATGTACCTAGATGTACCTGTCTATACTACATTTTATGAAAAACACATGAACAGGACACACCTGTTTGTATTATGTTTTATTTAATATTATTGGAAATACTACTTTAAATTGAGAAAACCTTAATTTAAAGCAAAGTATCAGCACCGAGTAGGTAGTTTTATTCAACTCAGTAAGAAGGACAGATTGTTTTCCCTTCTGCTTCAAGAAAAAAAGAACGGAAAAAATTCTGATCTACTGGGCATTGTTATTTTTTCTGATTTCTTTATTAAATATGAACTCAGTTACTCCAGCAGGGCTAATAACCCCCTGCTGCAATGTCTGCATCATCCACTTCCATGCAGAACCTGTCTCCACCTCTGCCCTGATGGAGATAAGGAGAGCACAAGGCACATGCTTGTGTTGAGCAGCTGCTTCAGTGTGAAACAGCCACTCTGCTTGCTGTTTTGCATCTTACAGCCATTCAGGCTCCAGAGCTCTCCAAGACCAGCTTCCTATGGCCTTTGTACCACACCAAGCCCATAGGAAGGTGATACGGAATAAATCTCTGACCTTTCATATGGTGACGGCCAGCTGTAATGTGGAGTAGCTGAACCCTGTCTGGGACACAAGACTGTCATAAACATCACCCAGGTGGTAAGTAGGCCTGCCAATTTGATGAGATGCCCAGCAGAAAGAAGGATATTGGTGTCTGTGCTAAGCAGCTGGTGTTACAAAAAGCAATATAAAGGAGAGATTAATTTACAACATGCCACTCTGTACACACAGCAGCCTTGATTGCCCATGTTTTGACAGGTTTCCATGACATAATCACTCCTGGACCTTCCTTCCTTTTCATATAAGAGTCAAAACCACTGAATGGTTTAGAGGATGTTCTGGTAGTAGAAGGGCACTTACAGGTATACAAAAGGATGACTTTTCCCGTTTAAGTGCTGCACCCCATCCCTTTGGAAGGCAGTGTCTCTATGCTTGATGAACAGAAGATAGGAATTTGCTACAGTTAAGGCCTAGAGAACTGTTTTTTTTGCTTCGGCCAAAGGCTGATGTATTCAGACCTTACCTACACACAAACATGAACTCATTTCACAACAGAAGTCATACTGTTAGTTAGTTAAAATGTTACAGCTTTGTATATTAGTTTTAGCATAAGTAGTGAAAGCTAGAGCATTAAAACTTGTTTAAAGCAATATAAACCCATATTGACATTAGACAGTAACTCAGGGTAAACAAGAAGCACAACTTCTGCAGGCAGCCTCAGATGTCCTACACCTATTCTTCAGCAACATTCCAGATAATTACTTTCCTAATAGTCTCGTGAACACCACCACTCTAACATGGTAGCAAACAAGAGCCAGAAGAAATAGGTTACACAGCAGCCAGAACAGAATTGTGAAGAATGCATCTCCTTCTGCCTGAAGCAGAAGTCAAGTATGTTTTGCTCTCCACATTAACATGCTTAAGAGATTCTAATAGTAGAACCTACCAAAATCTGTCTTGCTGAGTTTTAGATTTGGTCCCTTTTCACAGCACAATGCCTCTATTAATTTAACAAGCTGAAAGGGATTTATAGCTCTGATTTACAAGTTTATAAATTGTTATTGCTTTGAGTTTCTCATTTAAACCAGTTACAAAGCTTGAAATATCTCAGAGAATGATTTAGATCTGGCCACACTGCACGTCTGGAACCAAAGCTGGTATAATGCAAGACTGCTATCTTGCTAAAAGTAAGGGGAGAGGTAGCCTGCTGAATGGACCTGTGAAAATAAGGATGGCCATTACACCTGATGGTATTACTACACCCAGTATATATGTTGTGCACATCACCTATACTTTGCTGCCTATCAGATATATCATCTTGTATTAATAGTAATGGTTATAATTTCTCCTGGCCTCACCATGTAGAGGTGAATTTTTTTTTTTTCCAAAGGAAGACATTATTTCCATCCAGCAGAGAAAGAAGCTAACACAGCAGAATGAGAAGGGAATAGCTTTCAAAGGTTCAGACAGCATTAAGAACCCCAGCCCCCACTGCAAAGGCTCTAATTTACACCTCTGAAAAGCTGTCCTGCTGAGTTTGAATGATGGCACTCTTAAAGCTACAGCTTAGTTCCCCTTCTCGTGACATCTGACAATTTGTATTGAACAGACCTCACTATCTCAAAAAGGAAAACAGAGTGTCTTAGCATGGTGCCACTGCAAGCAACAGACAACAGGGAAGACTAGCCAAGCTATGGTAGAGCTGGCTGGACACACAGTGGGAAGCACATAATAGATATGTTCATATGACATGCAGGAACTTTGAAAATGTCTGCTTTCTCACACAGGGTATCTCATGATAGTGTCTCAAAGCAAGACCTGTAACCTATACACTTGTACAGTACTTTAGCAGTGTGAAAAAATACTGAGCTAGTCTTCTGCCATCTGCAAGCCTCAGAGATGCTCAGCTGCTTAAAACTTCACTGCTGTGAGCTTTCTATGTTGTTACTATCAGCATAAAGCCTGTACCCTAAGAGATACAAGATGTTAATGAAAAGGTGCTAACCCTTCCCAGCCTCTTGGGAGTTCAGCCCCGTACGGGATCGGTCCCAGAGAAACTGGGCAACTCTGTGCCTCTACCTCTCAAGCACTTGGAAGTAAGTAGCCTTCATGCACTTACCTTACAGTGAACAATGTCAGTGTTGGGCTGGTGCATTTGCCTGAATCAACACTGAGACAGATTAAGGTTCCCTCCACCACTTTTCCCCTTTGCTTGCTCTGAAAAATGGCAATGGACCCATTCATGCAAATGTAGAAATAGCTTTTGTTTTAAGCAATAACACTGATGCTGCTAGCTAGAGCAGATATCTGAAGTGAATCCTAAATCAATCTACATAGTTAATTGGAGACTTCTTACCTTTTAAATATTCCCAAAATCAGAAGGATGCCAAAAGCTGATTAGAGAAGATTCATGTTGTCTTTGGTATATCGGTATTTATGTTTGTGCACATCCTGATAATTACTCACTGAAAGTTTCAGACTGCCAGAAATACCTTGATAATTCCCCTATAGGTGATTCTGTGGAGAAAAAGCAGAAAGTGAATGTTAAACATACTGTAGTCAATACTTTTTTTATCATTCCAGGACTGCTACAGAGCCTGAGCCAATCTGCAATGCCAAGTCTTTCATCTCAGCTATAACAATCCATGCCTATTGCCACCTAACTCTAAAAAAATCAAAACTATTGTTGCAGTATACCATAGAAAATGTACTTTTCATTTCACCCAGTGAGCAAGACTACAGCTCCATCAGATTTAGTCAGCTTCAAAGCTCATTTGGAGGTAAAAGTCCTATGAGAAATCCATAATGAGAAAGATCTGATAGTTTAATGCATTCCTGCAAAGAACTGTAATTTGCTAGGAAATTGATAGGATAATATAATTCCTGAGATCAACTGGAGATGGGTGTGTTATGTATCAGCTGTAAGCGTTGGTACAGAGGGATTCAGTTAGGAATGGGTGACAGTTCAGAGAGTCACAGATTGTGACATCTCTAGGGGAACTCATGTCAATTAATCTAAACTAACATTCAGTTAAGTTTATTTTTCATTTTTGATTCCTGCTTCTGATCAAGATGACTCAGTTCAACCTTGCATCTTGGCAACATTTAGATATGTACCCAAAACAAATCTCCAAATGTATTTATTACAGCAAGATTCAAAGAACTCAATATCCCATGGTACTGTGCACAATACAGGAACATTGTAAAACAGTACTTGAACCATAGAACTTGCAATCTAAATAGACAAGACAGGAAAACGATGTTATCAGTCTGAGAATTAAGTGAGCAGCTACCACCATTTCAGCAATTCAGTTCTCATTTAGACAACTAAGCAAGTTTTTCAACATCCTTGCTCTTTCAGTTACATTAATCTAGCTAGTATCTTCCTCTCTGCTTGGGCTGAAAGCAGCTTTTGAAGGACTGCTGGAAAAGACCATTTGCTTTGTTGCTCCACTGCCATTCTCTCACCCTCAGTTCAGTGAAGTTAGCAACGGGAAGAGCAGCTCTTTCAGTTCTGCACATACCACACTTGCTAAGGCAAACGCCTACAAGACAGGAAATGTATTAACAGCATTTGCTGATCAGTCTGTCCAAGGAAAATTGTGGGAAAACCTGAGCAACTGATTGATCAGACATACAGTGAGACTTTGTCTCACCTTTCTGAGAGAAAGACTGATAAACAAATCACTACAGGGACAATATGGGGGTTTGGCTCATAGCTGGGTGACTTAACACTGTTGAAATGAAAATAATATACAAGAAATTATTCAGTGAGCTATTTTAATTTATTATTTCTGCGCAGAAATAAGGCAACTAATACAGAGACTGTGTGTAGAGAAGGTCCACATTATTAATCGTAATACAAGTCAAGTTTTTCTGCAAGTGCAGTATCATTACTATGCCAACACTTTTTAGCTCTGGATCTCACCACATTCAAGAAAGGCAGTCTGTCACTGTGACCCCAGTATTTGCAATGGAATAATAAAGACACCATTAAATACACTCACCCAAGGTAAGTAGATCAGGAGAACCAAAAGGAGATGATTTCTAGGTGTGCATTCAACCAAGCAATTATCAGTAATTTCACAGATTTGAAATAACCATGGATACTACCTGGTATTTTATGTAGGGATAAGTGCCAAACAATTTTAAGGCAAGATTGACTAGGAAATGAGATACAACAGGAAGAGGAGAACTATCACGACCTTCTAAGGATGCTACTGCTGCTGTAGGATTTACATGCAAACTAAATCCAGAAAGACCAGAACTAGTGAATTAAAGGGAAAATGTTGAAATACAAGGTGATCAGCTTCGAGCTAATAAGAAAACAGTGTAGAACAATTTCACTGCATGAAGATGGCGAGGGGTAGAGCTGAACTTGAGAAAAATCTGTAAAGCCAGAGATAGGGTTAATGCATCTTTAGGATTAATGTAGTCATAATGTAACACCGCAAAGAGAGCTGGTCATAAACTGCCACAAGGGAAAGAGATAACAATGGGGAGTCTGTGTGGACTTATTGCAGAATAGTATCATAGCATCTGCTATACAATATGGTTTGAACTTTGCAAAGCCCCACTGTATAACTCACTTGTCATTTGGGCTGAGGAACAGACAACAGATCTGCCAGGAGTACTCAAAACCAGACCTATTAATTTTTTTTCCAAAGAGACAATTCTAAACCAGATGTTCTCACTGACACAGTATTTCAACAAATAGATCAGCCCCCATTTAAAAAAAAACATGTAGTAGAATCCAGTAAAGGTTCCTGTAAAAGAAAATGTTCAAAGTGAGAACTGTGGCAGCTTCAGTTAGCTTACAGCACAATATTATTTACAAAGCAATGGAAAAACATTACACAGAAAGGGATCAACCAGGCCATCAAGTCTAAGCTTTCATGTTGTGACAGTAACAGCAGTGATACCAGCTATTAAACAGCACACATGAAGATGCTTTTCCTCCTCTCCAGCAACATTCCAAGACCATTCAGAAAACAGAATAAGATAGAGAGGGCTGCTGCCTGTCTTCCAGTTGGAGCATGCAAGTAAACTCAGGATGTATTTGAAAAAACTCTGACCAGGGTACCAAAGTGGTTACTAAGCTCACTTGTACATTTGATCCCTTTTTTTGGTGCTGACCAGATGGGAATGGTCAAATGGGTACAGCACACTTCAGAGCCTTAAAAACACCAGATGCACTTCCTAAGTTTCTGGTGGACTGTTTTTTTTTTTCTTAGCAATTTAAGACTAGTCATTTAGGCTTTATCAAAAATATTTAGGCACTTCCATTGACTTAAGGTTTAGGTATGTGAATACATTCCAGGATCAGGACTAGTTCTCAGTTCAAATGACTTGTTTTTCCTGGGACAGATGCATTGCGCAGACATATATAACAAAGCATCATATAATTACCTAGACACCCATGGCTTGTGTAGAGGCTTGCACCTGAGTCACTGTTTCATTTCTTTAAGAGAAGTTATCTCCTATTTAGATCTTTTCTGAACTGTCACACACTGATTCATCAAGAACTCGGGAACAAAGTGTTTTGATCATTTAAAAAAAGAAGATACAAGCAAAGCAAAGATACTTGCAATGACATCTTTGATGTTTTATAGATTAAGAGTCTCATGAATAACTGTCACTTCTTGTGTCATCTCTTTTCTGGCTTTGAGAGTTTTCATTAACTGAGATTAACGCTAACTAGAAAATAATTAGACTAGCTTATAGAGTCTGGCCTTCCCATCAGCACTAATAATAATTAATCAGCACCATCAATAAATTAATAGCATTAAAATTCTGACCCACTGTATTATTCCTCAGCCCCACACCATCCAATTCTATTCTTGGCTTCACTGTGTGCAGGAAACAGTATTCCTTAAGACAATACCAAGGGGACAAATATAGAAACTAAAATTAACACTCATTTTCAGTGTCCCTGTAAGAAAATGTCATATTTTGCTACATAATTGCCCAGCATCATTCACCACTGATCTGTGAATCTGAACTCATCATCCATGCTCCTTGTTCAGCTCCACAAAAGAGTCTTCTACAAGGAAGCTAAAAAAATGAGAAAAAAGAAATATTAAAAAAGGGTTCTTCAGCTTGCACAACCCAGCTCTCCTTTTGACTGTTGTTACTGTCCTATTCACTGGCAACAAGCTCAGACTAAACTTAGTTAATCACATCAGAAATGGAGTAGGGCTTTTCTAATCTTTTATTTTCATTTATCTTGAATGAAACAAAGTCTTAACTCCTGAAAAAAAGTCAAGGAAAAAAAAATCAATAGTTCTGCTGCTACTAATACATACGTGACTTTCAGAAATGGAACAAGCTCCTGATCAATTTTTCTTCATTCTTTCTGATCATAGAAGATAAGTGATGCAACACCAGTTTTTGCAGCCAAAGGGGTCATTATTATCTTATATCACTTCATTCTCCCGTAAGAGAACAGGCAATTTCTTGTCAGCAGCCAGGACAACATTATAATCCTTGGTTTACTGAAAAATGAATGGAAGGTCAAAGTAGTCATACAGATCTTCTGTTCTTCAACCTTATGTTAAAATACAGGCATATTTTATAGATACATCAGTGAGAATCCATCATATTTTGCAAAAAGAGTAAGAAAGAAGATTAGTAACAAGCACCGTTCAAGCTTCTGGGATAGCTGAAGTGGACATTGCATTGTACACTTTGGTTAGGAATTCTCATTTCCACTTGTAATGTCCAAAGGACTGATTTGCATCATCACTGCATCATTAGTGATCGCTGTCATTCAAGAAGCAGTAATTTCACAACTGCCCAAAAGAACTGGACCTGTACAGTACGAATGAGAAACCCCACAATGCTGACAACTGTGGCTGTTAAGGATTCTGTGTCTTTTCAATGTTAGGTATTTTAGACCAGTTCCCTGCTTTTTGTCTTTTGTTGAAGAGAATCTCAATGTGCTGCTAAATTATATTTCTGCCCTTCATATGAGAACTGCATTTCACTAGCAGAACTACTGGCCATTAAAAAAACAAACCAAGAGGTTATTCTGACCATATCTTCATCACATTTACTATTTCAAGACTTGTGATGCAATAGACAGCAGTGGAGAGAAAAAGCAACAACTGTTTCTGTCAGTGATTCTTGCAGGAAAGATTTGTGTTTAGATCTGATGCAAACCAATCAACAAGACAGTAGAAACATATGAATTAACTGAATCTCTTGCCATTGAAGCAAATAGAAAGTCCCACAGATTTCACTGGGCCCTTACCATTACAGCTGTTGCAAATCTAAGCTAAGCAAAGCAAAGTTGCCTTAGGGGAAAGGACCCACTGTATCTACAATGAGATTGCCACTATTCTCTTGAACATTTTACTGTCATTTTCACTTTTTGGTTCCACTAAACACTGATGGAGATAAAGACTCCAGCTAAATCACTGGGATTTCTCTATATCTAGGTACTCTACATGCAAAGAAAGGAGGCATACGTCTAAGGCACAGTTTGATTTCAGTACTTTATCAGAAGGGGACAGCTTTTAATTCTGTATTTCTTTATGTCTGTGTGGTTCTTTTAATTAATTTTGAGGTTATGCAGTAAGCTGAATACTATTTAGCCTGTTAGATATAGATTAACCATTTCCTTATCACAAGGAATCACATTTTACTAGTGCAACATCTGTTCCAAGGAGTACGTGCACTTGAGACCACCTAGAAGCACATTAGCAAATGACAGAAACCTGCAAGCCCTGTATAACTGAATTTTACAACTTGAAGATGCAGAAAAAAATGAAAACCCAGGTACTTTGTAAGCCTCTGAATGCAATGCTTAATCCAAGTAATCCAAAAGCAATCTTGTTGGCAATCCAATTGTGTTTTCTGAGGAGGAGACTGCAATAACAGTTTGTTTACATATAATTGGATCCCCTTATATGTTTGTATTGTGCTTATTTCTGAAACCTTTCAAAATTGAAAGGTCTCCTGTAATATTTGACTTGGCTTTTCACTCTAACCTGAGGGATTACACATTACTTCGCACATAATAGCCCAGACAAATATGAATTTTGTATTAGTACTGATCAGAAAGTACAGCTATCCCTTGAGAACGAGAAACCAGGACAAAAAAAAAATGAGGAAATTGCACTGATTTTTAAATTGCTTTTTATTTTGATTTGTTTTTCTTAGGAAGTTCTTACTGTCTATATCAGTTTCTCTGCTGTAAATGCAATTCAGTGCAGAAAACAAGGGAAAAGAGACTTTATATCTGTGACAATTTAGAGTCACCACAACTTTTCACAGAATATTGTTTATTTGCATCTGCACGCTAAAGCGTTTCATTAATAGACAGATTGCAGAGCATGCATTCCTCACTGATACTATTCATAGCTCTTAATAGGAAACACTGCATTTGCCTCTTACACTCTGCTAAGAGTTTCCAGAGGATTACAGTGAAACAGAAGACCAGAAGTTTCTTGTGACTGAAGAGAAAGCATACCCTTATCCCAGCATAGAAATGACAGAGTTCCTTGTGTGGACAACAGTTCATGTCACATTCATTCTGTTTAACTATATTCACTGACTTTCCCCTAGTCTTGTGGCAGCTTTTCAACTCCAACTTCCCATACACTCTAGTAACCAACTTTGACATGCAAGCATTATTGCCTAGGGGTGAATTGGACTATGAATTTCAGGACATACGATTTTGCCAAGCTACATCAACTCAACAGCCCATCAAGACATTGTGCTGACTCCAACCATGGCTGCTACACAATGCTTGAGCAAAGGCTAGACCTCAATCAAGCTAAAACAATCATGCAGTAATTTGCAGCAGGGGAGTCCCTTCTTGACACCACCACCCCTCCCCAAGTGCTCTGTCTGCAGAAGTGTAGGAAATAGAAACAGAAGAAACTTCTAGGTTTGTGCACTAGATCCCACTACCTAGAACTGTCTCCCTACCACAGTTTGGTCCTTACTTATTTCTTTCTCATGTACCTGGAAAACATGTCCTGAACAGGAACCTGACTGGAACAGAGCAGTTAACATTTCTTGTCCTGTCATGGCCCCTTGTAAGTATGCCCATCTGCTTGCTCTGTCAGATGTCAAATAGACAGGAAGTCAAAGGAAAGCATTATTGGGTGAGATGCACTTGAGACAAGGAAGAATGCTATCTGCCTAAAAGCCTGCTGATACAGTTGAATCCCGTAATTCTGGATTGCAGTAAAATAGTGTTCCCTAAACTTTACTTTGGAGTAATCCTGACACATGGGAACAACCTGAGATTTACAGTACCAGTACAATCCAGTCATTCTATATCAAAATCTCTTATGCTTACTCTCAGGAAACAAAAGACAGTCTTCATCGCTAGTTCTGACAACTGCAGCCTGACACTTCTAAAGCTATTCAAACCAAGCACACAAGATTTGTCAGAACAAGGCTGACATTTTAAAAGAATAATGATAAAATGTCTAAAAATGTGCTGCAGAAATACTCACAGATACTACTGGCAATTTGAATACAACAGCAAAGTGTTACCACATAAAAATCAAACCAGAAATTCTTTCATGTAGTTAAACACGGAGTTAAAATTATATAAAAGCTGCAGGTACTCTGATGCAGAAGGGGGAATTCACAAGTTCTTGTTCTGTGGCTTAATGTACACGGACATTTTGCTTTAAGAATGATACTTGTTTCACTTTCACTCATGTTAACATGAGTTTAGCTATTGCATGAACAAACAGTAGATAGAATGTAAGGATTCCTTATAGGCAAAAGAAATTAAGTCTCTTCTATTGAGTTAAATTAGTACGAATCCTTCTTAAGCATTTTAGATGCTTGCAGTGCTGTAATAGCACTAGTAATGGTAATTTATTTTATAGCTGAAGATCATGAAGGTGCTGTGACATGTGAACAGGCCAGCTGAGCATATAATACACTGAGTTTTGTCATCCTCCGCATTTGGTAGGGCATTAGCGGAATTCTGTTGACTTTTTACCATGAAGCCTGGATCGTCACACTGGTCTATTTCAGTGAGAATTTAAGAGATTTTATTCTGCTTCCCTCCTCCTCCTTCCCCGTGCAAGCTAAGCATGTCAAATACTGTAACATGGAGACATATTAAGAAGTTTTAACACAACTTTCAACCATCCTGGATGCAAAGAAGATTAGTAAACACATTTAAGTAACCAATGCCCAAGTTGAAGACAGACTAAACCATTTCAGAAGTAAAAATTGTTGGAAAGCTTCAAAGATAGAACCACTTCTCAGGATAAGTAAATAGGAGTGGGAAAATAAGTATGCACAGATATGTTATACTCTGCCAAGTTTTCAGAGTAGATATGGCCCTTTTAGCACTGCTTTATTGCATAAGGACAGATCAAACTGAGCACTCCATCCCTCACATCTCACTAATCCATAATTAAAAAATTAAATAATTTAGTACAAGACATCCATTAAGTTCTTTAAACAATTAAAGACTCAGTTAAACATGATGGGCCATTAAGTTATCATTGAATGAGGTTGCTGTGTTTGCATAGTACCAACTTGCTCCCTCAGAAGTATGTTGTGTCTCATAACTTGCACCCATCGAAGGTCTGTTAAATAGATATAATTCTATCCCATAGTCCAATAAAAGCAGCATGTCAAAATGCATATTTTTCCATAGCTATAGAGCTCACACCCTCTCCTGTGGTTTGAAGGTAATTTAGCATGGAACATTTCCCTACTAATATTAAGAAAGATGAAACATCAGAGCAGAGGTGGTGTCAGCCAGCAGATGGTACTGTAGGCTGCCATACTGCGGGCTCCAGAGAACGGGCTAGGCTGCTGTCAGTCTGTTGCATGTCATGCTGCTAGGGAGCACACCCTGGCAGAGGTGGTGCTTTCAGTATCCTTTCTCCCAGAGTTCTGATATCAGGAGACTCATTATACCATGGAGACAGCTGCAGGAAAGTCAACTTTTCAGGTAGCCAAAGGCATCTTGTCTGTGAATAATCTAGGTAAGTAATGTATAAGAAAGCATCATCTATACTCCCACCTTTACCTCACAGTACCACTTCCCTACTGCTGTGCACCTTGGTGTGCAGAGTGAGGGCAGTCACACTTTCTCAGGCTGGGAGCTCTTCTTTGCTCTCCCTCACTAGTTCTATTTTGCTCAAGGACAAGTAGCTGTTTTCCAGACAGTATGGAACCCAGCCCTGTGCACAGTATCAGAATAAATCATTGATGTCACTTATACTCCTCTCAACTATTTTAGTTATTGTAGGCTCTTTGCTCAATATCCTTCCCAGGGGTCCTAGACCCTGGCCTGTAAGGCAAGTTTCAGCAGCTCTCCAAGTTGCCTTCAGTTGCCTAGGATATAATATTATCTGTATGCTTTTTATTCACACAACAAAACACCAAAAGTAGCAAATTCTCACTGGCTAAGGCAAGTTGCATCTCCTTGCATTTTCTATGGGTACCGTGGTTTAATCCCAGCTGGCAAGTAAGCACCAGAGAGCCACTCGCTCACTCCCTGCCCCCCCATGGGATGAAAGAGAGAATCAGAACAGTAGAAGTGAGAAAATTCATGGGTTGAGATAAAGACAGTTTAATAGATACAGCAAAAGCCACTCATGCAAGCAAAGCAAAACAGGAATTCATTCACTACCTCCCATCAGCAGGCAAGTGCTCAGCCATCTCCAGGAAAGCAGGGCTGCACCACAGTTAATGGTTACTTGGGAAGACAGATACCATCACTCCAAACATCCCCAGCCCCTGCCTTCTTGCCCCCAGCTTTAGCACTTCAGTCTATTCCTGGATTCCGATTTCCTACATGCACCCTTCCCTCCTCCCCCCAAGATAAACTGCATTGCTTATGGAACACAAATAGGTGATGACCCAGTTGAGAATTTCATGATTGGCAAATGAGGTGGAAAAGCGTGCTTTAGTTACTAGTCTCTCTGGAGAATATATTAAATAGTTGAGCAGGTTCTAATATGACAGCACGGATTTTGTCGTCTTTTTTTCATTTTGAAACTGTAAGTTTACAAGTCCATGAGGCACTATTTGGAACAGCTACCAGAATCTTTACTAGATTAACTGTCCCTCTAGGGGACCCACTCCCCATTCCTGTGGGAACATACATACCATATCCCAGCTGGGCAACAATCCACTTATCTAGTGACCAGCACTGTTTCCCCTTGATTAACTAAGCTAATTGGGAGAGTCAGGACTCCTTGGGTTTAGATCTGCCTGCACCACCAATTCTGACAAGTCAAGTAAGTCGCTTCAGCTAGCGTTTTCAGAAGTGGCACTCTGAGTTATCATAGCCCCTGTTGGAGTCAGAAGTGAAAGAGTTCTTCGGAAAACCATAGACTGGGCATAGAACTTGAATTCTACTTCTCCATCCTTCAATTTCACAATCTGTAGATTACTAGTAACTTACTAGTTCCTCAGACTTTGAAAGACCAAGGAGAATTTCAGTGGATGATGACTAAGAAGATCAAGAACAAGTCTTATTTTTTCAAGAAGTTCTAAAAAAACAATGCCACTTCTATCATATGGTAGTTATGTCTCTTACCTTGGTACCACATGTTCTGTCATGACACCAAAAAGCTGAGAAATTCAGTCCCAAAGTCCTTCAGCACATGGTCATCTTTAATGTATTGGGAGTTACTTAGTGAACCAGGATCTCTTCCCAAACTGAGTAAAGATAAGCATCACAAATGCACTACAGACTAAGCAAGTTACTATCTCAATTTAGATGTAGCCACAGATCCCAAAGGAAGCTAGGAACTGCAGGTAGGTCTGAAGCCCCAGTTTATCACATTACCCACTGTATCATTCTTCTGTCCTTCTGTCTCACAGAACTCCCATCAAGTCGGTCAACCTTCAGACTGCTTTGCTAGGTTGCTCACATGCATAAAACTGTGCACAGGATTTAACTAGCTGTTTTTTCATTGTCTTCCCCTTGTGCATTGAAATGTCAAAGACCGAAAAATGAAGATTGAAAAAAGTCCTCAGTCAGCAACCTGCAATCTATTACAGCAATTAATCAAAGACATACTTTGTCAACCTGTCTTTGTTCTCTTATGCTTTATGATCATGTTATTTCATCAACACAATAAAAAGGGATTAATCTTCCTCACTGGAAAAATTGTTTTCAGGACTAAGGGTAGCTAAAGGTGGCAGCCTTAGTTATGCTACTGATCATGTGGTCCAAATCAATCCAAAAACAGAATTCATTATTTTTAACTGGGATGCATTCATTAAGTCTTAGCAAGTGCATTTTCAAGTTCTGCACATTATCATAATGCAAATCTGCCACTCAGGGCAGCATATTCATACAGTCACAGCAGGTTCAGCAAGCAAAATACAAGGGCTGCATGCAACTGAACAGACTTGTTCAGGTGACCACATATAAGGTGGTGTAACACACCTACAAAAAGTAGGTCAGTTTGCTATTGTGCTGTTCTGATACTGAAAAAAATAACTGCAATTACACTGTTATAATGAATATTCTACAAAGCAGTAATCATAATTCAATCTGTTAAAGTGTAACATTGTTTCTTCTAAACTGGAGACTAATTACACAGCAAGACACTTCACAGTACAGGTTGACATACTCTGGCATTTTGATACACATTATCAATACAAGTTCATACAACTTTGTCATGAAGCTTTCAGAATTTAGGAAAGTCCAACTAGAAGACATGCAGGATGTCCTGCAATCACAGAGACTGCCTTGATCACCCTAACCGTTCCCCTACTCCCCTGCAGTTTCGCCCTAGAATATCAGCTCAGCTTAAGTTTGTTATCCTTAGAAGCTTGGTTGACAGTCCCAGCCAGGACTTGCTGTCAAGTGTACTTCAGAACTAACAACCTGACATCTCAAATCTTACCTGGGCCACCTGGAGTGTAAGCTCCATAAAAATCCAATAACTTGACAGCATCATTTTGCAACACTCATAACACTGCAACATCCCCAATCACTTAAAATTACCTGGTGCCACAGCATCTCATTTCAGTGGTCAAAGATGTTTCTTTTATTGTAGTCACCATGTTCTTACCAATGCATTTCAGCAGGATTGTCCAGACATTAATGCTGTAAGCATCTGAAATCTTTACAGGTCAATTGCAGCACCTCAATCTTTACACTGACAGCAGAACTTTGGAGCATCAAGTCCGTGTGTTCTTTGCTTTTCTAATTACTCGGTTTGGCCTCATCACTGGCTCATTGCCCACAACATATTCATTAGCCACAGAATCTCTGCAGCCAGCCCTGTAAAACCAGCCATAGACTCACATTCTGAAAAGAAGTTCTGACAGGACTAATATTAACCTGAACACCTTGTAGGCTCTCTTATTACTAAGTGGATAGAGTACTCATTTCACCAACTCAGTAAATAACTGGATTCAGCTTAATGTTCTTGTAGTTAAAAGGATTACTAACAAGACTTGCTCAAGAGAAATACAGCACTGGCCTCAAGTACATGTACTAATACACAAAGGTCTTAAGTATGTAATAATACCAGTAACATGTTTAGCTTATATAAAAGCAGATGAATAATGTGAAACTCCTCCCTGGGGACACAGCCAGTACTTTTTTGATCTCTTTGAATACGGGTTGATGTAAGATAGTCCAGACACACATGGCACTTACTACTATAGCATTCAGTCACTTCACAGGACACAGCTAATCTCTGTTCTCTGGTATTTTGGGGGGTAATTTCAGAGGAACTCCACTAGCAGCACAAACAACTGTGCTCTGGTCTGAAGCAATGGCTAAGTGTTCACATATCTAGAACCTGTGGTTAGTGGATCACTCAGTCACCTGCTCAAAAAGCCATCTAGACCCCAACCCTCCTGCACCCCATCTCAATGCCCCATACTCATGCAAGTTTTCTGTGGGGAATGCAGCAATGGGAAAACTCTTCCATGGCTTATATTTCTGGAAAAATGTTTTTTGCTTCATAAGTACAAAACTCAGAGATAACAGTTTCTTCTTCACTACCCAGGGGAAAACCAGATCATTTTTTATGTCTTTGTCAGCTGCATTCCATTGTATGCCACAACACAACAGCAGCCTTACAAAGGCACTCCTGCACTACAGTCTATGCAGCACTGATCACAGCTCCTAATAAATACCTCCTTCAATAGCTATTAGAGAAAACTTCTTTTTCTACTAGTATGCTTCCTACTCCTGACATTTCTTTAAAAAGCCTGCTTACAGAATATTCACTGATGATTTCTCAGCTTAATACCTGCCCCAGCAGAACTCAGCCACTGCTTGCTACAATCCAGAGTTCATGCACTGCTAGAGTTTGGCTGTTACAGTTTATTTCCCCAATTAGACAGTAGACCTATCAGACACTTATCCCACTCTTACTGATTGGGGAGGGTGGGTGCAGAGAAAGGAGTTTCTATTTAACAGCTTTGTTACTGCTGAAATGTTAAAGCTTTAGCACAATCAAGCAAACTGCTAATTTCCCACAACTGCCAATATACAAGCAGCACTGGCATTTCCTTGCAATTCCCAAAGTAGGGGAAGAAGGGAAAATACCAATCTAAGAAGAATAGTCAGATTTATTACTATAAATATTTTGTATGAAACTGGTTTGTCATGCCCTTGCGAATTGCTCTTATCTCCCTCAGCCAGCCTTTCGTCATCCTCTAAACCATGAGATAATGTACAAAGGAAAGACTGTAGAATGCTATTTTGGAGTTCTACCCCAAAAATCCGGAATCATGAAAATCATTCATGCTCAAAAGAAAAAAGCAAAGAAGCTATTGATTCAGATCTAGTCTTCTTTTAAGTTACCACAGGTGGAAGGAGGCACACAGATGGCCTGAATAGCATATCTAAGTCCTTAGACATCCTAATGCACCAAGTACAGAGAGAAAAGCAGGTCTACTTTCCTGAAGTTGTTCATGTAAGCAACATGCCAGAAATCCCCTAGTAATGAAACTAGTCAGGTACCACCACCTTTTCCCCAAATGTTAACATTTACTGCACTCTGTCCCACATCTGAATCCATTACCAACTGCATTACCACTTCAGTATCTTCAGACCCTCCCAAATTGTCCAGGGCATCCTGTCTGACAGGTATTTTAAAGAACCCTGGTTTAAGAATCAGTTTGTAACTCATTTTTAATTATTGGAGAAATTGCTTCCATCTAATCACTGCCCCGGCTCTGGGTCATGTGCTTATCTCTAACCTCTTGGAACATGTCCTGTGATAACCCAGTACTGCCAGGTCAAATCCACTTGCTCTGCTTTCCTCATGTCAGTCTTTTGATCTGCAGGTCTTCCCCTTGCGCTGCAGACAAACTAACATGGAGACAATACTCAATATGGGCACGCAGGGGAAGGAATGCAGAAATAGTACCAGGTCTCACTTAGTAGCGCACAGAATCAGCATAGCTGATGTTATCAAATTGTCATCATCTCAAGACCAGCCACAAGTGCACTATCATTAGATGGTTTCATACAGGCAAATCCATTAGCAAAAACGTTTAACTAAAAAGTCAAGGTAAGTTGGTGACATTAACCAGGAGAATCTAATGGATTAAGAATCTAATCTAATTTCTTTGATTAGTTCAAGTATAACGTGATAGACCTGGCAGATACTTCAATTAGATGTATGGGAAAACTTATACCCTTTGCAACAACAGTAACAGTTCAAGTGAAGACACAGAAACAAGTTTCTTAAATTACTAACTGAGGTTAACTTGCAAGGAAAATTCATGGGAGAAAGCTTTGATCAGCTTGTTCCATCAAGCTAGTGAGCAAGCAGGAACATTCTCTGCTATCTTGTTCTCTAACCACATCCTACCAGGACAAAACAATGCATGAACATGAGATGTTCCAAGAATGAACAGCAAGAGTGCCTCCCCTTAATTTTCACCAATAGTCATTCTATTCACATGGAACTCTCCAAGTAAGTTTAACTCGTGCAGCAGAAGCCCATTTTGCAGAACTGTCAGCCAGCATACAGTAATTTCAACAATTTAACTTTCATTGTCTCAATAGCAAAAATCAGGCCTCTGAGTCTAAGGGCTTTCTAAAACTCATGCTCCCTCAGGATGCCTCAAGCAAGTGTGTGAACCAGCATAAGAGTACAGTAGTTGCTGAATCTTGATTAAGGACAAACAAGGAACTTCACTGACCAGGCTGCTGGCACCACCCTCATTCATCATTGATTTCAGAACCTAGAGGCATTAGAAAGAAATTCCCTACAGCTCAATAGCTGTAATCACCTCATGATATCCTGTTTCTTCTGCCCTTACACTTTCTGTAAACTTCTCCAATTGCTCACGAATTAGAAGAACCATGCCTTGAGTTATAACTCCTCTGTATTAAAAGTGATCATAACAGATTAGTAATAAATACAAAGTAATTGATTTTTTAATTTCCTCCCTCCTCCCAACAAGCTTAAACTAATAACAATAATTACATGAAAGTATTTCCATTGGGAAGTTTGTACAGTTTTGACAGTAAAATCAATTCTTCCAAGGACAAACCTTATTGCAAGAATTCATCATTGCTATCTTCAACTACTGTATCACACAATTATCAATGTTATTCATGATGTAAAATATGCACGAGGGCATTTTAATTACAAAATAAGACTGTACAGCAACTACCAAGTCTTATGCAAGCAAATGAATGGGAAAACATTTCTGATGTTAGAGCACAGCAACACGAGTAGTCTGTCATCTCAAGACTTCCTGTGAAGCTGCTGCAAGTATTTCTTGTCTCAACATGGAAATTGCACTCTACAAGAAAACCATACAGGAAAGCCCAAAAATATAGATGTTACCAATCCTTCTAAAGTCAGATTTCTGCCTCAGCTCCTTAAAAAAGTAGTTTTTTTGATTTGTCAGTATGAATGATTTTTGCTGTGTTAAAGGCTACCTCCAGTAATTCTATTCAAATTTGGATATGAGCTCCAAATAGTTGAGCAGGACTCACAGAAGTGCTCAGGACACTGACTCACACACAGAAATAACTGCAGACACCAAAGACTCCTGCAGAAAATACACCAGGCAAAAACACCTCAGAAACTGGTTTGCTGCTCTTCTATAGACTTTCGGTATAGCCTCAGGCAAGTCACTTCGGCTACGTGCACACGCTGCTCCTACGGCAGTGTGGTAAGGACAGCCACAACCTAGTTTCATTAGTGCAAAAGGTAACATAACAAGAGCCACAATCAGCATAGAGATCCCTACAGATTGCGAACGACTACACAAAGCCAGATAAATATAATGTCAGCTGACTACACTGTCGCAGCTAGCCAACAGTTATCTACCTACTATAAAGCCACTCCAAACACTGCCAAGATAGAGTAAGCAGTTATCTTTGCTATCTGGATGGCAAGATTTATAATACGTGGAGGGGTGTCAATTGGCTCTGCACAGGAATATCTTGTCAGAAGTATTCAAGCAACACTGTAATACAGATTCTATTATACACTGACGGTCTTTTAGGATAACCCTCCCGTCCTCAAGCAGTACAAAGAATTATAGCTTTTTCAGATAAGCTGTTAAAAGCTAAACATGACCCATTTGATCTTTTTGCTTTAATATAGCAGCCTTTTGTTAGCCTAAAAACATAAGCAGCTAATAGCTTGTAGTCCGAGAGAACTGAACTGGTGAGTGTTAAGATGAGGCAAGAGCTCAAGTTCAAGAAACAAGCAATCAAGCTGGGGTACCCTTCCTGCTAGAGCAGGTACTCTGTTTTACTACACATTACTAGCCTTTGTTGGTCAATTACAAATGTTGCCAGTACCCTACAGTTTCCCTAATTATTAGGCTTTTTATATAAAAAAATAATTGGCATTACCACTGTCCCCTTAGGCAGCAGGAAACCAATAAATCACTGGATGGCATCAAGGTGGTTTTCTGATGGGCACAGTCAGTGCTCCACAAACAGGTGAGCAGTACCACTTTTCTATCTCCCTGGTACATCATTTACACTTAATTTTGAACACCTTACTGCCTAAGTAACTAGTCAAAGCAGAACTGTGCTAGAACACATATCAGGCCAAAGCCTTTACTGATGTTTCCTTTTGCTTATAAAGGGACATTCACAAATATTTGGTTCAAGTTCTTAGCTACTATAAGTTACAATTACTCAGCTGATCTCTATCTGCAAAGAATCTAGTCCTTGCTCTTGAATTTTTAATTAATTTCCTTACTACTACATATAACATGTTCAGGAAGAGTAACAGACAACCACACTGCTGTTATACTGTGCCATGAAATGAATTATATTTATTATATGGTTCTAACCTTGTCACTTGCACTGTACCCAGTAATTAATCTCCCATAACCCTTATTTCATTCTGAACCTTTGAGCAGATCCCAAGAGATTTTATTGTTAGCATATCTGTCAGGCAAGTGCATCCCCCTTCTTTCCAAAGATTGCTCAGCTATTACAACAGGCAGCATTTTGTCTCCATTTTGAAATGTGTATGAGATTCTACAGTTGCAGGGTAAGGACTGCAGCTGGTAAAGTACACAGAACAGCTGACCACAAGCTTTCACTCCACTGTACTGTGTGCACATATGGCATTGTCCTAGGTTATTAAGTTTGATTTGTGTCAGACAAGAACTATGACAAGATGCCTGTGCTCAAAATAGTCTTGTTAAATTTATTGTACAGTCTATGGAAAATATCTAGACAAAAAATCAGGATCTGACCCAGAGGAACACAATTTTGCTAACAGCTTGGCAAGTAGTCCCATTCATTCTAAAACTGAAGTGAACCATATGTTGGTAAGTCAAGGAAGAACCTCAGTCATGTCCCAAACTGAGACAGCCTGTTACAAACCTGCTTTTAAATGCTAGAAGAGACATCAATGTCTACGAACAGAAGAAAAAATTGATCTGGACTTCCTTTTGTGGTAGCTACTTTCCTATGAGAGGTACATCCCTGGTACATGTACAGGTACAAGGGCTCAAAGAACTTCCCAATGTGCAACTCTCACTGCATGTCTACATGAGCCAACAGTAAGATGACAGGAGGCAGAACAGGGCTATGCAGAGCAATTCCCTCCAGAATGAGAAAAAGACCTTTCTCTGGCTACTCCAGAGACTTTCCACTGGTCCTCACAGCACACATGTAATTAAGCTAAATTGCAAATTCCCTCTTTTAAATGATACTAATTTTCTTGTGTACACTACCTTGGCCAGGTCACCACGCCTCATTAGACACAGCATCTCAGGCACCCAGCTATCAGAGGTTCTGGGCTTGGGAAATCTTTCCCAGAGAGTCATTCTTTAATAACTTATTTAAATAATGCTTTAGGGACTAAAGAAAATTATGTATTTTAAACATTGAAGTATTATTAGCAGTAAGCAATAGAAATGATTGTTCAGGAATAGAACAGCATTTCCTGAAAGAATCTGTGCCAGCCTTAATCACACTCCCATTGTACTTCATCTTCATGCTCCCCACACTGAGAGGGAGGGGTGGGTGGAAGATAATTGGAACAAGGTGAAAATGAGCACTCATTAAATTGCAGACTACACAAGTACTCATTCCTTGTGAGAAGGCTGTAAATATGACTTTTAATGAAGTTATGACATGCTTGCCAATAAAAGTCATTTACTTCACAGTATTACAGTTAATTATACACAGCTGGAGCCATTTATTGCCCATCCCTTGTTAACTTTGCCTGGGCTCATTAACCCTTTCACAGCTCTGTGCTTATGATACCTCCCACACAAGAAGTGTAGGTCAAAGGCTGCAGGAATTTTAGGAGTGGGAGTGTAGATAGTGTAGAGAATCTTTGTGAAGTGCAGATGCTCCAGATGGAAACTGACCTGTGGACTCAGTTCTGGAAAGTACAGATCCATAGAAATCCACAATAGAAGCATCAAGGTATAAACAGAGAATGAACAAGTGCAGAAGCACCAGAAGGAACACAATAGTGGCAGGTGTGGATAGCACATAGGTCAAAGTCATCAGGGCTGTAGTACATCTACAAGCAACTTTGCAGAAGAGACTAAGTTTTTTCATGAGTGCAGTGGATGTCAAACAGTTGGTTCATAATAGTCTCTTCTGGCCATGAAACTACAATTTGATATCAAGTCACATCAGCTCAAAGATCTGTTTTCCCATAAGAAACCTCCACATTCTCTATAAACCAAAAAATTGAATTTTTGATAAATGAAGGCTGAACAGTTCAGTTTTCCTATTCATTGTTTCTTACTTGCTGGTACTCAGTCCTTTTGGCAACACTAGTTTAGCCAGTGATCTGTCAGAAGCACACAACACCCACAAGAAAGGGACAGGCTTCTGCACAGCATGGCAGAGCAGACTTCTAAACGTACCTTTAAAATTAATTTTCTTCTCTGTTATTCAGGAAAGAACTTATTGCCTAAGCCATAAGCTTTACACTTTAGTCCCTGTAAGCAGAATGTCTTGTTTTCCAGGAGGAACCCTCATTTGAATACAGGTATCAACTTCAGCTCCTTTAGCACTTATTTGCAAATTGCAAGTAGAGTGAGATATCCATTGTTGTCCCAATTAAAGAATCAAATCAAGAAGTCAAAACATAATTTGATGAGAATATTCAGAGACTATTCCATAATGACAGGTCACTGGTGACTACCTAGACTGTGATGAAGAAAGATTAAGGTTATAGCACAGTTGTCCTTACAAATTTCTGCTGCGGAAGTAGTACTGCAACCTTAACACCCCCAGGTAAGATGGAATTAGTGTTTCATGATCTTTGTTTTACAAAAACTCAAGCTATTACTCTATGGGACTGTAAATCAAGTTTAGGATGCCTGCTACTAGATTAGGTTAAGAGACAGAGTGCTGAACTAGGACAAACAACATCTGCTAGCATAAGTTTGCTGAAAAAGTTTTGAAGGTGTAACTATCCCTCACAGATCAGATGTTGCTTCATCAGGAATATTCCTGTCACAGCCAGCGTAAAGCTAGTAAGCCAAAACAGTACGACATTATGCACTCTAATTTCGCAGAAACATTTTGTGAGCTTGTTCAACCTGTATCAAATTTGCACTGCCAAGTAATCCAGTAATGCAGATACTTGGTATTATTGAAAATAGAACCATCATCTGTCATTTATTGATATTCACTGTTGCACAGAAGCAGAATTTAAGAATCTGGAGTTAAAAGATATGGAAAAAATATCTAGTCAACACAAAGTTAGGTTAAATAGGCTAAAATTACCAAGCTTATTTCTCATCATTTGAACAGTAGCATCACCAGATCAGATACGAAAGTCAGAGGTGAAGGAAGGTATTCAGAACAGAACTAGTGCCAGTTTTACTTATTACAGATAAACAATTTTAGGCCATTTCTTCTTATTATCTGTTGCAAGTACAGAAGCTTCCCAATTTGCATTGATTGTACACATTGCTTTTACATCTTAAGAGGTCTTTATCTTCTACTGTTCCACACAGTGCAGCCCACCCTTCAGCTTGAGCTAGAAATACACTGACTTAGCACTTTTGCTAGAGAACCACAACCCTGACCAGGCCCTCCCTCAAAAACCTTCTTTTAAAAGAATAAATCAAATAGAGGATTTAACAAGTGTTGCTGGGCAGATTCAGAATCCCTGGAGCCAGGAAGTCCCACAGCTGACAGCCACCTGGCTTACACTTGCCCAGGGATTTGTTTTCCTTTGTCAGAAGACTTGCCAGCACACAAACTTTTATAGTGGCAATAAAAAGCTTTAAACTACTCCATAAGCTTCAGAGTCAAACAGCTCTTAGCACTACTAATTAGCTTCTAACCTGCTGGCTGCTGGGATTTTTTTCCTCTATTCTTTTCTTTTTACCTGCTAATAAAGTCTGGAAAATTGAACTTCTTGATTTTTTAATTTGATACAGTTAATTACAGGTCCTCGGTGCAGTTCATAAGGATTCTTTATCTGCCACAGTATATACTATTTTCCTGTAGTCTTAATCTTGCTTGCAAGTTGTGTTAGACAAAGAGCACATCATGATCTAAGGAGTTAGGTTGTTTCAAGCAGAAAATAGACATTAATTTCCTTGCAGTTCCACAGAGACAGGAGTACAGACAGTGGACTTAAAGGTTTATTTAGATGGAACAGAATAAAAGCTAAGCATTGCAGTAAAAGATTTTTCTAGGCTGTTCCAAGCACTTCAGGAAGCATGTTGACATCCTTATTCATACTGCAAATCAGCTTTAGCATATCACATCTCACCCAACGACCAAGTATCTGAAGACAGCATTAGAGCTCAGACTTAGGCACTGTGTAGTTAGTCACCAGCTCTAGAATTCTCAGCAACTCTGACAATAATCTATTTCTCATCCTTTCTCTGTTTTGTCCTCAACTGCTTCTATATGACCATGTACCTGTATTCAAAACTGGGTCCTGTCTATGCCCTTAAGTGAAGATAACTACAGAGTAAAAAAATGATGTTATTTCTCTGCACAAAGAAAACCAGCACCCAAACTTTAGAGTTGCTTATTTGACATTTATAACAAAGTACTCACAAGCCACTTCAAATGTTTACTTAAAACCTAACCCGAGTTGGGACACTTCTGACTTGAAGCTATAGATGAAATGCTGGTGGAAAAGTTGTCATTGCTTGCTTTTTGCTGCCCTGATGCCCTGAAGCTATGTTACAGAACCTGGACCTGCTTCAGGTTGAACACGAACCCCAAAAGGTTGTGTTACTGCCTTAAATTGCTATATCAACAGGATAACCCATGTCATTAAACCCATCAGCTAGCTAAAAGTCTAATCTAAGAAGTTGTCTTACAGTTACTGTAATAATGAACAATAATAATTCCATTGATTAAATTTAAATTTCATAATTAAGTTTAAATGAAACCTGTAAACAATTTTTTCTTTATTGGAGCTGCCTTTTACTTTCCTTATCTGCTCCATTTGGTTGGAGATGAACATGTTCCTACTGCTGCCATGAGCCAGCAAAAAAAAGCAGAACAGAACAATACCTAGCAAAAAGGTTCATTTTTGTCTTGACCTTTATCCTTTGCCACAATAATTCTATTATAAACAGAATAATATATATAATAATAAATAGGAGATGTTTACTCTAGCTGATATAACCATACAAAATGGCAGTAGTAGTGGGAATAGATCATAAACTACCTTTCTTCAACCTGCTGGCAGAATATTCAAACCCAAGACTAGTATTAAACTGGGTAACACCCAGATTAAAAGAAACCACTCAAACTCTCCATCCAGCATGTTACAGAACCTTGGCACTATATCATAATTTGCTCCAATTTGCTAATGAAGACTAATTATCCAAATAATTCAGCATGACTGTCTGCTCCTGACCACTGCAAATCATCCTGCTGTTCCTCAAAATCCTGTTTGTTCCCCCTCCCTTATTTTAAGCCCCTGACTGTTTCAAGTGCTTTTTATTTAAAGAGAAATCGGTTACCTACTGTGTAAATTTCTGCAGGGAGCCTTTTAATGTAGACTGCCACAACTTTCTCCAGGAATAAACTAATAATTACAATGACTAGGGACTTGTACTTTGTTATCTAAGAGGAAGCAACAAAAACATGATGAAGACTTATTTGTTAAAGTCCACGCAGAAAACAAAAAGTGAGTGTGATAGAGCTACAGGGTCATCTTAAGCAGTAATGGGCTGGAGAAGAACTAAGACCATACAAAAAAAGATCAGAGAAGAAAGGAGAAGAGACAAACATTTAACTGCTCACATTAACTGTGAAAGCATCTCTTCCTGTCTCCATGGAGCTTCTGCTGTAGTGAGCAGGATTAGACAGAGTACTGCAGCATTTGGGATTTATTGGTGTTATTTCAACAGTTGGGAGAAGAGTGGTGTATGTTGACAAGTAGGGGATGAAAAGGAAGGGCACAAAGAACACAGAAGGAGGAAGAAACAGGAGCTGAAAAGCATGAGATAAGGATGGCACATGGCTTACAGGGGTTAGAAAGCACCACTTTGTATACTCAGTGAGCTGAAGAAGTCATACAGTATTATACATCCCCCACTTTAAACCAGAAAAATTTGTTATTTCAAATTCAGACTCATATTTAAGGGTCACATTTTTAAGGTGATTTCTGCTCAGCAATTTAAGATTTTGAATAGAATTAAAAGATCTGTACAGGCATGAAATCCAGCAGCTAGATTCAAATTCATGCTCCACATAAAGCCAGCACAAGTTCCCCACCATCAACAATAAAGTCATTGCTGGAGCAGTTGAGTCAAACTGTAGATTACTGAGCACACCTACATATTAAGAGCTTCTCATCTCAGAATTCAGAGTTGCTCAGAGCATGAAATGGCCCACTGCTGCTACCACATTCTTCAGCCTGCTTGTCTTTGCAGCTCAAGGACATAACTTTCTGTTCAGAGGCCTTTGTCTTCCTTCTCCTTGTTGTAGATGAAAGTTAACTTTTAAACTTTATCCTACTGACAGAACTGACTTCAGACTTGTGGAACATGTTCTTATACATAGGTATTTTTATGTTGACAGTTCACACCTAGAGACTACTTGCACATGAGCACACTGTCCATATCAGACTGCAGCGATATGCAACTATTAGGTAGACCACTACAGAAAAGGCCTGCATTCCAATAATTACCCTTTTCCAGAAGTAGATACAAGAACCACCATTCTTACACTTCCTATTGTATAAACCAAAGAGGGCAAAATGGCTGCCACGAATGCAAACAGATGCACAGTTTATTATGAAGCCATGAAAGTACTGTCTTGATTAAGAGGCAACTGTATGAAGGCTAGTAGTCTGGCACACATCTATCACACATCACAGAACAATCAATTACAGGCATCACATATCCTTCTTCAGGGTGAAGCTTTTAAGTCTACTTTTTCATCTTCATACATTGTTACCCAGATAAACAGTCTGTAGATTGCTTTCAGATAAGGCCTCTTCCAGTCTGTTAAAGCTCTAGTTTAGTGCAGAAGAACATGATTTGCAAAGAACGCAAATAAGGGCATGACTTGCTATCCTAGTTATTGACAAGTCATGAGGCAGACACAACTATTTCAGTCCCTTTCTTGCCAAATACTGAGAAGCCAACAGTGAAATATTAATTAGAGAAGGGGCTAAAACTTGAAAAGATAAAAACTTTAGGAGTCATACTCTAATAGCTAGAGTAGTTAAAAAGCAGAATACAATATCTAGGGAGTAATGCTTAATCTGTTGGATCTATCCCATTGGAGATTTTTAAGGAGAGATTAGAAAAACATGTGAGAAGCATTAAGTCTTGCTGATACTGCCTTTGAACACACAACCTCAAGAGATTCCTTTAAGGTCTGTTTTTCTGTAATTGCATGTTGTGGAAGGCTCCAAAACTCAGGCTTTATTAAAAGACAAATGTAAAGCTTGAGATGGTGCCTGAATATACCATTTCACTCCACTCCAGAACCTGGGAAAGTGATTAGTAGATCCCATGAGCACAGTCAAGTCTCCTACTAGCTTACTACCAGAAAACCTCAAGTCTCACTGGTGTTGAAATGTGTTATTTTAACTAGTTGAGCAGCCTTTCAAATTGTAGCAAGGGCTCCACAGAAAGTGTTATTTTATAAGCATACTCAAAGACATGATAGCTAATACATCAGGTACTATACAGAGCAGGAGAGGCTTCCCTTCTCTCAAGCATTGGTAATATTCACGGACTAGACAGATGAGGGAAAGAAGAGACATACATAGAGAAAGCAACCCTCCTGAATTTAAAGAATGGAGCTGAAAATAGAACCTAGGTAATTTAGTTCTGTCTCAAGCAGAATTCTAGCTCCAAAATAAGTAGCAGTAAAGAGGTACAATATCTGGTTCAGCTCCAATTAGGAGTTACTCTAACTACAATACAGAAAGTCAATAGGCTGATATGAAAAGGTGAACATTGTGCATCCAGCAGGAGGGTTGCATTTACAGACACAGAACAGTAGAGTACCAAGTCTTAGCCAGATGTCCTTAGCTTATTACTCCAATTCTTTTGTGGAAAGGCATTAAGGGAAAAGAAAAACAAAAGGAAGGACAGCTCATCTGGAAAGTTCTTACAGTTTAACTTTTCTTGGTTAGTATAAAGCTCTTTAAGCTCTCTGTTCCTCAGTCTGAAGATATTTATTGACTCAACCAAGCCAAACCTAAAGGAAATGCCTTCATTAAGAAATCCTTGAAGCTGAGGAGTTACTTCAATTAACCTGTAAGAAGATTATTTAAAACAAAGTCTGTTTAACTCTGATACAGTGTCCTGACCCAGCTATAGTGGCTAACTCACAAAAGAATAAAAAACATATAAATAAATACTCAAAGACTTAAGGAAAACAAGTCCAGGTAATTCAATAATTGGATGCAAGTTGTGCTAAATATACAGCCCAATTCCAACTCATTAAGCTGTAGCTTTCTCTTTTTTTGAGAGAGAAGTGATATCAGCTCCAGCTTACAATACGGTTCTCTACCTCAGATAAATTAATTCCTGCTAGGGAAAGCATCCAAGGTCTTCCAGAATGCCACACAGTAGGAAGAGTAACACTGATAACCAAGAAAACCAAACAAGGAGCCAAGAGCAGCTATTCACAACACACATAAGAACAAGACACAGATACTCAATAACTGAGGAAAAAAGGCAGTATGATAACAGACTAGCAAGTACCAAATTAAGGAAGCAAACCAGTACCTCAACCAACAACCCAAGGACAGGACTGAAGTCAACACAACCCAAGCAAGGGGTGCTGCAGGACTGAACTTAAATGGAGCTCCAGAGCCAATAGGGAGCAGGTGTGCGGGCGGCGGGCCAGGGGATATCAGTGGGGGTGGGCAGGGGACCTAGGTTCACTCAGGAGCTGGGTTAGGTTTGGCTGGAAGGTTTGGGGGTTTCTTTCTTTGGTTGGGTTGTTTTTTTTTTTTACATGGAAGATTTTTTTTGTGGTTTTTTTTCCTTTTATTTCATTATAAAGCAGTAGACTATCAAAAACAATCTTCTTTAGTATAAGATAGTCACATTAAAATTCTCAGTCAATGTAAGGGAGGATTAGCAAGAGAAATGCCTTTAGTAAATACTGATTCTTTCTTGGATGGTAGGCCTTTTAAGTATGACCCTTTATTTTCTAACTTAATGAAGTAGTCACTTTAGCTAAACAGTAGTTGGAGTTTTTAATCCTCTTATGCTGAAGCATATTTGTTTGATAGAAGTAATTTTTTGCTGTAGCTATATTTACCATTCAGCATTTCCCTTTTCTGTGAAAAATGTATACTGAAAAGATATATCAGTAATAGAGAATGTATGCTCTCAGTTTTTCTGTTTCTGGCCATTTACAAGCTTTGTGATTTTATTTTTTTATGTATTCTCTAGGGCTGCTGAAGATTGCATGTTAGCGGCAAAGACCTATCTCTTTATTACCTATGGTAGTTTGGAAATTAGGGTAAGTTAAATGTGTCATACTGTGGTTGAGCAGGGAACAAAAGGGGGTGAAGGAAAAATCTACTTCAGGAAACTTTTAGTCAGTTTGTGTGGGTGAATGTGGGCAGATAATGTAATGGAAAAGCAAACATGCAGTTAGAAGACTGAACAAGTTTCTTTTTCAAGAAGGGGTGACAGGCGCATACCACTAACTCACTGTGAAGAGCAACTCAACAGACATTCCCAAAAAAGATACCTATGGTCCCTCTTTTTTAAAACATTGCTTTCTCACCTGTTCTGAGCTATCCCCTGCCCCTTTGGTTTTATTTTTTACTATGGCAATAGTTCTCTTACTATTTTCTCACTTTTTATTCAAGGCTTTTCACTTAATTCTTGTGGTTTTTTGTAAAAAAAAAAAAAAAAGCTAATCCATATCACTATATATATAAAGAAATAAAAACAGCAGAGCTGAGAGTTGGCTTCCAAAGTTTCTTCTTTTTCAGTTATTACAATTAGGAATTACAGAATGATATTCACAATGTAATGCTTCAGTTACTGCCGATGTGCATATTAAATTGATAATCTGACTGTTTGTGTGTACATAATGGTCTTTTCATAGCACTGCTCCATATAGGCTCCCTTAAGCTGTTGCATTGAGACTGCCTTTAGCCTCAGTTTGGAGGGGACACAAGATTAGCCTCCCTCCTCTTCCTTTCTTATCTAATACTTGTGAAGATTTGCTGCCCCCATGTGAGTCCGGAATATATATTCACTGTCCCAAGAAATGTGGCGCTTCTGCCGTCAATTGCATCCCTTTAGGTATTCATCCATCACCTTTGTGCTCCTCCCTTTCAGTTCCTCTTATTAAGCCTTGTGAGCTTCTGTTTGTTAAGACAGCACCACAGAAGGATCTTGGGGTGCTTGTGAGGTGCCTATTCTGCAGCATAGCCAGGAGTAGGGTACTAGCTAGATTTTTATTCCAAAGAGCTAAAAAGACAATTTCACATACCAGCATTTAAATTATCTCCATTCATATAACTGCTCTTCAAGTAACTCCTCAGACCCCTTCATAATTTGAATGAGGATTCCCCAACAGGAAACAAAAACCTAAGCAGTTGTAGCACTCGGAAACGATAGTTAGAAGTCTAGTTAAATAGGCCAGGCTAGCTTGTTGGCCAGCTGTAGAGATGTGTGTTTCCAACATAAAATCCCCATTTGTCAGAGACCAAGATGAAGGCTTTTTGGAGGCTGCATAGTTAGGTCACTGGGTATGCCTTTATCCTTAAATACTGAAATAAGGGGAGTCACTTCTTATGTGTCAGTCAGTGACTATATAGCTTTCTGCTTCTTCCATATCATATAAAAGCAAATGGGTACAGTTTCAGTAATACTATGATTTACATAGGTATTGGAGAAGAGTCAATTTTGGTCAGACAGTTATGCTGATTGGTATGGGGGCAGTTAAAATAAATAGCCTCCCCTGCCCTGGCCCTGTCTTACTGTTGTGTTGCCACAGGAAAATAACGTACAGCCTCTCCTTTTCATAATGAACTTTTATCGAAAATATCAACCCTTCCAAAACCCTGTCCTTAAACCGGTATGTGTTTATATCAAAATGTATGTCCCAACGTGAGTGCAGACACGGCTCTAATAGTTTTCAGCCTTAATATGGCCAGCCAGGATACAAATGAGGTGTAGGGGAGTAATGCTGAGTATAAACTGCTACCTTGCAATACAGATGACTTGGGGTAAAGTTGAGGGTGGCAGGCAGGAGAGAGAGCTTGAAATAGCAGCAGTTTCAAAAGCCCTTATTATCTTTTAAAAATGTATAAGCTCAGCTAATAGAACTTGAACAGCCTGGCAAGAAAATACACTTGGAATTGACTGGGATCATATTTTCAGAGTGACTTTTTTCACCCATCAGACACTTCTATGATAGTTGCTACATGTTTACATTATGAAGTTAAGACAAGATATTGATCAACCTTATGTCTATGTCACAGAGGGGAGTCAAAAGAATTTAAGAATTACTTGCATGATCTCTTATCATGAGGTGAGATGATTTATTGGATACATTAACCCTGCTGGGATCCAGCATGCGGAAAACAGGCAGGTTGGGAACAGCATTTGAGGAATGTGGAAGAGATGGGATCATCTATTGCGAATGTGGTTCATTATTGGACTACAGGAGGCAAAAGCGATTTAGGATTCTGGGAGTTACCATCATCCACAGTTGAGCACAGCTCTAAGCGTGTTCCCAAGTCTAGATTTGCCTATAACACTTACATAAATTCACTCTGACAGACATAATGTGTGTCATTCTGTAACACAGAGGGGAAAAAAACCCAACTATTCTTACCTTAAAATTACTCTTAGATAAAACTGTATTTTTAAATATTCACGTTGTGTATTACTATGACAAAGTATACTTAAGGAAGCAAATTAATAATATCTGCAATGAGTTATTCTGATCACTACAGAATTCTTTGGGGCCACAGGAAGAAGGAAAGAGAAAGAAGATTTGGAGGTTACTGACAATTTAATTTCTTCGATTCCTAATGCATCTGCAGATTGTGTTATTTCAGATGCTGTGTCTTATCAGGCTTCCTAATCCTTCTTCAGAGGAATTTAGGGAGGGCTTTTCAAATAGGTATTTTGGAAATAAGAGGGAAACGCAGATTACCAAGAAAAGTCTGATCCAAATCACAGCTAAGTGTGGATATCCAGAGGAGCAAAGACCAAAACAGACTCCCATTCACAGTTGTCAAAGTTTAATTTTAAGAATGCTGTGTTTTAATTTGGGACACAGCAGGCCTCTCGGCCATGGAGCAGAAGTCTGTGCAAGGAATTTAGGACTAGCTGGCATCTGCTGTGCCTCAGCTCCAGCTGTTAGAAAATGAAATGCAATAAGGAAAGAGAAACACAGTAGTGCTGCATTTCCAAATGTGCTTTACTTTCTAGTTTACAGCTAACATTTTTAAGTCCCTTCTAGTTGAGAGGTGTGTTTTTTTTTTTTTTTTTGTTTTAGAGATCTGGACTTCACATTCAAATGCATAGTGATGTTACACTATTTGCAAGAACCTGCATGTTGAGAGGATAGCTGTGACTGCATTTTAAAAATCTATGAAAATATTCTTAGCAATCTTATTTTATCAAGAAAAATAAATTATGACCCACAAGAGTCTGTGGGACAGTCATAACTTCAGGCACATTCTCTACAAGCTCTGGCTGAAAATTTACTTAGGTGTTCCATGAGTGTTATTGAAAATGGAAGAGATTTCAGAGACATAAACCTGGCTTTGAGATGCAAATGTGCTTTGAAGATAGCAGTATTTGAACACCTATGAGAGTCACGTTGTGGTAGGACATCATGGGAACAATGCAGAGATTGGGGGTGCATACATTTATCTTAACAGTAGTAACACTTATACTTGGAATTTAATTGCAGACTGTTGCAGAGTATAGAGCGCTACTGTAACTGTGTTCCCTGCACTGAATACTTAATACTACTACTACTAATTAACAGTAGAGACATGCAAACAGTTTTCATTTAACAGTAGAGTTGCCTGCAAGTGCTTCTATTGTTAAGAGTTTGTCAGAGCCTTGTACTTTAATTAAAGGGAACATGATGCTGGTAGAAAGGTGTTGGACTGACACTTCCTGAAAATTACATCCTCTGCTTATCTGCTAGTAAACAACAGCCGCAGCTGCCTAAGTGTTACTTTTGGAATAAATTTGGGAGGGCCAAGCTCCAAACTTATCTAGGGATATTCCTTGTACATTTCAAACATTGTTCAAAAAGATGAAAGGACGTATACATACTTAAATCACCGGGTAAGAGTTTTGCGTTGCAGACTGGGCTTTGGGAGCCCTGGGTTTTAACTCCTACTCTGTGACTTGCACGCTAGATGATCTTTGGAAAGTCACCACAGCTTCCTGGGAAGTTCAGAACCCCTTACGCTTCTGGGGTGCCCTACTTCAGACGCGAGTAAATCAATCTCTAAGAAAAGCATGGAAAAGAAATATTCTAGTTTCATGATTCACTGTTACGAAGAACTGTAACTTCCTTCTGTCTTACGGTATGTTTCAAGAAACAACTGCTCAGCCTCATACTAGAGACAGCTCTTTGCATAACACAGCAAGATTTTAGAAACACGGAAACTGAATTTAACATCAAAATCCTGGGAAAGCCCATTGGAATTTTATAAGCTGTATGTTCCAGCCAAATTCAGAGCTCGAGCCTTAAAAAGCGTATTGGTACAGCTCTTTTACTTGAAGATGTCTGGTTTTATTCTTAACTAAAACATTAAATTTAGATCCTCCTAGTTATGGATGACTAAAAGGTAGTTTATACTGGTCTATTTCTATTCCTGCTACAGAGGAACAGCAAAGCAGCAAACCCATCTTTATTCTGCTCCATTTTTATCACTTTAGTCATACCAGTAAAGTGGTGTGAACAATCAGCTGAATTCTGACCAAAAGGGTCCCAGACTGAACCTGGAAAATGTTACAACTTTGCTAATTTCCCAGCAAATGATCAACTAACGGTTCTACCAGCTGTGATAAGAGGATTCTTGTTTACAACAACATCCCAGATAGCCTGCTTTTGTTTTAATAGCACCTTTTTCATCTTCAGTCTAGGAGTCTGTCATAGCAAGGTACTATAAATTACTGCCACAGCAAGCTCCTTACCACCTACAGCCTTTCTGTGGCGATATATGACCCATAAATCTTTCTGAGATTCTTTTCCATGGCTCTCTTAATGCTCTTTCTCTCCTCCCTTCCTCTCTTCCCTTTCTCACCCTCTTTGCTGTGAAGAAGTCCAGTGCTTCCACCAGAAGAAAAAAGTAAATTAAAAAAAAAAAGCATGAAACAATGTAATCAGATTTTGTGGGGAAACCTGAAGGCAAACACAGTAAGAAATTAATTGACTCTGGATAGAGAGTCCTACTTCTTTAAGTACTTTGCAACTAATAAATTGCAAAAGAGTCTGACAATGACAATAAGCTCTTTTACATAAATATCAGCAACAGATTTGGTCCTAGTAATGCAGTTCATTACAGATTCTTTCCAGAGATCACTCAGTGTGCTGAGTAGCCACATGTTCTAAAGGAAATGGAATTCCATTAACTTTTGGAATAACTGTATGTCACTGCAGTAAATGTGGTCAGGGGACAGTCATGAATCTGGCCTCTAGAGGTCCATTTTCAGTTTCAAATACTGTAACTCACAGAGAGATACACAGACAAAAAAGACTGTAAGGATTAATTTCTACCCATCGAGATTCTTGATGAGATTCTCTCCAAACTACTAGCATTCTCTTAGCAAAGAAATTGCTTAAATGATTTATATAATAACTTCCCCCCAATCTTCTCATTGGCTCACAGGACGATTTGACAATAGCACAGATATATGTTTCTATTACTTCTTATTTCATTATTTATTTTGCTCTTTGTTCTGTTACATTTATTCTATTTAGACAATAACATCTCTGTCAACTGCAGTTTAATTGGTATCTAAGGCCTAGTCTGCATTTACATTTTACTGGAATAATAATGTCGGTAATGTGTGTGATTTTTTTATAAAAGAGTTATGCTGATATGAACTCCTCGGTGGATGCAATCAGGTTAATATAAAAGTGATTTATACTGGTTTAGTTCTTACCCTACTCTATGGTAATAGCTATCTAATTATAGAGTGTGTTTATACTGACACATTTGTATCCACAATCCTGGTTTACTTTTTCATTCTTCATTTGTCTTAATGTAAATTCTGCCTGAGGAAAATTACATATGCACACACATACACCCACTAGCAAGATCATCAAAGTCCTGAAAATCCATTTGGTCGAATTCATCAGAAGATAATTCTGTCCCTGGAGCTTTAATCTCTAAAGAGTAAGATCAGTTTGTGGTGATCATAACAGCTTGATTTGCATTACAGCAGTAATAAAAGACTCCCACAGTACTTAAAGAAAATACCATTTATGGAACTTCCTTGAAGAAAACAGGATCAATAGCACAGTAAGGTGCTAAATTGCTGTTACTTAAAATGTATACCAGATTAAATTAACCCTTAAAGCTCTGCATGCAGCATATGCAATAAAACTCTTAAATCAAACCATCTTGATAAAACAATCACAGAGTTTCTGCCACACAATTCTGTGCTCTCCTACGGAATAAGCAAGATGGCATACAGGGAACTGATAGTCTCCTTTTTTTGTTGTTTTTGTAATATGCTCCTCATTAGACACCACCTGAATATGGTGCTCTATTCTGCACCTCCCATACTCCAAAGACATGGACTACACAGAGGGAGTTACTCTAGGAGCACCTGGATTTCTGAGATTCTGTAAGAGAAAACAAAGCTAGAAAAGGGGTCAGCCAGTTAGGGGAACGATCTGTGGACATTTTAAGGCCATCACTGTTGACGCCAGCTCATACCAAGCCATAGGGACGGTGGCAAGGGCTCTGTTGCAATCACAAGCACCTGTGCTGGGCACAAGCTGAGGGGAGGAGGCCCCGCGGGCTCCTCACCGGCCTCACCTGCGGCAG
>Ga0065711_1000010_pt1 | contig 160119 bp, 71 predicted proteins | sample Hoacrofraction12_FD_59098 | JGI IMG/M metagenome (GOLD analysis project Ga0065711, IMG submission 59098) | Hoatzin crop microbial communities from Cojedes, Venezuela - Epithelial fraction 12 v2 (version 2) | ecosystem: Host-associated > Birds > Digestive system > Esophagus > Crop | place... | reverse complement strand
GTGAGGCTGACCGGCCTGTAGTTCCCTGGGTCCTCCTTCTTGCCCTTTTTGAAGACTGGAGTGACATTGGCCTTTCTCCAGTCCTCGGGCACCTGTCCTGTCCTCCAGGACCTCTCAAAGATGATGGAGAGTGGCTCAGCAATGACATCCACCAGCTCCCTCAGCACTCGTGGGTGCATTCCATCAGGGTCCATAGATTTGTGGAAGTTTAGATCGCTTAAGCAATCACTCATGCAGTCCTCCTCAACCAAGGGAAAGTCGTCCTCTCTGTAGGCTTCTTCTCCTACCTCCGGGGCCTGGGATTCCTGAGGGCCTGCCTTGGCACTGAAGACTGAAGTAAAGAAGGCATTCAGTAGCTCTGCCTTCTCTGCATCCTCCATCACCAGGACTCCCGCTTCATTCAGCAGTGGCCCCACATGGTCCCTAGTCTTTCATTTGCTGATGATGTAGTTGAAGAAGCCCTTCTTCTTTTTGACATCCCTCGCCAGCTTCAATTCCAGGTGGGCCTTGGCCTTCCTCGTCGCATCCCTGCATGCTCTGACCACATTCCTGTATTCTTCCCAAGTGGCCTGTCCCTCTTTCCATATTCCATGGACCTTTCGCTTCCACCTGATCTCCGCTAGAAGCTCCTTGTTCAACCATGCAGATCTCCTGCCTGCTTTGCTAGATTTCTTTCTCAGGTTCTGTATTATGCAGTTGCTTCAACCATTTTGTAATCCAGTCTTTTAATTAGCCACTGGCGCATTTGAGGTGGCCACTCATCATCCTACTTCTTGCTTGAAGCAGAGAAGTCTTTAAGACCCTGCAGTTCAGTGGCTTCAGTAGCCATCTTAACCGCTGGGTGAAATATTGCAAAAGGTGATTCACTCTACGAGGCAATTTTTAGATAGCTAGAGCTAGGGATGGTGTTCAGCCTTTGACATTATGTGCCTCTAGTTTAGGTGCAGACATACACAACAAGCTCTCATGAGGTGTCCAGTCTCCCATCACAGCCAGCAGAGATACCTCCAGTGCAGTCAGTAGAACCTGGAGCAGTAGTTCAGCTCAGGTGAGTTTCTGGCTTGTTATCTGAACAGCTCTCTAGGACCTTTTGATGATGTTGACTAGATATCTGTGGACCCTAATGGGATTTTAGACCCCTAAGGATTGACAGGTGAGAGAAAATCTAATCTTACTCTCCAGTGAAGTCTACCTTTATTGTCCAGCTTCACAGCCTGGAGTATGCTATGGACATGCAAATGTCTTTCTCCAGTCCATTAATTAAAATATTAGCAGTGCAGTTTGCAGCAATGCTTGCAGTCTAACATTATTTCAAAATAAATATATATTTTGTACCTGTGCTCAGAATTCATCAGAATGAACCTTAAGGACCCATTCAAAGCATTTGTGCTTATAGCTTTTTTTACTGGTGGAAAATTTTCCATTTGCCTTTTATATGAAATCACGTATTTAAAAATATCTCTTCTTGCCTTTTTGATGTCAAGTCAGAGATTTCTGTGAGAATATACTTTCTTCAACCAGCTCTGATCTACTGATGTGTATATATAGCCAGCTGGTGATGATACTGAATGTGGATGTTTATGCTAGAGCATCTAAATCTACATAGTCTTTAAGCAAAAAACCTCAACAACAACCAAAATAAAAAACCCCAAACCCAATAGATACTTCTGCAACTTGTCTGTATTTTTTGCCAGTAAAACTTTTCAAGGTAGTGTAGACAAGTCCTTAATTTGTACGTCAGTGAAGTCTATCCAAGAAGTGACTCTCTATTGCCCCGTACACACCTCAGAGTTCATTTTAAGGAACTCTATTTACTATTCCTGAGGCAGACACACATGAAAGAGCAGACACAGTCAATGACGCTTTCAGTCTATTCCACCCCAACATCAAACTTCTCTGTCAGAGTGACACTAGGATCATAGTCGAGTACTCATTAAAAAATAGAAAATCAACTCAACATTGTGTTACTCCAATACAGATTACAGAGCCTTTGGTTGTTAAGTTTCTTGTAAATGCTAATCAACCCTAGCCTTTTTAATTCTTCATTCTGGACATTTTGTAGCCGTGTGCCTGTATATAGCTGCCACGCTTTGGGCTGAAGTATGAGCAGCAACCTTTTTGCGGGTCTGTTGTTAAAACTCTAACATTATGAGATTCATCAAACTAAGTAACACTGCTAATCCTGTAAGAGTCTCTTCTTACCCAATGAATGATTTATAACAAAAGAATAGTCTTCTTTATTAAAAGGTTCTCATGCTCTAGAGGCTCTCGTGCTCAAACAGATAAGAGCTGCCACTGTTGCATTAGAAGAAATATGCTTTTCAGTGGGACAAAAGGAACTGGGGGAATTGCATCAGTCATTGGCTTTCCATGATTTTCTTTCTTTCCTCTTCTCTAAAGATTAGTTGGCACAAAATGATGTTCATAGCTTTACCAGTAAAGTTTTTGAATTTGAGAAATACATAATTGCTTTACTGTGCAACTCAACCCAATGGTAATTTCTGTCATTGTATTAATATTTGTCATTCATTTTGGAAAATATTAAGGTTACGTTAAATTATAAAACATAATAGGGCACATTTGCAAGAGTATCTGATGACCTGATCTTTCTTTTAACATCCAGCCCAAATCTTACGCATCTCTGTACTTTCAAATATTTTCAGGAATGAAAACTCAAGTATTTCTGACTGCAAATTGAATTGTTGCAAAATTCAAACTGTGGGCTCACAGTCACTTTTTTTTGTCTGAGGAAACATGATGGTGGTAAATAATTGTATGCATAAATGTTCAGCATGTGAAACTTATGGGGAAAAATTCTGGAGAAACACTCATTTTAAGAAACCAACATAGAGACAGTATAAGACTCACTTCACTTCTATTGATTTTAATGCGATTTAAAACCCAAATTTTCCTGCAAAAATTATGAACTTCTGAAAGGAAACTTTCCTCAGTTTGTTCTTGTGAAAGAAGACCCCTAAACTGTTTGTGACAAGAGTCTATCAGTTGCTATCAGTTGCTATCAGCTGCTAACAGTCTATCAGCTGCCGAGCCCACTGCCTTCCTGTGTTGTAACACAGCTAACTACAACCAGCTGCTAAATATGGTCTCAATCCAGCAAAGCACTTTGGCACACACTGAGTTTCATCAGGGCGAGTATTCAGGTTAAAGTCACTGGGACCTTCCGTATACCTGGAGTAAAGTTCATGTTTCAGTGTCGAGATGGACTGGGCCTTTCACATACATTCCTTCCTACCCACACGTAGGTATTGCTGACATATCCCTCAACACGCCAGTGGTAAACATAAGCCATTAGTTCCCACACAAAAAAGAAAATAATGGAACAGAAGAAATTCTTAGAAATCTGTTAACAAATGATGGGGATGTCTGTGCAGTTTTCTAGGAAATAAAGTAAGGCATTCATGGAGTCATTTATTTACGATCTTTTAAGAGTGCAATCATAACACGGTCTCATAAAATAGATTCTTTATGATGATGGATGGGTTCGTCAGCAGCCGTCTAAGCTACATAGTACATTTATACATGCCTTTGTGCTGGCTATTATTATGTAGTGAAATCTATACAATAAATAATAATTGCAATGAAATAGACTAGGTACAATTCAGAAGTGTTTCCCACATACGATTGCAAAGGTTGTCATGTTGCAGGAAGACCACTCTGACAGTTATCAGATGCTTGCTCTGGGAAACATGTAGGTCTGTGCATCTCTACATGGAGTCTGTGTTATAGTGCTTATGTAATATTCACCCTGCTATTCCTTCTTGTTAAGCATAAAAGTGTCACAGCATAATTGGGGGAAATTCTAGTTTTAACAATGCTTGGTCTTTTTTAACTAATAACCATGAAAATTGTCAAGAGAGCACACTGCCTCCTCACAGCCACCTTTCCCACTTTGGGCTCCAGCACTGATTATGGGACCAGGATGGGTGTGGGGAAGGAAGAGAGCCCATTCATCCTCAGTCGAACTCAGTTATTCTCCCTCTGTTGAGACTGCTAGGAGAGTGTTTTATTCATTTCTCATTATGTTCTATCATACCTGTCAAGTGGCTGTCACAGAAATCCATGAGACATATTCTAGTGGAGTCCTCCCTCTCCAGGGACTCAGGCTTGAGGGCAGAAAGAAAAAGGCCTGGGAAGCAGAGGGCCTGGAAGGATTTAAAGTGGAATTAAGGAATGAGAAGCTTGGAAGGGAGACTTTCCTGGGAAGAGAAAGGCAACTCAGAAAAATAGAGAGGCAACGCACAAGTGGGCTTATGAAACAAAAGGATAATAAACATCCAGTACTGGGCCCTCATGTGTTATTTGTCTTTAATTTCTCTCCTGTTCATTTCAATACTGCTCAAACCTTGAAACAAACAAGTCCATCCTCCATCTCATAGGTGTCACGATAATGACCATTAAGTACACAGTAAAGGTACGTGAATGAGACAAGAAGTGCACGTAGACAGATGTCACTTACATACAGCTTATAGGAGGAATTTTTGAGCGAGATAGCTGTTTTGGAAAAACCTATCCAGCACTCATCATTAGCGCTTTGAGTGCCTTGCATCAGGAGGTATGCAGCAGGTTTTATGTTTTTTACTTCTCTTCTAGATGCTTTGATAAAAGTGGGAGATCATACAGCACTCAAATGTAATTCCAAAATGGGCATCTCTTGAGCTGCACATTTTCTCTGTGACTGACAGTACAAATGGGAGTCATTTGCTGCACAAAGGAAAAGTGCGAGGAGCTCTTTTTCTGGCTAAGCTCACAGCATCATTATTATGTGCAGTGGTGTTTATATGCAAGACCCAAAGTGCCAAAGTGCACAGAAACATACTTGAAGTGCTGCTCCTCAGAATCTGCAGTAATCATATTCTGTGAAAGTCAGAGATTAAGGGAGTCATCTGAACAATCAGCAGTGCATGTCTCACATATTATATACAGTTTGAAGTATCCCTCAATTTTTTTCTGTAAAACTAACATCAGTGTTTACCTATAAACAGACACAGAAGTCATTTCTGACTATACTCTGCTTTGTATACAATGCTATTATATAAAGAGCTCAAGCAGCACGTCTGTCTGCCTAGATGTGTGTGTTCTCCTACTCCAGCTGCCAACAACCTAAATTATTCAGCAAGCCCTGATCATGCCAAGTTTTTAGTCAACAATAGAGATCCTGCCAAAGAGCTAATAACGTTTAAAAAAAAAAAAGCAATGTTTGTGACAATTAACAGAGCCTGCAGCCTGCAAAGAGAGTTGGACTCATTTGTAAAGGAAAATTTAAATGATATGCTTCATTATAAATGGTCCCATGCAACACATTGCTAATCAACCAGAGCAGCTTCTTTTTTTCTACTCCTTTCCTATCAGATAAACCAAACAGCAGCATGAGCCAAAGTTCTTGGCCACTGCTTGCTATAGCTATAAATGTGGTGTGGTTATCTATCAGTATCATAATCGGCTTAGATCAAACTGAATAATTAGCACTAAAGTGGATGAATAGAGCCCCAGCCTCTTATCTTGTCTATTAATAATAAGTATAACTTCACAGCCAAATCAAGAGGTATGTTATTGTACCCCTGAGAGTCTGTTTGGGTAAAACCCCATGCGACCTCACCACCATAAGCAGTGCAGATGGGACAGTGTGTGCCTGTAACGATAAGCTGCCAGCTGCCAGCCCCCCCCCAACTCCACAGCTCAAAGTGGGAGCGACAGAGAGGATAAACAAACCATGCACAAACATCAGAGCCATTTGTAGGGACTCCATCCTCCCTCTGTCTTCCTTACTCACACCACCTCAATTAATAATAATTGCTTTTCGTACAACAGAGCTCTACAGACAATAACTGGTGTTTTTCACCCAAGCTCACTATGAAATTTAAGTCGTGTTTTATAGCAGTACAGTGATGACTACAAATTGCTAAAATCTTAGGAGTAACATTCAGACATGCTTTTCTCATATTTAAACCCTGGTACATACCTACTGATCATTGTGTAGTGTCCAATGCAATAATTATTATTATACTTTGTATTGCATTACAGTATTACCCTCATTTTAGGATCTCTAAGAACTTTAAACCACATTTATCTAATTAGTGTCAATTCAATTTTGCTTATTTTAATAATTAGAGAAGATAACTCAAAGGAAGGGTTTCAAGTTTTGCAAGAGAATTAAGTGCTTTTACTCACTGTTTGGGAAATGCTTACTACAACTCAGCTGCACTTTACTACTCACATTCACTTTGTTTTTATTGACAAAGATGCCTGTAAAATGCTCTGCTATAAACAGCCTGATTATTTGTCTCAAATAAATCATAGAAGCAGAGTTTTATTTATCAGAGGCAGCTGAATGCTTTTTTTGAAATAGTCTCTCTCTCTGGTTTGTATCTGATCTGGGATGAACCTAAATCAGGCAATTTCTGATTGGATTTGCTTTTGCGCTTTCCAGAGGCTCAAGCTGTGCTTTCCATTGTGATGTTTTCCTGTGAGACTTAGGTTATGAAAAGAGATTTGGGTTGCCCTGTTACTAGAGGTGCCTGAGATATGGAATTGAAGAAGGAGAGATTACATGTTTCCCCCCTGTGGAAAAGCTGGTCGTGGACCTAGCAGTGCTGTCTGGTGAGGAAAGGAAGAAGGCTTTTTACCTTCTGTTAGAAGCAGATGAAGGTTGTCTGTTGTTGGGATCTGGAACAGAGCAGAAGGAGGAGAGAAAGAAGTCTGGATTCACAAGAAAGCATTAGCATTAGTCTGATACTGTGTGTAATGGGATTATATGTGGTTTAGGGTTTTTTTCCCTTTTTTTTTTTTATTAGGTATTAAACACTTAGTAATGCAATTAATTTTTATTAATATTTTATTATTTAAAAGAAACTCCAAAACAGAAATGCCAGATTCACTGCAGGGGATGCTGACACCTGCATTTAACCATGGCAAAAGAACTACTGTTTCTTATAGACTCAGGGATTTACCTATGTGGCACCAAAGGAGCCAGCCACAGCAGCTTCAGAGGAGTAATTCCTGATGGGAACACTTCCAGGCTGCAGTAAGGCCACGTTCGGGCAAATGCCTGAATATATTTAGCAGTGGACAGCCAGAAGAGCTACCAAATACAAGTCCTTAACAAACTATTCAGGTTCAGCTCTGTCCTGGTTCAACCCCAAATAAGTCAATGGAAAACCTCCACTGGCTTCAGGAAATGTCAGACGAAGCCAGGTGTATAGCTAGACAAAGATGCTAACGCGTATTTTTATATCAAAATGGCTTTACTGTAAACTGCCATTTCTACATGGACACGTGGGAAACCGTTATCACTTTGGGTTGGTGGAGCCGACTTCCCAAGGATGGGTTGTTAGAAGAGAGTCAGGAATAGTAAGTACTCATTTTCAAAATGAAATGTTTGACGTACATTTCATGTGTACAGGAAGCTGCCTGTTGCTGACAGGAAGAGGAAGAACTTCTTCACTCTGAGGGTGATGGAGCACTGGAACAGGCTGCCCAGGGAGGTTGTGAAGTCTCCTTCTCTAGAGATGTTCAAGACCCGCCTGGACAAGGTCCTGTGCAGTCTGCTGTAGGTGACCCTGCTTCGGCAGGGGTGTTGGAAGAGACGACCCACAGAGGTCCCTTCCAACCCTGAACATTCTGTGATTCTGTGACAACCAATGGCTTCCAGGAAATACGTTTTTTTCTTAGGAAAAGCAGAGGACTGAGGTGTGAAAGCAGGGCTTGTGGTGGAAGCCTGAGGCCTGAACCCTGTCACCCTACCTCTCATGTCTGACAGCAATATTAAGCTTGAAATGATCTGGTTTTCAGTTTGTGGGTTTTTTTGCACCACCTTCTTTTGTGCCTTTATCACCCGTAATGAAATGTTTAGTAAAGGAAATCAAATTGGGATTTACATGTACACCTTCCAGCTTTGTTCAAGTCTCCTTCATTGTATTCAGAATAAGAAGTTGTCTGCGACTTCACTTAATTCAGTCAATCACATCTCTGAAGAGTGGAACCTCAAATGCATCTGAGTGATGACCTGAGCCCTGTGCCAGTAAAACTCTCCACCTCTTGTCATCCCTAAGATGACAGGCTGAGTTTCACCACTTCTCCCATTTTTCTCCTTACTGTTCAGTTAATTTCTTTCTGAACTTCCATCTGGCATTATTGTGCTTGCTTAGCAAAATTCAGGACAAATGAAAAAAGGAAGATAATTTCTTCAAAATTCTAAAGTAGCTGTTAAGCTACATCTGCCCATTCAATTCAACCACCAGCAAAGACTCTGCCTCTGCCAGACATGCAGCTGTACTTGCAGCCGTGATTCAAGTCTGGAAATTCATTTCCAGACTCACTAAAAATCTGCTGGAGAGACATGCAATGAGTAATATTTTCTGTTTTGTATGTGTATGGATTTAATATAGACAGAAATTTGGCAAACGAACCTGCTCCACATTTCCAGCATCCTATCCCTTTAGACGAAGTGTTATAATATATATGTATACATTCACAGTCACACACATTTATATATACTGATATGTGTACACCCATATAGGCACATGCAACCTCTCCTATTCAGTTAGACAGTTATTGACATCAATTCTCTGTTAAAAAACAGAAGAAGAGAAAATGATCAATATTTTATAGTATGTTACCTACAAGTGCAGACATGAGTTTGATAATCATGCTTTTGTTGCACACAGACTGTAAAATATTTATGGAGACAATGTGATTTGGGTCAAGGCATTAAATAAAGTAAAAGATGCTTTATTCAATATATGATGAACGGTATCCATATTAAAAACCAGAGGGAAAAGTGTTGAAACGAAAAAATATGCTTAAAACATATTTATATGTTCAATGTTCATAAATGTTTTAAGAAATGTAGAGAAACAAGTCTTGAAATCCATATTTACTGTACACAACTGAAAAACTAATAGCATTTATTAAATCCAGAGGGAGAAGTGACTAAAAATTTAGTATTTAATGATCAACAAAAAAATATTTGTCCTCGGAAATTACCATGGTATTTATAGTCAGGCAAGTTACAATAGGGTTATAGCTCTTCTCTTGGTAAATTAAAAAACTGTAAGGTCAACATTGATCTAGAAAGAAAATATTTCCTCCGAGTCTGAGAATATTTTGTAAGCTTTGATTCTACGGTATTTCTGCATTAAAATACGTGGAGAATGCAAAGTGAATTTGCTTGGCTATGAGACTTCTGCTTCATAAATAATAAAGATTACAGAATGATCTGATCCCATGAAAACTTAAGCCCAGGTTTGACTTTACACATGTATGAGGTCACACTTGCACTTTAAGTTGAGAGTTTGTAAAAGAAATCAATTTAAACAGCCAAAGATATTAAAAACTGCTGACTTGCAGGCACCCAGTCTATACGAAATATGTGTAAAATATAGTATGTGTCAATAAGAATTCACAGACAAATGTAGACTGTGTAATTCTTGCTTAATTGAGACAGAAGATAAAGCATTATTTGGCTTTCTTACCTAATGGATGCCAGAGGGAATCTACCCACCGTTTGAGACCTCACCAGGACTGGGGCTTCCTACCTACCACTGCAGTCTTTCTCCAGATACAACTTAGTATTCAGCTTTCTACTCTTCCTGCTGTATTAGTCCGTCAGTCTGTCACCTTCTCTTTCTGCAGTGGCATTTCATTGTCCCTTATAGAACTTGTATGTAAAATGCTAGACCCTCCTCATTTTTTTCATTTCCCTTTTCAAACAACACCGCTGTGCTTAAAATAGCAGCTGGGTAATTACGGCTCAGAAATGAGTTGCTGAGGCTGGAAGGTTCTTCAAAGACTCCACACATCTGTTGGGTCACTGTTACGATGCTTATACCCTCCAGGTCTGACGTCACGGATGTGTGGTAAAATGCAAAAGTATAATAAACCTTTTTTTAGTAAAATCAGAGCTGCCATGTTTTACCTCACATTTGCCATAAGCTAAGAGCACAGACAGAGTCAGGTACCATGTCTTGCAGAAACCTGATAAATCATTAAGACGCAGTAACTCATTGTATGTCTGAGGTAGTTAGTTATTTTATTTTCATCTTCTAAAAATTAAAGACAAAAAAATCTTGTCTTTTGTGACTTTTAAGCACTGTCAGGAGAATCTCAACATTAATTGAGACCTTAAGAGCTAATCCTAAAAATTTATGTAATTTGAATCCTGTTTCTGTTAATTTATACTTAGAATGAATTTGCTTAGAATATTTTGCACTGCCTACACCTTCTCTTTCCATTCTTAACACACCTGGCACACTGCTGCTTAAATACAAGCAAAAATGCCACAGAACCCTCAGAGAAATCTTTGACATAAATAGATATGTGTTGCTGAAGGAAGTAATGTATCACAAAGGAATTAGGTCTGGGTCTTATGTAAAACCTAGTTCAATGACAGCAAGCTCAATGCCCATCTGACTTTGCAATATCCCCCCAGAGATTCACTGTTACAGGTAGAATTTTCTTTTAGGAGTTCTGTTTCTATCTCTATTACAAAATTCTCTTTGGCGACATTCAATCATGGCTAAAGGAATGGGGCAAGTCTCAGTGAACCTTTACCAGATGCCTGCATGTAGGCAATTTTCAGCTAGAAAGGGTCTTACTCCCGAAAGAACCACCAGTACTATGTGATAAAATGGGAAAAGCACTGTTTTAGACACCATTTTATTAATTTATTGTGTTTATGGTTGGATTTTTTTATTATCCATTTTCTTTCTGGGCTAACACTGTGAAAACAGCATCTCAGTATCTTCAGATTCAGTCAGCTCCTTTTGCTTGATTCCCAGTTATTACAAAATACACTTGCATTGTCACATTTATTTCCATAACAAGTTGTGAAGTCATATATACACTACTATAAACTAAAACTACAGCAATATATATAGCAGTCCCCACATAAAAGGACTGTCTAGACAAGAATATCTTGTAACTACTGGAGGAGGAAACATACTGAAAAGAAGAGTGTCTAGCTAAGGAGTGCTTTTGAGGTACTCTCGAGACACGGACTACTGTCTAAATTCAAGATGGGCAGCAGGAGCGAGCTGCTTCTGGGCAGAGAAGGAAGCTGGTTTCTTCTTTTCCTTTTCTTGTCACAGAACGGCCCTCGTGACTCAAAGTTCAATAGAGTTGCCTCCCTCCTGTGTAACAGGCACAAACCGTGATGTCACTTGCTTGTATCGTAGCAGAACATTGCCTTCTGCTTTCTTGCATTCTGCTTTCTGAATGTCGTAGACCTTGCAGCAAAATACTCCACTTTATATGTTTAGATTAAAGTTCCTGGAAAAGTATCAGGGATCACCTCAGCAATTCTCTCCTCCTCTGTTTGTAAACAAAACCAAAGCCCGGACCTCTCCTGTTCTCTGCATCCCTGCAGCCTGCTCAAGGACTGGCTGTTTTTTAGTTCAATACTTGAAGCACCCCCAGTGCAAAACACTCAAAGTGATCAGACTTGGTGGTGATGTTTCTGGGTTGGCTACTATGCATCCAACGTGGTCCAGATGGATGGGACAATTCAGCAAAACCGAGACAGCTTTGACACATGTTGTAAAAAGCATTGTCAGACCCTTGAATTTGTGGTAGAGGTAATTTGTCATTATCCATTTTGCTGGAAAAGATGATGGTTTGACATTTTACGTTATGAGCTACTCTTCACATCAGTTAGTGTGACTATCCTACTCAAGATTTGAAAGTAACCTGCCCCTAGAAAGGTTAAAGTAGAGTGGTAAATAGCCATCCATCAGTGTCCTCCAAGTCCATGTCTGGGGATAACAGGAATTTGGCCAACAGTCAATATTTCTTTTGATCTTGGTGCCACCGATAATTGTTGTTATTTTTGGATCCCTGTTGGGTTTTGTATGGATGTCAGTGGTACATGTACTTGAACTATATTTCTTAGTTCAACCTATGTTACCTGCTCCTTAGTAAAGCTGGTAGTCTCTGACTGTCAGATTTAAAGTCTGGAATGACTAATTACTTCTCACAGCTAAGCGTTAGAAAGACAGAGGCTATTTTAATTGGGGCTTCCTGTCAGCTAAAACAAATGTCTCCACTCTATATTGGAAGGGTGTCATCCTGAACTCACTCATCCTATGAACAGTCCTGTCATCTTTATTGATTTGGGGCCAAGTCTGATGCTCACAGTGGCTGAGTTTCTAAGGCAATATATAATGCTTTACTTTCAACATACCAACAAGTCCATCAGGACTGCTACAGAGATGTAGGTATATTTTCCTCCATTTCTTCAAAAGTATTGAAACAGTGTTTTTATCTTGCCTTCTGAAACAACCTGAAAATTGCTCTTGAAAATTGCATTGTCCACTTTACTCTTTTTTTTCCCCTTCAGATGCAACAGAATCTAAAGCTCCCACTTATACATCACACCTAAAACTTCCAGCCTCTGCATGAGGTGTTAGCAAATATAAGTGACTAAAAACCTCAAATGCAATATTCATGAACCCAGCTAAGCACATATTTTATGCTCTCTATGCAGTGATTTAGGCTGAGTCACCTCTGCAATAAAGATACCAAAGACACGGACCAAAGCCAACCAAAGCCAATTATTTTCTTTTCAGTCTTAGTACAGATCAGTGACTTTGCACTTTAGCCTGTGCAAAGTAAAGTCAGAAAGGCAGGAACATACAGCTGTGCATGATGATGCATATTCAAGGAACAGGCAAGGAAGAAGAAAAACCCGTGACTTTATTGCTATCCGTCGAATTGAAGAGTTTATTGCAATTATAATTTTTATTTACATTACTTATTATTTACCTATTGATTTCCCCACTATTATAAAATTTCAATTACACCATTAAAATACACAGCTTTTAAAATGTTTTTCTAAAAATGAAACCACACAAGATATATAAAAATATAACAACACTCATGCACAGCAACAAAGCCATATGAAGTAGATGTACTCAAACTGTAACACTGTATGGACTAACTCAAAGAGGACACATAGGCTTTCTGTTACAAACGGACCTGAGCTTAAGACTTAAACCACTTCTTTCAAAAGACTGAAATAGTCTGTCCCCTGAGAACCTTAGATACCTCTTTCACCTTATGTACTAAGTCTTGTTTTATATTCTGTAGATGCCAATCTTCTCTCTATGTCTGCTTACTGATGTTCAGCCCTGCGGGTATGCTCCTTCAGTTGTTTCTTTTTACTGACGTTTGGGAACGATAGTCTGAAGTTCAGAGGCATTGCTGTAACCTTGGCCACATATACGCCTGAATTAACTGTTTCAGTGCTGCTTTTCTGAAGGTAGACATGTGCAAAGTCTTTCTACCCAAGTAACAGATTGTCAGTTACTTGAAGTAGGTAATGCCTTAATGAGAGTTAGCAGGATGAGGATCAAGAACACAGGAGAGCCTATAAAGAATGTGTTAACTACATCAAGTTAATAGGTAACAAAACAATGTAGTAAAAAGCATCTAGTTCCAATAAAACCAATATACAGGTATATGGGAAAAAATTAGGCTTGTTATAGTGAAATGATAAAGGCCCATTAAAACATCATTATTTAAAAAAAACCACTACTGTGTTCTACTGTTAGAAGTTTGCTGTAGTGAAACCTGGTGCTAGATTATCAGTGGGATAAAACATGCTAATAGACAAATTCTTTCACGACAGAATTCAGAGGAATGCTGACCGCCGGGGTTAGTCAAGGCCAAGTGAGAGCAGACACATTGCAAATTCAGTACCTGAAATACTGATGAACTGCCACGCTTAGACCAGCTGAAGGCATGTGCCTTAAAGTCTGGGGGCTGAAATACACTGAACAGCTCTCTGATTCTGTCTCGGTAGGGTGGGGAGAGCTTGATCCTCTTGGCCTGAAGGGGGTCGGTGGGGATGGCAATGAAAGACTAATGACACTCCAGTGGCTTTATTTATATTCTCTCTAAAATTCCCAGTTCGTTCACTCAAGATGGTCTCGCTTACCTGCAGCTGCAGGTGGCCACATCGCTTGGGATGAAATCAGTGCCAGGTTGGGGTGAGAAACTGGAAGCGCTCAGGTGAGGAGCAGGGGCAGCACACAGATACCTGCCCGGGTTAGCTGGAACGAGGCACGCACCAGCTAGCACAGCCCGCTTCGCGCTGATCCTTGCATGCCTTCTAGCCCACTCTGTCTCACACAGCTCCTAAAAAGACCAAGAGCTGATCTACGGCCAACCAGAAATAGAGTCTCTACATGAGAGCACTTGTGCTGTCCCAATTCTAGACTAAACAATCTGACACCCAGTTGCAGTGTGTGAGTGACAGAGTCAGGAAAATAAACCAAGGAATATAAATAGGGTCTTTGCCTCGTGCGCTGAGATCTGTTAAAGAGGAAGATTATTGTCTTCCATCTAGTGCCAAAGGTGCAAGCATCTATCTTATCTTTCAAATATTGTATAGCAATTCCTCTCCTTCCCCTAAAAATCTGCCTGCTGGTTAATTTCATAGATATCAACTGAAACGTGGAGTTGCCAGCTCTGTGTAACCCACCCCAAATCTAACAGCTGTACTTGTGCACATGCAGCTTCAAGCCATCTGTGCAATGTAGCACAAAGCACTTACTTGACTTAGTAAAGGACAAGAGAGACAGGCTTTAGCACTGTTAAGAAACCTTTCTTCTTAGGAGTGTTTTGACCAGCTTATTCCTCGCCTCCCGGGAGGCGTGCGGAAACGGGTGTCTTGGAAGAGCTGCGAGGAAGTCTGGCTGAGAGAAATAGCATTCCTTCTGCGGGCTCGCGGTGTGTGCACACCACTGTTGGTGGAACAAATGGTAGCCATATGCTTCCTCCTGTGAGCTAGCTAGGCATATGTGACCACTGCCCTCCTTATACCAACTCCTCTGTGTTACCACTCAAAAATCCAGCACCCCAGGAAGGACCGATCTTGTTGATGTGATCTTTGCCAGGACCCATACCTAGGAGCAGAGAAGACATGGCAAAAGCATATTCCCCCTCCTTCAGTGGCTGACTTCAATCTGGCTAATTTGCCTTTGTAAGACAAATGAGGGGGGGTTGTTCTTTTTCTTCCTTCCCAGTGTCTGTGGATTAGAATGGCGACAGAGAATAATTCAGCAATCACTAGGTGACAGTCGGGTTTGATGGTTATGTTAACACTTGCTTTTTATTTTATTTTTTTAAAGAAATGATACAGATCAAACACCTGACTCTTCAAAAACATGCCTATTTTACTTTATTATGCTCTTTACTGGCACAGCTCTTGACTTCCATGCAGTGAGTTATCTGTGGTGACACTGGAGAATGAGAATGGTACTCAGACTGTGGTGTCACTAATTCACACTGAATATGAGAGGTGTTAGCTCATATTCTGTGCAGATTTTACTCAAAAGAATAACAAAGTGTCAATATTAAGTACCTTGAAATAAAATTAATAAAAGTACATAAATAATTAATTGCCCAAAAATCTCAGGCTGAAGTTGTGCTTCCATCAAGGTTTGGAACAGTGTGCTGTTCAGGCTGGGAAAGAAGATGGGATCAGGATCCAGGTAATTTTGGATTCGTCATCAAGAAAGAAATCACTTGTAGGAGTGAAATCTGGACCAGTTTTTACAATATCTTAAGTATTTGAGACTATGTGCTTAACAGATTTTTGAATCAGGGTTAAGTCTAATTAAAACATGCGTCCAGCCCTGGGCTATCAATTCATTCAGTGCATTTTATATTTGTGGGTAAAGAACCAGTGACTTTGAGAAGAGTAAAGTAGGTCTCCTTTATAAGATTCCCTGTGGCTCCACCCCTGCAAACAGATATGAAAGAAATATACCATTTTCAGTCATATGACGGTGGAAAGAAAGCTTGCTTGATACGATCAAACTGTTTTTTAGGGAAACTGGCAATATATTTGTCAGCTACATGGAAGAAACGAATCAATAAAGTATATTCCAAACTGCAACTGAGACATACACAGATGCTCACTCACTCTCTCTCAGCTGGTATTCTTGTTGGTACAGTAAAAGGTTGATGGGATTAACAGAAAAATAAGTCATCTTTGCTGAGTCATGTTAAAATGAGTTCAAATAGATTTTTGTAAGCAAACAAAATCCATGATGGATCTTAGCGAAGCATGCATAAAAATGAACATTGCAGATTGCAATATATTGTGCGTTTTTCCAGTAAATTAACTAAAACACCTTAAGTAGTGGTGGAGTTCCAGTTGCAAGGAATCATTGGCTTTGCCTTTGCTTTTCAGTGGAGCCTGTCCTGCAAGGCAGTTGCTGTTTGAGTTGTCATGAAAGTCATACTCAGTAAGATGTGAAGACAGGTACAAATACTCCCATCACTGAAATGCATAAATAAACTTCATTTTTCTCTGAAATCAGATGCAATTTGGATATTGAACAGTTATTTCAATGGAAAGGAGAGTTTAATTTTTTTAATAAACGAAATTAAGAGATCTTGTTCTTGATTGGCAAGTGTGTAGGTGGATCTGACGATTCAAAAAGTAGAAACCCCTCTTGAACAGAAAGGAAGAAAATGGAAAATGATACATCAAAATATTTTGGCAATAAAGACAGTGAGAGATTACTCTGCTAATATGAATAACAGAAAAATCATGTATTGAATTTTGAGTCTGATGAAAAATAATCTTCTCATACTTTATGCAAAAGTATTCTTTACAATGTACAAAGATCTGGGAGTACTTTTCCAAATTTTCAAACCTGTGAAATGGGCATATTAATATTTCTTCTACGTAATTCCCAGAGGACTACCCAAGGAACAGGGTTATGCTGTTGTTCTTCACACAGTGCGAACAAATAAGAAAACTACATGCCTGAGAGTGAGCATGGTCTAGGTCTATCTAAATGAGCAGATAAAGAGGATGGAATAAAAAAGGGGGAAATAAGAGGATCTGGAGACTTGGCAAAAATCTCTGCTCACCGACTGTGTAGATATTACTAGCTGCAGATGTTTTTCCGGTATATTTTGCTGGGAAGCCCAGCAGCAGTTAGCGGTAAGGAGAGATCTGAAGGCGGCTGGAGCAGGACATACAGGCGAATGCAGCTGGACAAGAGGATGGCCACAATGATACGTCACAAATTAATGTCTCCTGTATTCAAGTGCATCTGAAGCAGAGATTTCACCGGTATTAACTTGCACCTTGGACTGAACTCTTGAATTTTATCTTTTGAATCCACCAAATGAAAGGAAATACTTGCTCACCAAAGACTTTAGACCACCGTTTTACTCAGGAGTATCTGGAAAAAAACATATTTTCCTGCTGGAGGTTTGTCCCTTGTCATCTTGTCCACTTTTGTCTCAACCTGATATGACTGAATATTTCCGGAGCTACTGCTCAAATTGATTTATCCTACTTTAACTGAACTTAACTGCTCCTCCTTGCTGCTATGAGATTGAAACCATTCACTAGGTCTGTGCCAACAGACAAAATTTCTGCTTTGCTCCTTAAGAAAAATCACTAGACCATTAGGAGAATTTTTTGTTTGTTTGTTTTAGTTAGAGTTCTACACTTCTTCTCTGGTAGAATATGATCTGTGTTTCCTATCGTCAAACTAACATTGGGCCTAAAAGGAAAACAGCAGCAGTCTGCTGCTTTAACAGGATTAGAAAAGTGCCTGGACAGCAGCACCAGTGCAATTCTGCAGGCTGAAACTTAATTTTGAACCAGTCTCACATGAAATGTGTCAATGTATTCAGAGGCAGGTGTTTTGATTTAGGTTGATTCAATCTGCAGTGAAGTAGTTGGTGTTTCCTAAGTAGAAAACCTGAAATGTTTTGGTAGAACTGAAACTTTCTTTTAGAAAATATTCCTCCTAATATTCTATTTTACACCACAAAAGCATTTGAAAGAAAAATTACTAGAGAACTTTACTGTAATTCTTGCAGAATTTGGTTTGATTTCTGTTTTATTTCATTAAGTAAATACCCAGGGCTTGGTAGATCTTGTATTCTTATAACCTTTAAAGCTAACTTACAACAGTAAAACTTAGAAACTGAAGATCAAGTAGCTGTTCAGTACTTTGAATTTCCTATCCATTATATATGGAAACTAATATATTCCCAGAATTTCATCCCTCGTATTGTCTCAGCTTTTGATAAGCTTCTGAAAAGACTTTTATCTGGTGCCCTTTCTTTCTGCCGCTCTTAGGAAGAATGAGTGCTATAGCAAATGGATTGATCTTGAGAGCAAAGTTAGAAGATTAGGAAAACAGATAACAGACTTACCCGACCCCTCTCTTTGCCTCAAGGAACCACTTTACAGACTGTTGCAAACTCATTCATAATCTATAAAATGCAGATATCCATCACCTTTACTGGGTAGTGCCTGTACCAGTAGGGGGGATAAGATGAGGAAGTTACGTGTTTGGTTGCTGATTTCTCAGTATAAGCCTACAGTCATAACAGCAGTTAGAGAAGCTCTGTGGGGTAAAACATTCACACATGTACAGACCCATGAGACCTTATTAAGCTTAATAGTTCAGAAATGCTATGAGCAGTTATATAGAAAATTAGAGCCAGGCATTATGCACAGATGAACAGACATTTCTCTATTCTCTCAAATTCTCTCAGCAATCTGCATGGGAGATGGGAGGTTTCTCGAATCTCCCTGCAGTTAGGAGACAAAAAGAGAAAAGATGAACTAATTTAAAATTCACCTCAAGGGAAAGTTCTTGGCCCTGGTGGGTTTATAGGAGATGTCTATAAAACCTTTTTCTTAGCCTTCTTTTTACATTCAGTTGACACGCTCTATTCCTTGAGGGATTTAGGTGGATTAATTTCTTTTAGTGTACATACTTAATTGTACAGATTACAGAAATGGTGTCTCCTGTAAACTGATCCTATTCATCCATGAAGATAACAAACCCTTCAAAAAAGTTAACTCGCTCAATATCAGAACTGTGAGCTGAGAGGAAGCAGAGAGCTTGGCCACAAGCATTTATTTTTACTGTTAGCTGCGCTGTGCACTGCATTCCCAGCTGTAGGATCCCCTATTGCATTCGTCACAGCCTGCAGTGTTCTAACTCCGTGTTTGCTCCAGAAACCACAGCTAGTAGGAGAATCAGCTCCTCAGTGCCGAGGTGAAGCAGGGGTATTATCTTCATTTCATAAGGAGGTATGTCAGTTCAACTACAGACAATTCTGCAGTGGTGTGAGAAGAACGATGGCACCCAAAAGCATTCAGGCCACAGTACCCTGGGAACTGGATGAGGTCTTTCATAGATCCAAAGACTCCGGGGAGTCTTAGACCTTTTATTTTGGGCAAGACAGAATGCACATGTTATTTTATAATATTAAATCCTAGGACCTATTTTCCTGAGAACGGTTTTACGTGGCAACGATTTTAACTTTATAGACTCACTGGAAAAGTGATTTCCCATTTTATGGCTTCTATTTGTCTTCTCAATCATACATTTTGCAGATTAAAATAAGAACAGGCAACTGATATTTTTGCAGGCAGTGAGTATTACAAGATCCTTCATTACACAAACAGATTCGTGACAAATGTTAAAAGCCCAGTCAACTCCACTAGCATTTTTAATACTCCTCCTAACAGCTTATGATAAATACTTCTGAAAAATTAGGAATGTGCTTCTTTAGATGATCATCTGAGTGTTTCAGATTTTGGAGATCTTAGTGTCACACACTAAAGCAGGTCCATAAAACTGCATTTGTGAAACAAGTAAAGCATGTAAGTTTGTTCTTTGTGGGATATGTCAGTTTTGACGTATGGAAAGTGAGATTTCTAGTAAGTGCTGTTTGGAGTGACGATCCTGTTAGCAAGTCCATAGCATTATAACAAGTAAGTTGCATGGTATGAAAAGTCACACTTCACAAAATCAGGCAGTTTGCACTTGTTTGCTTTTAATCACTTTCGTGAGGAGCCTGCAATGTCTGCATTAACTGTGTAAACTGGGGAATGCTGGAGCAATGCTTGAACAGAAAGTTCTTAGGATTTTTCAAGGTATATCTATTCTCTCAGTAAATAATAAACTGGTGTCTATGTGTTGTGGTCCAGCAGATGTTCCTACTGGATGTCATATTTTTTCTGATAAAATTGGATATTTTTTCTAGAAGAATCTGTGGTGTTTTGCTAATTACTTAAGTATCCAAAACCAAATCCTGGACAAATTCTGTTTTGGATAATGTATTTTCTGCTTAGTTAAAGTTAACCTATCTTTCTAGTTAGATACACTGGGATACTCTAATGGAATAACTTGAGGTCAGTGGAATTATATTAATTTATACCAATGAGGATCTGGCTCAATATTTTTCTTCACTTCTTGCCCTAAGATCTCACTAGGGAGGCTATTAATAGAGTGGCAACACCATGAGGGAAAGGAAATGGGGAAAGGGGAAATTGGATAAGTCTTTAAAAATAAATTTAATCCAATCAAGACTACAGACAGTGTCAGGAATGAAATTCTAGTCACGCGGCTACTGCATATGGTCACCAAAGGACAAAGTTCTTCGTTTTTCACAATAGCACATTCTGTATTCAGCTTTTCCCTTTGTTTCTGGTTGTTTGTGTATTATGCTCACAGTGCATTATTCAGATCAATGCTTTCCCATTATTTTGATGTATTCTTTTGTCCATCCATCTGGGTTGATCTCCTGCATCCTTTCTTAGAGTCTGAGCTGTTTGGGGGCCAGGAAGATCATTTTTCCCTATGCTTGTGTGGCACCAGGTGGACGTGGGATCAGACATAACAACAAGTAAAACCATAACAAGCTTCATTGGTGCTGGGACAGACCCTGCTCCACCGGGCTTGTTTCGCCTCCTGCTGAAGATCCTGCTGACCATGATGCCACCATGGCCTTCCAGTCCCTATTCCTGGAAGAGGACAGAAGCAGACAGAGAAGCGTGGGCATGTTTTCCTCTGTTTGAGGTTGTCTCACTCTGCTCTGGCTCTGATCACACGCATGTGTGCACGCCCACACAAACAAAAATTAAACACGAATTCTTTGAATTCTTTCACAAGATGTTTGGAAACAGTGGAACATGATTTCAGTTATCTCGTGCTTGATTAGAAATAGATGTCAGAAGGATGTTCAGCAGGATGCATTGAAGTTTCATGCACATAAATGGGGAATGGTTGCTGTTTCTCTCTGTCAGTGACAAAGTCCAAATAACAGCATTGATTCTAATTACAATAAAATGTAATAAATCCCCCTTTCTGTGTCCATGTCAGTATAACATTTACATGAGCTATTTTGAGTGTATTTACTAGATGATTAATTTTCATTCAAAATACAGTCTAGAAAGAGAAGGCATTGTATGGCTTTAATCTTCATTTGTTTTATTTTTGTGGTATTTGATATCAGATATAAATCTGTGCATGTGTGCTAGTAAATCCTGTCTCTACTTTCTGAAAGGGGAAATCTTTACAGGAATGTACTTAAACACAAAGTTATTTTATCACATCTTCTATCAAAGCTGTGGACACTGTAGTAATGCTTTTAGGATGACTTCTTTGTTTGTGCTAGATATAATTTTTATGCTTTGTGATCTGACAATGGACACGATGTTAATGACTATATACTTTCCATTCAGCAAGCAGTACTGTTGGATCCAGCCTGATTTATAAAACAACAACACAACAACACTAGTTAGGGCATTGTATTCTACTTGCCAGATGGTTAACTCCCATGGGTTAATGAGTATACCCAAATTCTAGATGATTTAAGATGTCCTGCGGATATTTCCTTAGGTACGAGGATTGCTGGCTGTTAATTTACATGTGTACTGTATTTTTCCCTCTCTCTATTGGCCTCATGAGGATTCTGAATTTCTTTTCTCCATAAAATGCTAATAAGCCATATTTAACACCTTCCCCTTTTGCTGTTCTGACCATCAAAACATTGTTTTCAGATTTCAAACACTTCATCTATTAGACTGAATTAGTTCCTCACAAAAAGTCAGGAACTGGAAATTTATGTTTGTATACACACACACACTCTCTCATACATTCACACACATATATATGTGTATATATGTATACACAGACATGCACACTCTCCTTTATAGCTTGTGTATGCTATTTTCGTAAGTCTTTTTTGCAGACATTTCTCAAGACCTCAACACTAGAAAATATTTGAGCATATTAACAAATTTTTAGCAAGTACTAAAAATCTAAGTTATTTATTATTCTGAAATAAATCTAAACTTTGCTTTATGCCAAAGCAAATATTCTAAGTTTGTGTCACAGAGGGATGCTATCATTCTTGGCATCTGAAACCCATGGAAAGGGTCACCTATTAATCACAATATTTTCTTGAGATCTCACTATAGTGATGTGGCACTTTGTTACCTCTGACTGTACCTAACTGGCACACATTCATCTTGAAAGAGAGGAGTTTTAGAAACAACATGAAACACATTCATCTAGAGGGAAAAGATACAACTTAAGTACAGCTTTTTTCTACTTGCACATGGGAAAAAAATAAAGATGAGTGGAAATTGCAGAACAGTATGTCAGAAGTTCAATGACAAATGAAACAGAGATAGCACAAGTTGCTATTTCAAGACAGCTGCATATCTGCCTTTTCCCGATTTCTAGCCCTTCTCCATTATCAGATCACCTTATAGCCTCTCACGTACACTCAAAAAATTTAACTACATCACTAGGGAAAATGAGGTGCTGGGAAAGCCGAGGAGGGGCACTTGGCAACGGAAAAGAAAGCGGGGAACAGTTCTTTTGTATAGAAACATAGGTGCTGACATTGTGAAATAACTCACAGTCGTGTTCCTCCTGGCAGCGGTTGCTGGCATGAAGTTTTGTAAAAGATACTCCAATGGGAAGTTATTTTCTGATTCTCTTTTACCCATTTAAGGGACACATATGTTCCCTTTTACCTATACAGAGCTTTAATCTTTATTTAAAAAAACCTATTAAACTTTTCACAAAAACATTAGCTTGAGGCAATAAGTTTCACAAGGTCAGCAGGTATTGCACATATCATGTCCTTTTGTTTTAGATTAAATGCTTTATCCTTACAACTTTTTTAGCTTTTTCCTCATTTTTTATAAGATGGTATTTTAATTTACTTTTCAATTCACTCTTCAAAGCATTTAACGTGTCTTTTGTAATCCATTCATTTCTGGTGGCTATCTCGTAACCTTTTTCGTACATGTCTGCTCAGAACGGAGTATTTGTACAATGCTGTTCACGCTCAGGGTCCTGGTGCATGGCTGCAGTTCTTAAGCACCAAGGCTATGCATGTTCCTGTTGGTTTACCACTCGCGGCAGCAACCACACACCATGCTGGTATTTGCAGAAACCTCTCCACCCTCCTAGAGATATTCACTGGCCACCTCTGGATCCTTTCTATCAATTCTTCCAGTTAGGACGGCAAGAATTCAAAATGAGGTTTAATCTGAGGGAACGCCATCATAACTACAAAGAAAAAGGGTCTATTTTGTGGGGTTTCATACGCATCTAATATTCTTCTCTTTTTTTTTTTTCTACGATAACTCTACCCAAACTGAAAATTTTCCTCAAACTATCCGTTTAAACATGTGGATTTTTTTTTTCCCTGAGTCACCACAGTTAATTGCAAATCCAGCAGCGCGAGTACTGCAGATGATTGCTTCCCACCTGCATTACTCGATGAGACTTCTGTTTCCCCACGTAAAACTAAGGTACCTGGAAATACTATCCGAGCATTTCAACAGCACATAAACCAAATGTACAGGGTCAGTAGAAAATGAGAAATGCAGCTGACCTTCATCAGCATATAGATATACCATCTCATATAGTGGAAACACCTCTAAGCAAGTTTGAACCCATTGCTGAAGTGACTGGTTGATGTTTGGAAAATCTGTCCATCAGATCTCGGGGTACTGACCTGGTTTTCAAGCTGGGATAACGTGACGGGGACCCAGAGGGTGCTTTGCCCTGCCCTGCTGGAGGGAGGCAGGGGCTGGCAGTAGAAGTGGCCATTCCTTCCCATCCGCCTCCTGAAGCACATCAGAAAACCAAGCTGAAGGCAAGAAGTGTTATAGCAAGTGGCCTGTCTATGCAGAGAGAGTAGAGGCACTGCTTCTGGGTTGCCCATGCCAAGCTGGGAAGATGCTGGCGTGCACAGCATGCTGAGCCACCCATGGAGCCAGTGTGCCTGAATCTACATCAGCCTGAGTCAAGAATTTGCAAGACATCTTTTGTCTGGTTCTTGCTCCAGGTTAATAAAACTTGCTTCTCTGACTGCAACTGCCTTACTTCCAGACCTGGGTAAAATGTATAGAATCAATAGCTCAAAGATTTACTTGCTCAGGGACCCCTGCAGCTGAATTGTACCGTGAAGACATACTCCATGGAATGCCTTTCCAAGGCGGGCGATCAGCCTCGGTTAATCTCACAGACCTCTGTAGTAGTGATGAGTCAGGAAAACACCATTCACTCTCCAAGTTCATGCACTTCACTTTTACTGGTTTCCTTGATTCCCTGTTTCCATCAGTAGGAGCACTGCCCTCCATCTTCAAAGCACACATTAAACTGACAGCTCGAGCTCCACGTACCTGTCTGGAGACCCGGTTACTGCAACCAGTTCTGATGACATGGACTGAGGCCGCAGTCGCTGTGACCAACCACACAGTTCTGAGACAACATCAGAATGAAAATGCACAGCTGTATGGAGAGAGAAATGTCTGCTAATGGCCTGTAATGAAAAACCCTACCAGTACTCTGGCCACAATTAGGCAGAAAGTTGTTAATTCCAGATCAGGAACATCCAAACTGGTTTCTTACAGACGGGAGAGCTGCAAACAAGTAGAAGCCTGCTCAAGGACAAGGAATGTGCCAGTGACAGGTCCAGCTCCTTAATTCACTGACGCCTCATGACCAGGCAGGACATGGAAGTGTAAATTGAATATGTAGCCTATTTTCTGCTTATTGCATAAGTCTTGGAGCTTCGTCTTATGGCATCATAATCATAAAAAAAAAATGCTGACAAACATTTCAGCACAAAAGCACATAATTCTGTTCTCATTGATAATATCTGATGCTTATATAGTTAAGAAACCTATAGTATGATGGGCAAAGAAGCAAGTAGCAAAGAAGAAAAGTATAGACTCCGTGAGCCAATATAGGGGAAGAGCTACAGGCTGAATGCACATCTATGGAAATTTAATCAGCACGGACTGAATACGACTCTGCCACCCAAACAGAGCATTATAGGATGCCAGCTGCATCTGCTTCCCCTCCTAGTTATTCCTATTTTTGAACATAAACCAGGCTCTTAGGGAGTAACTTCTAATAGCATACACATATAAGCAGTGCTGTGAGAGGTGTTATAAACCTTTATATTGCCATTAATTAATCAGAATCTTTGTTCAGTGACCATTATCTTTTATTAAATGACCACTGAATCAGAATGTTCATACTGATTTTCAATTACAATGTAGAATAGTCGCCACGACTCAATAGCACCCATTAGCAGCGCTGGGACCACTGAAGCAGTCGTCACCAGGAGAAAATTCAGTGCTTAAGATGGTAAGTTAATTTCTTCTTGTAGAAGCTGATGTCTAGCCAGGCACATTTCAAAATGAGTTTCCTAACAGGAACTGGGGTGAAGTCGCAAATAAAGCCATGACCCTCGTCTTCTACTTTTGCAAAGTCCCATCTCTTCCTTTTGAGAGGGAGTAGCGGGGAGCAGCATAGACCATGCATGTGGAAAAGCAGAACTTTTTCCTCCATGCACAGATGTTGCCAAAGCCACGTGGGTTTATGGTGACTCCCACTTTGAGGTGAGTTCCTCCTTGCCACAGGAGCACCTTGGGAAATAAAATACTTTTGAAAAGGTTGAAACATATTTAATCTCCTATGTGATGTGAAAACACCTTTCAACTTCTATAATCAAAAGTGCAATGGTAACAAACCTTACGGAGTTCTTGCAGTGATATCAGAGAGACATTTTGTGATTTACCATCATAACTATGGGGTGAGTCTTTATACAGGGGTAAATCACATCCCATGTGTATATGTACTCTGGCAGAGAAGTCTCTTCTCACTTAGTATGCCGGTAAAGGTAAAATAATCAATAGCCAGGTATCAACGAGTTAATTCTCCTGAAGGAAACAAAAGCACGTAGTTAAATACTACATCACAAATTACCATTTTTATGTCACCACCTCACCATGACTTTAGTACTAACCCATCTCCATCTTCACACTCTCATTAGGATATAATGCATATTCATGGTCCTGATTATATAGCCACTTTCTTGACTTGTTTTAATCGTGCATAAAGACATTGTGACAGGAGACCTGACCTTTTCAAGATCATTTTCTCTCCATTACTTTTCACAAAGCTATTAACTTCTCGCCTTCCATAAGATTGCAATAATTTATTTCCCATTAATAAAAAATTCTTGGTGCCATGCAAATTAAAATTTATTCAGCAAATAGAATTCTTTGGATTATTTTCTAATGACTTTATATACTTCCAGCTTAGGAAGAAAAATAATATTAATGGATACAGGCTGAGTGGATAATTGCATACATTGGAGAAAAATGAATATACAACTGGTTCTGTGGCTTACTGCACACCAATTACCCAGAAGAGTTCCTTTACTTCCTTTTTCAAGAAATATATTAAATAATTTATTTCTCAGGATATCATTATAATCTTGAAATTATTCCCATTGTATAAAGGGCTTGGCAACCTGATGCACAAACAACAAATGTTGGTATTAGAAAACCCACACTAAGTAAAAATACTTGTAAGTGTAAATGAAACTAAAGGAAGGAGTAACTTTGACAAAGTTGCAACAGTACTGCAATAGAATTACAGAAGGATTACACGGTGACATGATAAACATAGTTTCTATTTCACAGTGTTTTTCCAATAGGAATGAATTATGTTGAAATTGCATAACATGTTAATAATAGAAAGGCTTAGGTTTTCTAAGAACTTTTCAGTTTTGAGTACTTGGTAAAAATATTGACATAATAGGAAAACCAGAGAATCATAATTCAGCAGTATTTGTCTCTTTTATACAATTTAAAGTATGATATGTCCTTAAACTTGTTTACATAAGTTCCTGTTGGGAAAAATAGCTCACGTACATTTTAAGCCATGTGTTAGTGATATATAGCAACTACCACACAAACAGATATTTCAGTGTTTAGCAGTTGGCACGAAAACTGCAAACCATGTAATAGCAGCCATTTCAAATCCCTGACCATCTAAATGGGAGCGATGATGATAAAACTCACTGATATGTTGTTGGAACATTTCAAGGCTGTAGAAAAAGAAGTCATTAAACCTTCTACTTCAAAGTCACAAAAATGTGAGCTGAAAGAGGAACTCTTGGCTACCTGCTCCCTCTCCCAAACAACTCAAGGCTGTTCCTACTCTACCCCGGGTGTGGCTGTAAGCACTAGCATAGAAATGTTTCAAAAAAGGCTAAATAGTTCTGTAAATTGAGTAGTTTGTGTGCAGGAAAGCAAGGTGTTGTTTAATTCATTAGCAAGATGGACTCCACTAGAGAAGTGCGGAAAGCAGCATGGAAAGGTATGCAAGGAGAAAGGAAAAGGAATGGTTAGGGAGGGAAAGCCAGGCTGCAGTACAAATCACTGCAAATTTGAGCCCTGGAAGAGGGAGATCTAGATGTTAGAAAAGAGACTTTGTCAACAAAGCATATATTGCCTTCATAGTCTGTGTGGACAAGTCCCCACTGGCCTGGGCCCAATCCACGTTGGGGACCCATCCAGCAACCGGAATGTCAGAGGTATGCTGTGGTCTGTGCCTGCAAATGTCTCTTGGCAAAAAGAAACAACGTTTGTGTTTGCAGGAAAGGGCAGAAAGGGAGAGGGGGCTTGACCAGCAATAGCTCCTGTCTCCCAACTGCTCTTCTGCTGTGATACAAGGAGTTTTTTGCAAGAAACCACAAATCCATCAGCAAAAGCTGTGGCAGAAAAGGAGGCCTTGTAAAAGAAACAGTAACATATGAAAGGGCTAGAAAGGACCCAGCTCTGGAGATTCATACTTTTGGACAGTGTCTAAGAGGGTCAGTAAATGCTTATGGTTGTAGTTCATTTGGATGGTTGAATAGCATGAGGGTACCCCAAGCAGCTGGTCTAGGGTGTCTGAGTGACAGAACTGACTGCAACCACATGAAAGTTTAGATTCCCACACCCATAAATGAAGCTGGCCTTGGACTGGGATTCCTGTTTCAACAGATTTAGGCTCTTATCTCTCTGTAAAGAACTTGTAACTTCTGTCTGCATTAAGCTGTACCTCATCAACAAAGGGAAACTCAACTGTCTCTAAGAAGAAGCAAATCGTGGCTGGAGCACAATTTTAAGAACTCAAACCAAAAAGTACTGAATGATTTTGTGACCTTTTAATACATAGACAGCTTTCTTTGTAAACCTTTTGATGTCTGCTGGGATATTTTTTGTAAGTATATTAGTTAACCAAAATTAACATGTCCTTCTTGTCAAATCTGATTTCTAGTAGAGGATGAAGAAAATTTGCAGCATAAAATTAAAAATTAAAAATTAAAATTAAATATTAAAAATGCAGAACAAAATTCAGAAAATGGAAGATTAACGTATAAGATGTTGACAATGTACATGAGCCCAGAAATGGGAACAGCAGCTGAGTTTCTGACCTATGATAAAAAAATCCTCACAGGAATGGCCATCTACAAGCTAAATTATTTTATCATTCTGTTAGTGCATTAGACCTGGAGGCTTTTTGTTTAGTTTTGTTTAAATCTTGGTACTTTAACTTTGTGGTGGGGATTCTGAAATAGCTGATTGGCTTTACAAGGATTTTTTATTTTACACTTACATCTGTGAGTTCACAATAATGAAGAAGTGACTAAATTATGCAATGTTCCCTGTCCTTTTAGTGTATAAAACTAGTCACCATATAGACCCCCCTTAAATTCTGCCTTAAAAAAAAAAATCAGCTTGAACTTCATTACAAAAATGAGGTTTAAGTTCGTAATTTATCTTAACACAAGGAAAAAATCTGTGGTTTTTTGGTTGGCTTGTACTAATTTGAACCCCACTTACTTTTTTCCTGCCTTAACGTAACTGAATGAGTTTGTTACCCCAAACCCATGGTTTATCCCAGAGGGCTATCCCAGATGGCAGATGTTCTGATGATACACTTTAAATTCACAGTCAGACCTAACTTAGGCATTTTACACATCTTCAAATCTCCGAAGGAGACTTCCATAACGTAACAAGAATGACAAACATTCAGTAATAGAAAAAGCATTCAAACCTATTGCACCTATTCCTCCAGTCACACAAATTACTTTCACAAGTTCAGAGTGGTCATTACTGCTCCCTGAATACTTACAAACAGTAATCACACTGATGTGCATAAGCACTGCAGACAGTTAATTACAGTTTGTCTTTCATAAAATTGACTCTTCCTTGCTAGTAATAGGGTACCAGTACTTTAGAAAGCAAAAAAGAATGGTTTAAGCGTGCGAGTTGGTGCATTTTGAATAGTAGGGCAAGGTCATTTCTAGTGAAAAAATTATCATAACTTTCTCTGTTAATAGGTCTTTGCTAATTAGGACCAGATTTGTACAGATGCTGAAGATGACTGGAAAGATTTGGCGTTTACTTGAGCAATTGCCTGCATGTAGCTACAAGACTTCTCAAGAAATAGTTACATTAGGGATCCAAATGGAAGTTAGAATAATTCAACTGCCAGTTTAGTCTGTGCTTGTATTTGAAAAATTACAAATTTAAGCCTCAAGAAGAAAGAACTGGCCACAAAATTGTGTTTTCTCTCATGAAAAAAGATGAGTGAACATGAACATTTTTGTTTACTTTCACAGAAACTTTGAATGGTTCTCAAAAAACCCTAAATCAAATATTTAAATGCATATTTCAGTGAAAAATAACCCAAACTAAAGTGTTTACTCAGAGGTTTTTTTCTTTCTTGCTTTTGTACGAAAAAGCCATTTTTTCAAAAGCATTTTTTAGAGGACTTTATATCACATTATCACAGCCCACTGACCCATGCTGTCTTCAGTCTGAGTACCAACACTTAAAGCAGCAAAACTGATTGGACCAAGTTTGTATCTGGGGCAAGTTTGCTGCAGTGTTGAAGTAAACATAGACACACTGAGGATTGGCTGGATCTGCTTTGCCTACCCCCAGCTCAACAGTTTAATCTTCCAACGGTCAACAGTATGCTATATTTGTTACAAGAATTCAACTCTTAATAAATCATAACGTCAGTTGTGTTTCACCACACTGATGCTCACTCACCCTTAAGCTGAGCTCTGCAACATTGCAAAGAAAATCTTTATATCCTGGCCTAGTTAAATGGTCTAAGCAAACGTGACAGGTACCTATTTCACAAGGCGACGTAATGTGAGGATGGGGCTCTTGCTCCCCTTTACTTGTGCAGATGGGTGTATTTTGCATGCCTCCCACACATCTCCATCCAAATGCACAATATGGATGTTTTATCTTTCACAACAGGAACCTTCTGTTCACAGATATGTCAACATTCCCAAGAATTTTTCTGAATTTTGAAGGACGGGACTCTACCTGAATACCAGTTTGTTTGTCCTATGACACTAATACAATACAGAGAGGAAATTCAGCTCTCAAAAAAAGCCCTAATATTTTATACGGTAATGAAATTTAAGAACCTAGGAAGCATTGCTGTCCTTATTAATACGAGTATGAGTTTTAGAATTTACTTTGAGCCAAGATTTACTCAAATCTTGATTTTACAGCGAATCATTTATGTGCATATTTTATATCTATCTACGTAGCGAGATATGGTATCTTACACATAAAGCTGACCTTATTTTCTCATTTGGTAAGAAGCTGAACTTTGTATCTGCAAATGATCAAATGCCACCTTTTTTTATGTTACTTCTGTTCATTTTTTGAGAAAAATACAAATGTGTACTTTTTTTTTAAACATGTGACTAAGAGGAGGATGCACCTAGCTGTAGATCTGATGTCAACAATATCTTTTATAATGTTCTGATGTTGTCATATCAAAAGGTTTGTCATTAAAAGCAAGCACACTATCAAGTGGAAAAGTAGACTTATATTGCAATTATTTTCCTATTAGCTGCTGCCCATTGTTCCTGACAGGTATAAATTAGATCTCGCTAGGTTGCCTACAGATTAATGAGTTCCAAAATTGGCATTTAATTGTTTGGGAGTAAGAGGCAGAAAAGGAAGATATCTGCAAAAAATCTTTATCCACCTGTGATTATGAGATATTCTCCTTTCTTTCTCCTTTTCCTTTCTCCCCTGGCATCGCTTGGGTGATAACTGACACTTCTATCAGAGGATTCCTTTCGACGCAGCAGAAACTTGCAGCTGAGGCAAGGCCAGAATTAATAATCTGCGTGAGCAAACACACAGCTGCTGTTTGTGGAGAGAGATTCTATTAACGAACAGTGAATTCTCATAATTAGCTGAGCGGTTTCTGCAGCTGCCTGCCTGACCCCAGACTACACAAATTGTGGGTGGTGTTCGGCCTCTAAATCAATCTTACCTAATTACTATAAGCATGTTCCTCCAGTCCTAATGACTGGGGGGGGCATGGGGGGATAGACATTTCCTTACCCATTCAAATGTTCCTCTTATTAGATTCTCCTTTGTGCCTAAATTCATATTTTTCCTATTAGCATTTCTAAGGGTATACAGGTGTGGTTACAAATCAGAAACACAGAAGTATAATTCATGTCCTACAACCATGTGCCAGTGTGTGTCTGCTTTGCAAACAGTAGCAAAATGTGTGCTTGTTGGAAGCATCTGCCTTGCTTCAATTCACAAAACATAATTTAAAGCACACATGTCTGTCTGGATTCAAAGCCTTTTCTCTGCCCTACTTCCCCTCCCCCCCCAAATTAATGTGACAAAAAACGGAAAATCATGAATGGTTGTGCCTTCATCTGGTCTGAAGCACAGTTACTTACTACTGTCTCATCACGTGGCACCAGAGAAGGCAAGCGTATTTGTCACTCGGGAGAAAAAAAGGGACGATATTCACTGACAGCCCGCTGCTCAGCGAGGGGCTTCGTCTCTCCGAGCCAGGATGGAGAGCGGAGCCGAAGGGCTGACCCATGCCGGGGAGAGCAAACCCCGGGGCACGTCCACCTGCGGCAGGGCGGCGGGACACGCAGCTGTGGCCGCGACATGGCCGCGGGACATCGCGCTGCGACAGGACAGGCCAGTGCCCGCCGCCATCCTTAACTCCTGTTGGGGAAATGCTGGCTGAACATATTCCCCAATAAATTAGATATGTGGGTTAGGACTAATTCGCCCTAAAAAAGCAGTCTCTGGAACCGAGCCCCTTACTGATCCCCATCCTTTGTCTGCCCGCATACCCTCATAAGCAAAGACTCCCTTTGTCACTTGTCTGTCACTGTTCGGCTCACAGCAGCTCCTCCTCGATGGTAAGATACACTGCTGGTGTCTGCAGCCCTTCCCTCCTTGGGAGCCCCAGATCTTCGGCTTCTTCTTTGCTGCCCTTTTAGGAACTTGACTTCTTATCAGCTTCTTCCACTGGAACTGGCAACATGCGGAAGATTTGTGTCCTGGGCTCCTTTTTTATTTTAGCTGAAAATTGAATCTGGGGCAAATCATTAAGGGCCTGAGAGCGAGCTAGCTGAATCTGATTCAGTGTTGACCTAGGCAGTAATTGGATGTGGGTAATGTAAAATCAGATTTTTGTTGTAATTTTGAGACTTAATTAATTTAGGAATGAGGTGCAGAGAGAGTAAGTTCAAGTGAAGCTTAAAGAATGGCTGGGAATATTAACTCTCAGGAGGTTTATGTAGAGGTCTCAATATTACAGGTCCAGAATTACTAGCTTGCTTGATCAATTTTTAAGAGGGCAACATCTCCCAAGTTATTTTATACATGTTTAAGATGGTATCTTGGCTATGACTATAAATATTAGGGGCTGGGTTGTTAACGACCAGATTTTCACCTGCTGGGCAGGGTCAACCTTGCTGTCAGGGGCACAACCCCTGACACAGAACAGCACATTACACCAATGCAGAATGCAGCTTCATTGAAACCAGCAGTGATGGGGGAGGGCAAGGAACAACTTGTAGGGCAACCAAATTATACAGAAATATAAGCACAAGACATTTTTCACAGCGCTACCACTTGTGATCATTAGATGTTTGTATGTCAGCTGAGAAAATCTCAAATGGGTTCATTATTTGCATTATTTATAGATTGCTTTATGAATTATTCTTCTTTATAAACTGTTAGAAAGTCTGAGAACATCTAATACTTGAAATCTGAGATCTAGATTTAATGTCTCCCTTTCACAAGTATGTATTTTTTGTTTCTTTGTTGACTGGGTTAGCTTGGAACTGACAGACTGATTTTCAAATTTTGAATCTTAAGACTCAGAACATAACTTGAAATTAATTTGAGTGAAATGATTAGAAGCTGTGGATTATAATTTCATTTTCACAAGTTCATGTCATGGCTAGTAAAGCTCCTGAAATTTTATACAAGGTAAAAGCTGTGGGGTCACAATAACATCAAATCTATTTCACAGAAAAATGTGTATTCCTAGAAACATTTTCTGAGGAAGAAACAATTAAAATGATTTCCTGTGACCCATAATGTAAAGAAATAAAATGCATTACACTGCCAACATCTCATCTCCAGTTAAACAGAATGAGCTGCATTTGATATGTAGAAACTTTCTGTAAACTATGTGAAAAAACCAATCTTTTTTCCCAGTCAGCTGCAACGCTTCAGCTTCTTCATATTCATGACGACAGAAAATTTCATGTCACATAGCTTAACAGCCAGTTCTTTAGTGCCACTTGTACCAGGTAATACTACATATCAGAAAACCAAAATCAAGCAACTCTGGGCCCTGAGTTAACAGGTTAACAATATAAAGACCAGCCTGTATACTGCACACCGGCGGTCCAGCTGCATTAGGCCCTCTAGATCATCTTACCTGCATACAATAAACCTCACTGATAATAATACTTCTAGTCTTGGATGCACAATGCCATATTCAAAATTTGGTTGCCACAGTTTATTGTGATGTTATGAGGTAGCTTCAGTAGGTAAGCATTAAATGGAGACATAATGCCTGTCTCTACACGTAGTCTGCTACACGTTACTAATACACACTATATGTTATTTCTGTCTGTTTTCCGTATTTTAACACACAGGCTTCTTTTAATATTAACAATAAAACACTGCCTGAAATATACTCTGAAGACGCACATCTGTTGCAATCTACTGTGTATACAGAATGCAGCCTCCACAATAAATCTTTCAAAAATAGAACATGTTGCTCCAAATAAGCAAGAAAAAGGCCAGCTTCTTGAAGGGAAAAGGACAATCTCTTTCCATTAAATTTGTGTATTAAACTCATTGCATTTCCTATGTCAGTCAGGAGAAATTCACAAGACATTTAGATCCTGTCTTATAACAACAGGAAAAGGAATAAAACAGTCTTTCAGCACCCCCTGAACAATTTGTTTTCATAGACAAGGGACTGCAAGGCACTCTCATCACAAAGCCTAGCAAGTAAATAAGGATTTGTGGGAGCAATAAGGGACTTGTTCTACATCTGTAGTCAATAGATACATTGAAGGTACAAAATAGGGGAGTTATAGATACAAATAAAAAAAACCACAAAGCAAAATCCAAAATAAAAACATAACAATAGTAAAAATAGAAGACAACAAATTCATCTGGTTAGGAATATGGCACTAACTAAAGCACCTGTAAATTATTAATCTTTGAAGAACCTGGTGTTGAACCAGAACAAATTCAGTGAGAGAAAAAATGGTCATCTTTTCACCACTTTACCCTTATGAACAACTATGATAGATGTATCCCAGCATAACAGAACAACCACTGGTCCTACCTCTGCCAAGACTCTATGCTGTTTGCATAGAGTCTGGTCCACAATCCTCTCAAATCATGGGACATCTTTCCATCTAAGGCCCACATGCTCATAGGTACCAAAAGCTTTTATTTTCTCTTATCCTTCTAAAACTTTCCGGTTATTTTTTATTAATACAGTAATCTGAGAATTGCTGGAGTCTGAAGGCAGCATTCCTCTCTTCCAGAAAGGTAACAACAAAACCCACAACCATCGTCTCCCTTATGAAGAGAGTTGTCCTTCAGCCAGGGTCCAAAGGGAAGCCCACCTGCGGCTGATGTCTGTGCACAAAGGCAGAGCGATAGATGCTTGTTCTGTGCCCTCATCCTTAGAAATAACAGTTCCAACTCACCAAACAATCTTACTCAAGTTTTATAATGCCATGGACGCTGCATTATCAACTTTTCTTTATAGAATGGGAAAGGTTTTCCAGCTTTTTTTTTTTGCCTTGGCCAAAGCTAGCCTGGGACCCAGCTGTGTAAGGAAGGAGGTTAAGCCAAGCTGTTGCAGCTCAGCTGATGGCAGAAGCCCAGCACAGATTAATGCCAAAAGGTTTTTCTGGTTTTCAAGCCCTATTGACAATGAAGTGATGGGGAATCTCTAATAATCCTGAGAAAAATAGCCCAGGGGAGTGAAGAGGCAGCTTTTACAGCAGGGTTGTGTAGCAAGGCTGGGGTTTCAAAAAGCTGGGGCCAGCCTGGAAGTGATAAGAAAGATCAAGGAAACAACAGGTTACCAGCACTGTGTGGTTTAACACTAGGCAGCTGTAAATGAGCAAAATGGTTAAACTCATACCCTCTTGTCCTTATTTCCGCATACCTGGAACAGTTTGATCCATGCAGCTCTTTGTTACCCTGGGAACCGCACTGTATGAGCCTATGAAGAAAGATGGGTTCAGATTCATGACCCTCTACAGCTAGGCTTGCTTTAAATTATCAGCCTCTTATTGTATCTGTTTACAGAACGTGTGCTCACATTTTCACCTATTCCACAGCAAAAGTGTCTTCGCCACAGAAATCCAAAACAATCTGCAGACATCAGCAAAATCACCTCCCAGGAGAGACTGGAGCTGCTCTCCTAAGTATCTGCAGCCTAAAAATCTGAAAAAAACCCCAACTCCTAACTATTGGACATTGAAATAGCGTGCTGTCTACATGTTATTCTTTACGTTAGTCTCATCCTCCAAGGAGGCTGAGCAGTGGTCACAGTCCTAGGCGATGCCCAACAGGCAGACAAGGGCTTAGGTAGCAGCAGCTGTTCATTTCCTGAACTGGACCCTCCTACTCAACCAGAAGTGCACTATTGTGTGAAATGGACTTTGTTTCATCAAAGCATGTCTTTCACTCAATATGTTTGAAAATCAAAGCTGAATTGCCTCATGGTAATGTCTACTTTGAGAATATATGTACAGAATGGTACGAACAATATGCTTATGGGGCTAGAAATACCAACAACATGAGATTTTTTCATTGGAGGATATCTTCAATGTTTTGTTTATCAAGTTATTTTGTTAGTGTGGTCATATTTGGTCTACTGCGTAAGTGAAACAATGCACAAATTACACATTCTTTTTTTCTGGATGTCTCATTAGAAATGCTTAGTATTTAAAGCATGCAACTATAGAAGTTTTAACCAAAAATAATTTATTAATACATACTCAACCATATATACATTCTATACTTTATTCATCCAGCTGTGGCTGATTAACAAAGTTGCCTACTCTCACCTGAAAAAATAGCAGTGGGAAAATTTGAAATTTTGGATTTTTCATAGAGGGTTGATCATCCCCTTGAAAAACGTCTCTTGGAGCACACCAGATATGGAAGGAATTCTCTGATGTTTTGACCATGCTTGCCTCCATCTTTGCTACAGAAACACAGGAGAACCCAGGCCTGACCCCAAACCCTGAAGCCCTGGTTCAGCCTTGGAGTTTTCTGCTGTTCTTTTCTGCTCCACAACTCCAGCGATCTGTTTCTTGCCCACAGGCAGCTCACCCCCTTCAAAAGTGCATGCATGAACCTCCCAACAGTCAAATGAAAGGCTTAACAAGGTGTATTTCAAAGCACGTATAGGTGTACATGTCTATGTTCATGTTACTTCTTTCAACAGACAATTGAAATATGGGCAATTCAAACTACATGTCTAGTAGTACCATCTTTAGCTACATTCTCACTCTTAACAGCCTGCCCTTAAACTTCCAGTATGACCAAGGAGTCTTAATACACACTTGCCTCAAACAGGTAAGAGAATGTCTTTTCCTAAAGGATTATTCATATTTGAGTGCTTTGTTGGTCTGGGACCTCAGATTCTTGTCCTGCAAAAGGCTGCATGTGTGACACCCACAGAATAAGATACCGACACGCTAGTTGACAAGTTAAGCATACAGAACCAAAGCAAGTTGTGGCTGGAAGGGACCTCACAGCTTGCTCACTCACTCATTCAGTCCCAAGGCAGGAGCAGTTCTACCTACAGCATCCCTGGCACGCATTTATCTAACCTGCCCCAAAAAACTTCTGATTGCAGAGCACCACAGTCTCCTCAGAATCCCCCTATAGTTCTAGCAATGGAAAATTCTTCCTAACATATAATCTGAATCGTCTGTGTTATTTAAACTCTTCTTGTCTTAGCTGCCTTTGTCCCATGCTAACTAACCCAAATCTTTTCAGCCTTTCCTCCCAAGCAATGTTTTTCAAAGATTTTATAATTTTCAACCCTCTCTCTTGTATGGTCTCCAACTGGGTTGAACTCTGACACCAAGATGACCAAAAGCAGCAACACTGGTTCAGCAGAGACTTTTCCAGTGGCAAGGGGGACAGAAAGATCACTTCAGCTGTCTCCCCATATATATACTCATATTTATAAAACTCATTGAGACACATTTGCTTTTTCTGTAGTAGTTGAATATTGTTGACTCACTTTCTGTTTATAATCCAGTGCCATCCCCAGAGCATTTCCAGCAGAGCTCGTGCGAATCAGCCATTGCTGACAAAGCCACACTGACTCTTTCTTGTACTTCTGTTATGTCCTCAGTCTGTAGAACAGTTCATTTGATTATTTGTTCCAATGTTTCATAAGAGCTGAAGCCAAAATAACAGTCTACACTTAACAGCACACACCAGCTACACACACACTTACTGTTATTTTGACAAAATACCCCTTTCTAAAACTACAAGCAGAGCTTGTGTTGTTTCCTCCAGATTTTTAAGTATCCTAGGGTGAAGCCCATCAGACTCAGCTGATCTGAAAGCATCTAATGAGTAGTCTCATCAACTCCAATGAGATGCATGTGCTCAAAGTTAAGCCTGTACTCAAGTGCTTTGCTGGACGGGAGCCAGAAAGCTCAGCACTTTACAGAATGAAGCTGCTCGAAGTTTTCATGATTGGCAATGGTAATAACACAGGAAATACAGGGCTACCCAAAAAAGATGTGTCTGCACCTTACACGGTTCACGCACAGTGTAAGAACATGCAAGTAATACGACAGTGCACTGCACTTCCTGAAGGGAAAATGCAAAGTTGCTTTCATGTCAGCAGGAATAATCAGACCTACTATTTTTAGGAAAAAAAGTCCCTACGTGATCTGTCACCCCAGAATAACTACTGATATAGCAGCCTTTTCTTACATCTCCATGATGCAAAGACCCTGTTAAGAATGTCAGAAAACAAACTAGTATAACAGCACTTTTGTGCAGCAGCAACTCTGGTAATAAGCAAGTAAAGGAACAGTGGTTTTGAAAGGGCTGCTGAACTGTTTGTGGGAAGTCCTTGGATTGCTGGGCCACTTAATTCAAGACCCATATCTGCCGCAAAGGTAACAGAATCCAAGTGTAAATTTTAATAATTGCAGCAGTGATTACTTTTAGTTCTTGGCAGTTCATTACCGACTGCACAATTCCAGAGGCTCTCGTTAAATGGTCCATGGAATGAATCAGGCATGGAATTAACCTATTTCAAGTTCCCTGAAGCTTATGTCCCATGAAGGAGTATTCACATACCTCTCTTGGGACCCATCCTGAAAGCCCTTCCTCATACGAGTAATTCTTACCCACACTAGACTGCTGTTGACTTCAGTGCCAGCGCTTGTACTAGCAAAGGCTGCACTCATGAGTAATCATTTGCAGGACTGGATGTGTAGTTTTCATGTTCGATTTGACAAAAGCAAATTACTTGTGGGCACAGTCCCAAGTCTACATGAAAGATTACACTTACTTGTTTAAAAAGAAACAGTATTTCTGTTACATTCTTCCTTCCTTTCTAATTGCAAGCACATTTGTGCTCTGTCCTAACGGAGGCAAATGCCATCGAGATTGGGTGCAGTGGTTGTGAATCATTATTAACTGCACAGTGCTGTTCAGATGCCAGCTGTGCTGATCTGCGGTCTGTCTGCTAGAATTCCCTAGGGAAACAACATCTGGGAAAGGGTAAAGCTAAACAGAGGGCTAATAACTATCAAGAATTTCTTTCTCTTATTTAAAGCTTCCCTTTTCAAATGTTTTGCTTAAAGAAAATCCAAGAGAGAATCTGTTTCTTCCCCCAGATTGTTCCTTTTAGTCTAAAGTCTGCAAGGATGATGAGAGGGTCCTGATGGGTTCCAGCTCCCTTCCTTTCTGGCCAAAGTCAGCGACAGACTCAGAAGGCGTTAGTGTACTGTCTCCTGGGGTGGCCTTTGGTCACACACTTGTAGGCTGTGTATGGCATTTCTCACAGGCAGTGGGTGGATGCTGGAAACTGCACGATGGGCACAGGCACACTCTCTTCAGCACAAAGAGCTTTAGGGCTGAGCTGGTGTAACAGAAAGCAAAACAGATCCTAGAATTCACTGAATGGACTCCTCTACGTTGCTATGAATAACCTGTGTGTGTCTTCTCAGCACCTTTAATACATGGTCTTTTGAAACGAATCTTAAAACTGCGACCGGAAGACTGTACAGTGGTATTAACTCTATGGAGAACAAAGCCAAGTGCTTTAAAGATAAGCTGCTCAGTTCACTTTTTCTTCTGTGTCTGTTTTGGTCAGCACCTGATTAAGACCTGACAAAATTCTCTGACTTTACTTATATGAATAATGTAACTAAACTCTCCTTTATTTCTGTCAAAGGAATGGGTCAGCTGGAGTCAATTAAAGTTTTGATTCATTTAAAGAAAGCAGTAGTGGGTCTAAATTAATAATTTTCTACATTTACTGCAATAAAATTTATTCGGACAGTGGAGTGTTTTTCTCTTCTTTTTTTTTTTTTCTTTTTCTTCCTATAGTGTATGGACAGGTGTGGAGCTAAAATAGAAACCAGGTATCATGCGAGCTGGTGTAATCCCAAACTGTTTCTCATAATTCTTCAACTAACTTGTTTGGGCCAGCGGTGTCTCCAGTTCATCTTAGTGGAAACATCATGTTGAGCCAGATAATATAGCGATTTTTTTCTCTGGAAAATGATGATTCGAATGAGACTGGGAAATTCATTTTCATAATTTAAATGTAGATCTCCAAAAGAAAAAGATCAGGGGCTAATCTTTCAAAGCCTCTCTGCTGTACTTAGTCCTTAGCCCCAAGAGTAGAAAACCTTCACTCAAAACCTGCAGACTCAGTTATTTCACTGGGAAGTCTGAGGTGACATGAGGATTTTGAAGAACATGATAACAAATGTGCTAAGTTGGTGAAACCCTTGCCTAGGCAATATCAAGGTGAAGCCTTTGCCCCGCTTTTGGGACATACAATTCAATTACCTACTAACACTGATGGTGTGGCATCAGCTAGCTAACAGTAGGCCCAGCAGAGAAGCTGCCACTTATCTTTCTGTATTAAACCTTATGATACAATTTTTTTGAGCATTTAGTTTCTGAGGCATTTGAGGACATTCATAGCATGTAAAGCGTGAAAAAAAGCCGTGTCATAGAAGCAGAATACCGGGATAATGCAAAGGTCTCACTGCGTAGTTTGACATGTACCTCCCCAAATGCATGAAAGTAGAGCACAGGGACCTCCTGGTCATAGGCCCAGCTTACTGCTGTTCAGCAAGGGTACTGTTTAACCGCTTCGTAAACTGGCAAGGTTCATCCTGGCATTGGCTAGTTTTTCCTCCCAGACTCCAGACTGGAAGGCTATCCCAGACCCCACTGATTCTTACTAGCTGGAATTTATGCATATGCTCCTTCTTCCATGGCCATGAATACAGTGTTCGTGTCATAAATAACTGGAAAGCAGACGCAAAATCAATATGTGGAAAGCTAAGGCTTAAAATGCAGTATAATGTTTTAATGAGCCCACACAGGGCAATAAAGAACTCTGGCATTGAACAGGGGACAAGGTAACCAGAAACTCAACTCTTCCAAAAAAGTAAGGCTCTCGAAACAACTGATGCTGAAGTGGAATACAATCAAAACCAGACTGAGATTCACAGAGACGCAGTGATAGACCTGTCAAGCCCAGTCATGCACGCAGCCAGCCCCATAAACAACCTCTAGGTATCATTTTTGTTGGAGTGCAGCCACCAGCTGCTCTGTGCCGACAGCGACCCGACAGCGAGGCTCTGCTGCTGACCTCCAATGCTTTAATTCCTCTGCATGCATATTTTAACATTATTACAAAAGGTTTCATTTACAATTCACAGGCTGAGCAACAATGAGTACATTTCGTGGAGGTCAGCCTCAACCATTCCTCCTAGTGATGGAATTATAGTTTAAACAGCTGGAGCGCGGTCCCACGAGGGACACTGGGATATGGTTCCTTTACAGCAGAATAAATCCACCAGGCATATTTCATGTGTCCAATAACATTAATAGATATCAGGCTTTTTAATATTTAATGAACTCCGAGGTTGTTTGCTAGGGAAGGAGCAATCAGAAAAGGTGATGACAACCTTCTGATCTGTAATGACAACAAAACCCAAATCTCAGCCAATGGGGCCAGTCTCCCTCTCTGCCTGCACCCTCCTGCTGCCTCTCTGAGCTCTATCAGAAGAAGCTGCCTCATGCATGACCCATTTCATCTTCGCAACATGCAAGAGTGTGTTTAGTTTTGTGGTTCCAAAGTTAATCGTTTCCATGTTTCCCACAATTTAATAGAGATGCCAGAAACCGTCAAATAGCTTTCAGTTTAGTGATGGAGAAAACAGGAAAGGAAAGACAACTTGCAGAGGCATAAAGCAAACAGGAGCCAGAATGAGCCTGGGTGTGCTAATGAATGTTATGTCCATTAGCGCAGAGATATCACTGAATGTGAGCTTTGGCAGTGACTCTTTTTACTAATGGCCTTTGGTCTTAATATTGCCATCATATGCTTCCTTTTTAATCTTGCTATAATACCTGGTTTATTAGTTATTAGAGGATTTCTGCTGAATAGCAGCTTGCTTTTCCTTTTTTCCTCTATTTCATATCCTTATTTTTAACATCCTTTATCAAATTTGATTTGACTGGGGAACTAAGAGGAATTCTTTACAGAGAAGGGTGTTAACATCTACCTCTTATTTAGAGGCTTCAGACACATCTTTAGTTGCAGAGGATTTTTGCAAACATTTAGAATTAATTTTCTCTGCATCAGAACAAGCGTGAAGTTGCAGACTTCTGCAGATGAAAGATGTACAACCTGCTTCTCAGTGGGATAGCCCTAGCTGCTGGGGAATCACTGGTTTAGAATCACTGGAGTTTGGGGTGAGTGTGCAAGTTTACACATACAGATTCAGTGAGATCATTAAAATGTCTACTCCAGCCCCAGGAGTGGCCTATACTCACTTGAACCTACAAGCCTGTGATGTGAGTCATCCCACTGACATCACTGGCCTTGACTAAGACAGATATGAAGAACTTGTCAGACCTGGTGTGTTCAGGAGAGATATGGAAACAGCAAGGACCTCCATATAAGGCGTTAGCAAGATCCATATGCCCATCTGATCACCTGCATGCAGGGGACCCAAATTCAAACTGGAAAAATGCAGAGAATGGGCAGTAGTAGGATGAGTGGAAATGGGAAGTCCGTTGTACGAGCAGCAGCCAGTTTCTTCCACTTTCTTACAATCTCGCAAACAATATCTCTGTGGAACAAGAATGCTTTCTGCACTCTTGGAGGTGGGAGAAGAGGGTCTAGACATAGAAAAAATGGTTTCAGATGGAGGATGCTGTTGAAAGCTGAACAGAGTGGCCATGATTAAATATATTTGGAAATTAGAAGTAGATTAGAAGTTGGAAGTAGATAAAGGAGTGGAGATCTGGAATAAGGATTAGTAAGAGTGAAACCTTAGCTTGCTTTCAGATGGAAATTGACATGTTTACACCAGTGACACAAGTGATTGTATCATTGCCTGCAGTAAAAGGAACTGGATTTCACAGACTTAGAGATACCTTTCAATCTTACGCTCATGAATGAATGTAGTTTTGGGGGCTGTGTCCATTTTTCCTTCATCTTGCACTCAAAATCTTTATTAATAACTACTTCTGAGTCACGAGCAAGTTAGCCTGGGATGGCTGACTTCATTCATAAATTTCGTACTTCATTTGTCAACATTCATCAGGAACAGGCTCCATCTCTGGGTGGAAAACTTTTAGCAGATTACCCGGGGTTACCAGTTTAGAAGAATGAGTTGCTGTGAAAATTGGTGAACGGTGTAGAGAAACACATTGCATGTGAAAGCCATTAGGATTGTTCACTTGCGGGTATTTTTTTTTTTTCTTGTTACTGTTTGGTTTTCAGATTTTCTGTTCCTTAAAAAGTGGAGAAGTAAGCAGATGGTGGATTTCCTGAGAGCCAGGGCTGCTCTACTGATGAAGTGCTGTCATTCTTAGTGAGAAAATCACCACCAGCCTTCACCTTTTAAAAGAAATCATTTTCAGGTAGAAGCACATTTAAAATAATTTCAATCAGAGCACTAAACCAGAAGCAGATGTTCAGATATGGTTTAGGAATATTTAACTACTTTGGCAATGAATACATACAAATTGATTTTAACAGACGCTGGGTACATCTCCACTACTGTCCCCTTTTCCTTTTGCCTGTTAAGGACAAGGGGTTAAATAAAAGCCTCAGCTCCAGCCCTGCTAAATGACTGATACAAAAACCAGGTAAAAATACCTGCTTAGTAGAAGAAATAATTTAGCTTTACATCAAGATCTGATGTCAGTTGCTGATATTTGAGATGTACCTGCAAAGAAACTTCTCCGGAAACATCTGATTGTACAGAAAATTAATGACAAGAAGAAAAGCAAGCTGTTCCGTTTGCTTCTTCCTCCTTCTCCTTTTGATTTGTCAAAACTTTTTAATTAATACACTTTGGAAATACAAAAAAATCCTGGAGGACAAAGGACGAGAGACCTCCCTTTGGAAACTGAATCTTCTCTGGAACAAAAATTGAAGGCAATAAAAGCTGAAACTAATTTCCAGATGGAATAAATTGGTTCCAGGGTTTCTTGAGACTATGGCCAACATATAGCACAGTTGAAGCTGAATTTGCTAATTTTACCAAGGGAAAACATCTCAACAGGGACACACTCCCCTTGAGACTCTGTGTGCTGCTTGTGCCTTTCTGTTTAGTCTCAGCTATCCATTTCTCCCTGTCTCCGAAGGCAGGGCACATGTCTGACTGAGACTGTCACCAGCACCCTCTCGGGGTTACAGCCTGGCAAGCCTCAACTCCCTGCGTCGCTTCAGAGTCACCTAAACAGCCCCTGAATCCTGTCAGCCTCCAAACCTGGGCGGCCAGGCAAATTTTGTCTGATTGGAGCAGGGTGGGTCTGGTTTATTTATTGTTTAATTAAGTATAATATCCTTGACAAGGTGCCTTATTGACATTGCAACAAATTAAAGACCTTATTATGTGACAAACACTGTCATCACTCAAGTAGAACTTAGTTCAGAGGGGAATTTTACTGGAGAAAGGGCCGCAGTGTTTGAATGCGCTGTTTGAATAACCTGCATTGCAGCGTATGGAAAAGTATTCCAGGCTGGAAAGGTGAGATTCGTCTCCGCAGTTTGTCTGTTGCCACTCTACTGAGATTGCCACCAGTCACTGTCATTTTGTCTGGAAGAAAAATCCCTTCTTTTTCTGGCCATACATGGTGGTAGATGGCTGCATCTGTGTTTGAACCTGTGGTTACTTATGGTGGGTTGAAAGGTTGTGGTTATCCAGTCAGTGGTGAATAGTTACTTTTAACAGAAAAAGTCCTCGTTAAAGTACAGCAATATTTCCATGCCATGAAATTACAGTTCTTACTCTTTCCAAGAAAAGAAGAGAAAAAGCCTTCTTAAAGCTTTTAAAAACAATAAAAATTGTTTGTTTAATAAGTGCTCTTTTGCACGCTTGCCAACAGCACAAACCATATTATCCAGAACAGTCATCTCTTTAGGGTTTCCAATGTTAAATAAAACCTCAACCAAGCACAAATTTGAGAATAGGCTTAAAACACTCCACTACTGGCAGCTTATTCTCCAGCACAGAGGGTAGGTGCTGGGGATAGTTTTCCATACGAACTGAAAGGCTTCTATCAACCACCACTAGCACTCAAATCCTGCCTCTATGCATGATCCATGATTTGACTTATTGGAAATCAAGGGGAAACGTGTTTGTTCATAGCCGAAGCATCTACCTATGTTAGTCACAATTACTGTATTCCAGGTTCTGGGGTTTTGGCTGGCTAATTCAAGGTGGTCTTAGAGAAGATATGTGCTAAGCAGAGAGACAGTGCAGGCTCCCTAATTCCCCATGGCCCATAGAGCCATGAATGGATTTACAAAGGGTTGGTCTATGCTGAAGAAAGGCTAGAAAGTGACAGGTTACATCCCATGAATTTTGCATCTTCTGTAGCTCTAGGTAATTTCTGAAGCCCTCTGTGGCTGTGGATACCTTTCTTCTTGGCTCAGAGCAGGTGCTTCTCAGCACCACTCTACAACATGGCCAGGTAGACCTGAGACCGACTACCCATGAGCATCTCTTGCCACTTAATTAAATCCCTCCTGGTTTGCATATTTTTGAAATTCAGGTAACAACTTCCTTTAAAATATCTTTATCATTGACCAGTGGAGACTGTTTTAGTTCCTTCCCTGCATAGCAATGCAAACCAGAGGTGATATTCTTTTCACCCTGATGGGCTAGCCCCCCTCTCACTGTAGCCGTATTGCCGTGACAGAGCAGCCCTCCCAAACAGCAGAAGGGCTCTCACTCCGCACTGCTGACGTGCCTGCTCATGCATTATTCCTTGCTGGGGTTGAAGGAGGTTTTCTGTCTCCTGAGACCCTCCTGCCTCTGCTAGCCCTACCTGGCAGACTCCATCACAGAGCAGTTACTGGGGAGAGGCATACCAGTCAGCTTGGGGGAAACACTACATGCTTTCCACCTCCTCCTCCTCCTCCTCCTTCTTCTCCTCCTCCTAGCATGTCAAGAGGGATACTGGATAGGAGGGATCCTGCTTCTGACGGTGGCTGATAACCATGATCAATAGCTGTTGTTTAAAAAATATACTAATTAAACTATCAGATCTTTCTTACCACAATGCCATCTCCTCAAACCAGAACCTACACAATATGATTCTGTCCGCAGTCCCCTTCCCCCTTGTAAAACAAAGAAAAAAGGGAGATTTGGACACTTGGTGTTCTTAGAAGACCAAATATCACATCACTGGGGAAGCAGTGGTAAAAGCTGTGGGGTTTATTCACCCACAAACCCCCATTATTTTCTAAACAGAATGGCACATATTAGGGTAGCACACATGTCACTAGGAAGCAAGAACCTTGTTTACCTTGCTGAATATAGAATTGTTTCCAGTTTAATGGCTTTGTGTTAAAATGTTATCCACAATATATATTTTAATATTCTCTCTCATCAACCAAATTACAGACTGACATTTTTCTCCACTGGGGAGGGCAAAGGTGATGCAATGATCCACAATTTTCCCTCAAACATGCTATCCATATTTTATTAACCAAGTAAATTATTTAAACATGTTCACTTACACACATGCTTCCTCTTATATGCATGCCACACATTCCTGCCAGTGCAGCCTTCCTAGATGTAATGAGATGCTCTTCTCTGGATCTTTTTGCCCAATCAGACTGTAATTAAGCCTATGAAGATGCAGGTAAATGTGCAAGATGTCTGTTTAATTAAAAATGAAAATGAGGGTTTAAGTATCAATTTGTGTTCTATTCAATTATCTGCAAGGTTTGTAAAGCAACTTTACCTTTCAGTACCTTTTAATTTAAATAAAAAAAAAAAGCAGCACAAACCTAAACCTAACCCACCCTAAATTCATACTTCCATATGGCATGGTTCCTTCCACAGACAGGAGAAATGCTGGTATATTACAGAAAATCCCATGAAAAACAATATGATTGTATCAATTCATGGAGGGAAAGAAAACTGCACAGTGCTGTCAGAACACAGCAGACTGAGTCAATGTATAGCTTGCATATGGAAACAATGACATGATTGTTTACTCACTGGTTTAATGATATTCACTTTCTCCTAATGGCAATGTTGAAAATGTGAATGCCAGATGTTGAGCCTACAGCGCAGAAGCGATGAACACTGGAAGATCTATAGAAAGGAATTTATCCTGACATCAAAATATAGTGTAACTCTTCAGTTTACTAATGCTGTGTGTGGGTTTTTTTTAATTTATAAAAAGAAATAGCTTCATGTTTGCAGTTTAGATTTCCATATTTTATAACAGTTCAGCAACAAATTTACATATTTCCTGGAATCTGCAGATATAAAAGCGGTAAAACACTGCAGGCATTATTAGACAGTAGATTATAACCCATTACTATTGTTTCAATTAGCAATGTAAAAGTGACCTGCAGTGTTCAGATGACCCACTAATGGATTTAAATGCTTTCAAATATTAATGCAGGTTTTCTAAAGATGAATCCCAAACCCATTATTCCTGGAATAACCGTGAGCTGAAAAGCTGGCAATGATTGTGCATTATGTGGAAAGGCTCATGGTTAATTAAATGAATACCTAGCATTACACTGTTCACTTTAGTGCTACAAAATTATTTCTCATTGATTTTTACATTCTGAGCCTGTGATTCAATTTACTTCTGCAATTTGTGTTGTTGTGTCAATAAAACAGAACTGCTCGAAGATGGAAACATTAGAGAGGGATATGTACATTAAAACCCAATGGAAACTGTTGTTTCCCTATTTTTTTCCCCTATTGAAATATCATTTGTAGGTATTGCTTTGTTATGTATTATTAATACAATTTTTGTTTGTTTCCATCTGGTCTTTCTTCATCTTTCTATTCAGGAATTGGAATGTTAGTGATTGCTTAAGGGTGAGTAGCTAATTTTTCAGTAACAAGTTCTCCTACTATCAAGAAAAAAAGCACCATCCACACAAGTCCGTTATTTCATGTTAGATAGACTAGAAGGGCTCAATTCATCAAAGCAATCATGCTGGAGAGTCAGAGAGTTTTTAATTTGGCAAATACATGAAGTTGAATTTTTAAGTTATTGAAACGGAGAATTCTGAGAAGTGAGTGCAGAATCAGAGTCAGCCCTGCATGGGTTTTGGGAAATGCCCGTTCTCTCTGGTGTACGAAACTGCCTGGAAGCAGGGGGAGAAAATCTTTTCATGGAGATACTCACTGAGGAAAACTGATGTGAATAAGCTCTCTGGTGGGTTGTAACACTCAATGGCTGTTCTTTAGGACAATTCTACCTTCTAAAAAGGGATTTGTGTGCTACTTTTGCACATTTTCTGTGGTTCTGTTGATAAGTCTCTCCAGGATCTTTGGTCTTGGCCACCTGCGAGTGTTTGCAGAACACATGTATTTTATAGCATCTGAAAATATTTTCAATTAATCCCATTTATACTTGTGTTACGCTATGCACAAGGTGAATGTAGTAACATTTGACTCATCTTTCTCTTGGGACTCAAAGTAAATTTGATCTCCAGGGTCAGGAACAATTAAGAATGAGCACTGCATGTCAAACCCTAAGCCCTCTGCAATCCCAGACAGACAGGGATCAGGCTCTGCGACAGGTTTGGATAATAGCAAGATCTTAGCAGAAATGCACTTGCGGATCTAATCCTGTTGCATTGTACTGAAATGGTTCATCTCATAATCATTATTATTTTCAAGGTAAGTTTTTTAATCAGGTGTGTGACTCTCAATTTTCTTACATCCGGGAAAACGAAGAGTAATTCTGTTAGAGCCAGTGGAACTGTAATGATGTAAAATCAGTGTAAGTGAGAAGATAATCAGGCCCACACTGTTCATTGTGTGACACAGTCCTGTAATCACTTACTTGCATGAGTAATGCTGTCTTCAGGAAGTTCACCGAGTTCAGTTGGATTATTTGCATGAGTAAGCATCCCCTCATGTGTGTGCACCCTATTTTCATACGTTTAATGTTTCCAAAAGGGAAACTAACTATACACCAGCATTGTGAAGAAAAAGAAGGTACAAAACACTTTAATAAACCTGTAAAAATGGAATTAAATTAGAATTATAAAAAAATATGCAAAAAAGCAAAAAGGACAAATTTGGTTTTGCTTCAGGGCACTGCTTTTCAGAAACCAGAAGGTGTGGCAGAAAATCCTATTCAAAGTTAGGATCATTATAATCTCAGATAATTAAATGGCTAGGGAGCTGTTTTGTGTTCACCAACTAGGACAATGCGTTTGGAACTAAAATGCACTTCTGTGTAGCCTCACTTAGAGCATTAGCCATTACTTGAACCTTGACCATGAGCACTCAGTGTGACAGTAACCAGTTTTACGTCTAGACCCAGCTAAATGAGGATGCATGTTTGTGATATGGATTAGAGACTTACTCTTTTGGATGGCAGAAAAAACCAGAAGGTTTGCAACTGGCTTAACTGGGAAAAGATCTGGCTCTCATTACTAAAGGTAAGCAGCCCTGAACATAATTAAAGATTTCCTGCAGAATGGGATCACAGTGTCAGGATTCTGACAAAGGAAGATTTTCACGCTACTCTATGATCTGTAGGTAAATACTACTTATGAACATTGCATTTTTAGTGGAAGCAAATGTGATTTATTTGTTAAAATGAGAAAAAATCTCCTAGCCACTTTATTCCTCTAATGAATTCATTCTCATTTTATCACTCTCTGGAACTCCATTTCCTTCTCTTCCCCACTTAGCAGAAAAAGTGTAAATACAGTTATTTCTCCCTTGGTATGTTATCCGTTATGCTATAAAACACAGTGAACAAACCCCACTAGTTTGACTTGTAAAGAGTTTCTTCCTGAACCTGAACCGGGGAAAGCCAGCTTGCACTGTTGTTGCATGCCCCTCAGTTATAGGAAGGTTACAGTGGGTGGGAGAGGCTGTTTCAGGGACTTCCACGGCGTGGAGACTGCCGTCGCATCACAGGTAGGATTGTGCAGGCAAAAATCCCATAAATATCAGTGGCTGTTTTCCTGAAGTGAGAAGTACAGGAGTGGATTCAGTAAGTTGCTATTGAACGATCTGATGACAACTGATGGAAATATCAAAAGCCAGATCTGAGGGAGGATTTAGGACAACTAATCAGCATCAAGATGAAGCTTAGGAAGTATAAGAGCAAGACATCAATATTTTCCATCCCAGGCAGCTGAAGCACCTACCTTTATGCAGGTAAACCTTCTTACACAGTCATGGTCTGTCTTCTCTGGTCCGTATTTTGAGTCAGGTAAGTTTTCTGCGCTTTCTATTCAATGATTTAGCTTCAACAAAAAGGGAGCTTCTGGAATGGAGGTAGAAACTGCAAAAAGAGGACCTCAAACCTATGTCATCTTCTTCTCAGGCTGGTGTAATGAGCATCAGGGTGCCCTTTTGCAGTCCTCCTTTGGCAGTTGTTTCTATAGGCAAAGCCTGTGCCACAGTCTGCCCCTAAAGAATGACCAAGGCACAGTTTTCCTGGAGTGGATTCTGGATCATGAAAGTGAGTCTTACTTAGGTATGTAAAAAAGGACTGAAATGCAGGACCTGACTCAAATAAGTTAGATGGGGTTTCAGTTGTCTCTCTCTCTCTGCAGCATTTTCTCTTCTCTAAGACATTCGCCTCCCTGTCTACTTCTCATGCATCTAGTGCTCCAACTGGAACACACTGCGTGTGGGACCTTAGGCCATCACATAAGTGTTTGGTCCTGGGCTTTACTGGTTACCACAAGTCAGCAGAGACTATGCACATCCATCCCCCTCCAACTGGGGTGGGAAACAGGGAATGAAGAGGAGCTTTTATCTTCTTGGCTGTGCACACAGGGGGGACATCTTCCAACCTGCTTGCTATTAGCAGAGAGACACGTGAAGACCAAAATCCTGTATAGGTTAATTCACTGCTTGTTTGGAGATGATGTAGTCGCCTTTCAGACTTGGTGCAACTTCATCTCAATCAAGCATCCAACTCTGAATTTTGCAATGTCAGTGAGGTTGATCTAACCAGAAGAATTCAGTATTGACCTGCTTTGTTGTTTTTTTTTTTTTTGGAAATAGACTTTGCTTCTGATAGTTGTTCACACAATCCTGTATTTCTTACTCTTTGTTTTAAAAAGAGAATTTTGCCAAGATGAGACAACAGAATTTGGTCCTTTTTAGATAGGCGTGTGCTGTGATTGCAAGTATTCAAGATTAAATTACATGAACAGAAAAAAAAAGCTATCCTGTAAAAGCTATATAGTCTAATTAGAAAGACAGAAACAGAAATTATTATAGCGATCAAGAATTAGAACACAATAAAGAATATAGATTTTAGAAATTTATTGAGGACTGCCAACACCCTGTATGGATTATACAGCTGTGAGGAAGTCATTTGGAGAAATATTTACTTACCGGTACTCTAAGCGTAACTGTTGAAGGCTAAGAGTATCCTTAGAATTCTGTATTTTTAATAAAAAAATAAAAAGATGACTATTGTTTGGACAAAGGACATAGGGAGTTTCTGCAAATTAGGAAAGACAGACAGCAGTTATGTGTGCAAGGTTTATTATTAATTATGAGAAATGTAAATGATTTTGGAAGAAATTCTGAAAAAAAGGGAAAATACAGGATGAAACCTTTTTTTATACGAAGATAAAAAAGTTCTGAAACTGCATTTTATGCTAAGCTTGAAGTGAATTCAGATCCTTTGTTATGATTCACATATTTTCAGCTTCCCACATTTAATCATAACAGCCTCCTTGTGGTTTAATTATGATCAGAGTTCTGAAGATGATTCAACCACTTGCACTGAGAATTTGACTTGCATTGATCAGAAAAAAAAATATCTCCAACTCTTAATTAACCATTTAACTGAAAAACATTCCTTTCCTGAGACTCTGCCTTATGCTGTGATAAACTAAAGATGTGTAAACTGTGAATCATAACCTGGGAAAAACATATAATAGCTGCTTACGGGCTGTAAATAAGATTGAAATTAAGTACATTAGTATGAATTTAACCCTTTGTACACAAGCTTTTGCACGGGTTTCATACCAGAACTAACCAGATTTGTGGAAGAAGTAGTGGATACATACTGCGTACATTTAGTAGATCTCAGGTGCAGGTATTTGCTGTAGGGCAGTAGTCCCTACAAATATGTTTGGGGTTTTCAGAAGTGCTCAGGGTGGCTATGTCATGCGCTGAATTCAGTGGGTCCAGAGGGAGGTGGAGGCTGAATACTAGTGAAAATCCCATTCCCCGTGCACAAAGCTTCTTGACTACAGCATCAAAGGGAGTGCAAACCCTTTAGGTATTCTGCTCTAATTTGCCCTCAGTGTTTCAGCCTAAAACGAAGCAAGTCTTTTAGCCATGGCAAATTTCACAAGCAGTTATGAGGACAAATCCTGAGACTGCTTATACCCCTCCTAGCTCAATGATGAACTTTAGTGGCTTGACAGAAGCACGTTCAGCTAAATTTTGTCCTTCACAGAAAAGAAAAAAGGGCTTTTCTTGTCTTTTTACTTACATAATATAATAGAGAAGGAGTCTAAATGACTGAATCTATTTCTAAGATCGTCACTCGCATTGAAAAAACCTTGTCAAACAAATGACTTGAAAGGTGAGGGTACGTTGCTGTCAAACTTGACCAATAACCAAATCGGCACAACTGTCCCATTTGACGATTAAATTCTCATCCATTTGATAATTTTTGGCTTCAAATCAGGTGAAACTGTGAGATAATAGAAATGTATCTGCTTACTCACATGAGGAAATTCATCAAACAAAATCGTCATTTACATAAATATTGGATGAGCACGCATACACTTTTCATGCATTGACCCAAACTTCAGATTACATTGAACTGTAGACAGATGCACAATACAGAAGTATAGAATTGAAAAACCTGTTCTTATTTGTATGCTACAAGAATGAGGCTTTTGACAAAGCTTTTCACTTCTGCTACTCCCTAAAGATTAACAATACTGGAAAGGAACTCGTGTGTATGCAAAGATCTGTTCTGTGTTAGCTTTTAATTTCTTCAGTTTTCAGTCTTATTAGAGATTGTCCAACAGGACTAATCCGGAGCATTTTGTACTCAGAAGGAGCTGCTGGACATTATCAGAAATTCCCACGTCAGTGGAACTCTCAAGGTGTCAAGTTGTAACAACTTAATCAAATGCAGATCTTAAAACCTTAAAAAATCATGCATGCCTTTGAAAGGAGGCTTAAAAAATATATGTAGCAAGGAAAAGTAAAATCTGACACAATTCCAGCAAAATTTTTTTTTAAATTTAAAACTGAAATAAAAGGTAACTGAAAATTTGCATGGAAATTAGTGTGCAGCAACCTTGTTTGAGATGATAAGAATAAACAACTGCAATACTGAAATTTGTTGTTGATAAGGACCCTCAAATATATTACACTAGGCTGTATTTTACCCCCCTTTCACTCACAAAGTGTATTCATTATAATAAATTCACACTTTACTATGTAAAATTCATTCATATAGCCAGAAGCTTATAAAAAGAATATAGACTAAAGAGCAAGTTACATAATGAGATCTAATCTATGTAAAATAAGTCCCAGAAGAAATGTCCTTTGCTTTGATCATACCCCTTGAAACAAGATCCCCTGCTGGAAACCACAATAAAATGAGAGCTTGGGAAAACTTGCCTGCCAAGCAAGTTAGTTTTTTAAAAACAAAAGCTCGCCAATCCCGTCAACCTCATGATCCCAGGCAAAACGTAATTAAGGCTAATAAAATCTTTCAGACTCCCTGAGGCTTAATGGGAGAATAAAGATTTTGGGGGGTTCATGGTGTGCTCCTGAGCTCTCCCCACTGCCTCTGTGCTACTGAAAACCTCAGCTTGCTGCCACATGCAGGAGAAGACCCAAGGTCCACCCGGAGGGAGGTGGCAAGGGGGGGATCCCTCCCCAGCCCATGCACACCCATGTGCACAGACACACATGCACGTGCGCACCCTGTCACGGGACTTGGCAGCCCTTCTGGGTCCCAGAGGATTTCAGCACTGGCTGGTGTCTCCGATTCAGAGCGACAATTTCCGAGTTGCTCTGCACTGTCAGCACAGTGGGTGAATAACCACTGCTGGGAGATTATAATGTTAAATTAATTTTTTTAAGCGCTTGGCTATTCCAGGATGAAAGGTGTTATGCAAATATAAAATGTCCTTATCATGAACTGAGAACTTAGAAGAGACACTGTAGTGGCCACTCGTTTAAATTACCAGCAAATAGCACCCTGTGTCTAAAAAGAAAATGCAAAGAAGACCATTTGTTTTGTCAGCAACACTCTTTCCTAGATATTGTGCTTTAGTCCATAATACCACAAGTGATTTTAAGTCATGAAAAGGTCGCTTGTCAGGGAAGCACTGACATCTTAAAAAATAAATAATTAAGATAGACTTATATTCTTTTCTTCCTGATGTGCAGGCAGTCTGAGACACTTCTTGAGCACCCACCAGTGTAACACCCTCCGAGGCAGTCACAGGTGCTGGGTGCACAGCAACACAAGAAGTTGAAGGTGGGGGGCCTCCACACCCCAGAAGTAAAGCTGTTTGAAACAAAGGACTCGCTTTCCTGCATGTAGAGAAGAATGCAATTCATTCATTTAGTTTTCTGTAGAAATGGCGAGCTGAACCAGCATCCAGTCACCCGTCTGCTGTGCCATGCACCTGGGACAGAGCTGAGGGGAGCAACTCGCCCCGCTGTCCCGATTCAGCTGAACTGTTCTGTTTTTCTGCAGTTTTCTCACCACAATGCCCGAGCACGCCTATGTAAATCAGAGGATTGAAATACTGAGCTCGGGAGTATTTTTACTCTGTTTCTTCTCTTCCCCTGACATCCAAGAGCTCTGGGTGGGGTGAAAGTGTTTTCCAGCAGTGGTTACCTGTTTGCCCCAGCCCCCGGTGGAACCCTGGGCTTCCTGGCATGCTGCTGTGCTCTTGGTGCTGCACCAAACCAGCTGCCACAAGCCCTGAGGGGACACCGATGCTGACACCAGGTTTTGGGGACAGCTGGAGTCAGAGGGAGGAGAAGCTGGTGGAAAGCTGAGGAAGGCACCTTGCCTTGGCCCTCAAAGCTTTTACGATTGTCCTTCATTTTGGTTTAATTTGAGGTGGCTGCTCTCTGGCCAGCAGCCGGTCACCCACAGAAACTGCTGGTGTTGTCAGACAGGGACAGGCAGCATCTCCTGCCAAGATGAACACCAGAGTGCAGGGTGCAGGGTGGGAGAAATCCGCTGGCTGCACCACCCCCATCCTTCCCCAGAATTACGTCCCCACACCCCAAAGGGACCCGAGCCACACTACCGACCTTTCCATAAGCCTCGCCCTATCTTTTCCCTGCCCTTTCCCTTGTCCCCTCGGTGTGGAGGAGGAGCTTTGCTCCCTGGGTAACCACAAAGGAACAGAGGAAAGGGCTTTGCCGTGTCTCTGCCCCCAGCACATATGGGCAACGCTGTCTGGACATTTGTGATGAAATGATGAAAAGTGGTAATTGTTTCAGTATTTCTCTAATAGCTTTTTTCCCCATTTGGCTTCATTTCATATATACGTAAACTAGTTTACAAATCTTATTATCAAGGCTGAGTTATGAAAAGCTTATCTAATGTATGACTTGCTTTAAAGACTGTTAGAAGAATGAGTTCTGCATAATAAAACCTCAGGAATACACAAGTGATCTTAACAAATACAGTATGACTGCTGTGTGGTTTCCTGTTGCCTTTGTAGTTTCTAAGACACTATAACATTATTTAATTAGCTAAAATTTCCTCTCTCTTGAGGATGGAAACTCAATGAAATGTCAACAATGCTGTCAGTCTGCTTCAGGCTAAACTCATTACACAAAGGCTCGAGATAAAAATAGTCCAAGACAGATTATTTTGTTGCAAAACATAGGCCCACATAACTTATGCCTCAGAAACCAGATGTGAAATCCATGCAAGTGCTGCATTTTGGGGGTTAATGGGACTGTTAAGTTTCACCAGGCAATTACAGATGTTATGTACTTTCACTGTTCTATATACAACCACCAAAAAGGAAAAAGAAAAAGGCTATTAAATCCTGCCAATGATTTCTCACAGACGGTTTGCTAAGGGGTATTCTTACATTAATCAAAGGCTGATATAGAATCTATATCTTTGCTTTATAAATTCTCCATCTCCCATCACTGAGAGAGTGAGCAGAGATTGTATTTTAAGTAAAACCTGGTGAGGAGCAAAGAAAAAAATTGTTTCACTTAATCTGAATTATAACTGATATTTCAGAATACATGTGCTCATTACTAAGCATAATAAAATTTGGCATTTTCTATTGTCAGAGGGTTTATAAAGGCTAAATTTCTTGATTTATTTAAATAGACTAATAGGAAAGAGCAAACTACAAAAACAAGTGCTATATACTGAAGGCATGTGAATTACCTCCTTCCCAAGGATAATGCAAATTAGAAGTATGTAAAGCTTTGTCTGCACCTGGGATCTTTAATGAGGATAAAGAAAAATCAGACGGAGATTCTCCTGGGAAAAGAGAGGATCGTTATTTGAATAACCTGCAGTGAATTCTAATCAATGCAACGTGACTTTGAAAATGAATGTGGTCTTTCAACCCGATATACATGAGCCATAATATTAATCATAACTTCATGGCACAGTAAAGCCCATGACAAATGGTTATTCAGTGGACTAACGAAAAGACTATACATAGTGAGAGGAAGGTAAGGGCCATATATCCAGTTATTTTTTTGTTTTGTTTGCAATAGCATCTGTCTAAATACATACATATATGTATGAATATATGTGATCGCGCAAGTGTGTGTGTGTACGCACACGTGCCCACATGTGTGTGCTCCCGGTTTAGAACTTAAGCACGAAATAGGTTCGTTTTCCTTCATGAGTAACATTAACAAGCAGTGTCTTATCGTGTTACACTTCGAAGAATATTATCTAGTGTTACACTAGTTAACACAAAGCTTGGGATCATTTTTTTGAAACAGGGTTTCCTGGATGCATTAGTCATGTAACTTCCAGCGTTTGAAGCCTCTGCTGAGCCTCTAAAGGGCTGGAGGTGTTTTGTGTATTCTCTCCACTACTAAGCTTTGTTCACTTTCCTGTATTTGTAGCAAGAGTTTAACATAAAGCATGGTTCACCGGCTGCAAAGTAGAAACACAATGCTGATTTATTTACCTAGAGAAAAAAACTGGACCTTTTATATATTTTTTCCATCTCAAGAATTAAAATCAATAAACTTTTTGACATTCTCGCTGTTAACTTATTTACATCAGTGAAACAAGCTGTGTTAAAAATCAGACTTTCAAAGAAGCACTTTTAAAAGAAATCAGATGTGTGTTGCAATGTATTTTAAGGGGTGAGTGCGTATTTCAGCCAGAGAGTTATTTATGTATGATACAGGGAAGCAAATATATCTTGTTTTGTTGATGTGGTGTGGTAAGGATGTTCATACATAAGCAGTAAAATGTGACAAGCTATGCCATATAATGCTATGCACCAACATGCATGATGAGATCTTTTTTTTCTTCCCTGCTGCGACTACCTCCCACTTGCAAGGGGCATTTGTCACCTTTGCCCATGGGTAGACGCACACCCTGGAGGTCTGGCCAGGCAGGGAGCTCCAGTGCAGCAACCCAGCCTGCACCATGGAGGGACTGGCATTGAGTTGTGTGGAGATGGCCACAGAATCTGTACAGCACGGGTGTAGCCACATCAATAGATCCACATATATACTAAAATACAACTGCTGCCCACAGCAACCCTCAGGCAAAAGCTCAAGAAGAGCACAAGGGTCTTGGTTAAGCTCAAGATCTGTCAGTGTGGGGTGAGAAGCAGACTGCAGAGGTAAAGGCTTTCAGCTTAAGGTCTTGTCGTCTGACCCTGGATGCTCAAATTGATAGCACAAACCTGTCATGTATCAGTGTTCTGGGGGAAGAGCAGTTGTCTTTCCTATACCTAAAAAATCAGTAGCATAAAAGAATAATAAGAGCAGATCTATGAAAGGAAGGGGAGAGTCAACATGCATAACTGGCCGAGCATGTGCTCAGAGCACAAAAGGCAAGCAAAATCTCTGGATGTAAATACTAGGGAATACCTAGCAGGCGTGGCATCATTAAGATTATCATTGTAGTACTATTTCTTTTTTCAAATCATGTTTAAAAAAAAAGCAAACAAAGAAAGAGCTGCAAGGTTATTTGGGTCTATTGGAGGGAGGCAGTGGTTGCAGAGAAGCTCAACCTTGGTATATTTCCAAAGTGAAGGGTAAGGAATGACTTGATCAGAGTGTGTAAGTATGTTTTTGGGCAGGACGTTACTTGAAAAACACGGATGTTTCATTTAAGGAACAAAGATCTAGGAAGATATAAGTTTTAGCAGTAAGAATAATTAGCCTTTGAAACAAGGCATCAAGAAACGAGTTGAATTTTCTACTACTTCAAATTTTGAATAAGTGGCTGGATATCTTTCCACAGAAGATGCCATAGCTCCTTTGAAAGGTGTGGACTTGGTGTAAGAAACGTCTGGTGAAATTTTATGTTCTGTTAATGCAAGCAATCAAACACAATGGTAAAAACTAGGCACAGGTTCTTTTAGGGCCGTTTCTGCCTTTCCCCATTATACTGGCCAGTTTGATGCATATTCTGTTTTAACAAATACCATGGTGACCCCATAGATGAACAGTTGCCCGACTGGATAAGTGTTGGTCCACTGACCCTAAAATCTATGACTTATGCTGTAAATCAGTAGATTAAGTAACAGTAACACTGTCCACATTAACCTGACAAAGTTTTTGCTTTAGTTGTTTCAAGAATGTAAGTGCCCCCTTGAGCTAGTCTCGAGGACACACGATAAAGCACATACCTTCCTTTGAAGAATGTAGGAGTTTTAAAACTTAACAAAAAATACAGAATTTCTTGAAGATTTCTGATGAAGGATGATAGTAAGTCATTCAGTAGTTACACAGAAATGCTGTCACCAGAATCTCCCAGTAGTTCTCTTGTCATTATCCTTGATCTTATCTGTTTTGAACCTGAAGCTAAGCTGTTCTGGTTTGCTGAATTATCTGGGAAGACATGGTCTCAGTGTTTCTGTGCTTTATTTTACAAGGCTCCCTTGGCTTTGCTACGTTTTGTACAGTGATCTTAAACTCTTGGTTCTCTGTTGCTTATTTTTTCCTTTTGAAGACAATCTTTGTCCATAAAAAGAGAATAAATAGCTAAAGTGGGGGAATCCACAGCTTTCACATTCCTCTTGTAGCAGCTTGGAGCAGCAGGAAGTCAGACTGTCTCCTTGTCATGGACATAGACCTAAGCCATCAAGTGGTCTTTGCACATCTTTTATGCCAGATGATCAGTTACTCGGAATAATATAACTTGTTAGCCTGATTGTTCAAGGGCAAGCAGGGAGTTTAAGTCCTCAGGGGACTTTCCAGACTTCTGTGTTTTTCTGGAGGGCAACAATCTCCAGTTGGGTTTCAGGAACGTGAACTGGTTAAACCACTTTCATTTGGCTAAATCACTGAAGGAAAAAATACACCCGAAGCACGAGAAGCACAGGCAAAATGCACTTTGAACTTTTCCCAAATACTTTTTCTCTTTATAGCAAGATACTTTGATTTAATTGAAGAGAAAAAGAAATCCAAATCTTAAGAAATTAACCATGGAATTTAGATATATCTCTGAGTCCAGCTTTAAAACTAAGACAGATCTTGACAAACTTACAGTATTCCTGGGTGTATGTACATAGCCTGGAATAGTGATATCAGTATTTCAGGCCTCAGTGTTCATCCAGTATGGACCACTCTTTTCTTGCGTTATCTTTTATTTTCTTGATACGGTTGTGTTTTACTTCTTCTAAGCTAGCCAGATCTGAAACCTGAAGTCACTATGCCAAAAATTTCACCGCGTCGGGCTCAAACTGACTGTCCCATTTTCCTATTCCTTATCTCAGGAAGAAGAGTTTGAATACAAGAACTGAGGATGATGGTGCCATTAGAACGACTCTAAGAGGATTAAACTAATCTGTTCACAAAGTTGGTTTCTACCTAAGACCAGGTAACTGGAATATAGTTCTAAATATTTTTTGTTTTTTACTCTGCCATAGCTTTGGATGTTTACGGTACCTATAAAAAACTCTGATCTTAGGTTATATGTGTCTTTAAACACAAACTATTTAAGATGTAAAGTTGTCGTGTTTCTTGTGGCTAGTTTTACTTAATCCATTCTGGCAAACTTAATAGTGAATTAAATTTGGATTGTGGAAAGCTACCTGGTATTTAAAAGAAAGTATAGGAAAAGACATGCATCTATATCAATCTTTGTCTGTGCTACGGGCTTCATCTCCAATAAACTGCAGAGTTTGCTGTAGAATTTTATTTTCAAAGCAGTACTACAGCACATCATTTTAGGAGTGATCCCAGGGAGCGCTTGTGTCTATCCTAAATGCAAGCATCGCCACCGAATGAAAAATCATTCATTCAACAAAGAATAAAAATTTGTGTCCCAGTGAAGTCGCAGAGAGTTTGGCTGCTGAATTTAGTGGCATCAGCATCACCCATGAGTTCCAGATGCATTTTCACAATATTTGAATGTCATTGGAGATGCTGGAGTTACACAAAGAGAGGAAGGAGTAACATAACTCCCACCTAACAGAGGGTTCAAAGAGGAAAGAAACTCCACCCCTGTCTGTCAGAGGAGAGATATCTACTTTAAACTGCTTCTTTCACTCCTATTTTATAGTGATTTAGAAGGTTTGAAGACTTTTCAAATCCCCTTGAACAGGTGCTGTTATAGATTCACAGAATCCTGGAATCACACGATGGTTGAGTTTGGCAGGGACCTCTGGATCTCATGTGGTCCAATCCCCCTGCTGAAGCAGGATCACCTAGAACCAGTTGCCCAGGGCCATGTATTCAGCCTATATTGGATTCACCAGTGTCCAACCTAGATGATGACCACCCTTAATTCAGGGGAAAAAAATCCGGAACAACTCTAGTGTGCAGGGGTGATCTAGTGCCTTTTCTCCTACCCACTCCGTGTTCTCACTCTGTTGTTTCCTTGGACTCCTTTCAGATACTGTTGCTTCCTCTTCCACCATTGTGACAGAGCTGCAGCTTCTGTTTCTGGCACTCATATCTGTACCAGATAACCAGAGTATCTGTATAGTGGCAATAGCAGCCGAAGTCCTGCTTACGCCTGCTCTAGCTTCCGCCCTGCAGCTGTTCTCTAGTATCACTTTAACTTTGTCTATTTTACATTGCTATGGTATACAAAAATGCATTATAAAAGTATGATATATATTTTCTTGCTTCTTCACCATGGACTGCTCTTAGTTTCAGCACAGAAGCAAAAATAGAAACAATTATGGGGAAGAGATGTCACATGGAAGTAGGCTGATATTCTATATCCTAGTAAAATGATAGCACCAAGGGTGTCCCCAGTTTCTCCTTCTATTAAAAGAAATGGCCTCTCACAAACGTTGTTCAGATAACTTGATAATTGCCAGCATCAAATGAAAAACAAACTGCCATTGATAACAGATATGATCCTGTTCCTAACAATGACAGAGAAAACAGGCAGGATCAGACCCAAAAAAAACAGTAACACAAAGATTGTCTGTCTGATTTCAGTTGCATAGAAGGACTATTGATTTATCCAAGGGTTACTGAAATGAAGATCTGGCTCGTGGTTCAGGTGAGGATGGGAGGAAGGTGATTACTGCTTTATTACAGGCCTTCCCTGTAGATATGGGGTGTGGAAATAATCAGGGCTGATCTTACAGGGAGTGCAGCAGATGCACAGCATCTGGTCTCTGGTCTCCAAGGCTACATCTATACTAGTAAACTAAACAGGCTTAGGACATGTTTAAGCACTGCTCCGTGAGATCCATCCTGTTTAACCCTTACCACAGTCTCAGGAGTTTAGCTTTTGCCAAGCAGCGCTGCTTGGGTGCACAGGTCAGCCGCTGCTCCCCAGAGACAATGGGGACGAGCCCACCTTGTCCTAGGGGAGAAGAGAGTGAGCCATGAGCAGTGTGAGCTGAGCTGAGATGTGCAGGGCTCGAGGTCAGAGGAAGGGCCACCGTTCATCCTATTTGTTTGCGCAGACACAGGCAGAATGGGTCCCCAGACGACTGGTTTCTGACCACTCTAAGGAGTATCATCCACAGTCTCACTTTCTATTGAAATAAAACACATAACCAAAACGTTTTTCCTAAAGAAAGAAAGTGTATGCTTAGATAATTTTCCATTGTCTTTTTGATTATATGGATGAGGGATCAACCTTCATCCCAGTTCTGGTCCCTATACTTAGAAACGAGCTTGTCCACAACTGAAGTCCCGCAGCCACAAGACAAATGCACGCGTCTGCTCTTTAACCAGCCGATGCCAATATTCCCTGCTCTAACTGCAGTGCCTAAAATGGACTTGGTCACCTTTGTTCCCTGGGACACAGAACAAAGTGTTGGGACAATGTGAGTTTCCCTCTGAAACGGATATCAAACTCCTACTCTGACTTCAGTGAGCGGGACCTCACCGCTGGCCTCCTGGAATCCAAAAATACAACCCTGGGGGTGAGCTTAGCTTTTTATTACTATATCATAGAATTTGGTGTTGCTATATTTCACCATAGTCTCCAGGCATCTCCCATGTAGAATAGACTGGTAAAAGGGAAGTCCCTGGTGGGTTTCCTGGATTTTTTGGCTCTTCTTCTTTTGGGGGTTAATTTAATCAAAATTTTTAAAGGGATAATTAGATTTTTACAACTTTTTTACAGAGGCAGAAATTTAAACCTTTTTCCACACTGGAGAAATTTGGAAGGTACCCAAGCTTTCCTTTCGAAGTAACATCATCAAATAATATTCTCGTGTATCTGAGATTTAACATTTCAGATTCTTTCCCCTGCACCTTTTATTGTCCCTATTTACAGTGCACCTGAAACACATTGTGCAATTGGCAGAGAGCCCAGATTTTCCATTTAAGAACAATTTGATGATTTCACTTTTTCTTTCTCTCTCTTTTTTTTTTTTGAAAACAGCAGGTGCTCTACATTGTAAACAATACCAGTCGCCATAATATTATTAGCTTTTGCATTTTTATTACATTTTTGCCTCCCTACATATTTTAAACTTCATTGCAAGGCATTTTTGGCACCAACTCAGAAAGCTTCTTATTGCATAAGGATGATGGATACCAGTGAACACAGTACTTTGTTGTCATTTATAATTAGAAAGCGTAAGATTTACTTAATCATTAAACCACCCAATATTTGCGGGTTTGTTTCTCATTTTCTGTGAGATACGTCTACATCTGTCCCACTCAGTACATTAATTCCCTTTTCTGTAATATGCATTCTGGACTTTTCAAACATTTATCCCTTCTCTTTGTACGGCATCAAAATAATCTTTTATAACATTGCTTTTCTCCTCCCTATCACCTTGCCTAAGATCCTGTAAACTGCGTTTCAGATTTTTCACAGCTTGATGGGTCAATAGCCAGAACTGACATAGCCCAGTGGTTCTGCAATTACTCTTATTGTGTACTGAGAGCTTATATTCCATTGGTTATTAAAAATGTGTGCAAACAAATCGAGTTGAAGAAAAACAAATCAGAAATTCATTTTAAAAGAAATCTTGAAAAAAATCAACACAAGAAGGAGCAGATGAATACTCCAGAAATGCAAATAACACAAGGCAAGAATTGTCTTTATGTGCAAGGATTTTTTAACGTGTGTGTTTACATGATTTCTAGATAGAAGAGATATCACTTGAAAACAGATTTAGGCAAATTTCATGTGCAATAAATATTTATTATTAGAATTGTTTGTGGTTTCAGTGAGGTCTTCATTAGCAAAAAAAGGAAAAAGAAATCAAGCTATTTTCATGTTTATACAGCAAGGATGTCTTTTGCTAAACCGCATTTTGAGCTACATTTTTTTTTCCAGATCAATTCAATAAGTGAAAGCCCAACAGAGAACAGATGCAATATAAGAGCAATAAAGGGAAGTAAAAAAAATTAAAAATCCTTTGTTCTCCCTGCAGTACATCCGTAAATCTATTAGTGTTATTTTCCTTTCTTCTCTTTTTTGCTTCCCAAGCCAGATCTCAAGTTCTCTGAAGCAATCCTTAATCAAGCTCCCCAAAGGCCTACGACTGCATGCAGCAATTTCTCCCCTGCTCTCAGCACAGATGTTTCGAGCACATTCCATTACACCTACATGCCATTACGGCTAATGGCTTATTCTGATGAAGAAAGCTGCTTTCTGCTCAGTGCAGCAAAGGGGAAAATAGCCTCCTGTACAGTTCGTACACTGCAACAATGAAATGTGGGGGCAGGTGGTACAACAGAACTCTCTAATGTTAATTACATACTGTATTACCCCCAAATTTGGCTGGTCATTAATTATGCTAATTTACCTTCCTGAAAATTAGCACCATTCATGTGAACATTTGAGCAATTTTTAGCAAAATGAACTATGGCATAGCGGTTTGTAAACTTAAATCTTTTGAACCACTCAGATGCAGGAGTGCAGGGGCTGCAAGGCGTGGTGTGGAGGGGGGACCGGGCTGGCAGGCGAGAGACCTGGCCAGCGAGGGTGGCCCTCCTTCTGGCCTTGGACAGGTTGCACCGAGCTGCTCTGTGCCTCAGTTTCTGTCTGTGGGAAGTTACACCTGCCTCAAAAAGGCCAAACCTCCTCCCATTTGAAGAGCAGCATTTGGTTCATGAGCGCCTAAAGGACGACAACCCTTCCTGCTGCAGAACGTTATGCATCAGATTACCAGAAAGCTGGAGATGTCAGATAAACAATCAAAATGTTTTGCTCAGGCAAAGAATATTTATCATTTTTTAAAGAAAAGGAATTACCAGTTAAAATCTTGCTTCGGAATAAAGAGGGAAAATGAAACAGCTAAAGAGTTTTGCGCTCTAGAATGAACCTTAATAGACTCCAAGATCTGCTAGAGAGGATGATGTCAAAAATGCAAAGCTCAAAGATCAAAAATCTCTTCTAACTCCTTAAACCTGTCCAGGCAACTCTGAAATTATGTTTTGTATATACATTTAGATTACATTAGGTCTCTACTAAGAGTGTTATAGTTGCTTCAAGTGTGCCTATATCTATAGATTGATTTTTTTTTATTTAACAGTTCATAAAAAATTAATCTCTGTCTTCTTCCAACAAAAATTAAGATTTTACCATATTGATTAGGGGCCTAACAAAGTAAGGTATCGGATTTAGATTCAATTTGTTTTCCTATGAATTAAATACATTAAATCACTTTTTACTCATGTTGAAATTGATTGAGTTTCAGAGTTAAACGAAATCTCTTCTCTATGTTGTGAACTGCCTCCATTTCTTCCTCAAGGCTGCTGTTTTCTTCTATCCATCTCCAAGAAGCCATCATCATATTAACATAGATGACAATCTGGCAAGGAGGTGCTGATCAAAGATAAATTTCACACTCGCACTTCGCATTTTCTAATTACACCATCTGTGTCAGACTCTTTCGTGGCAGTTCTGCCCAATCTGTCAAATGCTGCATGCCTATGGGAATGCAGAGGAGCTGAGAAAATCGCCTCCATTTCCCCCACCAGCCGATCCATCACCCCAATTGGAGCTGGGTGGATATATTAGTCTAATTGGTACTGGAATGAAGGTTCCAGACTGCATATAAGATGAGGTGTTTGGGGGATGCAAGACATGAGATTTACAATTTGAATCATATTACAAGGCTTGCCCCAGCTTGTTTCATAGCAAGCTGAGAGCAAGCCATGCATGCAATATCAGCATGTGGAGGGGGAAAAAAAAAGGAAGAAAGAAATGAGGAATATTTAAAAACAAATCATGAATGAGAAGGTGTCTCCTTTCATTACTCTTGGCTTCTTCCAGACATACTAAATGTAAATGATTACCAATAAGTTCAGATGAAACGAATTTATCCTTGTATTAGAACGTAAGAAAAATAAACATAAAGCTTTATACACCCTGACCTACCAGGGACAGCTACATGTAGTCTAATCAAGTCCCAATCTATTAAATGCAGCAGCTCTATCAAAATAGGGATGCTCCTTTCACACTAAAAGTATATTACTTCCTATCCACAATGCATGAGTTTAAGTCACAGAAGGTGAAAAGTTGCAGCTTTTCTAGCAAGGCTGACATCTAAAATTATCATCTACTTTATGGATCAACTTTTTTCAGGGAAATTAATCTCAGCTTTGTACCTGTGTATAAAAAAATTACAAACTACCGTTGCTAGGTGCAATCAAATCTGGTGTATTATCTCTGTGTCCCTATGCAATCACGTTTAAAAGTGAAAATGAGTTGCACTTCTGGGTGCATGAAGAGTGGTGTGCCTGTTTACTCTGGGGTCTGCAAGCCCAAAAAGCGAGTGCAAAAAATGGTGTGAGAAAAGGAAATCTGGCTGTATGGTAATGCAGGCTACATGCAAAAATTGTGAACCACATCTGGGATACATGTTCTTTCATGACATCTTAGTACATTTGTACACACACTATTTATTTAAAACTTCACACTTCTTTTTTTCTAGACAAAAAACACATCATGGAGACATGCTTAAGTTCATCTAATACATCTGCGGTGGAGTCTGGGTTTGAACTCAGGTTCCCATCCTTTTTGGGTGTCGTCTACAGCATAAAACTGGTTCACCTAAGGATTACTTAATGCTATCATATTTAAAATGAGAGAGAGCAAAATAACTATGGACCAATTAAAGAATTCTTTATCTTCAAGTGAGAATTTCTGTAAGGCATAAGGAGCAGGATTCAAGCACACTATTTTGTGGTCCTGCCTTTGGTTTATTCAGTACAGAGCTGAAGACATCACTGATATAAGAACATTGTTGGTCTGCAGCGTCCGCAAAGTAACGCTACTGGAGTACGATACTTTTAACACCCTTTTCTGCATTCAGAATGAGCTGGGGAAAGAGCTGTTCAAATATTCATAAAGGACAGAAGACAAATATTTGGCAACTCCCAACATTTCAGTGCTAAATCATTTAGTAAACACAGGCTAACAGCATTAACACAAGATCAGACAAAACTGCCCAGCACCACTCAGGGCTAGGTCAGCTGAAAGTAACCTTAATGCTGTAAATCAAGATTTTATTGCCACATATTTGACTGAACTTGTGTCTTTACATGAACTTTTGAATTTTTCCCTTTCAAAGAAAAGTATAAGACAGCCTCAAGGTGGAATATGCCAGAATGACTCCACTTCAGAGGCACAATCAATGAACAGCAATTATCTCAGATATATTTGAGCTTTTTATAGACAAAGACCTTTGTCTGGGTGGGTGCTGTGTAACATAATGTGTCTGTATAGGCTACTTCTCTTTCCCCTGTGCATTTTAATTACACTAGCAATTTTTTTTCCCCGAATAGCTATGAACAGAATTTCAATTACACTTATTCATGAGTGTGCAATGCTCATCCCTGCTTCTGTAAGCCTTGTGTATGGGCTTTGAGGAGGAGGCTAGGAGCTGCTGAGAGGCAGGCTGCTGTCTGTACTGGGGGCTGCCAAGAGACCTGCTGCTGCTTTTCAGTTAGAGAAGGGGCGGCAGCTTCCATGGACACACTTTACAAGGGGTTCACAGACGGTCAAGGTGCCCAGCTGCATGACAATGTGTTACACGCCTCAAGGTGCCTTCCATGCAGATCTCTGTGGGGCTGGCCCAAGACCGCAGAGCGGAGTGGGCTTCACTGGGTGCCCACTCGTGCATGGATGCCAGTGGGAGCGTGGCTGCTGTGCCGAGGAGCAGCCGTTCTCTGCAGGTCAGAAGCTTCTTCACAGAATCACAGAATCAGAGAATGGTAGCGGTTGGAAGGGACCTCTGTGGGTCATCTAGTCCAACCCTCCTGCTGAAAGCAGGGTCACCTACAGTAGGCTGCACAGGACCTTGTCCAGGTGGGTTTTGAATATCTCCAGAGAAGGAGACTCCACAACCTCCCTGGGCAGCCTGTTCCAGTGTTCCGTCACCCTCAAAGTGAAATAGTTCTTCCTCATGTTCAGACGGAACTTCCTGTGCCTCAGTTTGTGCCTGTTGCCCCTTGTCCTGTCGCCAGGCACCACTGAAAAGAACTTGGCCCCATCCTCCTGACACCCAACCTTCAGATATTTATAGCCATTTATAAGGTCCCCTCGCAGCCTTCTCTTCTTCAGGCTGAACAAGCCCAGCTCCCTCAGCCTCTCCTCGTAGGAGAGATGCTCCAGTCCCCTCAACATCCTTGTAGCCCTCCGCTGGACTCTCTCCAGTAGCTCCTCATCTTTCTTGAAGTGGGGAGCCCAGAACTGGACAGAGTACTCCAGATGAGGCCTCACTAGGGCAGTGTAGAGGGGAAGGAGAACCCTCCTTGACCTACTGGCTACACTCCTCCTAATGCACCCCAGGATGCCATTGGCCTTCTTGGCAGCGAGGACATACTGCTGGCTCATGGTTAACCTGTCGTCCACCAGGACACCCGGGTCCCTCTCCGCAGAGCTGCTCTCCATCAGGTCCGCTCCAAGCCTGTACTGATGCATGGGATTGTTCTTCCCCAGGTGCAGGACCCTGCATGTGCCCGTGTTGAACCTCATCAGGTTCCTCTCTGCCCAATTTTCCAGCCTGTCCAGGTTTTCTTCCCATTGTGTAAAAAGCAAAGGACAGTACAGTAGTAGCAGGAAAAAACAAGCAGATACACTTAACTTTCATGACCAGAATTCAACGACTGTTACCCTCCACGTATTCTCCAGAGTTCCCTGCACAACCCAGGATGCCCCAATATCGCCCTGTCTTTTCCCAGGGCTGAGTCTACGACATGTGCTGTCACCCTTTCCTGACATGGAGCACACAGGCCTGTGGCCAGGCAGAAGCGGTATGGACTCGGCTCACTCTGCAGCGTTTCCTTTCTGTAAGGCTCATGTCCAAGTCTCGGTCCTTCCCCAGTCATCGAGTTTCAAAAAATATGTGGGGGTTTCTTGCCTTTGAGAAAGACATTGTTATCTTTGGTTACACTTGGCCAATGAGTCCAAAATTATTGGCGATGGACAGGCAGATAAAATCACAGTGGCTGTGAAACGATGGGGGAAAAGCACCTACAGAGAGAGCAAATCAGATAGACTTCTTGCTGGAGAACTGCGCGACAGAATTGACAAGGTGAGAGTGCATCAGAGAAATTGGTAAGAATATAACCATCATAAACAGCACCAGTTAAACACCGCAGGGTGAAGCTGCGCCAGTGCGCATACATAAGGAGCAACTGTTTGTGAAGTGGGAGAAACTGTAACCGTCTCTCATATGAGAGATATCTCTGCAGCCAAGGACATATTGACATGCCTGGAAAATCCCTCTTTTTTGTCTGCAGGGAAGCCCAGGCACAAACTGTCTGCAGTAGGAACGCCAATGAACCTTCAGGCAAGTCTTTCAAAATGAAACAAACATGAAAGAAGAGATTTGCTTGGCTGTTTTCTGTGCCGTTGCAAAGCCAGTACCTGTTTGTTTAAAACAAAATCTGTAGGGAAGGCCTGGTGTCATCAGGGCGCTGATGCCCCATCACTGACACCCTTCCCCAAAGACACATGATGGTGGTATATGGGAGGTGTCCTGATTTCCTGAAAATACATGATGTTCTTCTCCAGAAAAGAGAAAGCAGATTTATTTCTTCTGTGAACTTGGAACAATCTGCTCAAAAAACTGACAGAAAAAGCCATTTCTACTGTTTTCTCTTGCTACCCAGGATGGAGGCTCTGTTGTTCATGCATTTTCTAAAGGATCGCTACCAGTCCTCATCCCTTCCACCGGCTTAAGCCCAGTGAAGTCCATGGCTTTGCACAGGTGTCATTAAGGACCTTCTTTGGAGACAATGGGGCTGCACAGGTTTAAATGAGGCAACTGAGCCTAAGAAAACTTTGTTGCAGATGATGATGACAAGTAAGAGGGAACAAGGACTTGCAGTTAGAGAAATTCACTCTACATTTGTAAATCAAACACATATGATATAAATATCACTGGTGCAAGAGACTTCGATCTGTGCTGTGCAGCTCTTGCAGACTCCCTTCAGGGGTAGGGCTGTGCTTTCAGCAGAGACAGTTTTTTAGAGCTCATACGGCTGCAGCCAGTAAGTGTATGCATCATTGTGGTTGAATAAATAAATATCCACTAAAGGAGCCTGGTTCAGAAGAGTAAAATAATTTAAGAAACATAGAAAACATTACTGCCCATATTCAATTAACAGCTGAAGTATTGTTAGAAAGATGGATCAATCTGGAATGATCTGACTAAAAGCAACAGTTTAGATAACTTGTCTGATAATGGCATGTGCATATCCCATAAATGCCCAGCAATTCTATATCATTAAGCCTTCAAGGGCAAGCCTGATTGATGACAACATACCTGCAGGAAGCAGCTCAGATGGAAAATCTCCAGTGTGTGCCAGTAAAGTAATTACCTAGGATGGTGACTATGCTGTGTGGTCAGATAGGAACGGGGCAGATATTGCAGTGCTCTGAACACTGCTCTGGTTCCCTCCACTGAGAGGCAGCTCCGGGCACCAGCAACTGAGGCAGAGATAGCTTTTTGCTTTCTCCTCTTTTTTACTAATTCTACTGAGTCTTCAAGGTCACTGTCTCTGTCACTTTTCAGTACAACTGCACTACCTTTACATGGCCAAAGATACCGTGTCCGTCCACAGTGACTTTGTTCTTTTTGTATCGCAGTATAAACTCTTGCAAATACAAGCAAACTGAAGGTGCACCAGATATTTGAAACAAAAGTGATGTCATCTCCCATATGCAGCAACACACAAGTTGTTTAACAGTTAACGTTCACCAGCAATGAATCTGTCCTCCTTATTTGTTTCTTTTAAATCTCTGTCTCCTGTTACCATTCAGCGCAAAGACTAAAAATAAGTATGTCACAATCATGCAGCCCAATCCAAGTAATCAAGAACTCCTATTTCACTAATGCTCTTTATGTATAAATATTTCAAGAATAAAGATTATTTTTGAGCTCTTGAGTGCTGAAATATAGTATTTACACTTACGAAAGTAATATTTGGGACAAGAATTCAGTGAATCATCCTCCTCCTCAGCTTCCCAGCAAATGGAGGCTGTAGTTTCTTTGGTCTCAGGAGGACAACTCAGTATATGGGGTAAACAGTACAGAAATATGAAAGACCGACCTATCTTCTTTGTCTTGGCAGTGTCCCATTCCAAAGCACACAAGCTGAGCAGCCCTCAGCGACCATCAGCTCAGCTCAGTTTAGTTTCCGGCTAAGTATATAAAAGCAGCGGAACAAAGTTTAAAGACTTATTTAGACTGTTTAGGCCAGAGACAAAGAAAGAAGACACCTCTCTTATGGTCTTTTGGCAGAGGTAACCCCTGTTTCAGAGGCTTAAAAATTTGGCTTAAGTTGGTCTGAGCTTCAAGGCAAAAACAAGTCTCTTCCTATCGTATGCCTCCTTTTACATGCAGAACTTAAACTGAGATAAAAGGCCTTGCTCTTGATCTAAACCATTTTACTCATTTCTAATTTGATTACCTCCTGTTCTTTTCAAAGAGGATGGCTTCATTTAAGTCTGTGACAAAAGTCCCCTCCTGCTGGTTTCACTTGGAGTGGGATCTGTCCCAGTACTTTGTGGGCTGCCTACATGTATTTTAAACAAACTGAGATGGAAAGCAAAAGCTGACCACCTTCATGATGCTTATTTTGTGTATTGGATCCATATCTGAAAAAAGAGATTTAGCACACAGATTGAACAAACAAGTTAAGAACCAGTGATTATTATTGGTTTTATTTCCAGCATATGGAATACGCTGATGTGAATATTTTGCTTCAGAAGATTATTTTCCAGGGAGAAGCACTCATACATTTCTTAGCTACGTTCTAAGTTACGCTAAAACTAAAAATCAGCAAAACAATTCTAAGCTTGTTTAAGCAAATTTAGATAGCCATCACAATTCTGTCCTGAGCCATCTGCTATAGTACAACATTTATGGGTCAGAACTGACATCAAGCAGCTGCCATCCTAGGCTGACAAGAGAAGCTAAGGCTACTTCCCGGGCCTTGCTGGTCCATGCAGTTCCTACACGTGGCAACTTGACCAGAAGTCTGGAATTTCACGAATCACTTCATGAAGGGAAAGAGGGACGTTTACCTTTTACTTTCTAGGAATGATTTTCACATGCAGAGAGACAACTTTGAAAGAGTCAGATGTCATGTGCAGAATCAATGGTGAATGTGAAAAAGATGGTGAGCAGGGCATAATATTTTGTATCAGATTTTCAGAACTCAAGGTCAGTTCACTGCTCCAAGATAACTGAACAATACAGCATGCAGTAAAGAAGTATAGATGAAGTGCTGCCTTCTTTAAAACTATAGCAAAATGCCCATTGGGTTTATGGGACAGGACTGAACCTGGTATCCATATCCACAGATACCTCATGTTAGATCCTGCGTACAAGTACCATTTTGATTTCCATTATTCTGTAGATACTGCTCATCTTAGGAAAAGACTGATCATTGTCTGAGTGAACACATAAAGTCAAGCCTGCAATGGGTACAGTGCTTTCCACTGAGGTGTATCGAGTAATCTTGAGTTCGTCAGAGAAGTGCCTAGCAATATTAATAGCGGTACCTATTTAGGTTTGTCATCCTATTTCTTCTCCACCTTTCAACTTCAGTGGCAAAATGGATCAAGGAAAGAATGTGCTACTCTGAAAGGTACAGTATAAATATGAGTTTACAGTGGTTTACTTTTTCTCTTTTTTCACTATCTGTATTTCTCAGATTCCCTTGATTGGCTTGCCTTTTCTTAAAGAAATTATGTTACTGTTATTTATTGTTCCATCAAGGGTAAAAAAGCATCATTCCAATCATAAGACCCACAAAGTAATAAAGTACAGAAAAAGACTGAAGTTCAATGTGAACTTCTATACACAGGTTTTTTTACATTTTAAGACACCACAGATGCTCAGAATATCTGGAAACATGGAAAGGGTGATAGCCTCTTTTTTCTGTGTCTAAAGGGAAATTATACATCTACTTTTGATAGTCCACTGACAACATTTTTGATGCTGACATTTGTCTCTTTACTCCTGTGAGTTGTTTACATTTTGCATATTGAAGATCCTTAATCCTTCAAACCAAAGTTTCAAGAGAATATTGAATTAAAAGTAACACAGTTTTTCATAACGAAAAAGAACACGCAAGGAAGCAGTTGTAACATTTGAAGGAGAGGAGCCATCTGTTTAAAGCTTTGACACTGATAACATGGGGACAAACAAATTCTGTGGAACAGTTCACATGAGCAGTTACTTAGGTGCTTAAAAGTAATTGGGATGGGCCTGTAGAATGTGACTGGATTTCACTGCACTAAAATTGGCAGATACCATAAAATATTCCAGCAGTGATGTCAAGACAATGACCATAACACTGAAAGTGTTTGCCATGTTATTCTCGTTAGTTTTCCTTGTGACAGATTTTATTAAGGCTATTTATTGTTAACACATGGGTTCGTGGGTTATTAATATTGCATATAGACATACATGATTCCTCTGTTATTGCCCAACGTAACGGAGATTTCAGTGGAAAGACAGACTTGGAATTTTAAATATTGAATTCCAGATGTCTTCTCAGTAGACCTTTACTACACAGAGATGCATTATGCATTTACAGTTTACTACCTGGAGAGAAAAGAATTAATATAGGGGTTGCACATGTCCAGCTTGTATGTCAGGCTCAGCTGAGGAAATCAGTTCATACCACAGCTGGTCCAAAATCTATCACACTTTTACATTTTTGGCAGGATGTCACCTTAGGCACTGTAAATGGTGTATGTGTGCTACATAATTATATTGTCCATGGATTTATGCACCTGTGTTGCATATTTCATTACATTTTCTTGGCCTGCTTATTAGGACTACATTTTACATGTCTAATAATACGATTCAAATTCTACCAAATACGAAACACTGACTTTCAAGCAGAGCTAAATGAAGCTTAAGTAATTTAACATGAACCAATGGAAGACAAAAGAATCACTTCACTCACAGCAAGGTCAGGAGGTTCCTCTTGCTGCTCTTCCACTCACATTTCCTTTCTTTCTGCAAAACAACTTCAGCCATAGAGATGCAATTTTAGTCCATTTATTTACTGACAATACAGTGGAAATCTCGTTGCTTTTTTTGGAAAGAAAGTGTTAATGGGACATTTGCAGCAAATGACAATGAGCTTGGAATCTTTTGCAGAATCAAATCAGAGTTCATACAACAAATCTCATGCCTATTTTGTTGTTTCTAAACATCAATTGGCCGTATAAAAAGTGTAATAAAAAAATTAAAAATTTGTCATTACAATGACATAGAGCGCTTGCCAGCAGCTCTGTGGATGGCTTTTTATCTCATTCCCTTAGTGAAAACAGTTAACTAGGCACTGGTGAGATATTCTGTAACAGCGCAACAAAAAGCTGGCACAACTGCCAAGTGTGGCATGCCAGATGTGTGAATACATTCTGGAGAGCAGTATCAGCAGCTCCAACAGAAAGCCATAGCCATTAATCTAGAGACCTCTGGGAGTTCAGGATCGTGCTGTAAAACCTAGACCCTGCCAAGACTGCATCAGATAAAGCCATCAATGCATTGTAAAAAAGACACAAAACCTATTTCATGGGCTGCACTGATCAAGCAATTACAATCATTGACTACATTAAGCAAAGAAACAGCGGGGTGCCCTATAAAATTGACTGCCAACTTGAATAATCAATAGACTCCATGTAGAGTAAATTAAATAACTGAAAAACTATTTGGAAAAGCTGAAGGTAAAAAGCCAATCTGTAATCCCTCATCCATGGAAAAACAATCCAGCATCCAAAAGATTCTTTAGCTTGCTTTCATTCTTGTCACTGGGAAATATAGTAACAGTAAACTAAGACATTCTTTAACTATATCTCATTCACTAGCTAATAATTGTTCATTTAACCCGGGCATTCATAATCAATGCAAGCATTAGTATCATACCTTCCAATCTGCCAGGCTTCAAACATGGGTCTAAATTGCAGGGCTAATACTCAGAACAAGGGAACCCACAGAAATTATATGTACTCTGGGAGACATGAAATGATACAGAGTGCTTTCCCTAATACAAGGCGTATTCAATTTGGCCTGACTCTCCTGATTATTTCCAACATAAACCATTTATGGCAATAGCCATAATTTCGCAATTGGTAGTAGAATGGGTTGGAAGAGTTACAACAGAGCATTTTTTTCAATAAAAGATGCTGATTCATCAGAAACAGAGGTTATGGAAACAGAATGGCTTTGACTAAACAGTTTTTTTTAGTCCAACGCAGGAGGGCAGTTGACAGAGACCTTCCCCCTCTCTCCCCCTTGCAAACACGTGCAGGTGGAGATAATGTGCTCCCCCTATAGCTGCCCTTCAAGGCAGTGGCTGGAGCATGTACTTGTCTTACAGCACCTCTCCAGAAGAGAAATCTGAACCCAAGTGCTGAGCAAGGACCACCACCCCGGGTTTTTTCTCTTCTGGACCTTAGATGCTCTTCTGAGAAATAGTAACATCTTTTAGGATTTGAGTGTAAAGAAGCCTAAGAGTTTCTGGTTTGTTTTCTTTTTTTTTTTTTCCCAAATTTTCTGAAGTTTTAGGCTGTGCCTAAATGACTATATAGGAGTGGACCACAATGGTGCTGTTGAGCAATTTATGTAGATCAGCAGTCCATCTGCAAATTGCTTTAGGTAGGCAGGAGCTGTCCTTCACTGACTGCATTGCGCTATGTCAATATGGTTTATCCAGACATCGTTTTGGACAGGGACCATCGACTGCAGGACCGTGAGTGTTTTTTTCAAGGCTGATACTTTCATTATAGCATTAGGACAGCTGGAACCATATTGCAAAAGCATATCCATGTTATTGTGTCCTAACAGGTACTGTTCATGTTGTTAGGACTTCCAGGGCACATATGCCATAGTTCTTCGCTTGCAGTAAGACGAGCCAGCTATTGGCACTGGAAGACTATCAGTGTCAAAGAGTGCTCATTACTTTGTGCCTCATTACTGAGTGGAATACCAGCCCAAGCAAAAGCAGAACATCAGATTTTAACTTCTGCCTGAACTGGCCTAAGTACCATTTCACATAGTCATCGGTTTGTGTCTATCACCTGAATGTGGTTCAACACTTGGCAGGAAACATGCTGCAGCAAAGACATACCCCAAAAGAACAGTTCAATAGTATTAGATTGCTCCATATGTCAAGAAGGAAGGGACACCTGTAAAAACCTCTGCTAATGGCAAATATTCTGATTTTACATCCAAGAGAAAATGCTTTCTTTTTAATTCCTGTAGTAAAAACAATGAATGCCCCTTTTGAAAAAAATGTACTTTTTGATGTCTATGCACATTTTCTCAGTTCTAATTCTCTTGTTTTGAAAGAAAAGTCCCTTTTTGCAGTGAAAATGTATTCTTTCTTGGAAAAAAAAGCCTTCTGTTTTCATTCTATCAAACTAGGAAATATCAAAGGCAAAGATGAAACATATTTTGCTTTTCAGAGAATCTGGAGAAATGTGATTTAGCAGTTTTTCCAGTGGTGCAAATATTTTTTACTCACCTCACTCTAACATAGTTTTTTTTGTGTGGATAAATTAACACGTAAGCAAGGGTGTTAGGCTCTGTACCTATGGTAATAGCATGAGTTGGGTTCTTCACTGACAAATGTTTTCTTATTTTTCTAGCTAAAACATAATGTAGAATTTTGGATTCATTCAATCTGGTCTGCAGAATAAAGGAAAACAGATGAAGAATTGAAATTAGCTCCTCACTATACATATCTTTCTGTTGGGTTGAAAAAATACTTCTAGAATACAGTCAGTGCATATTCAGAATAAATCTTGGAGTGGTCATCATTACTAAAAAGATTTTTATAGATTAAGGCATCTGGGAAATCTTTAGGACATTAATTCACCAGTATTTTGGGGAGTGTTGTACAAGCATATTTCTTTCTCGGTACACAATAAATAAGTCGTCAATAAACAGTCTGGGATAACAGTACTCTGTCACCCATTTAAATAAATGGGAACAAGACCTCTGAAAATGTGCATTATAGGCAAACTCGCAGTAACTGCATATCAAAGAGAGAGAAATATGATGAACTAAAAGTGATTATGTGTCACAATAAAAATTTCCAACTTGTCTGCTGATTAGATGGTAATGCTGCCCATAAAAGTGGGGGCAGGGGGGATGCACTGCAGAGAACCTGATAAAACATTCTACTGAAACCTATTGTATTTATTACTTATTAGATTCTGAACTCAAATAGATCTTGATTGTTGAGAGCTTGGGTATTTAAAAGCCTTAAGATCATCAATTACATTACTCATAATTTCCACATCTGCCTGTTCCCCAGCAATTCGGAAAGAGAGAGATGGCTGTTATAAGAGTCTTTCTGCAACTTGATTACTATGAGTCTCTGTTACAATGTGCACTTGAAATGCCTTTAAGGATTTGAACTTAACAGTAATTTGCAGCTTTATGGAACTCCTACGTGGATCTCTTTCTGGTGATAGCGAAAATCAAATGAGTGGAGATGGTCCAAATTACCTGGAAGAAAAGCAGGTTCTTATCCACTCAAAGGAATCCCTACAAGCCTGCCAAAAGCACAATAAATGCACTCTTCTTTCCTGCGTCATCTGGAAAGTGAATATGTATTTCAAATTAAGCAGAAACCCTGATTAGCTCAGTTATTATAAAGCTAAACAGCAAGACCACTATGTTTGCAGAAGACATTTGAAGGCTGCAGGAAATGTTTCTTCCCTATTATGTCACTGTTTTCAAAACGAATACTTTTTTAACAAAACTCTTTCTATTTCCAAAGTGCTGGTATCCTGATCCTGTTTCCCGTTAAAGTCAACAGAGAGCTACCCATTATGTCTTATGGGAACCAGATCACACTAACGGAGTGTACTTTTCTCATTCACAAGCACCCATACCCATGCTGGTTGAAGACAGTACAGGATGTTCTCACACTGAGATCAGCCTGACTCTAGTAATAGAAATATGCTCTTCAGTAACTATCCTGGCTGTTCCTTTGGTATTTTTTGAGCACTACCATTGTTTGAATTCAGTCTTGTGAAGGATGGGATTTCAAAGGAAGTGGAGACACTTAAAAAGCTGCAGTGCAGGACAGAGGCCTGTATGAAAAGACTCAATGAAAAAAATGGGAGTATCTCTAAGGTAACACTAAATGCAAATATTTGACCTCAGAATTTGTGCCTGTATCATGTAGTGTGCTGTAGAAAGAGGTTGATGTGTGCAAAATGGATGAATCAAAAAGCACTGTCATAGAGAAAATGTGGAGGCACTCTTAGAGATTGCAGAGAATTAAATACATAAATAAAAGCATTTCCAGAAATTACTCTTGCAAAGAACAAGTGTAGAATGTGCAGTTTCCTTAGTTGTCAATGTTTCAGCTTAACTCCTGAAGTTGAAATATCTCAGTATTTGTCATGGAGAAAAATACCCTCCCATCCACTTCACTGTCATGTCACTTCTGTGAAGTACATAGAACTTTAGTAAATAGAATTTGTTTGTCATTTACTCTAATTGTTCATAGAAATTACATCCATTACTACACCTGATGTGATGTCCAAGAGGCAAAGGAGTCTGCTTTTAAACTTTTCCTCCTTGTATCTGTCCTTCATTAAAAAAAACCCTGAGAAGTTCCATAGAAAAGGCTAAATGTCGGAGTTAAGCCTCCAAGCATCAGGAGACAGGCAACTCGGAACTTGAAATGGGTTTCCCAAGGAAGAAAAGATGAAAGAAATCTAAGAGGAAGGAAAGATGAATAAAAGTACAGGCACAATAAAGGAAGTTATAAAGTCACAAAGTCAGTGTGTAAAGGTGGTGGAAGGGGCCATAAGAGGAGGAAGATGGCAAGGAAATGCACACATTGCTAAAGTAATAGTAGATATGTTCAGGAACAATAGCAGTCCTTAATAAACATTATAGCCATCTTTGATAAATGCAAGCAAGAATGCTCGGTTAAAAAGAATGATAACTGCCAGTTTCTATTCTGAATTACTACTTGAAAACCTACTTTGCAAAAATCCTGCAAATAAGTATGCTGATGACACGAAGACTTACGACTATTTCATCCAAGCCACCTGCAGGAACGTAAAACAGGGACATGTTGATTCTGTCTCAGTTGTAGGACAGATTCTGCTTTCACTTCGTTGCACTAGACACATTTATGATTTACACTGGTGAACATGAAAAGAGAAGGAGGCTTTTGTCCTCGAGAAATGTGACAGCTCTAACAGAATGCAGCACTTCTTACTCTGCCCTGCAACAGAAGAAGGCTTTGTAGTGATTACTTTCTCCAAAAGACTTCCTTGGCAATCTGAAGAACTCTTACACCAGAATATGCTTTAGTTTTAATAATTTGGGGTTTAATTATATTTCTTTAAACTTGTGCAGGAAGATTGAGCCTCCCGGTCTCACATGGTAGGAAAAGCCAGCATTTTGTACCTTTCAGCGTCATCATTGTTGTTGCTTTTTCAGTCATCTCACCATGTGAGTGTGGTGAGTATGAAAAGATTTCTGTCTCTCAGTGATTCCACGTTGATCTGTACAGGTAAATGGATGAAACAGTTACCATTAAAAATACTGGTACAACAACTTAGATTTTCTCAGGCAAAGTATCGCTAATGGCAAATGCTTTCTACTGAATACTCCACTGCTACATCACTTTTATGGATTTTTCCAAGTATTATTTATAAACAACTGTATTTATATTCTGCATCTTCATTTGCACAGCTCTTGCTACAGATTTAGATACCAATTTTCTGAGAAGCTTAAAAGCATGGAAACATGGGTTTCCCTTCTAACAACAAAAATTTTGGAAACACGGAAAATAGCAGCACTGAGTTGTTCACTGAAACTAAGTAGTATTTTCTCATGTAACAGCACATAAAAACCACTATTAAATGCACTTACAAAGTAAGTAAGTATGAAATGAATAACATTGTATTGACAAAAATAATTTGGATTAAAGATGAAGCTGCACTACACATTAATGGCATTAACCATATGTTTTATCTGCAGTACAAAATGGGGGAAATCATAAAATGTTGAAAATTGAAAGAATTAATACTTTTATCCTACAAATAATACCTGGAACAGATGTAAGCAGACAGTTAGAATGGTACTTTTATTACTTTATCTCACTCACCTAAATGTTAAGACACAAATTTAGGTTAATTTTCTAGGGTCTTTTTGTACTTTGTAGACGGAAAGAGATATCATCAGAAGCTGGATCACCTTACACCCAAAACCCACCTCAGATCAAGGGAATCAATCACCCCCTGATTCTTTGCATCAACCACAGCAAAAGCACTGAACCACACACCTAATTTTCCAGTGCCTGTAGTTACACGCAGTTCTCATTGCACAGAAGAGACTTGCATTCCTCATCTAGAGAAGAAACTTTGAAATAAGCATGATCACCACTGTATATAAGTGAGATAATATAGTTCCATTTATTCAACACAGGACTGAAGACCAACAATAAATACGGAATCATAGAATCACAGAATGCTTTGGGTTGCAAAGGACCTTTAGAGGTCATCAGGTCCAAGCCCCCTGCAGTGAGCAGGGACATCTTCAACTCCATCAGGTTGCTCAGAGCCTCGTCCAACCAGACCTTGAATGTTCCCAGTGATGCGACCTCCACTGCCTCACTGGGCAACCCATTCCAGTGTTTCGCCACTCTTATTGTAAAAAATTTCTTCCTTACATCTAGTCTAAATCTACCTTCTCTTAGTTTAGAGCCATTACTCCTTGTCCTATCACAGAAGTAGATGTATGAACAGCCCACCACTGTTCTAAAGATACCTCATCTGAAATATTTGTGGGACAAGATTTTGGAGAACCAGAATATAACAATAATTATATAATTTTAAACTTTAAAGTTTCTCTTCTCACTCTAAGAAAAAACACCACTATAAAATTTGCTTTTAATTTTTGGATATTTGTATTGGTGTGTTAAAAAGTAGGTTTTCTTCCAGCGTGATTTCTGTTGTGCTCCTAAAATGTATGGGGGCTTGTTTTCCTGATATTTTTCATGAACTCATCCCTTCCCAGATTCTTTATTACTTACACCAAATTTTAATAATTCTGTCTATTCTTGTGTGCTTTATGTCAGCTTTTTTGTTTTGATTCCTTAACAAGCAGGATAAAACTTCCTAGTCACTCAGTTCACATATTATAATTCCTTTTGGACTGCAGAGAATATGGAGATACATACAGGTCATCAGACTTTCTTAAATTAACTCTGATTTGATTGAAAATGTATCTTTTGAACTAACATAACTATTTTCTCATAGGTTCACAAATTTCTTATCATGCTTGCAACAGCGTCATGAAGTGACAACCAGACTGTGACTTTGTACTGTAATCTCTTCTTCTCCTTATAATATTTCTCAAAGAAACAGCTTCCAATGACAGAGTTCAGTCTCATGGAAATATTGACCACTTGCTTTATTCTCAGGTATATGCTATTAAATTTGATTGCTCTTACATGCTTATGTTGTGCTGAAGCCAAATACAAAGCTATGTGTTCTTGACTACTTTTTTCTCAGTCATTTGGTAACCTAATAGTTTCAGTAGTAAAATGTTTATATTTGTTTCCAAATCATAAACAAAAATGTTCAGTACATTAAGGGCAAGACATAGTTCCCATGAAACTTGCTAAACATTGACTAAATTTTGAGATGGCATCTTCAAATATATGGCAACAAATTAAAGCTACTCAAATATACTACACTCACATATGAAGATGCTATATTCAGCTGTGAATGTCTCATATTCACAGATTATTATCTTGGACTAGTCCTGATTTCTCTTAATATTTCTCAACGTAGACCTTTTCTGAAAAAAGGACACAGCCTACATTGCAAATCAACCAGAAATTCAAGATTGGTGGTGTTTGAAAATCTTTTCTAAGAGTAGTGCTACCACTCTGCAGAGTGGTGATGAAACAATTTAGGGCATATCTCCAAAGGCCGTTGCAGCAACCAAAATATTTCTGCACCGGCCAGCTCTGCCTGGGTAGGTACAGTTGCTATAACCAATTGCACCAGCTGCATGGTGCTATTTTCTGGGTTATCTGACCTGCTTCTCAGCTGGTGTGGCTATATGACTTCTGCACTTGAATTGACTTGTCCAATGAGCTTTGAAAAAAACAACATCAGGACTGTCCTCTCCTGTGCTTATCACCAGGCCCTAAAAGAGAAATCAGACAAACTGTGAAACCATAGGGAATGGCGGGTCCTCTTGCACTGTCAGTATGCAGAAGTAGTACCAGTGGTGTTGAGATTGAAATGCTACTGTGCTCCCTCATGTGAGGATGAAAAAATGTCAGAGAGCTCTGGAAAACAGGAAGTCTAGCTGGTGTGATAGACCTGAAAAAGTTCTTGAGGAAGTGACTGATACAGGTCCGGACAACAAAAGAAAATCACTGCTACACAAGGAAATACAAAAGATTTCAATATCAGATGTGGCTGTCACTGTATGCTGCAGATGCATGCCTAGAAATTTCAAATTGTATCATCAGATATAAACATCCATGGCAGACAAAAGTTTGCTAATTTTATTGGTGTGGGCAAATTGGCTGCTCAATTAAAAATAAACAATAGGCACATAACCTAGAAGACAATAAACCTTAGAAAAGTGTGTTATACAATGTACAAGGAACTGTGCAAATGTTTATTAAGGGAAGATGCAAAGCTGCTCTTTGGAGCTAGGCTGCTGAATAGTTGGATATCTGTATGGGCTGTTGCGCAATCAGTATATTAGATCATATTTTCTATCTGCCACACTGACCAAATAAGTTAATCTGTCTGATAAACCTGGTCAAAATTGATTCAAGAATTAAAATACACACAGTCAGTTAGGGATCCTGGGGGTAGTTGGCAGGATGATAGAGTTTGGACCAATTCACATTCACTTCGAGGTAAATGCCTGAAAGTGGATTAATGCAATACTGACAGTGGTCAGTGGGATAGACAAAGGCTAGAGGAAAGAAACTAATAATGTGAAGAAAAAAAATCCTTTTTTTCATTCACCCTCTTCAGCCTCATTTCCAACCAGCTGCACAACAGAGTCATTATCACACTCCACGTGTGACCAAAGGGTGTTTTTTAAGCCTATGATTGCTTGAGAAACTTTGTTCACAATCTGTAGCTTCTGTAAAGATATCAGTTCCTTGACCTCCAAATCTCTTGAATGACAGTCTTGAGAGATGCTGAGTCAACTCCATTGGACCAGAGCAGTGGAGGCCATGCCAAGCCCATCTGAATCTGGTCCACAGCTTCTATGGTTCAGAAATGTGCTATATCCATATATGTTTAAAGTTGCTTAAATGTCATTGATCCTGAAAGGGAAGGGCATTTTGCAAAGGATAAGATGCCCCAACATCTGAAGCTTCACCAACACTAGGAAAAAATGTATATTCACCTCTATGAAGAGCTTGGTATTCAAATAAAATCCTGTTTCCGAGTAAATAACCCAGGCCTGTTATGCCAAGATTTTAAAAGCAAAGACAAGGCACAGTACCATTCCAGTAACTATGAAATTGCCACCAATAGCTGCTGTTTCATAGCTGTTCCCACTGCCATAGAAACAAATACAACCAGTGGAAAGTAAGTCAATTTGCAGAAAGTCTTATGTATTATTTTGCTGAGTAAAAGAAAGCAGATCTGTTTCTTGTTTAGGAAAGTCAGCTACTCTACACAAGCACATGCCGCTCTGTCACCAGCCTTGTGGGTCACGGTTCTAATAGGACTAAGATACAGACCTCATAAAATCAAGTGTAAACAACTTATTTCAGTATGATCTAAATCTTAAATTGAGATCAAGTAGCCAGATTAAGTATTCACTAAGGCCTTGTGGTCAAAATATTAATTGAAATTTCAAGGGTATAATTTTTAAAAAAGGAAGAGGATTAAACTGAGAATGAGATACTTATACAGCAACATTCAAAAGCATATCAATGTAAAGAAGCATTAAAGAAGAATTTTTAATTGATAGGCACATAATCTCAGTTCTCTGAAAGAAATCAGTGCGCCCAGCATGAAACATATGAGTTTTACAAACATTTCAATTTTTTTTATTACCTATGAGCATTAGGATATACTTCCTTGACTCTATAATAATTGCTTGCAGTTAATTACAAATGAAACAGAAGTGCTGGTAATATTAGACTTGCACCCTGCATAAAGCTAGGAATTACTGCTATTACTCTTATTTGCTGAGAATATTGGGTCATAGATGCTAATTAGCAGTTCACAGCCCCCTACAGGAAAAAACTCATTATTATGAAAATCTGTCTTGGTAGCCAAAGCCACCACTCATGTCACTGTGAACGTTTTTGTCAGAGCAATTATAAGGTATGACAAAACTTACGATTTACTTTTATATGAAGAAAATCGTGAAGGTTAAAAATACAACATGCTAATCTGAAAATTAATTGTCATATCAAGAAAAGAGATCCTGACCTATTTTGTCTTAGTAAAATCTGATTGTATATTGGGTAGAATGACAGTAAATTTTTATTGAGTCTGCACACAAGCACCATTTCTTTCAAAAAAATATAAAATGCAAGAAAAGCCTCTCCACAGCCAAGTAAAAAAACAAAGTAGAATGAGGCATAAGCAGCTAATGGAAATGAATGTTGCAAGGTCATATACCTAGAGCAAGGAACATAATTTATCATTCATCAGTAATCTGGGGGGAACATTTCATTTTCCTATAAACAAGGACCTGGTTTGGGGGGGAAACAAAAAAAAAAGTAAGCATTGGGTACCCAAGATTTTTGCAGAGTTTATTTGAAAAATACGAAGCAGAATACAGTGTTTTTGTGTGATTTATTAACCTCTCTCTCTGTAGCACTTGCAACCAACTTTGTCTGCTTGAGGGAAAGGAGGCAGCAAATAAAAGAGCAGCTAATTGTAATGCTAGGCTGAATTCTGTTTGTTTATTGAGAAAGAAAAATGCCATGTTGGGACGAAGCAGTGGTTTCGGAGTGGTTCTGAGTCATGTAAGTGTGCAGGGGCAGTTATTGCTCCTAATTTCAACCATGCAAAGCCAGGCAGTTAGTCTAAAATTCTTGCCTGGACTCCTCATGTCGGCCAAAACGAGGGAAATAGACCAGCCCAGAGCAATTCCTTGCCAGCCTCGCTCGGATGGCTGCAGAGTGATGCTAAGACAGGAGTACAGGTGAGAATTCGAGCATGCCACAGCCTCAGGTGGGAGAAAAAGGATCTCAACCGTAAACAGCTTAAAGATACAAATCCATCCAAAGTCAGATGTATTCAGCTGCTTGTTGTTACGCTGAGTACAACAAAATTATGACAGAAAAGCAGGAATTTGAATGACACACAAATGCTGTTTGAAGATGGGGAGGAGGACCGTATGAGTTGTGCTGTGTTTTAAGGAAAAAAGGTTTCTCAAAATCGTACTCTACCTTGTCTACTTTAGGATGACGTTTGCTTTCAGCAGAGCTGACTGGATTTCCATCAGTATAAAGGAGAATGGGACTTGACTACTAATACAACCACACTACTCACCTACTAATGAAAATGAGTTTTGCTTTCATCAGAGGGGATTACATTAGTTAAAATTAAACAGAAAAAAAAGGATTATTTGAAGACTGCTTATAACACTCAGAAAAAGAAAAAAAAAAAGAAAACTATTCTGTTTTGAAACTGGGAGATGAAACCAGTCATGCAATATGCTGTTAGAGAATTTTTTAGCCATATATGGTGGCACCTTGCTAATCCTCTGGAACTCTGGTATGAAACCTAGAATTGTGAATAAAACCAGCCCAATTCCAATTGCAGACCTTGCTTCAAAAATGGGAGATCTGTGTGAGCAAACAGAGAAGGGGCTTGATGCATTTAGGAAAGCATAAAACAGTATACAAGGACTGCATTATAAAGAGATATATATGATTTGCAGAGATTTAAGAAGATATAATCATAGAATCACAGAATGCTTTGGGTTGCAAGGGACCATTAAAGGTCATCTAAGTCCAAGCCCCCTGCAGTGAGCAGGGACATCTTCAGCTGGATCAGGTTGCTCAGAGCCCCATCCAACCTGACCTTGATTGTTACCAGGGATGAGGCCTCCACTCATCCTCCACTCCACCTCCCTGGGCAACCCATTCCAATGATTCAACACCCTCGTTGTAAAAAATTTCTTCCTTATATCTAGTCTAAACCTACCCTCCCTAAGTTTAAAGCATTACTCCTTGAAAATGTAACTACCCTGTGGTAGGTCTCTTGCCCTGGTAACTCAAAGCTGCTCTGCTCCACAGGATACCCTGTTCTACCAGCTTACATTATCTACCAACTTCTGGACTTGATGCTATTATTTAGATTATGCAGCATGACAATGAATTAATAAGATGAATTGCAAGGTGTAATTTAGCAGGCCTCTGGGAAAAAATTTAGACTCTGGAGACAAGTGGATTTTTTACATTGCTGTATCACAGAGGACCAATCCTGTAAATCTTCATTCATACAATTAGCATTCATTCAGCTGAGTGGGAATTTTGCAAAATTAGATCCTAAATTATTCCTAGCAGTGTTTTCTTCTGACAGCCAAGGTCAAATGTCACTCCACATCAAGGTATAGTTATAACCAGCAGTCACAACACTGCGTTCATGATGATCGTGTGTTGATCATGGTCAGGAGGAGTATGAGTGTAACTCCTGACTGGCTTTACAGCACACTGTTCTTTACCCTTTGCATCCATGTGCTTGGTTGGTCAGCTGAAGCGGGCGATGTTAAGAAAGTGTCTGTTTTCTCCTGCAGGCTACCAGTGTCACAGCTTGATTCCAGAACCATGAAAATTTATGTTTCTACATTAAAATTGGAAACATTATAATACTTAATATTGTGTCATAACAAAGCATAATCTAACAATGCATGATATGACACCCTATAAGAAATCAATACTGATATGTATTGTTATTGCTACAATAACAATCAAATAAGAATTGCTTTCAGATCTCTGGGCTAGGCCTCCTGTAAATTATTCAAGGCATATCTCTGCTGAATCCTCAAAGACATTGAGCTAAGAATCAGTTCTACTCATTGTAAAGTAGAGCTATTAACACACTTTTTGCTTTCACCTGTAGATCTCTTTATAAAGATATGTACATGTCATTATCACCTTTTTATACATCCCATAGCTAAAATCAAATTACATTAGTACGCATGAGAACATTTCTTGCCTACTGCGTGCAATACGGTTCTAATATGTTGGAGACTAGAGCTCTGCTGATTTACCTCGCTCAAATATCTTACAGATTCATCAATAGTAGAATTCTTAACCTAAGTTAATTGATTTTTGTATAACTCATGTTAGCTAACAAATCTGTGAAGGCTAGTGTAGAAGCTTCACAAATGCTTTTTGCTCCATGAATTCATATCTTATTTCTGTGTGGTTGCCTTGGAACTTTATTTTGTTCTTGGATATACAGAATAGGTCACTGTCAAGGCTACATGGATTTTTGGAGCTGAAGAACTTTAAAAATCACCTGGAGAGAAGAAAATAAGGATTTTGTCTTCATTGTTTCCGTGTATTTGTGTGCGTGATCACAACAGATACATATGAAAACCTTGAAAATTTTCCTACACCAAATCACATCCTTAACAAATCAAGGTAGGGGTGGTTTTTCGCCTGTTTTAAAGGAGTTTAATGTCAAAATTCCAGATCTTGTCTACCCTGGAGGACAGCATGCTAGCTGCAGAACCAATCAGATAGTTACATCCCAAGAGAATGAAAAAATCTGAGCAACTCATAAAACAGATGTTTTTAGCTATATTCTCTAGATTCTTTACTTTCCTTAACACCCATTTAACTCCAGTAACAAATGAACACTGATGAGAAATGATGTCTTTGTTTAAGATTCCATACCTCTTGAGAGCTCCAAATAAGCATCTGAAATTCCCCAAGAAAGTTCTTCCACAAACAAAAGGTTAATTACATTTTAGTGGGTATCTCTGGGTGAAGGCTATTTTTCTGCCATGCAATTACAATAAGAGTAAATTGAAGGTTTTCAGGATTTCAGGGGTTTGATTGATGCGTTCATTAATTCACCTTTTCAAACTGAGGAAGAATCAAGTTTTAAATATTTTATTAATCATTTGCATTTTTCTTGAGGTCGTTCTTCTATTGTTACTTTGTCTGATTGGCTGGTACCTGATGGATGGATGGAGACACCAAAGTGCTTTTTTGTTCTGATTTTCTAAACAAGTGAAGTTTGCATATCCACACAGCTGGGATGAATTTCTTCTTGCTGGTAACTTTTGAACTGTTTGGCCATTTTCAACCAAAACGGACAGAGTTGTAAGAGTTTCAAACAAGTTGTGTTCCAACAGCTTCCAGGAAATTAGGTGGCCAGGTAGGAAAGCAACACCCTATTCATACGTCACTGCAGGAGAGGCTGTGAGATGAGCTCTCTCTTTTTCACACAGAGAATCTACACCGAGTTCACACAGAAAACTCAGACAAGGTGTTGCCAAAAGTGACTCCTAATTAGGCACCAGAGACCTCTCTGAGGGATGCACACCGATAGGAAACCAAGCTCTGATAGCTCTGACGCACATCAACCTGTTTGTTTTGGAAAAAAAACAACCCTCCAACATTACACAGGCAATGACATTGCTTTTTATATGCTTGTCAACTGACAGAGCTCAGACTTATTTAAAAGTTGCTTGCCTTCAGATAGCAACAGCCATGCAGAATCCACCTTAGACTTGCCACCCAGCAACTCTGGCTGGGATAGAAGAGTATCAGCTAGTGCTTGTACACTGTGTGAAGTTTCACACGGGAACACATGCATATGGGTGAAGTTCCCACTTAGACCCAGAATAATGCCAACTACCGTCACCTCTGGCACAGCTGGGGATTTAGTTTGAGGTCAGGGTGTCATAAGGGGCCTCACAGTACCCTGATGGCAGTCTTCAGGTTAATATATCTTTATGGTGATCTGACAGTTCCCCCTCCAGTCTTAACAGCTGATTGCTCTGGCATTTGTTACAAAGAAAGAAACAGAAAATATTAGTTTACTCTCCAGACAAGGTCCAGCTTTGATATATTCATGCAAGAATTTGCTCCTTCTGCCCGTGTCTACAGAGAGGAGCATGTCTGCCTCATTCAATCAATGAAAAGCAATGAAACCACAAATACTCACTCCAAACATTTCCTTTTTTTCCTAGTAATTACCTGTGTATTTAGAAGGATGAAGGATGTTTGTGTGCAGGTAGCTGGAGGAAAGTCACCCAGAAGGCGGGGTGACTGCCCAGGAATGGTGCAGGTTATCAGTTTGAGTAAAGGAACAAAAATAATGTGTGATGGTATTCAGGAATACTACAGTAGCATCAATACCTTCAGGAATCAGAGCCCTGATGTTCTGGGAATGGTACAAACTTACAGGAAGAATAACCTCCACCCTCATTCATCTCCACTTAAATGCAAAAGACGATATTTACGTAAGAGTCATGACAACCTCTTGTTCTGGATCAATTTATTGAATCTCTTAGTTGGGTAGGCCAGGAATGCCTGGCATTTGTCTGAAGAATCTTCAGGGAAGATATGCAAACCCTTGGCTAAGGACTTTCTGGAGGGGATTCTTCTCAGATCACTCAGGCTACATTGTCTCCAATTTTCTAAGCAAGCACCTTGGAGGAGGTCCCACACCCATGTCCCTGAACAGCTTACTAAGTCTCAGGAGGAGGAGATGCCAGTAAAAATCATGCCTGATTTCCAGACCTTAGGCTGTAACTGGGGCAAATGCTTAAATGTGTACTTTCAGTAACACAGAGAAAACTAACCTACAATGACATCCTGTTCTGCATGGCAGGGACACAGTCCAGCTGTGGTGGATCTCTGTGAGAGGAAAGATGTGTTTCCTAAAAAGAGTTTATTTTTGTTGACCAAAAGCTGAGAATTGAGGGAAGAGGAGAGGGAAAAAGGGGAAAAGAGCTACTGGCTCTCTCTTTGAAGGTGTTAAGAAGATCATGTTTGATGTTGCATTCTGAAATAAGAGGATTCCTTTTTTTCAGTCTAAAAATGTGCCATAAAAATGACACCATGATTTACTGCAAAGCATTAACAAAGGCTTTGTGTCTATTATTTAACAAGTGAAAGTATTAGCTATCTACCACTCTCTCAGCAGTGTTATGCTGAAATTGAAATCTATGGCTGTCCTCTACCAGCTTAAGCCCATATCCTTGACTTTCCTAAGGATCATGGAAAAAAAGAAAGGCACCAGTGTAAAATACTTTATCAGATGCTGACCTTCTGGCAGGAAGTCAGAACCATCTTGTGGGAAAATGAGTAACTCCTAGCTCTCAGTCTCATTTTTCCTGATGTTGTACATAGCCTTGTCCTACCTCCACCCTCTTGCAAAGCTTTTATTTCATGCAGGACTTGCAGAGGATATCAGGCATCCATTACATTTATTCACTTATGTTTTTACAGATACATACATAAATATACACACATAAACTCCCAAATCTAATAATTAGTTCTCCTTATGGCAGCATGAACACTGGTTCCAACTCAGTCTGCTGTAATCATTAAAAAAGTCTCTCTGCCAAGTGAAGCCATGCTTAGTCAAAAAGTTTTCCTGATCTATCATCTAAAACAAAACATACACATAAAGTACTTAAGCCTGAACAAAGTGTGCAACTGCTAAAAGACAAGAATCATCCAGAAGAATACAAGTCTTGGATTCTATTTTATCATGATGTATCAATTTTCTCCTTGGTGTATGAAAGTCTCATCAGAGACTCGAATCAGATTTATAGGTTTCCCACAACTGTATAAGGAATTAAGCAGCACTAAAGCAAACTCTGTCTAGCTCAGGACAGCAATTACATTGCAGCTGTAGAGGAATAGGAGCTTAGTACAAAGTCATTATCAGACACATATTACAAATTCAATATGTGTTGCACATAAAATATGCATGATTTCTTCTTACTGTATATCATGTACCAAAATATAATGTGTTTCTGAGGCAGGAATGAATACAAAATGAAATGTTTTATTGAAAAAACACACAGATTTCCTGATACAGGTAAGTGGAATTTAAAATTGAAAATGTTTCACAACCATCCATTAAAGCATACTTTGAAATATTCTTAGAATCCAGATTTCCTGCCAGGGAAATGAAGAAGAGTTAAATACCTTAAGCAGGAAGCTTGCCTGATAGACACTATTTACCACTAGAAATTTTTATGACATGAAAAGATGGTACTTTGCAAGGTAAACTCTCACAGCCTCAGGTCTGGAAGAGTGCAGATAGCATGGAAAAAGCCACAAGTGTACTGATATTTTTTTTGCACAGAAGAACAAATCTCTTGGAAAGTGGATGATGGGAAGTGAAAAGGACACAGTCTTGGAAAAGTTTGATACATATTCTGTGATTGTGTTTTGTTTTTTTTTTTTTTACTAAAAGGTAACTTTTTGGAGGGCTGATCTGTTTTGGTTCTCCTTCCTGCTCTAGCAGGAACCACAAGGACCTGGGAGCGGGGAGAGCAGTCACTTCAGCCGTGTGTATGATTAGTGGATGCCCACCTCATGCTCCACATTCAGGGTAGAAATCCTGCTGGAAGCTGGTCTGGACCATGGGCTGCAGAGAGCTGACAGAGCCGTGAATGAGTGCGAGGTAATGCCTCAACTGCTGTATTTTATCCTGAGGGCTGCGCTGGCACTCAGTATAAACAGATTCAAGTGCTGCAAAGGGAGATCTGTGCCTCTCATAAGGCTGGAACACAAATCTAAGCCAGTCCCATTTGCAGAGAATTTACCCTAGGAAAATCCTTACTCCAAAGGCAAGTACAAATACGGTCTGAAAGATACTTCCTACGAGAGGGCTCGGCTGCACATCTCTGTCTTGCAGGAGAAGTTTGTAGAAAAAAAGAACCAGAAACTAGTCAAAGAAAAGTAGAAATAAGAATAATTTAGGTGAATTGCAGAAATCAGGAATAGAAAAGTATATTTCTCATGTCTGTCCCTTCCAGTCCGACAGCTGAGCTCTCCCAGCCCACAGTGCAGGCATATTCCTGGGGTTACCTGTAAGCCTGGGTCCACTCCGATGCTCTTTTAGATGTGTAAGCACACAGTCACCTGCCTGTCCCTCCTTGGAGTGAGTTCCTTGCTGGTGGAGCCATAACTCCAGAGCACATTTGCCTTCTATGGGTTTGGGTAGGCCTTTGAGTATCACATTTTGTGAAATGCATCACTCTGTTTATCAAGACTTGTGTCTGCCTACGTAAGAAAGAATGCTGCCTAAATGTGGAGGAAGTTAATTATGCACAGAATAATTAATAGCAATTTATTTAGTGCATCTATATACTTACTCACAGAGTTAGGAAGTGCATTAGAAGTGCCCCCGCTTGTTTGAGAGAGACCCCACTCTAACCAGCACTCTTCCCTTCCTGGGCTGTCAATCCAGGGAGGCTCTGATCAGGGGATTTTGTGAAATTGGAAAAACATGGTTACTGGGCAGTATTTGCCTTCACTGACTTGTTGGTAAAGGTTTATGAGTCAACTGTGTTTTAACAACAAATGCACAGGCTTATGTTACTTGACAGAAGTCAGGCGGGCTATGCGTTGCAAACAGCCCAGCAGCATTTTCTTGGTCTCACCCTGAGAAAAAGTCTTCCCTGGTAGAAGGAGGAAAACCTACAGTTGTTTCTCTTGCCATCTCCAGTTTAAAAGTTAATAGTTCGTGTTTTTAAACACTGGTTAACCCACTTTCCAAAATGTATTCGAAAACATTGACAGATTGCCGTTTTTCAGGGCCTTTGCAGGAATTATCAAACCCTTCAGTATGGCCATTATTAACAGAAAAGTATCAGAGAGAATCTGAGTTGTAGCACTGATGCGAGGCTGGGAAAGAACATGCTTCCACTTGTATAGCTTTCACAAGCGGTAGTAATCCTATCATTTTGTCAAGAAGATTGGGACATGCAGCTGGAAAAATCCAAGATACAAGTCTGAGTAAACACTTTCCAGGAGGACGGACTCACCCCTTCTTCTTTGGAAATACATATAAAAGAAGCGAATGTACTCCCATTTACAGTGTTGGCTGATTGATTTTCTCTGCAGATCCACCTTAAATCCTTTCTTTTTTTTTTTCATTGCCATCCCAGCTGGCATGTCCCAATCCTATAAACATCTTAATATAATACACCATCATTGTCTGATGTATGGGCTTCCATTTGGTGCACCATGTCCAAAGAATATTCCTTCATGCTCGAATGACTCATGTATGAGGAGATTAATCTCTCTGGGGGAGAAATCAGTGTCTCTCCTATGGAAGCAAGTTGCTATGCACACATTAGCTCCTGATCTCGCTCGTGTTCTTAATATTCAGGGTACAGCTTCTAACTGCCATAAAAATCCTTTTGTCCTTCCCCCACTTGGTGTCATTCTCTAGCACCGCCTGCAAAGCAAAAGGTAAAATTTAAAATTAGTCCTTAAAATAAAACAGTGAAGTAACACACTCGATGACACTACCCGTTTTTAACTTGTAAGCCTGTTTGCCATTCTTTCTAGGTGCCAGGTAGTCTCACTTGCCCTTTTCTTTAGCCTGCAGCTCTTAGCAAAAGGATACAAACAGCTGGCTTTGCTAAGTGAAGAGGGCATCTGTTTTGATTTAAATCACCTCCCTGGATTCTCAAAGAGATGAGGGTTAAGCCTATAGCATTTTGATTGCTGGCAAGGCAATATTTAACAGGCAGCTTCTGTCGTTGAGAGAAATGAAAGCACAACATGCATGTATCACTCGATGTACATCATCACTTTCTAGTTGGCTAGGAAATAAAACTTGTGTTCCAAATGTTTTCATCAATATGAAAACTTCTTGTGAGCTTTCTTATTCCTTCCATTTGTTTCAAACCCTACTTTCTCATCCAGTGAACAACAGTAGAAAGCAATAATGACAGTAGAATTATAAGTAAATTTACATTAATATATTAATTCACACTGTAAACTGCAATTTAAAAGATCAGGCAGAGCCTTTCCCCAGAAAGGAGACCTTGTCTAAGCAATTACATGTAAAGCCACAGAGTCAGTTTTATGCAGTTTTGTCTTTTATTGAAACCTATCAAAAACCTGAGGCTGTCTCAGCCAGTGCCAGTAAGCAATCTAGAGTTATTAATTAGTACACCCATGTTTTTGCCCAACAAACATTTTAATTTGTCCTCTAAACAGTGTTCATGATATTAGCCCTTTGCTCCTGTTTTATTTTTGTCCATGTGATATACATTACACATGAGAGAGTCCTACGTCCATATGTCCACAAATTGCAGTGGACATATGGCAGCATACAGCAAAGCAGTCTTTTACATTTCGAATACAGAAGCCTTTGCAACTGTCATCATGGAGGCATTACAGCATCCCTTTATGTGATGTTGTTATTTAGTCAAGTTTGTGTCACGTATGTGAACCTTTTCAGCTGGCTTGCTTTATTTCAATTGTAGGCATTGGGTTAGTTGATTTGTACTAACCAGTGTGTGGAAATTGCCCTAGTAATAATTCCTGTAACAAATGTAATTTATTTAGTTGATTACAAAGAAATGTTGGTTATACTTGCAGAAGAGAACAATAAAATGTTGTTTTTAGACACATGTTGAATACTATTTCTTGTTAGTTCTCTATCTAATGAAAGGATATATGGGCAAGCAATTGCCAAACACAATGGAGAAAACAGTCCACAGGATTTATGTTTAATTTTGAATTCTGGAGAGTGGTGTCATCTCATGAAAGATCTATTTTTTGTCATTATAAAAAACATATCAGTCAAAAAACCAGGTTGGTTTGATATGGCTAGACTTTTCGACATGAACCACAGGTATTTGAATCAAACAAGGTATATTTTAAAAGGGCATGTGTGAAGATGCTCACTTTCAGGCATTCAGATAAAATAAAAATCTCGTGGAGAACCCGTGAACTATTCCTTCCCAGCCAGCTCAAAGCAGCCAGCTCTGTTCAGAATATCACTAACACACGCAGATGGGCCAAGGTCTGAAGTGATGCTTGAATGGGTGTGGGAGTTACTGGATGTGCATCCACACGGGCAGTGCTGCCAGGGAACTTCCTGCCCAACCCCTATGGTCTCACTCTCATAATTTTCCATGGTTTTTTAATAAGCAATTTTGTTCTCAAAATACTCCGAGGAAAAGCCAGTGACAATTCAGCAAGCCAGGAGAAGAGATTATAACTGCATTGGACAGGTTTTGTACCAAGATAGGCTCTAAGAGCAGGATTCAGCTCAACTCACTCTGGCTGTCTAAACGTGTGGTCCATCCACTCCAGTTCTCCAAGTGGGCTCTCTTTCAGGCACCTTCAGAGGTCTCATCCATTTTAAGGAATGAATTACTGCTGGAGGTGTCTGTGTCTCTCCAATGCCTATGGAAAGAGACAGATATGAGACAGATTAAGTATCAACACAGCTAACGTTGTTTTACTTAGCTGATATTAAGTAAGAGGAACTGCACTCTCAAATTCAAGTTTCTCTGTGGACAACAAACATACTGCAGAAGCTAATGCAGACTCTCATTAGCAATAAAGCTTTACATGAGTCCTTCTGTCCGATGTTTTAAGGACCATAGGCCATACTGCCTTTTCCAACCCACTTACATAGCTGCTCACCTGTGGGGTGTGCTGCAGGCACAGCTGGGAACCGACTCGGTGCTGCTCCAACATGTGCTGGCTGCCAGTGGCTCACAGAGCCAGCACCAGCCAACAGCACTTGTGCTTCATCGTACCCCGCATCGTACCCACTCTTTGTCTGGCATAATTTATGCAGTACAAAGCTTAGCATGGAGAAAGAAAGAGAACAGACCCATTGGGCACAAAATAAGAAAAGTCAGGCAGAAAATCTTCTCCTGTTAGTCTAATTCAACTTATTCTGGTATCATGGCAGAGCTCTTACAGATGTCAGAAAGAGTGGACTCTTGTTGCAAAGACTACCGTCAGGTGCAAAAAGACATCTGCAGTCTTATAAATAATAGTAGAGCAATATCTAGGCTCACACAGCACCAATAGCTTTTCTGGAGAGACTTCTTTATACATACACACCTGGGGGAGAAAAAGCCAAAGGACAAACGGCTGGTTCAGTTAACCTGAGCAAAGCTCAGACATTCTGCTGTTTCTGCTACAGGGCAGAGGAGGAGTAGCATCACCGCACACCTCCCATTACTCCCGCACCAAGCTGGCGTGGGGGAAAGACCTAAGAGCTTTAATAGTGCTAGAGCCCTGTGCAGACAGACAGACTGACGGCAGCTGTGCGCCTCCCATATTGCGACTACCTACTTGCAGAAGGTATAACCAGTCTGGTTTCCTAAAGCTAAGCAATAAATGTTCTGAATATCAAAGTTCAGAAATAAATACAAAGGGAAAGTATTCCATCAATTCTTGAATAAAACATTCCAAGAAAGTGCAGCACTAATGGATCTGAAAAAATAAGCGCAATGTAGCCATGTAGCAGAATAGCTCCTCAAGTGCAAGGAACCTTATGTGCACTGACTGGTTTAAATTTTACGCAGTTTCACCCCACATGTTTCAGATGAGAGCAGTAACGTACCCTTCGGTTCTCTGCTTCCTTCCATGCAGCAGGTACAAGGGGCTGCTCTTTTCCTTGTGTTCATTGAGCACCTTCCAAGCAGATGACAGGGACAGTTGCCAGCTAAACAAAGTATGGATTAACACTACTTTTCATGTGCCCAGTTACAAAAGTTACCTGGCAATTAGTATTTATTTTCTTTCTCCTCCAAATCAGTAGTGTAAGCAAAAATGTGAGGACAAAATTAATTTCCAAATTAAGTGTAAATGTCCTGCTAGGATGAATTTCTTGGCTGGGGTGGGAAGTGCATCTCCCCCAACTCCAGCCAATTCCACATGGAGTGTACTGTCCCCAAAGGTAGTTCATTGCTTCCCCCAAGCTAAAGGTATATGGCACAGGAGTGAAAAGCATGACAGCTAGAAGGCAGAGAACCACTTCAATACTTGTAGTCCTCACCAGACTGATCCAGGCATATAACTGTCTGTTCTCTGCCTTCTTCCTTGTAGATTGGACTTTGTCTTGGTGGAATGCGAACTTGCAAGCCTGTTAAATTTGAAAAGCGCACAGCTCCACCCAAGCTATCCAAGCGACGGGCAGGCTCTCCAGCGAGGCTGTAGCTCCATTGGGTGCAACATGGCAATACGCTCAGCTGAGGATCTGTCCCATAGTACCTGCTTGGTTTCGCTAGTCAGTCCTCATCCTCTAATTGAAAGAGATCTGAGGTTTCTTTGGTTTTTACAACCTAGCATGATTTTAGCTGCCTGCTTCTAAAATCTGAGAAATACCATGGTGCAGAACAACCACCGACTTCCCATGCTTGCTTACAAGAGCAAAAAATACTCTAAGGCTAAGGGCAGAATGGGAAGGTCTGCCGAAGTCTGATGTACCTACTTCTAAAAAACAACTAAAACAGTGAAAATCCTTCCTGTGGCAGACTGAGGACAGCATATATACCAGGAGGACCCTTAACACTTCAGGAGTATGGGACGAAACAGGCTGTCTTACCCTGCTGTCACATCGTAAAAGTGAACTTGTGCAGTTGTAGGTACAGACATACAAATGTGAACAGCAACAAGCATCGCACCCTTAGGTCCAAGCTTATTCCACTTTTCCCACAAGCCCAGAGCTCCCATTTCAAGTCCCAAATGACTTGCATCAGGAGCCTGGTTTTGTTGCAGTTTCACCGGTACAGATGAGGAGGAAGACGGCCAAGGGAGACTCAGCAGGAAGGAGGATTAGGGGCTTGCCCATCATGGATTGCGCGGCCTTCAGCAGAAGGCAAATCCCCATTCCCCATTGACAGGTGTTTAGACGATTCTTCATCAGTTCCAGCTTGGTCCAGTGAATGTTTTCCTTACCTAGGTCTGTACCTGTACCCAGCCTCTGTTTTAATTGATTAATCATTTAAATTACTGAAGCTTCCAGTTTTCGTTCCCTTTTCTCCCCTCTGCACATCAGCAGAACACTTCTTGTCTTGGTCTCCTACTGGAATTCCACTTTCTGTAGAGTTCTGTATGTCATCTTCTCATCTTCTGCTGCCCCCTCTTGCTTTTCCACCCATCCTCACCAGAATGTCTCCCTTCCCTGCTGTTACCTCCAGCTCCCAGACAGGCACTGATGGGGTGCATGGACAACCCTGCTGCACACAGCAAGTAAGAGCAGGCTGGCAATAGGCTTGCAGTTTGGTTCTCAGCCCGACCTGCAGACAACGCTCAACATGCTGCAGCCCGATCGCCTCCAGCGTGGCAGGCAGGGCAATGCTTTCCCAGGCTCTGCAGAAGGTGCTTGGGGGAAAGGCATCCTGCTTCACTGCTGCGGTGTAATCAGAGGGCAGTGACCTCACAGCTGCGAACTATAACCTTTTAGAAAGTGTTTAATGCAGTCTTTATGGCAGCCATTATTTTTACAGTGTTTTCACTCTGAGAAAGAAAACAGAGCAAACATTCACAACAGCTTAACTAAATAAGCTCAACAGGTGAGGGGCAGTGCTCACCTGGGCCAGCCCGGCCCACCTGGCAGATGACAGCCCTCAGTGGCTGGAAATCAAAGCAGGGATGGAAACGGACCTTCGCTCAGAAAGGAAAAAGTTTTTTCCCCTGCTTCAGTTTTTGTTTGTTTCTTTAAGTAACAGACTGTTTCAGAAAAATAAACACACAGAAGGGCTCAGGGCAAAGATACATTTTGTATACAGCTTTAATGAAAACATGTTTTTCTTGTTAACACCTTGTTATATCCTAAAATCACAATACAGAAAAAACTGTGAATAAGGCTGCGTGCATAGACATCTCAGATTTTTAATGAAATTCACAAACCGACATAGCTTCCCCCACTTGCTTGCTGCTACTATGGCATCAGCAGCTCTCGGTGTGCGTGGACGTGGCTGAGTGCTACCTGCATGCTCTTTCACGCAGTGTGCTGCAAGGACTGCTCAAGTACAGGTTTGCAGCACCAAACTCTTCTCACCGGGCTGAAAAGTGCACAGAAATGAGATGTAACTGTCAAGGCCACAGGCTGAGAGTATGATTTTTCATTAGAGATCGCTTTTGCAGTCTAACAGTCTGCTTTCGTACAAGCCAAAAGCATCAGTCCATAGACTGGCTAAAATATTAGAGGAATTATTCTGCGCAGCCTCTCAGAGCTTGGGGTGGATTTTTGCTTCACTGCATTATGATTAATACATTGGCAAACACACACTATCAGAAGCTTTTATCTGAGCAGCTTCATAAGGCCCTTCAGGACTTGACATAGTGTGTTCCATCCAGGAGATAGTATTTCCGTTTCAAAAGACTTCAGCAGCTTCTTTCCAACAAAATTTCATAATTTAATTCCCTGCTGAGCCACGTTGGCCGAAGTCGCTGGGTTGCAGGAGTTAGACAGGATTCAGAAGACAGCCGTCGCCACACGGAGCTGGAGAGGAAAAGCCATTTGTCAAAAAAAAAAATTTAAAAAAATAAAAAAAAGTGACACTTTTCTCTGATAATGACCCCAAAGTGACTCTGTTTCCTGGTAATGATCCAGAGCCCCACGTTTCTGCGATCTGCTGGGCCGCCATGAAAGAGCGGCACGTTGCTGTAATGAGTGACAGCAGTCAGAGAAAGGATCTCGGGACAATACTGACGCTGGAAAGCAGGAGCTGGTTGTTCGGCAGGTAATGAAACCATACTTGCAACGAGGAGACAAGAAAAGATGGTACTGGAAATTGCCAGTGTTTGAACTCTGAAACTCAGTGGGAGGGAAAAGAGAAGCAGTTTTTGTGAAACACCTTGTTCTCGGGAGTTTCAGAGAAAAATCTGTGCTTTGGGGCACCTGAATGCTCACTCAGATCAACTCTTAAAGAAGAAGCTTGAATTCCCTCACATATTTAGTGGCAAGAGGGGGCCTTAAAGCAGGATTTAGACCCACTTTATACCACGTTATTAATATCAAGAAGCCATAAAAGACCTTTAGTGTTATTGCATATCGGACTTTGAATCCCAACAGAGTACAAAAACTGAGGCTGAACTAGAATATCAAACCCAGACTTTGGCAAAGTGCAGAAACAAATCTCCCTTCAAAACTGTTACTCAGTTTAGAAAATAGATCAGTCATCCGATATGTGAGCTGCAATTCCCATTAGCTTTGGGGAAATTCTCCTATTGATCTGGACTCCTAGCACAACTTAACTCCTGCATAATAACTACTGCCCTTGGAACATCGCTACTTCACTGTTTGTAAGGACAAAAGAAAGCTACTCCAGATTTTATAGGAATAAAGTGTTTTGTTCCTCCAAAGCATACAGGTCTATCAAACCTGAGAGTGAGTAGCCTCCGGTGCAGATGGGTAGGTGCGATATACCCACTCACTCCTGCTACGTCTTCAGTGCAGATACAGTAGCAGTATTTTTAGCACAGCAGGTGTAGAAAAGGGTGGTTTTGAAAGAAAGAAAACAAGAAAACAAAAATAATGAATTATTTATGCAAGTTAAATCAAAATATGCTCCATATAAATGTTTAATTAGGTTTTCACCAACTTCTCTCCATATGCTCTGCCTTGCTCAACAGCAGATTTCTAATGGAATCACTAAATATATTTTAATAGCTCTGTACATAGTATTATGCAATTCTGCTTCTACTTGTAGAGCTTTTTTTCATTCAAAGTAGCTACAGTAGAATAAACAATAAACTGTCTCAGAATTAATATTTAAAGAACAGAATCAGTAAAAAACTATTGAGGGATTTTCCTTTTATAGACTATTTGTCACAGGCAAAGGTTACAGGGGTGACAGTCATGCAATATATACAAGTACAATCATTATGCCAATTCACTTTGTGGCAGATGAAGGTCTTTGTCACATTTGAGAAATCTAAGTTGCATTTGTCCTACAACTTGCTGGGACAGCCAATAGAGAGGTCACTGGCTCTTACATTAGGACTTCAGAAGGCACCAAAAGCCTCCACTGCTCTTTTTCCATCTTTCAGAAGCATTCAGACGAAATCAAAGCCAGTTTGTGGCTTACTACACCTGGTTTGCTCAGTTACCAGCTTTTACCCCACAGGGACATCTTTTTAGGAGTGCCTGAGAACTAAAAGGCAGTATCCTGGGTGGGCTGTCAATCACCACTAGCAATAGCAGCTCCCCAACCAAACCAAAATACCAACAGAGCTCTTCCTTTTCCAGCACACCAAAAGGCTGACATGCAAGTGCTCGCTCCCCCTTTCCCGAACATAAGCAATTCAATACCCTCAGCTTTCCCTCAGCACTAGCCACTCTGTTTCTTGTCTTCCTTTTTATACAAAGCAGCTGGTCCCTGCAGATTAACAAAGCCCAGCTGCATCTGGTCGCCAGCCTCTTAACCCTTCCTGAGCTGGTTCCTCACCCCCACGAAAGAAAGCAGGATTGTCAGCCTTCCAGGAGCCTCTTGGGGCTTGCAATAGGAGCATCCCTACCAGCCAAGACAGCAGAGCCTTTGAACCGAGGAGAAAAGCTTGCCACGGTCTGAAAAGATTGTTATTTCAAGTAGCAAGCCGAACTCTTTATAGAGCTCAGAGACAAGGGTGTGAGAGAATTAAGTAGACTTGGAAACAATAATGTCATACACAAATGCATCAAGGATTTATGGACATTATTTTACAACTTGTTGAGTTTGATGTAGAATGATCTCTGCCCTGTAACTACCTTAATTATTTTGTGAAATATCTACTGTTATGCTGTTATGTTGTCGCACTTCAAGCATGTTGCATAGTGGTTAAAAAGTATTTAGACAGATTGCGCACCTGCATGAAATTCTTCCAGGCTTTCCAGAGGGGACCAGAGTTGGTATTCACAAGGGTTTATTCTTGGGGCTTGTGAAATCCTAAGAAACAGTAGGCCAATATTATATGGATATTGGTGACGGCTGCAGCATTAGTACCTGCTGCAGAAAATCACAAAAATTAAACATTAGTAGTTTTGTCGAAAAAGTTTATGCATGAATTTAGCTATGCTTGCAGTGCGAACAACTTGAAAAATTTTACGTTGGCTGTTTTTTCACCAATATATTGTGAATAATCATTTGAAATTAGGAGTAAAGGTGTTTGAATAAAATTTATTTGTGGAGAGGACTTCCCTCTTTAGGAGTAAAGTGTTTTCTTGATAACTTTAAGTGCAGAGCAACCATCGGTATCTTAGAAAGATGACAAAGGAATAATGGACTTGAAAGAATAAAGGCCCATGAAATTATGTATTTACTAGGATTACAGATCCAGTAACCTATTGTCTCCCAATCCTTCAGGTTGGTTTCAATTAATGAAGTTATTTCTCCATCACTGTAGCTTTCAGCTCCTGCTCCCACCAATGAATTTCCTCTTTGGAAGGCTGTTGTACCTTTTACTGGCAATTCTGGTGTGAGACAGCAGTCTGCTTAATATCGGTTACATTGTCTTCCAAATGAGCTATCTAAAAGACGCTGGAGGCTCATGTAACTGCAGCTAGAGCTGTTCTCCAGCTCCCTGAACAGGCAACCGGACAAGCCTGGACACCACCACTCATCTTTCCAGACATTATGTAGCTCAGCTTTCGCTGTGACGAAAACACTTCTTGCTGCCTCTGAGTCTCCATTCTCCAGCCCTGGGAGAAACTGAAGCCATCCAAAAGAAAGAAACAACCGCTTGCAGCTTATCCCAGTCATAAAGACTTTCTGAAAACTCAAAAGGTGTAGAGCAATAACCCCACTGCTCTGCCCCACCTCAATTACACCCCGTCTCTAGTGGACTTTCCTGTCTTTGGCCACATTTTAGCAGCTCCTTTTGTGGGACCCCAGTGGGTTGCCTTGTATCCTCTAGACCAGAAGGTTTTTTCTAACCTCATCTGAGCCAATATTTTTTCCACATGAGAGTCATGAAATTCATTGCTTCATGGTGTGTTTCTCACCCCGGGAAGCCCCAGAGCTACAAAAGATGGAGACAGCTGTTATTCTAGCAGAAACTGCGAGGTTTGGAAGACCTTGTGATGGACCCAGAATTTCAGCAGAAGTAAAGGGCCCAAGGGGGAAGAGCAGACCTTACCTCAAGTAAGACTGAAAGGAGAGCAAGGGGGGAAGCAGGGAAGAAGTAGAGCTAAAGTGAGAAGAGAACAGCTAAAAAGTGTAACACTGAGCCAAGGAGATTAGCTGGAGAGCTGCTTGTTTGTGCAGGGTGATAGCTCAGCTGGATTAGGGTTGGACTGAAGCAAATGCGAGGCAGGAGAGCATGGAAGGACCTGGCCAGGCTGGGAGGGAAAGGGGTTGAGTACAGACATGTAGAAACTGAGGAGATGGTACAGAACATAAACTTTAGAAGCTAAGACAGATATTCTGAGAAATTGAGCATTAATTGTCAATTTGAGTCCTCTCCTTCCTGTGGTGTTTATAAATGCGCTAACAGATTAGTATATATTATATAGTAGTATATATTATATATTTTTGGCGAAAAGGGGGAGAACTGAGCATGAAGGGTATCAGAAATTCCAGCCTGAGTGCTCTACTATTATCTGTGAGCAGAAAAATTTATGAATCCAGAGTCAGTGCCGTCTCCATCCACTGATGCCCTGTGAAACAATGGAGGTAAATGAGGAGCTGGTTAAATTCGGGGTGTTTTTTAGTGCCTGAGAGACCCCGTCAGTCACTGCAAAACCTAAAACGGAACTGCCCACCTCTTCCCATACCGGCTAATCCATCACCTCCCGGTCTCCACTCATTTTTCGCCCCGTAATATTCAGATCAAAGCATTCTTGCCATGCCGCCCCTTTTCAGGGTATAATGTACAAAGGTTAATAGTTGAAGGTCACCAGCCTCCGTCTCTCACCGCCTTGTCTGCGGCCATGCCTGGTGGGAGCACACGCCACAGCTGGCGTGGGGCGAGCAGATGCGCCGGGCTCGGTGTCGCACCTGTTGGCTTGCCACCATCTGCTAGCCAAAATGGCCAAAGGCCACACCCAGCGCCGGCCGGCAGTGTTTAATCCCTTCCCCGCAGGCTTCCCGAGGGCGGCCGCAGCCCGGGCCGCACAAAGGTGCGCACCAGCTTGCTCGGCTCGGCCTCGCGGGGCACCTAATCCCCAGCCTGCGCCGACAAGAAAGGGCTCTTTAAATAAAGCCAGAGAGCTATTACCTGACAAGAAAGCGTCGCATAAACTGCCCATTTTTTTTTAAGAAAGAAAGGTATTAGGTTAACATGGATACTAATATTAAGCAAATTAAGCCGCGGTGGTATTTTCAAAGACTATTTAGCGATGTGGAAACATTGTAAAGACTCCGGTGCCGGTCCTCGCTAATGGGGATGACTTGTAAGCTCCACTGCTTTGGAAACTGGAGACTCAGCTCAGCACGAGCCGCAGCCGTTTGCTGCAAAAGATTACCCAGCCTGCTGGTGTCAGCCCCAGCAGTCGCTGTCAGTGCTCTCCAAAACATACACGCCATGTGGAAACTGTCACCAAAACACATAAAAAAGCCTGCATCTTTATATTGATAAGAAAGCAAAAAATACCTAATACACAGAAAGGATTTATGTGAAAAATAAAAGTTATTTCAGAAACTTCCCATTCCAATCTCTAGGTTAACCACAAGGAAATACTACAGCTACTAGGACGTATAATTGCATGGGCTATTCAGGCTCTGTTTTAGTGTTCATTTTCAACATAGTTTCCAGTATCCAGTTGAACAATGAGGCAATAAGATGGGTGCAAAGACAACCCGCTAACATTAAACCTTGTCTTGAGCCCTTCTTGTGAAGCCCCCTCAGTTTCATCAGGCTGCAGTAACAGCAGCCTCGACACCTCAACTCTTGGCTTCTTTACCAGGCACGCCTGAACTTCTTCCTAGCGTTTCTCATTAGTAGACAGCCATCACCTTACCCTCCCTTAGGCTACCCTCCAGTTTAATGTGGGACTTAACTCTGCAGTAGCCCAACCTCATTGATGTTCCCTGCCATAGACACATGGGCTCATGCAGCGCTGGACGGGATCACTGCCCCACATCTGCACAGGTGATGCTGGAAACTGGCAGCAAGGCTGGTTTTCACCCAATCTCTGTGCTTACAGCCAGCATGAAAGCAAGATTCCCCATCTCTGAGACCCTGAGCACAGCTATTTCGTTACATCAGCACCCTGTCATGTTTGTTCTCTTTTTTTGCCCACCTGTGCATTTGTGCCTGAGGGCAACACTGGGAGCTGTCTGAGACAGACTCATCTTTGTTATCGGCCACTGCGCTACAATGGGACTCCAATTTTTTTTTTTGTCTTTCCCATCAGGTATATTAATAGAAATATAGCAAATAAAATAATGACGACAACATTGTAAGAGCTGCTCATCACCCTTAGGCTCTGAAGCTGGGGAGAATTATTTCGGGATGGAACATTTTTTCAAGGAATATACTGGAAGTTTCATCATTTGAAATATTTTAATTCAGAATTCACAAAGCGGTGGAGAATGGAGTAATGATCTTACATCCAGAGGGATTAGGACTTCTCTATCTCTAAATTTGCAGAAGCTATCTGAAGGCAAACATTGACTAGAAATGTATTAAATTACTGTGAGCAATCCAAATTTTTTAAGAAAGTTAAATATTAAAATATATAAATAAATTACAAGTTTTCCCTTTAAAATATGCACGAGGTAATTCAGAGCAAATGTTAGAACAAGCCCGTCTGCTAAATTAGTTGCAAAGTACTAGTGGCTACTTTTCCATTTACACTAATGATGAGAAATGTAAAAGGCCAGCTTCATAATTCAGAGTGTTCATTTCAAGAGGTTCCAAGAACACTTATGCTAGATGTGTCTGTCTAGCTAATCAGCCAGTTTCTTCTCTCCTTTTAAGACCGAAACATAATTACAGAACCTGCAGTTCCAATCTTTTCATTTCCCCCACCCCACATTATAACATATTTCAATGTAAGGAACGCTGGAGGATGATAGAGTTGAATTAACACCCTTAAACTAAGCATATTGCATTCTCTTAAATCAGTGGTTTCACTTCTGCCCTCAAGCAATATGTGATTTGTAAATTTGAGACATACTACCTTTAGGCAGTAGACAATCTCTTTAAAAACACTAAAGTAGGCAACATATGGTGGCACAGTGCAATATGAAATTGTTCTAAAGATACAAGTTTCCAGCCTCAGTGGTACAAGCCCGATTTTAAATAAAACATGGTATCATATGGTTCCTGCTTAAACACTGTGGTAAAGAAACCTGGCTATATGGTCATCCTCTAAACAACAGAGGGAATGGTTTACATACGTACACTTAGAAACCCACTGTCTATAAACATGCAGTTACCCAATACCTTTCAATACATGTAAATACTGAAATATGACAGCCCGCGTATTTGCAGACCCTTGTAAGATCATGGATTTCTCTCTTCTTATTTTTACTTTTGGTTTAATCACACAAACACAACCATGGGTATTTCTTGTTGTCAACGCATATGTGTATCTCATAAACCACACATTCTACGTTCACATTTTTCTGCCACTGAGACCAGCTGGGTCACATTAGTCATGTCAAAGCATGTCAAGGTCTATAACATGTAATTCAGTCCAATGTTACGGTGAAGGTGAATCTGTTCCATTACCCACGCAGAAAGGGGATAGTGGTATTTTAGCCCTGGGACATGACTTTTTGCTGAAGTCTGCTTTTATTGTCGAATGCACGTATAAATTCCGAAAGCATAACATAACTAACTCTTATCCATTGGTCACAAGGATAGGAAAGAGATCAGAGGAGGTTTTGTTATTAGTCATCATCATTGCTATCTGATCTGGTAGCCTAACAGTTGATATGAAAAAGCATTGGACCAAACCTGGAAAAGAGAAATTATTACCTTGCTGGTTCATATGCAGCCAGGGCCCAACCTCTATTCTTATTTTTGGTGTTACAAAAACTGTATAATTACTTTGGTCTGTAATTCAAACTTGCATAGGTTGTAGTTCACTGTTCCTGTCTGGAAAATGGAGAACTCTTCCTCATGAATTATTTTCATGTAAAATAGGAATAAGGAAGTTTGTATGAAGGCTTCATACTCTTCTGTCTTCGCTCTGTAGCCAATGTGCAGTCTCTTTCTCACAGGTGGACTTCAGTAAGAGGAGTCTGAATGTTCTGCACGCTAACTGCTCTAATCAGTCCATAATTATAAAGGTCTTTTGCCTTGATCAGGCTGGCTCTTAGGCTCAGAATCTTACAGTAGTTCCATATAGCAGTCTATGGTACTGGAGGCATCTGGATTGTATGTTGGTAAGAAAGAGATGCAAGAGTCATTGGGAGTCTGGATATCTTCTCTATAGGAATTTTGCAAATTTTGTGCGGCACTATCGACAGTGCCAAAGTCATCAGTTGTCCTCAGCCACAGACAGTGGAAAGGAAAGTAGTGTTGCACTCCTTTGGGAAGCATGGAATTGGATTAATCAAGACCGCTTAGTGGATGCATCATCTTACACTTGTGGCAAACACATTCTTTATAGACAAATGACCTCTAGGCTAGTCCTTTGAAACTAGATATTTAAAGGTCTTTAGATATCTAATACTCATTGACTTCAATGAATTTAGACACATCCCTTTAAAATTCTGACTCTTATCCATGTGACATGGCTTGCCCTTCTCCGGTCCTCATCCCCAGTTGAACATCTTTTTCAGGGATTCAGCAATGAAAAATAATAGATAACCTTTCTTTTTCTCCCAGTGAAAACTTCTGAATCCTGCACCACTCGGTATTTTTCAGTGACCCCAAGACAGCAGAACATCACTGCATGTTGGCATGCCTCTTCTGCTGCAGCAAGGGTGCCCTAAGAGCAGACCAGTGATGCAGTGGCCTCATTTTGTCTAGAGCATTGTGCCACTTAGAATAACTGTCTAGGGCAACTACACCACTACTGTGGTTGGTATGCAACCTGGCAGTAGATGAAATATGTTGGTATTACTTAAACTTCTTTCCTTGGGCACCATCTACACTCAAATCACCTTCACACAAGCCTTGATGAGTACTGCAACCCCTTCCTTTGTAGATTCTTAGTCAAGCATTAAAAGCGGAACTATCTTTTCTGTGTCAGGCTTACACATGGTTCTCTCCACTGTGCATCTTCCCTATTTTGGAAATCTCCACAAGATATATATGAGTTAGTGTGCTCTGTAACGGCTAATCTTTTTACAAGCTTTCTTATTCAAGGGTTTTCATCTGCTGCTTCTACCTACTTTTGCATCTCACCTGTTGTGTAAGTATATTGTGTAATTATTGTATCTGCTGCTTCTAACCAGATGTTTGGAAAGACAGATGGACTCCTCCTTTTGCACAACTAGCTATAGCTGTACTGAAGTGTAATGAACTGGGAGCTTTTACAAGAGATATTGATCTTACTCCAGCTTTTATTTTACTTGTTATGGCATTAATTATCTCAGGGTTTTTTGCCTGATAAACAGAAGAATGAGATTACACATGTGGCCTACAGTCAAAGTAATGATGCCAGGTAAATATTTTGTCACTACTATTAATAATGGCAAGTATGGAGTCCCCTTCACTTCAGCAGAAATGAACACATATAAATCCTTACAAAGGACACATTACAACTTGAAAAGTTTAAGACCAAGAGCAAGTTACATCTCATATTGTAGACAAGTCAGGAAACAGCAACATGATATGACTTTTCTCTGTGGTTTTGTATCAACATTAAAATGCCTCTGTTCATGGGATGCCTTAAAAAGTCATATAGTTTGACAAACAGACGAATATAACATAATTAAAGGAGCAGCATTATGATCTTTACTAAAACTGGATAGCTTCTTACTCAACTTTGACTTCTGATTTTTCTTTCCAAATAATGTCTTTTTATTGCCCCTGGTAACATAAAAATGCTCAGTGATAAAAGAGAGTCAAGTTTCAGTTTTAGCTTACAAGGCCCTTTTTCGAGAGCTGAAATTCAAAAGGAATTTTTGCTAACTTGCAAACTTGCACTGTAACTAGGTTCATTTTTCAATAAATTAGTGATTCATCCCACACAGCCAAGCTAGTATTTGGGTACTTATCTTTGGAAAAGTTCTCAGTAGTGGCACACAGTTACCATGCTTACACCCACAAGTGTATCAAGTCTACCTGGAAATGACCAACCACAGGTTTAGCTGGTCACATGCATGTACAAATGCTGTGACCTGTGAATACAATGCATTACAACAATGTACAAATATGATATTTACTGCGAATAAAATTAGATGAAAGCATTCATGCAGAATTGCAAAAATCCTGGTAATATTGTTAGACAGAGAACACTGTGACAGTCCTCCTCCTGATCCTGCCCCCTTCTGCTCCCACCCGTAGAAACCAGGTAGAACCAGTTAGTTATTGGATTGTGCTACCAAGTTAAGTGAGATGTTTAATTAAATTCTCAAACTGCAGAGTAGGTTGGTCTGTACTTACATTTTCACAACAAGATCGGGTAATATTTGTGGTATTTCTTGGCAGCACCTAAGAATCAGGTGGAACATGACAATTTTGATTAAATTTTATCAGAGCTCTGGGACCTTTCAAATGGGAAAATCAAACAAAAGTGAAAAGTTTTTAATATTGCAATAGATACATATAAAATTTGTATGTACTTTTATGCAGAAATGGCTTGGACAGAAATACTTTTCAGTGCAGAATGTGTTCCTATTCCTGTAGACAACTGCCCCAAACCTCCAAGGTAAGCATGTCTTTTTGTGGAGAATACATTGCAAAGAATAGGTGGTAGATTTGGCAAGTCTCTCTTTTTTGTCTCTGCCTAACACAAACAGGATCCCACATGTGAGCTTTATTTCAGATCCTCTCATAAATACAGAGCAGAGGAAAAGTTCTCATGAACCCCCGCAAAGGGAAGCCAAAAAACTTCATCTCTGAGCTGTAAAATAGTATCATATGTTTCAGGTACCATGATGTATTCCTAGTTGCAAACGTCCTCGTGCTGTCCAGATTGCATAAATCAGATCGCAGAACAACAGAAAATTGACATAGAAGGAACCTGATACACTGTCCAGTTCACCTCACTTCCACTGCTGCGTGTTTTCAGCTGTTTTGTCAGCCCTGATTTCAAATGGGCCAAGTGATGAGGCTTCCACAGTATGCCTTGCAATTTTATTCCACTGTTTGATACATCTCATTGTCTGGGAATTTCCTCTTCTTGTACTGCTTCAAGTTCCCCTCCATTAATTTCTTCCAATTTTCTTGCAATATTCCCTCTGTACCAGGCATAAATATTTAATATTTCACTTGAGGTTTGAATTATTTCAGCAAGAGTCAGAATGAATTGAGCATTTGCATGGATATCAGAAACATCTAGAATCATTATAGCTAAGGATAATGTGGATTTTGGAAAGGAGCTGAAACCTTTGCTTGAGAATTTTGACCACCCTTTTACTACCAGAAGTTGTAAAGGGACCTTGCTGAGTGCAGACTGGGTCTTGCCTGACTGCTCTGATATTCTTCAGCTCTCCCTGTTCCCAGCACCTGCTATGTATGGGCCACCCCCTGAGGTGGACTTCTTGGAGTATTCAGTGAATTTGGGGTCCACAAGGACTTCAAATCCTGCTCCTATCTGATAATTCCCACGTTCTTATGACAGACAAATAGGAATTTCACAACAATGGGAAAAGTAGATCCTGTAAGTTTTTCAGTAATCACCAGTGACTCTTAATTGTCATGGCTAGATTCAGGGGGAAGAAAGGAGGAAAAAGCTTTTAAGGCCATTCTACCTTTCTTCGATAATTTTCCCCACTCGGACACGTGAATGTTTACTACATTTCATATCTGTCCTTAAAGGTCTGCGCTAACGTCATAACTTCAGTCTAGTGTCAGCTGAATCACAGAATCACAGAATGTTAGGGTTTGGAAGGGACCTCTGTGGGTCATCTAGTCCTTCTGAAGCCACAAGCATCGCATGTGCTTGCTCACTGCTTTGAGCACTAGAAACTTGTGGTCTCTTACCACACTTGAAATTCTTCCCCACTCTCCGCAGCCCCTAATAATATCCTGGACATGTACCTTCATCTATATTCATGAGAGTGCAGATGCAGCCAAATTAGTGGCAGCAAAGCACATTTTACACTGTAGAAAATACAATCTGTCTTCTTTTTGATTTTTTTATTAAAAAAAAAAGTTTTATTTAAAGAAATCAGACAGTAAGATTTAAATTCAGCACCACCCGTTGCAAAAGTCTGTTTAAAAATGCACAGCTGGCTTGATGATGAGTGACAAATCAAAAGTCAGAGTGAAACTTCCCAATCATCTGAGCCCTTGCCACCCGATTAGCAGAAGAAAAACAGGGCAGATGGAGGGAGACGCAGCAGTTCGGAGGGAACAGATGGCCACTACGAACTTGATATATGAAATTAATAACACTTTCTCAAATACAATTAGTAGCAGGAATACATTACCTGAATTTTCATAACTGTGAGCAAGCTGACATTAAATGAGGTTTTTCAGATTAACAGTCAATATAGCATTGATATTTGGAGAGAAATAAAAAATTATATGGAAAGTAATAAGGACCTTTCTCCTTTTTCTGCTATAACTGATTATGAGTGCCCAGCTGTACAAAGCCTGCATGATTCTGTACTTTGAAACTCCCCAGATATGTGCTTTTATGATTAACTCATTTATTTCTCAAACCAAAGACAGGCACCATGAGGTTTCACACAGATTCTAACTGTGTCGTGAGAATTTGTATTACAGTGAAGGTTTCTTCTGTCCTTACTGCTAAAGGCTTATATAAATCTGGAATGTAATTTTCAGAAATGAAGATTGGTTTTGGAAATCTAAACAGAGATGTTTTAATATGTCCTGACTTTCTGTGTTTCAGCACCTTCTGAAAATCAGATCCATTTGATTCGTCTTTAATTGGGCATCCAAAATAATTAGCCTGCTTTGAGAATGTTGATTCCTGCTTTTATAGATACTCTGTACAGAGGGGACAGGATTTAGAACAAGAACAAGGAAAAATATGTAATACATTTCAAAGCCTGCCTTGTGGCTTGGGAAGAAACAACATTACAACACCGCACATAAGCCAGCTCAGTGGATTGCACTGACATACTCCGCCTGGATGGGCAGATGACAAGGATCTTGCCTGGTTCCCTACAAGCCCTGGCGCACCTAGAAGGATGATTTAGTAGGTATTTCTTTAACCACATCTACTGCCACTTTTTCTTAAACCAGTGGTGGCAGAATCAGCTGAGAGGTCATTTTCTCAGCTAAGAAGAAAGTGTTAAAAAGAGAATTAATAAGAACAAATACTGACACTCTCCTAAGGCAGCAGAAGTAATAATTATTGTCAAGTTAAAATTTACCTTTCCAAAGTATTTGAATACATGTGCATACACACATCAAAGAAAGCATTTTCTTTTTTCTTCATGAGAGATTTTTTCCTGCAGTGCCACATCTGTCCCTGGAGAACCTTAAATTTGGGGTTGAATATTGGTTATGCATGTTGCTTTATCAAGCTGAAGTTCAGAAATATAAAAAGAACATTTCAGAAAAGCCAAGATGAGATTGGAAGAGCAAGAATTACTGTAGAAACATCTTGCTGAGATGGTCTAAAATAAACAATGTCATTTTTAGTCTACAGGAATTAAACAGTTTGTTCTGTGTAGAGCACTCTTGAAAGGACTAACGGAACGTTTTAATCCTTTGCTACCTGATACCTGGGATGATAAAGAAATGTAGTTGAGTTTCTTCCTTTCACTGTCACACAACAGTCACTTTTTCCTCCCTTTCCTCTCTGTTTTGTTATTTTCTTTATTGTCATTTCCCCAGCCATAGCCGACAGATGCAAAAGTAATTTGTTTATGAATCACAGCACATATTTATGTGAATATACCATATGAATATGCTTGCAGTATGATTTCAACTGGGTGAGTACTGCAAAAGACGATTTGCAAACACTGCTATGAATAAAGGGCATGATACAAAGCTCACTGAGATCAATGGGATGATTCTTGTTGGCTTCCAGGAGTCTGGCTCAAAGTCCAGGCCAAGACTTTCCATTCAAAGGAATTCTTGCTTGCTGGTAGTCTGTTGTTCATGTTTGTCTAGGCAGAGCTTTGTTCATGCAAATATTGGGGAGAAGCTTCCACTAGGTGTAATGCACATTCCTGCACAAACACACGATTTTTTCCGATGACTATATATGGCCATATGGAAGTGTTATCAACACAAGAATCTATGAGTAATTGTTATTAATAACTGATAAAGCAAAGAACTATGAAGAGTTCAGGAGTCATAGACACATGCATTTTATCTAGTTCTTCAAATAAAGATTTTCCTGTCCCAAACAGAGCTGTCAGTCCAAGATTAGGAGGCAGCAGAACTGCATCTATAGCAAACAGGTAGAGCTTGGCCTCATGCTCCCTGAAGTCAACAGCACATTTCCCACTGACTTCAACAAAGGTGGGACAAAGATTTTTCTCAGCTCAGTAACTTACAAAAAATGTAGAAAACAGAAATGAACTCAGGCTTTAGGTTTCAGAGTTTTTAGGTATTTCCTGATTCTTTTAAAATTCAGTTCTGCAAGGTGTCATTACAATGGACGTTGAACTCACAGGACCTTATAGAATTGGGCCACTGCCAAAGGGCATAGCTGTTAATCAGTCTTGTATTCATGGACAATGTCTATTGTCTTTACTCAGATAAGCAGGATTTGGCCAGAAGTACCATTTCTCACACCAGACAAACAACAATATGATTAGCATCAAACTCTAATGAACAGTAATGAGAAAAAGTGTTCCAACAACAGAATGAAAATGCCTTTTAGTGCAAATGTTAAAGCATCTCTTTTCAGATTCTCAGTGCCAACATTTAAGTTGCAGAATTTGGTAATGTTTATTCTTCAATTCTAGAGACTCTTTACAACTGCCTTCAGTCTTGTCTTGTCTTTTTCACTTCCTTGCATGGCAGAAAATATCTGCTGATGACAATACAAACTGGCACCAAACAAAATCTTTCTATGTATTTAAACTTCTGCTGTTCGCTTGACTCAGTGACCCAGCGGTATTGTCCAGAATTGGATTAACCAGTTCCAGGCAGTGGAGACAAAAATTCCTTTCATTCATCAACAGATAAGGAGTTTTGACAGCTCTCCCCTGGGAGCAAGAAGGGAAAAAAAAGCAAGAAGAGATTACAATGCAATAATGCAAAAAGCACAGTCAAGGAGCCAAAGAAAGACTGAAGGAAGCTGTAGGGCTGCCTGGGCAGACAGGGAGACTGCTATCAGAATTGAACAAGAGAAAATCCAGACCCCCCTTCCTCTTCTCTACCTGTTTCTTCTCAATGTCACTATCAGTGCACACAGTGATATAAAACAGGTCCAGCAAGTATTCCAGTAACTCCTTAGGACCACCAGGGCAAAACCAAAAACATTCAGGGCTTGACACTTAACCAAGGCAACATGCCAAGCTTATCACATGTGAAAAAGCCTTGTAGAGGAAAATAATCGTCTGCATGTTCACAGGGCCTGGGTGTTAACTCTCCAAAGAGCCTCCTGTATTTTCCACTCTTTTGACTATTGCAGCTGAGGGGGTTATTTGCTTGGAAATTCAAACATCTGAACAGATTTCTATTAACTGCAGAACATGGGAAGGAGCCAGAGATTTCTCTTTTGCATCATAGCACTGATTAGAGCCAGGGTGCTTTCTTGTTACTGCAGAGGCTTGCATGGTGAGACGGCCTGAAGCATGGCTGACTTTCTATATGAAATCACTCAAGGAGCTGCGCAGATGACAGCAGTTCCACTTTCTCACAGCCTTCAGAGTTTCAAAATTTTTTTTTGTTTTGCAGTGGAACATGGAGAGGAAAAAACAAACTTTTTAAAAACATTACAAAATTAGTTTGTGTCAACCAGCTGTAGTAACCCCAGACCAGAAATGGGAACCCCTGCCCAGCTGACTGCCAGTATTTTCTTCACATCTTTCTCCACCTCCTGTGCCTGGAGCCTCCAGGTCCCATGCCAACACATTTGGTGACAACACCTCACTCAGAATGTTCTTTTTGGCTCCTAACTGGGCTTTCTGGGAGAAGGTGGACAGCTGGTTTTCCATCAGCTGTGAACAAGCAAGAACAAAATTCAAGTTCTGGCAGAATAAGGGTATGGAAGATGAGACTCTGCTCTTGCATGTAGGACTTCCTCTTTTTTCCCTTCTCCCCACATCACCCAGAGCAGTGGCACACACAGAGAGCTCTGTCGCAGCTCAGTGTTGCTCTGCTATGTTTGCTGCTAATCATGAAGGAACAAAGCTTGTTGCTAAGCCTCTTGTACGAATAAATCGGGGCAAACTTTGAGTTTAGCCCCCGATGTTATCTGAAGGTAGCATGCAGTTCATTTGCACCTGAAGATGCATGATCCTGTGCGATGTTAAAGACCTCGCATCCTCAGCCCTTAATCACAAATAAGTGTTAGGCATTAATCAATGTTAATTACAAATATCATACACACACACATGCAGACATTCAAGAAAATATCACTAATTTTAGTTGGATGCTTTCAAACATTAAAATTGTGGCTCCTTTTCTTCTACTGAATATTACTTTACTTCTTCTCATTAGATTCCTACTACGTGTATCTTAAGTTCCCCTCCAATATAATTCAAAATTCCCCTTGTATTTACTTTCTTTTGAATGAGGACTTGATTCTCTGAAATACTGCATATGCACTGAGTGTTTGCTGAGTACTTCGCTCTTCACAACTCAGTGACACTCAGCTCCATAGAGTATTGGAACTGCTAGTATTTGGGAAACCGTGATAATGAGGAAGAAAACTCACAAACACTGTTCAAAGCCACAAGTTTTTTACACCCCTATCTACATTTCGTCTGGGCAAGTGAAAGAAGTGAACACAAAGATGAGCACAGTGTTTGCATATTCTCAGAGAAAGACTTCGTGAGACTCATTTCTTAGGGGATATGGGAGTCGCATACATTATTTCTACCTGATGCTGGAGGGACATTGAAATAATAATTTAATCAGCATCTAGCATCAGCAGATTTCAGAGCATAAACTTTAATTTCTCACTGAAATCAATTGGAATGACACTGGCTACTACAAATAAAAGGGATACAGATTCACAAGCTGGCCCTGTTTTAAAAATCAGTTGCTTCAAAATAATTCTTGATATTGTCAGTTAAAAATAAATAAATAAAGAGAGCCCACATGCTTTTTAAAGAGGATGTTTATGAGCAATGGGAATGTCAATAAGCATCTGAGGATGAGGATCCAGTAGGATTACTGCTGAAGAAACGTGTCTTGGTTCCTACACACAGGATCTCCTTCAGATTAGTAACATGCATTTATGAAATGTTACTGATCTTTTCCTGCAGGTAAAGACAGCATTAGTTGGGAAACACTTAGTTTTACTCTGTTATCTTCCTTACCAATCTGTTAGAGAGAGTCCATAAGTGATGAGCACTGTGATGTCTTTGTGGAGATCACCTTCGACTCTGCTCCACATCATGTAGCCTGTAGCCTCTAAGCTAAAGAGCAACAGCTGGAGACTAGAAGAGATACAGAGAAATAGCTGTATTTTTTATCTATGTCTTCTGCTATAGGTTTGCAATGATGTGTTATGTAGGTAAATAAATACCGTGGTCCTTGCATGTAAGTCAACAAACTGAATGAAACCGATGGCTCTGCAGGTGAGAAGCAAAAGGCACTAATTCCTTTCCTGATTGTTTTGTATAAAATCATGTCTTAGTAAAAGAAAGCCTTTTATTTGTCTTTTAGGAAGAATAAATAATCTGACAGCTTCAAACAGAACTTCCAAACTCTTTCCAGCCAGTATAAAGATTGCCTTCTGACTGGTGTCCTTTTTGTCCAATTGCTCTTTCTGGGACTCCTGCGGATGGTGAGTTACCCACTTATGGAGCGTGCCTTTGCCTGGAGCTAGTCTGAGGATCCCTCTTCTGACCTTATGCTTTCTCTCCTTCCCTCTACAAAGAACTTGCTTTCCCGTGTTCCAGTTTCCCGGCCCATCTGCTGCCCTCCCACACGTGGCAGAGGGCAACAGATGGGTGATAATCATGCGGAAAAAGGCAAATGGAGGCCATGTGGAGGGGAAATGCAGCTCTGTGGCATCGTGCCCTGGCAACACAAAGCCACCACTAGTCATCCACTGCACACACACCGCGAGTCCGTCAGTGACAAGTAAGGCGTGTGACTGGTTGGAGTAGGAACAGTTTGGGACACTGCCAATGCTGGGTGGCTGGTTTCCACGGTAAACATTGTCATTTATGGTACAGCAGTCCTCAGGAGTAAGCAAAGCACACCTTGTCCACGTCCTCAGGAAAGGCTGATCCTACATGCCTATATGAGGACAGAGATGATGTTTCATGGTGTCTCATTTAGTGATCCTTTAGGACACAGACACTGAGCTAAAAGGTGTGATAAGGTCAGGGAGCTCTGATGCTAGGTGGAAGGAGGCACGCACATAGCAACAACCAGCATGTTTGCACAGGTTTTGAATCCTATAGGTCTGACCTGGAATGCCCAGAAGTTCATCTGTTCCTGACGACAGCTTGATAGGAAGTGTGAAGTCACCGGCAGGAGGTGACAGAAGAGATTGACTTGGTGGTGTCAGTCAGTCACAGGACGACTGAGCTAAAAACATGATACTGAAGAAAAAGAACAACAAAAAAAGAGGTAAATGTGGTATGAGGACACCATCATGTTTTCAGCAGGTGCAGTGCTAATGCATGTAAGAAAGGAAAGATCTCTCTGATAAGTTGGTGCATGGCTACCTCAAGATGGTGAATAAGAGTACAGAGAAGACTTGCTCATATGATCCATTGGTGGCTTGCAAGACAAAGGCCTTGGACTTCATAGCCTTAAGGTTTCTTTCCAGTGGAACATAACTCAAATGTCTAGCAAATGCATGCAAAATCAACTGCTCTTGTTAGTGAAGAAGTAACTTTCCCAAATAAATGAAGGCTGGCTAAGTTATAGCTCCATCAATCAAACAAACAGTATCAAACTTTTAAAAATGTTGGAGTTGCTTATGTAGCTGTACAATCTTGCATTGAATCCAGAAATACAGTCAGGTGACCCTTAATATTGTGCACAAAATTCTTTAACATGTGTAGTTTTCCTATTATTTTTAACTCTGAAATTATATGTAGTATATAACTTTTGTTACCCAGCAAGTTGGAATACAATATACAGATGGGGTAAATATGTTGTGCAGTTGTTTGTGCTGTATTACTGTATGTTTGAAAAGCCAAATAAACAGAGAAGTTTATATCTGCTCCTTCCAGCCCTGAAAGAGTCAGGGGATGCCATAAATACTGCTAGATCAGATAGGCAATATCATCTGGAAAATTGCAAAAAAAAACTCTTGACTGTTAGGACAGTGCATACAACCTCCAAAACATCTCTTGTTCTTAAGCAGTATTTTTACTCTCCTTGTTTACTATCCTATGGAACTTGTTCGTATTTCTACCTTATACATACGTATACACTGTATTCAAAGGATTCATTTTTCCATTGCTTCTTCCCTCATACTTTCTCATACTTACCTTTCAGTCACTAGTCTTTTAATACCAGGATTTAATCAATAATGGGGACATTTCAAGAGGATTTCAGGAATATAGCTTAAAAATGATGCCTTCCACAGTCTTGGATCTACAGCACGTATTACAGTTCCCAGATAGTTTCTACCTGGAGTAATATGCTCTGAAGTTATGAAACAGAAATTATACAAAATGAGCTAGTGGAAGAAAAATACATATACAAGCTAATGGCAATTAATTACATGATTTGTTACTACATAATTATCAGCTAGTCAGGAAGACCTGCTTGTTCTGTGAGGCCATTTTACAGTAACCACTACCAATAGGATTTTACCACTGCCGTATACAGAATCAAAACAAGGATGACCAGTACCAATCTAGAATATTTTTGGTGGTTTGACAAGGTGAAACCAATTTTATTTTTGCTATCCAGTTTCCTCCCCAGTCATTTCTTGTCCAAAAAGTAAACCCTTTGCATTCAAGATTATTTTCCAAGAATAACACCTTCAGAAGTTTAGTTTGGCTGGAACTAGATTAAAAATGTCGGCGATCTGTACAAAGAAAAATAAGACATTCTTGCAGATGGAGATTCTGAGCTATGATGTGGAGTTCTAAAAAAAAATCTTTTTGGGTGCAGAAAATGATGCAGGCAAAATACAGACACAAAAAAATAAATCTTTGTGGACACTTTTGAGTGCAGAGAAGACAAAGGGGAATAAAATTTTATATATGTTCTCATCTCCATTTTGAAAATAAATAGCAAAGCATCATATCTTGAATACTGTAGAAAGGTACAGGACAGTACTGATTGTCCCAAAAGCAACAGTCTTGCACTAGGAAAGAGATGGATGAGATTCTTTATATGTTCTTGAAGATGAGTGCCCTATAAAACTGGAAATTTGCAGTGTGTATATGGTAGCTCTCATATACAAAACAGTCTTTCAGGAAATGAATTATGATGTGCCAAAATGACTCATAGGGACTTTGCCACAGTGTGTTTGAGAAGATTGCTGCCACAAAGTAAATATTTGTGTTTTGTTGATTAAGAGTAACACAGCTGGCCTCTGACTTTGCAAATCTAATGGCAATCTCAGGGTTAATGAATGAAACCATTTCTCCCTTGCTCTCTCCTTGCCTTGCTCTCTCACACAAACACACACCAAGTTTGTGCAGAAGACCCCACTTATAGTGATGCTAATGAGACACAGCCAAGCAGATCTACACACCAGCAGTACATAGATTTAGGATACTCACTACCTCCTCCAAAAAATAGCCTGAACAGGCAGAGTAGGGAATACCTTGAGAGCTGCACTGCCTTATCACTATTAAAAGTTGTGTATGATAATAAAAAAATGCAAAGGAGTGGAAGAAACACTGGAGGGAAAAATTAATTCCAAAGAGAAAAACAATCAACAAATCAGAAGTGTTATTGAGCTCTGTAACCTGTATGTGAGAGGAGAGCAAGGACCTTGGATTGGTGCATGACCTAAACATCTGTACTCACAGAAAGATTTTGCTGGAAATCTTGAGAGGTCAAGTTTCTTTGGGAGGTGCCTGAACCCTCTTTTTCTCAGCCAAGCTGGAAATGTCATACACTGTGTGATGATTTTGCTTGTTTTCCTTCTCCTGGTCGGTCACACCCCAGAGACCAGCCACACCAGAAGGAAGGGAAGGATGAAGGAGCAATGGGAAACCCCCCAGGCTTGCCTTTACTCATCCAACAGATTCAAAGCGATCCTCCAAAGCACACCCAGAAGGGGATCTGTGACAGGTCAGACCCCGCGGGGCAAGGGCATCCTGGGCACGGCTCTGCCCTTGCGCTTGCGCTCCTGAGCAAACAGCCAGGTCGGGCAGGACTCCTGCAACATCCCTTTCCTACTGTTGTAGATGTTAGATTTATCCCCTTGGGGTGGAGTTGTTCTGCCACAAAAGGGACTCAATCCCACAGATGAACATTCCCAAGTCCTTGAACGCATTAGTCATAAAAAGCATTGGAAGCTGAGGACACTTTTAGTGGGCAAGGACACTTTAGCTTGGCAAGGGATTCCTTGGGGGGTAGTGTGTGTCATTTCCAGCTCTGCTTTCTGTGATCGCTTAATACTGTCCAAGTTCACTAAAATACCTGAAGAAAATGATGTACTTCCAGAGGCAATATCGAAAAGAGTATGCCTCCTGAAGCCAGTGAGGAAAGAGAGCAGGTGTGTGCTCATAAAAGCAAAAAGAAATCTTACAAAAGGCAAAACAAATTACAAATAAATACATGCTTAGTGGAAAAAACAGCACACCTCTTTTCTGAGACACCAGGCTGGAACACAACCCTTGCAGTATGATTCAGCCTGGTGGGCATTAATCAAGGTTCTTCCTATTATTGTTTCTTCTCTTTTCCTCCTCCTGCTCCACCTCCCCATACTTTTCTCAGCCCTCAGTGCAATTCTGTAATAACCATTTGCTTTAACTTTAAAAAAGTTTATACAGTGCAGGGAAATTTGATTTGCAAATTCAATCAGTTCTATATCCAGGAAAAATAGATAATAACGATTGTACAGCCAACAGATACCTTTGACTTACTGCAGTTAATTCATCCTAATAATGTTGATCTCTTCCCAGATAAAAGGAAAGGTTGGAAAATTATTTTTTTCCATTCATACAATTACTTTTTGTTTGCAGGTTTCCTGAGGTTCAGTTCGCAAAGGATTTAGAGGCAGTTCTCTGTGCTTTACTTGCTACTGTTTCTGAGATAACATTAGGCAAACTGTACATGTGATGAGATTATGTTGGCTTTTATGTAATTTTCATGCAGGAGTCCCAGGAACACCGTGTACATTTGATATGTCTAAACTTTAAAAACCTTGTCTTTGATGACAGAGCAGACACAAGGTCTTTCAACACTGGCACGGCACAGACTTGAGAAAGGTCAGGGCACTCCTGTCACAGGAAGAATTGTTCAAAGGAGTCGAACTGGGATGGAGACCGGCATCAGAGAGTTGGTCTGCCTGGTCCTTTCTGTGCCGAGATCACAGCAAGGGCAGCTGACGACTCCGCGAGGAGCCAAAACCGCGTGCACCCCAACTCTTCTTTCCCTTGGCAGCAGCAGCAAATTCAGCTGTGAACTTGGCTATGCGACGGTTAAAGATAGGTTGTTTTCCTGAATCCATAATATCATCAAAGTCCACTGGCAGAGTCCTAATCTGAAGGTCTGAGGTTTGAATTACGGATGAAAAGATATATATGAAAAAAATATAAAATAAAATGAAAAAAATAGTGACACTGTCCTGTAAACAATGCTTCAAATGTACAATCTTTGTTATGATAATCTCCATTTGTGTGGAGATATCGCTTCTACTTATGATGATTTACATGCTCTTAGAAACATCTATATTTAGTTCTATCTTAGAGAAGACGTGACTCTTAAAAATAAAGGAAGTGAAAGAGCATAAATAGCCTAACTGGATTTACTGGAGTGTGATATTACTTTAATAGGATAACTACAGAGCAAAGCCTTTGATATGAAGTGTAAATTCAAGTCTGAACGTAGCTTCACAACCCAGTCTCTGAATTCGTTTCAGTGATATTGCTTCTGTGTCAGACCCATAAAGATTTTCCAGACTTACTTCAGGTGTGAACGAAATCTCCTAGAAACATAGTTAATAAAACCTGATAGTACCTTTATGATTCTCTTAGTTGATGGGAAAAGCATTATCTCTGTTGAATCTCAGCCCTTACTCAACCTTGAACTCAAAGTCAAATTCTAGGCAAGACAGACTCAACACTTTTTCCTGTTTTGGTCATTGTTGCACAAAATAGATGGCAAACTGTTGAATAGAGAGGATGAATATGCAAAATCCTAAAAGCCTCTGAACCTCCTTGTCATTAGCAGATTTAAATCTTGCAGAAGTGTTTCTAATGGTGTTGCTTTTGTCTATGAGAAACACTCGTGTACATCCTTGCCCCAGCATGGATGACTTGTACACAAAACTCCCACCTCTACTGGCAGGAAAAGTCCACACCACCTCCCTCAGACATACGCAGATCAAAGCAGCATACTTCACTGCTTCTGTCCCAAGAGCAGAAGACAATATTCATCTGTGTGCATGGGGAAATATTTGTAGTCAGTTATTTAGGTACTTCTCTACCTTTCAGGATACAAAACTGAAACTGATGGAGTATAGCGTACTTCGGGGTTTTTTTTCTCTTTGTCCTTTCAGTCTGTTCCTCTTTTAATCTTGGAAAATAAAAAATTGTTATCCCAGGAGAATGTTGTGTCTGTGTAATTTTTCCAACTGTATTGATAATTACTGTATTTTACATGCCCCTTTTAAGTACATAATGCCTGAGATTAAAATTCAACAGCCTCTCTCAAAGAGAAAGTGCTTTAGTATCTGGAGTGCTGCTCCTGTAAATTGGCATCTGAAAGATAGGCTAAAAAAGGGGCATAAATACTAACGTTCCCATCCTTCCTAACTGACTGCAATGCCAATGAGCTGCACCGACTCTACACAGACCTCCCACATTCTTGATAGGATGTTTTCTAGCAGAGTGATCCACAAATATTATCATTCAATGACAATACAGTTTCATCAAGGTACGTCTCAATCCACAGGATACAAGCCCCACACAACAGACGGAAAATCTGGCGCAGTGATGCGCACACTGCGTGTGTTACTTACTGGTTATTGCAGTGGTCATACCGAGTCCCGTATGGCGTTATATTAACGAATGGCATGCAAGCACCTTCTGTTGAAACATCTGCGACAGGGAAATTTCAGGCATTTTTCCAGATATTTTTTGTGCTCTGGACCAAATTTTCATTAGGGCTATAAAACCTGGCAGGCAGCATTGTTGTGTATGATTTTTTAATAAACTGGGACATGCCTTTGTTAGAGAAGTGAAGAAAAGGGCTCTTTAGAGACTTCTTCCTATTACAAAAAGTTGAGAAAACATATGACAGCTCACCAAACAGCGTCTCCTAACTTTTTTTTCTGCCTCCTGCAAGTGTAAGTTTCCCCCCTTCTTTAGATGTATACAGAGATTTACAGGTTTTGAAATGAAACCAAAAATGTAGATTTTTTTTTTTCATCTCTCAGATTAAATGATTCCAACCGTGGCATTACTTAAGAACGCGTTCAAAAAGAGAGCACGCAGCTAACATAGACTTTTAGCATCTTTTTGATGCCTGCTGCCAGGAATCTCACAAAGGATTTTCACTTACTTAACAGACAAGGTCCCTCGGAAAAAAAGAAGAAAGGAAAGCAAGTGGGCATGTGCAGATCTGATCTCATACACCATGGAAGCCTAGCACACAGCGTTATTCTTTTTTGTTTCAGAAACACCCATTCGCCTGCTTTGCCTGCTTCGCTCCCCTGCAAGAAAACAGCCACCAGGCACAAATCGAAGTTCCATTTTGCAGTTCTCCCTGCCACACTACGAACTCTAATGCAGAACAAACATGCTTGGCAGTAAATATGTATATTATCATTATGTAAATAGGGATGTTATCATTATAGCAAAATGATGATGTTCTTTGCTAAATCTATATTCCCTTTCCAAGAATATTATGCAGTTCGAAGTATAATTTCCATTATGCCACTGGGGCTAGAAAACCACTTCAGTTCAACAATAATTAGTACACTGTATATAACCAAATATTTACCATGGATAAAGATGATGTGCAATCCTAAATCTTTTTAGACAAACAAACAAATGCATTTTCATACGGTAGGATTCAGCCTGAGCAACCAGCATAAGCAGTTTCAGATTCATATCCGTTTCCACATCCAAGGTGAACATCATATTATGATATTTTATACCAACAACACCACAAGCTGCAATAATAACATTTTAAATTGTATGAGGGGAATGATCTACTGTTAGCATGGAGGAGACTTCATTTCTGAACCTTAAATGAACTAGAAATGACTGCATGTCACAGTCTGTTTGGCAATGTTACAGTGTTTACATAAAGTCCATTGCTCACTTGTAGGGAAGTATACCAGTACTGCGAAATTGAAGTCCTTAGGTTTTAATAATTCAAAAAGTTCTTATGGTCAAAGAGCAAGGCAAGGTCAACTTCTGAGTCAGGTATCTGCAAGTTTACTAAGTACATACCTACATACCTCATGCAATTACCTGCTAATTCTAGATATGTATGTCCTCTAAGAGGTAAAAAAAGTGCTGACTTCTTAAAGCAAAAAAAGAAATGCTGGTATAAGTAAAACTGGATGAAAGTGTTAATTTTTTCACAGCTTCTTCTGAGGTAAGTAAATGTAAATACTTGTCTCTCATTTTCTCTGAAAAAGTGGATTAATTCTTTACAAGTATGTAAATAGGTTCAAAATGTCTTCGGTTTCTTCTTTCTGTTTCATTTGAATGCTGCTTTGAACTGAAAAATCAATTTCCAGAAAGGAAGATATGCCAATTAGAATGAAAAAAAAAGAAAAAAGGAAACAAAATGAATTTATAAGCCATAAAACACACAATGGCTGTATTTTCACTGTTCTGCTGCCCGCTTCTATCACAGGTTCATGTACCACATTGGAATTGTGAAAATATTATGTGAAAATATGCATGAGTCTCGGCATTCTTCGTTGTGCATCAGCTCCCTTCAGATAGCCTTTTCTGGGAAGTTCTCATTCAAAGAATAAAAACAAAGAAGTGGGATAGCCATTGAGCACTTTCACAGAGATTGTGCATGGTGATTCCTCCTTTCCCACACCAATAATTTGATATTTATTTTACATCTTCAGGCAAACATTGTACAAACATAGCAAACAACAAGATACTTTTCTCTGGTGTTTCTGTTCCCTTGTTTCTTCAAAACATACGATATGCTTCTGCTCACCAGACACGTGTAGAGCGTGTCTGCACAGCATGCAACCACCCAGGCATCAGCGAGTCACTGGTTTGCCTCTTTGACATCTGAGAAGCTTTCCTGCTGCTGGTGTTGGGCTGCCCAGTGTCTGAGGGCAGCAGTGTTCCCAGCCAGGCAGGATCAGCTCACTCCCTGGCCAGTCCATTGGACTGACAGCCCCCAGCCAGGTCCTGCCCACGGAGCCAAACCGGTTGGGGGAAAGCAGCAGCAGGAAAAACCTGCCCATCTCCCTTTGACATTCATTTCAATTTTGTTTTGAACTGATCAAACCACAGGTAAGTCTAATTTCTTACTGATCCTCTTCAAACTTTGGCCTCTGCAGCACAGCACGTTACAAAATGAGATTGTGGCTGGTACAGAAGAAAAAATTCTTTTTCTTTTAAACCTGTTGTGAGAAACAGTGAACTCCCTATGCACATTCTCTGAAGTATCCATCACTTCATGTACCTCTCACATCCTCAGAAACTTTTTTCAAGCTGAAAAGTCTTAGGCTGTTTAGTCTCTTTGCATATGTAAGCCATACCATACCTGTGGATACTTGCTACCTTTGTCTAGGGTACCTTTCCTGGTTCTACCACACCTTCTGCACACAGTATAAGACACAACATACCACTGATTTATAGCATAATGCAATGATGCTTTCAATCATTTTCCACCACCATATAAGAGCAGTGTAACAGAAAACTCCAATAGTTCACATAGGCAGTCACAGACTGAACTATGCAAACAATTGACTGGGACATTTGCTGGTCAAATGGAAACAAGTAATTCAAAAGAAAAATTTCATTTCAAGTCAACTGGAAGCAAACAAAACCAAAAATAGCTTATTTCCACACAGCAAAAAAACCCTACTTCTAGAGAAAGAAAGATCATTTATTCCCATATGAGATGAAAAACTTTTTTTTGTTCTAAGGACTTCAGCAAATATTAAAGGAAGCTTAGGGAAAGTTTACCCCAAAGAGCTTGCTTTTTTTGAAATTCATGGCAAAAGAGGTGGCTGGAGTTGAATCAGGAAAAGAAAGAGTAGTACAAGGAAACAGATATAAGCAGGAGTCGAAGCAGACCAGTACTCTCTAGGTTTTCCTCTCTAATCTATGCACCACTATCAATAGATTTGTTACTGCTTTGATATAGCCAGCTAGGAAATGTATCTGGCAGATTTCCACTGACATTTAGCATCAAGAGTTTGGGTCAATAAAGCCAGTATTGTGCCACATGCACAATGTTGTGCTGTTTGAGCTCAGTCCATTTCCTATGCCAATAAGATTTAAAGGTAATGCTTGGGTTCCAGCGAAATCATCAGACACAATGTCATCAACAAACACAATGTCACCCACAAACACAACGGTATCTGGCTACCAAGTCTTTCCAAGACAAAGCATGAACAGAGGAGGTACCATGGTGAATGGTAAGAAAACTAAGTGGAGTGCAAGGAACAGATCAGTTAGCGGTCAGGCATTGGAATAGGCTGCCCAAGGATGTGGTGGACTCACCATCCCTGGAGGTGTTTAAAAAATGTGTAGATGTGGAACTTCAGGATATGGTTCAGTAGGAATGGTGGTGCTGGGTGGATGGTTGGACTCAATGATCTTAGAGGTCTTTTCCAACCTATGATTCTATGACTCTGTGATTCAATTACACAGATTGATGCTGTAAGATGGACAGTATCTGTCTTAGGTTCGCAGCTTCTGATCTCTCCCATGCAAAAAATGCAGCTACCAGAAGCGCTTGCTGCAGAAGGTTCATGTAGGTCCATGCATCCTGTAGCTGTCTAGTGGAACAATGGCATAATGTAGTCCAAGTAAAAGCTGAATGAAAGCTTTTAATGTTGGGAATGATTAATCCTTGAAAAATATGTCCATGGAACAAGAGGGTACTGCCATCATTTCAAAGCTTTAAACATTGTGGAGTTAGTACAGTTGTTTCTCCAGCTAGTGACATTTTCTGAAGTGTATGCCTGCAAGGGTCTCTCTCCTTTGTTCAGTTCTCAGGTAGTTCCAGAAGTCTCTTGAAGAAAAGATTATAGGCACTGAGAAGACTTTGCAACTGAAGAATCAGACACATTCCAGTAGCGGGGAAGAACATGGCTGGTTTCCTTCTGCTTTTCATGGACCTTGGCTACCTGTCCTAAGCCTAAAAGGAGCTGCTGTAAAACCAACTTTCCAAAAACTGGTGAAGCATCAAAGAGGAGTAGTGTCATGGTGGAGCTGTGCTTCTCTGAGGGTCAGATGTCTGGGTTGCAATACGTCATTAACTGTTTAAAAGAACAGCACAGAAAATGTTAGTGTAGGGAATGGTATCTCTTGATATCTGTAGTTTGCATGCCCCTTTCTGAAAAGAAGGAAATACGCATTCCTCTCCCACCAAGTACAGGCAGGCCTGCAGATTGATTTTGGTCCATGCCATGAGGTTAATGCTCATCTTGATCTGCATTGACATGAAAATACCATCTGTGTAACCCCAGCTTGCCTTGCTGGGAGAAGAGAAGATAGAGGACTCAGCAGCTGGTCTCAGCTACTCTGGGAAAAGTGTTTGTCTCCAGACCAAGTCTGGATCCAGCCGTATCTGGCAAAAGTATCATATCTCATGCATACTCCAGAGAAATCTTAGGAAGCTTAGTGGAAGTTCAGTTCATATGTTGAGGCTGTTACATGAAAAGCATCAGGAAAAGCAGAAACTGTTCCTATTTCAAAACTGTACAAGGACAGAAGTATATGGTATAATAACTTCACAGGACTCTAATGAGTTGCTCAGATATTCCTAAATTAACATAAATAATTCATATTAAGAACTTTTATTTCTCTTTGGTTAATATCCAGTAGTTTTCACCCCTAAGACGTGTAACAGAAAGCTGACTTCCTTTTTTGTAAGCAGGACATTACACTGAATTGTGCCCTATGCATGCAAGCACAATATTCTGTTTTGTGCATTACACAAAAGAAAGACTAGAATCAGTCTCTCTAACTTTCTGACAGCAAGAAAGCAAGTTCAAAACAATTCTTATCCCAACAAAAAATAACTTCCTGTATCAGGTCCTTTCTTGATATGCCAAAGAAAAAGGTTTTTTTCCTTAAAATGAGTATATACTTTGTTTATTTGAAAATAAATTGAGCTCAGGAAATTGATCCAATCTTTTCTAACATGCTTTTTTAAAAAAATATTAAATTTATAATCAGTTTAGTGGATTGGTCTTCCAGGACTGCACTCACTGGAGAGGAATAAAGGTAATTATAAAGCCACAGGGCCACATTCACCCCAGCTAAAATCATGGTGTGACCGCTCTCCCGTGCTCAAGCGAGATCCACCCTCCCTAAATCGCGTGGCAACTCTCTTGAAGTTTAAGAGCAGGATTGGAGCAACAAGAGAGCGCTTGCACAAAAGCATCCCTTAGTTCTGTGGAGGGCCCGCTCTGCGTTGCACAGCCATCAGGTCGGCAGGGGCTGGCTCTGCCTCCCTCAGCCCGTGCACAGGCGGCTGCTGGGGGACCGCGAGGTGACATGGTCAGCCTGATGAAGTATACAAAAGCTTTTGGCACTGCGTATCTGCAATATCATGGACAGTCAAGGAGGCGCCTGTTATAAAAATACACAGTGAAACACAACTGGAGGACTGCTCTTTCTCAAAGGCTAACGTAATGCATTCCTTCTGTTTAGGCTCATTTTCCAGCCTTTCACATTCTTTGTGAACAAGAGTTATAAAACAAGCCTGATGCAGGCCAATTATTTTTACTTTGAAGGCCATTAATCAAGATTGACTAAGAAAATGAAGACAGCTAAGCAAAATTTCATATGTGACTAGAGTGAGATTAAAATAAAACCAGATGGGGATGGACAGAGACATTAAGCTGCTTTCTCTCCCTCTTCCCTCCCCTTTTTTTCTTTTTTTGACTCATGTAATAAATGTCTTTTACAAATTACAGCACTCTTATTTTCTTACAGTAAATCAAACTGGGTCATAATATACAAGTGGTCTCACTGCTGAAATGTCAAAAATAGAACCCACCTTGTTATTCCAAAGTAATTCCTCAAATCTAAACCAGCAGTGTGGCCTGACAGTCCATAAACCATCTACCTGGATGCAGATCTCTCTTAAGGTAACTGTCTGTTGCTGATAGACGTATTTCACAAATGCCCAACATAAGCCATACATTGAGATCTACAGTATGCAGTCATCTGCAGGGGTCTGAATTTGCAGGTCTTACATATACTGCACTTCTACAAATTTCAGGAATTTATGGAACCAGGACTTTTTCAAAAGATCAAACAACTCTGAGTCAATGCTAACCAGTAGACCTACAAAAATTCTGAAAAAGCCTGCATAAGTTTAAAAAAAACATGTTTTCATTGCTTATGAATCACCGTACACATGGTAGAGCTTATACAGAGCTTTTAGGACCCCAGGGAAAATACAGATCAGAAGGACAGGTAAAGATACAGAGTGATGGTCACATATCAGGAGTACTTTTTAATAAAGTGGCTACTACAAATTATCTTAGTTAAGAAGATGAAACAGTCATGTGCATATTATTGCCCTTTTACAAAATAAACTATTGGATAAAATGAAGGGAAAAGTGTTCCAAATATGTTTAGACTCATAATTTAAAACAAGTCCTGCTCTGGAATTAGAGTTTGAAGAGATATATACCGGTAAGTAATCTCACTCATATCAGTCCTGATTGTTCCAAAAGCATATTTGATTAAACACAACTACCTCACTGCCAAGGGGTGGGGGCGAGGGGAAAGTAGTTAATCTGTATCCTATTTGGATCCTAACTTTGCAGAGGAGTTAGCTGACACAGTCCAGCACAGGGGCTACATCCCCAAATTCTACTGTGCTTGAAATGTTAATTGGGTCTGAGATCTGCCCCTACCCCCATGAGAACATCTTATTTTAAGGAAGGAAAGGTCATGCACATGTAGTTTGAAATTCTGTAAACTCTGTGAATGAATATTTCAGTTCCCAGATGCTTTCTGCATCACCTGTCCTAACGCATTTAAACCCACAGCTTTCTTCTACCCATTGAATATAACGTTGTAGAAATAGGCCTAGAAGGCATCTCAAGGGATCATTTAGGCCATCCCCTCCACCAAGGCAGGATCAGCTGTTCCTAAATTGTTCTTGACAGATGTTTGTCCAAACTGTTTATCAACCCTCATACAGTAGAGTCCTAGCCAATCAATTCTGTTACTATCACAGAAAACATTTCCTAGTGTCTACCCTTAATCTCTGTTCCTGAAAATTAAGCCCACAACTTCTTTTGGATTTTCACAACAGTTTATTACTTTCCTCTTTGCAGATACCTTTTAAACATTTGAAGACTTATCATACATGCCTGCAGTTTGCCTCTCTCTAGACTAAACAACCTCACTGCCTTCAGCCTTTCTTCACAGGTCATGTTTTCCAGACCCTCAATCGCTCTTGCTCCTCTCCCTGGTTTCTTTCCAAATGATTCGCATCTTTCTTGAAATGCAGTGCCCTAAACTGGACCCTGTGCTCCAGCTGTTGTGAGCAAAAAAGGACTATTTCATGTTTCTTACATACACCAACATTGTTTATACAACTCACCATGATGTCTGGGTTTTTGACAACAGCCTGATCTTCTCAACCCATGTTCATTTTGTGTTCGCTCTGGCCCCCAGCTCCTTCACTGAAGAATGGCTGCTTTGCTATCCACCTTGCCATCTTGCAGCCCACTTTTCAGCCCCAAGCTTCCCACCTTGTGCTCCACACTGAGTTGCACCCTCTTCACTTTAGGTCATTTCCTTAGTTTGTTAAGATCATTTTCATCCTCCAAAGTCTTTGCAGTCCCTCCTGGCTTGGTATCATCTGCAGGTTTAATATTCTACCATCTAGTTTCTTAATTAAACTAATTAATAGCACTGGGCCCAAGAAAGAGCTTGAAGATCCTTCTGGTCAGAGAATGAACTGGTGAGAACTACTTTTTCGTACAATTTTCCAAGCAGTTACATTCTAGCAACATATGCTTCACTTATTTTTGATCATGTGAGACAGAGTCAAAAACCTTACTAAAATAGATGTATGACACCTAATACTTTGCTTTATCCTGAAGGCCTGTTAACCTTAATTTACTTCTGTAGTGGGTTATCTGGCATGTTTTGTTTGCTTCCACTCAGTTATTTATTGCTCTGCTATCTTATAGATGCTCACAGGAGTCTGTGGGATGTTTGCATTTTTTCTGCAGATGAAGTGAATCTAACTGACTTTTAGTTCCGTGAATCCACCTTTCTTTACTTGTTTTTAAGTGACAACGATTTATCAGACACTGTTTTTTTTTCTTTTTCCCTTTTTTTTAAAGATAATGCTGAAATTTATGCTTTTAGGAGTAGCAAAATATTTTAAAATAAAGGCAGGTTCCATATAGTCTCGAAGACCATATTATCTTTGTATTATTTCTTTCTGTACTAAGATCCAATTCTTTCCTCCTTGGGTCTCTTGTCACAGTTTATTTGTTTACAGTTTTCCTTATGATACTTGTTTTGTCCCAGCCTATTTTCTCCTTCAGTTCTCTCTTGCTGTCCTGTTTCTGACTCTGATAAGTGGAAGAGTAGCTTAACAACATTCAAGCGCAATTTAAACTTTGAGGCACACTGGTGTAAAGGTTAATTCACCCAAATCCTGTTTTCACATTCAAATATCTTTACGAACAGTAGATCACACAGTTGTCTCTGAAGGGAAAACTGCTTAGGAGCGTAAAGAAGCTGTGCACTCTGCCTTGTCTTTCTCAGATCAAAGAGATTTGAGTGCTGCTGATAGTAGCTTTCAAGAGATGTTATCGGTGGCAAAATTCAGTAGCCGTCTTCCTGGATGCTTGTTTATCTCTCTCATATTCCCTTTCCTTAATTTAGCTAAACATACACCTAGGTCAATCTTCCATTGTCTATTGCCCTCGGTAATGCCTTTACTCGCCTCATTTCCCCTGCCTCACTTGGAGAGGAATAAAAATGCAGATGTATTGGTATTACAGCGTACTGAGATGGACGAAACAAAAACCAGAGACCTGCTCTGACCTCTACAAAGCCACGGTGTTTTGGAAGTACAGTGGGTTTGTAGCACTGGATTTTAGATGGTGTCCACCCTGAAAAATTCAAGAAAGTAAAATAAAATTTTAAAATTAGAAAGTAAACTATGGTTTATACTTTCCCATTTTCTTGAATGTGTTTTAAACTAATACCGTTCCTCCGACCCTGTGACTCTGAAAACTATTATATCCACTTTATACAGGGCTTTCTGAGAAGCTGAGACTTTCCTGAAACACTAACTCTGCAAGATATCTGAACCTAGGTGCAAAGGAAGCACGCAGCCTGCCAGAGCTCTGCTTAGCTTGCCTCTCAGCATGAGCAGAAGCTGGGAGCTGGTTCTCCAGCTATGATAGTTGCCCACCACCTTTCGAATCGCTCTCTCATCTGTCCTTTCAGCTCTCTCTGATGGTGTCAGCCACAGACTATCTTTTCTCATAAATACCTTGATAAATAAAGCTGCCAATACAGCCTCTCAATGAAGGAAGTTGTTTATCTATTTTTGTAAATAACAGCTGTGTGTAGTTGGTGAATGTTCATTTCCCAGCTTTTCAACATATTCCTATGGAAAGCTGTGAGTGCTCTTTAAAAAAAAAAAGATATTAACCTGCTCTGCTTGTTATTCTGGACTGCTACAGACTCTGTTTGAAGTTGATGTAAATCCAGTAGATCATTTCTATCCCCAGTTCTGTGAAATTTGCCCGTCAGCAGAATAGAGCAAACATCACTTGAACACTCTTGTAGTACCTTACTGCTTTTGGGCTATCAAAGCAGGACAAACTTTGTTCTCCAGAAGACCATCTTCAGCTCCAGCCCACATTCTTCAAGATCCAACTGTCACATACCCTTTCAAAACAGGAGAAGGATTAATCCGTTTTCTTGCATTCAGCATCTCTCCCCTGCTGCTGCACCTGACCCGTAGGTTATCAGAGCACATAGACAAGCCTTGCTAAAAATGTTGGTGGTCTGAGGTTTTCCAGGCATCCTCCAGAACTCAACCTGTTCCCCACACAGCAACACCTGCCTGTGAACTCTGTGCCCCACTCTCTTTCACTGCTCAGGTGTTTCTTTTGTCACACATACCCGTAATGATCTGCAGATGGGCTGAGCTGCTAGGTAATTCATCGCTCCAAAGCATGCCTCAGGAGAGGAAAGACTTAATCCAGATGGGATTTAACCTGCAGCGTTGCACAGGCTGTCCATTTGAAATCATCATCCACTAGCAGAGACTGTAAAACCCTTATCTACAGTGTGTGGTAAGAGACATTGTCTCTTCAACGCAGTGGTAAGCAGCTAAAAAAAACCAACCAAACAAAAAAAACACCTGTGTTCATTAATATTCACTGACAATTCATGTCAGAACAGCCAGAGACTCCTAATCCTGCTATTTTGCATGGTTGTAGCTAAAAAGTTTCTCCTGCCTACTCGCCAGACACATTTTATAGCCCAAGCAGTGCAGCTCACTGAGGTGTTTTGGCCGACGTTAATGAAGTGGAATATATGGCAAAGGTTGAAAGACAGAATAACAAAGCAGGTAACTTGCTCTAAGTATGAGGTTTGTGGTCTGTTTCCATTCCCAGAGGTAAGGGGAGGAAGGAAAACCTAATGAGCAATACGTAAGAGTCCCAAGACTTGAGCTTGGTTCAAAGTGCTGCTTTGAACTTCTTGTGCAACCTTGAGCAAGCCACTTACCTATGCCTCTGTTTCTCTGTGAGCAGCTGTAGATTAAGATGAGGCACGGTGGCAATGAGCTGTGTAGAAAATCCTGACATGGAAAAACACCTCAGGAGGAAGCTGTGAAGTTATTTCTGAGTAGTTCGGGAGTGAACAGAACATAAGTCTGTGTTTCATTTGAAGTGCTTGCATCAGATTGTTGTATGGGCTTTCCAAAGGCCTTCTGTTGAGTCTAGGGTACAGCTTCTTTAGGACACTCAGGAAGCCAGGGAAACATTCAAACCAGAATACGGGTTGCTGCTGGCTTCTGTATAGAGACTAAAGCATTAAGACAGATTTTCAACAGCGTCCAGGCAGGTCTGCTTGGATAGAAATCTGACTCCAAACATGTCCTGGTCTGCTTCTCACTCACCATTCACCAGCCTTCCAGCAGATTACCCTGCATCCTCTCTGGGAAAGTCCTGGGCTTTGTCATGAAATGGGCTGTGCTAGCTGTGGTCTCACCTGTTCCAAAGGCCACACCATAGATATGCCTTAACTCACACTTCCAAGGTTTCTTGGCAGCAGAGAAGATAAGCTGAACCATTGTGGTTTCCTTGGGGAGCACATCTAGTAGCCAGGCAGTCCTACCATCAGCTTCCAGTCAGGAATTCATTCAGTAGTACTTTCAGCACGTGGGATATGATTACACCCACCACAGCATTCAAGGATAATCACATTACATTTTTTTTCTTTTTTTTTGAAAGTGTATTTAAATGACATTTTATCTGCTGCTAAGGCTACCTCAAATCTTCAGCTACGCCATCAGGCAGTAGCTGTGCTCCTGAGGCACAATTTGGTGGCCAGCCATATGGGACAAACATCTCTATTTGTTCCAGAATAGTAACGCTAACTGAAGATTTGTTTCTGGAGTCCTTCCTGTTCTGAAGTCTTACCCTGAATCCTCGTTTTGTGTCAAACATTACTTTGCTGACTTTAGCTTCTTATTTCTTTGAAGATATTCCACCAGCAGTTACTGACACACTTGTTCATCATTATGGATACTATGTTTACCAAATGTCAATGAAGAGATGCATTTGTCTCCTTAGTGTATAGATTTGTAGAGAAGAGCCTATTGAAAAGAAAAATTAAGTTTTTTTCTCCAGTCACTACCTACTTGGAATAAACTCTGAGGGAATTAGCTCTGTTCTCTCTTGGGTGGATGAATTCACATAAAGAAAGAGAAAAAAACAGTTTTATCTCTTGTAGGGAGGTAACAGTTCACTTTAAAATAGGAGACAAAAAGTATTATAGAATTTTAGAAATAATCTCTTTGTTCCCCCTGGGCTGCCCTTGTTTTGCCTATGGCATTGTTCCTAGAATATCTAGGCTGTACGCAGAGCTGAAGTGTAATTTTCTGTCATCACAGTCACACAAAGTAATATATGCATGTGCAGTCCTAGTTAGGAACGTTATGGTCAGATCCTTACCTGGCTCTTTTAAAGCCTTTGCCATATGACCTCTCACACTAAGAAAAATCAATTAGGAATCTGTTTCGTGCTGTACAAGACAATGATCCATCCCATGCTAAATTCACAATCTCCACTAATTAAGCATAACGGTGAACACTCCGAAGCATGCAGCTCACTTCCAGAGTCTTTGTGCACACACAGTTCAGTTGTTCAAACATCTCTGACTTACAGCACAAACACACAGAATTGAAAGAACTGCAAAGACTTCGCTGTCTGCCCCTTCTTTCTCAAATCTTACTGTTTTACTGAATGCTCTTCTCTGGCATGTCCAAGCTATCCTTTCACATATTACAGGGGTTTTTTTCCACATATAACTAGACAACAAGAATTATTTATTTGAAAGACAAATACCTGCAGAAGCAACAATTTTCAAAGTTTGGTAAGGTAAATTGCTGATATGAGCACAGTTTGCCTATGAGTGTAGTTGAAGCATGCTAACTTCTCTACCGAACAGCACAGAAGACAGTCACGGATGGGTGTTAACATCTGATCTCAACCTGCATGGTGCAGTTCAATGTTGCTTACAGCTCCATTGACTGGGAGCAGCCCTCAGCACAGATCTGGAATAAAGTGTGAACTCAAGTCTCTGGTCTAGAGTACAGTATTTATGGCATTTCACTAACACCCCATACACACCATAAGAACAGAAATTAATAATACTAGTCTGAGGAAACAACACTCTTGAATTAAGTCTACTTCATGATCATCACCACCCTATGAGAGCTTTTGCTGTCCTGGACTGTTTCTGAGTAAGAAATTAACCTCTGAGATTAAAGTGAGAAAGAGAACTGCATATGGATATATCAGAAGAACAGGGAAAAGAGCTGGACAAGCATCTGGAAAAAATCAAGCCCTGCTTAGATTCTTCCAAAACAAGATTCTTAAAGGTTTTATTGGGCACCTGAGAAATGTCTCACAATAAGGTTTTTCACCTGGTGGAAAATGTTGGAGGTGCCAGTTGCAGAACCGCCATCAAATCTATATCACACCTACTTATTTTCTTATCCTGTAGGCAAGTGGTGGACTGATATTTGTAGAGGTGTCTCCTGTTTGCTAGGAGTCTCATCCTGTTCTCTGCTTCATGCCTCACATTTTCATCAGGACCTATTTCGTCTCTGCAGCACTGATAGTAGAGAAGTCCTCTATGTGAGGCCAGTTATGGACCATCCAGATACCTGAGTAAATCAGACATCCATGTTTTAACCCACCACTCCATGCTTCAGCAGGAATTCAGACACTAGGGAGCTCAGTAACACACACTGATTCCATATGGATTTCTGGGCAGAGATGTAGTTGCCAGATTTTTAAAATACTGTGCCTGGGAAATTACTGTGATGTTCGTTGCTAATGTTGCCACATTTCTGTCGGACCCGCAGAGCTGGTGCGTGCAGAGCTTAAGTCTTAGATTAGAAAGTTGCCCTCCCCCGCCTTCCAGCTATTTCCACATTAGGCGGGATAATCAGTGCAAAACTGTTCATCAGCCTTATCAGTTCACCACCATCCTCAATCCACTTCCCCTCAGCAGACATTGTCCTGATCAAAGTCATCTTCACAAATATCAGATCCTCACAGAGTTACTCATTTCATTTTATGCTAATTTCTATTGGGCATCAAGGTGTCTTTGTTTTATAATTCAGCTGAGACACTTGAAGGTGGACATAAAGAACAGTTTTCAGACAAGGGTTCTGGCTTGGCAGCCTCTACTCCCACTGCAGCAAAAGCGAGTTTCACAGATTTCACTGAAGACACAGCTACCCCAAGAACAAATATGTCCAAGCACCTCACTTCAGCTGTCTTGTCTTGTAGGTGTATGTTCTTCCCCTTAAAAAATATGCTTAAGGGGACTAAATGTATATGTAGAGACATTATCTCATGTGACATCTGTGACATCTAAGATGAATGAATAGTGGGTACTTCAATTGAAATTCAAGAAAGCATTGAATGAGTCAGAGCAATTAATTTGTGGTCTGGCGGACCAGTCAGCCTATGACCCCTTAAACACTCAAAGAGAGACAGACACAACATTTAAGTTAAATACTTACAATGGCAGTCTTACTACTTCCATTGATTCTAGAGGGAACCAGGATCTGTTAGCCTTGGAAAGAAATCTAAATCAATCATTGTCCTTTAGAACAGAGACACTGATGTATACAATCCCGAAAGATACCTTCATCAGTTTGAAAGGTAGGTGGACCAAGTTCTCACCTCCTTTACACCCTTGGCAGACACACTGGATCCCATGAGATCTTGCGGCTATAGTTGAAAATAGTTTAAAACATTGAGTCATAAAGACCATAACTGCTACTCTTCCTTTCTGTCTTCTCCCTCTTCCACTTTATCCTTGCGTTCTGCTTTGAGATATCTTAAATATATACACATGAAGATTGCATGGAGATTGTTCTGTTCATCCAATTAATTTTAGCATTGCAAATTAAAAAAATTAAAAATGTACAAATTTGTATTGTACCAGGAAACCACGTTTCTTTTCCTACACATTTCCATAAAAGTTTTTTGTTTGTCTGTTAGTTTTATGTAGCTTGGATTTTTTTTTTCTCTAGGAAAGCATGTCCTAGATACAAATTGGTACAACAAAGCCAAGCAGTTCCACAGGCAATCATTTAAGAGAAAATGTTTGCCTTATACATATTCAATGACAAACCAAAATGTTCCTGTATAACAGCTACATAATATATATTTCAATAAATTATTTATGTGTATGTTTATGTAGAGGATCTGAAAAGTACGAAGAGTACTTTTCTGATGCATGTATGGATGTCCTAGTCTGGACAAGAGAGCAATGTTGATTTTGCCAAGTAATATTCTAGTAGACTGGGGCTGCAAGCTTCACCACCCTGCATCCTCTTCCAAGGACAGGTAGCTTTAAAGCTGCTGAAGGCTTGAGGATGCCCTGTGTGATACCAGGACATTCCCTGCTGACCACACTCTTTATTTCGTCTTTTCTTTTTCTTTGTGCCAGGGTATTCGGCTGCATCTTCCTTGGCCAGATGTCTGCACTACTGTGCCTTCTCATTGTGCCTGATTGTATGTGAGCGTCTCCTTCCACTTCTGTGCCCCCAGCTCTCCCCACTATTGCTACTGATTATTTTTCTGAGAATTAAGCCATTCTGGATGTCAACACATTCCATAGGGAGAATGGTACAGATATGCTATAGATTACAGAAGAGCTATCTAAACTGAGTGCAGGATGTTGCAGCTGACAACACTTAAAAAATCATTAATAAACCATGTCCCTTTCAACTACATCCCTGCATCATCCATTCCAGTCTCGTGTTCCTCTGACATCAGATGAACAAGACAAGTTTTATGATTTAACTTTCCTTTTTCAACTTTTTTTAAGCATCCAAATCCGTGACACAGATTTCGCTTCTTTCTGCCAGTCCCTTCTCCATTATTCAACATTAGTTAGAGATAAGACTTGTTAACTTAAATGGGTGCATAGTAGAATATTTAGATTGATGTACAGAGATGTTGCTCATAAAAGCATGCACAAGGCCTTGACAAAATCATGCAACCTGTGTTCTCCAGGCAGTTTAAATATTTTCCAATTTAGCCAATGACTAGACTTAGCCACTATTTTATTCATGAAAACAGTGTCAAAATGAGAAATAAGGGCATTCTGCTTCTTCCCCTAATTTGAAATATCATCTTGAATTGGAAATGAAACAGTTTTTTAAAAAAACCTTACATGCCTCAAAAACATGATTTTTTTATGCCGAGACATTTAACTCCCTCCCCCCTTTCAAACTGTGATTTTTTAGACAAGTGAGCTTTTTTCCAAATGCCCTCAACTCCCATGAAATAGTTCCAAGGCATCCTCTCCAGTTATGTCAATCAGTTTCAGGCAGTCTGCAAAGAGACATGACATTTCATAACAATGACATACCAGCCTGGGAAATGATAGGTGAGAAATAAGCAGTTTTCTCAAAATAATCTCATTCATCTACACGAGTTCATATTATATATAAAATGTTACCTTTCTTCAACTTAACCTGGTTAAATGCAAAAAATATTAAAAAATGAATTAAAAATTGAAGGGCTTACTACCTGGGAGAAGATTCAGGTTTCACAAGTAATGAGTGGGAAGAAAAAAAAGTCTGATTTCTCTGCTGCTCATGGGTATTTTGATTGAATTTAACACATCTCAAGCTGCCAAACGCCAATGCTACTCATATGAAGCAGCACTGCTTCTCCAATTAAAAAGTGGAAGCGCAGCTGCTTCCAGGCAAGTGGAAAGGAAAGTTGGCTTGAGTGGCAGCAAAAGAAGAGGGGAAAAAAAAATAAAAGATGTGCTAATTCCTTTTTATGAGGTTTTTTATTTAGTTGTTTTTTCAAGCGATCCGCTGCTGTGGTCATGAGAAGCCATCAGGACACCAGTGGAATGACAGTTCTCATGCATTTACCAAAGGAAACTCGAAGAAGTGAATTTCTTCCCTGTTTCCACCTTATTTTCTATTTAACATTTTTACCAGCTTGTAGGCTGTCTGTTGTTCCCTCTTTCTTTTCCTTTCCTGCTGGGAAAAATTATATATATTGGACCCTTGAAGTTTAATTCTCAAGAGTGAAAAGATTAACAGAAATTTCTTTTTGAGCTACCTCAGAAATAAGACGTGTATCTATGATGTGCGTTCTTCCGTGGTGTTTCATCAAACATGGACATCTTAAATGGTGGAATCCAATCCAGAAGGAGTACTGGTGTTTTCTCGTCATTCTTATTGAACTGATGTGCAGTCCAGATCTACTACTAGCTGATCTGTCAATATTGTGCTGCAATATGTACACAACAAGAGCTGTGAAAAGGAATAAAAATGTCTTCATTGCATGACAGTACACAGACATGCCTAACATCCAAAACCAACCACAAGCAAATTTTATTGTTCTGACAGTAATTATTATACCAATAAAAGAACATAGAATGTAACCAGTTATCACAGCTCTTTTCCATTCTTCAGACTGCTGGCTTTATGTGACTTAAATAAATAAAAGAAATAAATAATACAGCTTAAAAAGGAAATCTGCAAACAGTTAAACATGGGTACAGACACAAGATTCACACTTTCTCAAATTCTAGGATATATTAGAAGTCGGATCTCACAAATTGCTCTGAACTTCCCCAAATATCCATAAATCATTACTGTGTCAAATTCTAGGCCAAAGCACACCTTTTGACAGTATTTGGAATCCAGATATAAGTTTGACTGTGCAGCTTAAGAGCTAAGACATCCTAGGTTACTGCAAGTTACCAAATCACTATGTATTAACTAAGCTAAGTTAAATGTGTGATTTCATTCTTCACCACATGTGAAATAACTTGAAGAGGTTTAAAATAACCCATTTTGCGCTCCCTGTTGGCTACATACATATACATAGAGAGTTTATTAGTCTCTACTGACTTTTGTGTACTTGTGCTGATACCGACTCTGTTTTCCAAATGTGACTTTTAAACTATGTATATAGATAAGAAAATAGACCAAAGAACAAGATCTATACCAGATGATTTCTGGTGGTGGGAAGACGGACCAAGTATTGTCCTATCCTACATGGGCTCAAGGTCTAAGAAAGCAGGCAATGTACATCCTTCCCCTAAATGAGATGTCAGATGGACTGAACTTTCAAAACTGCCTAAATCACACAGGAACTTACACTGCATTTTAAAAATGTGATATTAGTGTCCAAGAGGCAGGGTTTTCTAAGGCAATTTGGCATTCAATATTGTAAGTAGATGTCAAGTGGGATTTTCAGAAATGCCCAGATCCCACTGAAATCAATGGGACTGAAGTCAGTCCCACTGAAATCAATAGCCAATCAATACTCAAATGTTACTTTGCAGTGACAGGCAACCTTTCCAACGGCTGAATGCGATATAGTTGAACCCTGAGAAAAGTCTCTTATGCTAATGTCTCTTAAATAAAATAATACAGACTATTTTAAAAAGTTCTCTGCTATCTACCTTTCAGATGTACTTGGAATACTCTGCTTGCATGAACTGGCAAGAACGAAGGTATCTGACAGCTTAGTGCTAGACACATGACTAAAGTAAATTATACTACTGCCATGTCAAATAGTGAAATTAATTGTTATTAAAGTTAATACCTAGACCAAATAACAACATAGCTCTCTTATCTGGAGGAGTAAAATGGCAGCGCAAGCTTTGTGGCTGCTTTGCTGTAAGGAAAATCAACAACAGAAGATTTCTGCAAAAGACCTTATAAGGTCATAAGAATGAAAATGTCATTGCTTTTGTTCTCTTTTGTTAATTAGATGAACATTACCATTAAAAAAAAATTTATTAAAAAAACTAAAACAAAAAACAACTAAAAACACTCTAGAAGTGTCTATGGGTTTGTTGCTTTAATTCTGTCTTCAAAGCCAGATAAAAAAGCAAGAACAAGCTAAACGTATTGAACAAATTTATTGATAAGTAATATATTCACCATAAAAAGAGACTGGAATTATTTCTGAATTTAAATGTCATTCTGAAAAAGAATGCGAAGAAAAAAAATCAGTAGAAACTTAAATAAAAGAACCACTTGGTGGGTTTGGCTAGTATTTTGAAATAACTAGGTTTTGCAGTTCACCTCCCTTGATATATGGCAACATTATTTATTAGTAGTAGGTTTTACTGTTATAATGATTTGTATTTGCTGAAATGTATAAGGTTTTCTTTGGCTTGATCTAAACCAAAGTTCTGTCCCTAAATTTTCAAATCTATTATCAAATTAAAAACAAAAGCATAAAACCCCCAAACACTATTTCTTATCCCTAGCTAGTAATTTATGTAGATTGGACAGAGACAATAAAGCCATTTTTCAAAAACATCTGGACACTATGAAAATCATTGTCTACAGACATCAAGGCTTCACTCTTCAGACAAGCTATATAAACGCTGCCTTGACAATATTTTATCTGAAGCAAGCCCTTACGAATAAATTTTTAAGAAGTACCTTGGTGGAGTGATACCCAAACTTCTGAACAACACGTCCTATGCCTTGATTTGGTTTATGGACAGTCATTTTCAGTTAAAGGATTTTTACCAACTAGAAAGCTTACTTTTGCAGATATATAATGTATCTCTTGGGCTGTCAACAGGGCTTGCTACAATTGCTATCCTGACAGAGCCTTCTAAATGCAAACCTGGCTTTAGACCCATTCTCAGGAAATAAAAAGATTTGCTGGTGAAGCTCCTTCCTTAGAGAACCTCCCGGTGCAGATGCGATGTTTATAGACAAGCATGTCTTTACCCTTCCCTTGGACAAAACAAACTATGCACAGCAGGAATGATGTTTCAACTATGAGCATGTTAGGGAGTCTGTCCGTGTAAAAACGTCATAAAAAATAAACTACACTACCAGCTCACACAACTGTAGTAACAAAAGGTGTTAAGAGCAGATCTGGCCTGTGCAGAGCAGAGGATCGTTTGGGGAGGGGAAGTGGAAGCTATCTGAGGTAACTTCAGGTGAAACAAAGCAGACTTCAAGAGCTGTGAGCCGGTGCTAGGCAGAGTTGCATGTTTTTTGTCTCTGAAGCAAGGAGCGCTAAGACTTCGTGCAACTTCGTTAGCACCGGGATTACGATCTGACCTTGCTCGCCAGTCTGAAAGCAGACTCAGACCCTCACTGTTCATCATTACAGGCAAGGTGTTACCAGATTTGAATAGGTACCCTCAAAGGAAAAGAAGATCAGTACACCAAAGCATTATCTCTAGTTTATTTAATGTGGAATGACCAAATGGCAGGCCTTTTTCATGTTTGAGGCTAGGACTGTAAGCAATTATATCTGTACCATTGTAACTGAGCCAGCCAAGCCTGTGTACTTACCAGGATCTCTTTCATCCTCTTTAGTTTATACAGCATTATCACCCCTAGGAGCTCACATTACTTTCACAGTTTTCTAATGTTTTATAGACATATTTGGTCCCTAGGGATGAAACAAGGCACAGAAAAACAATACCTAGTCCTATCTAGGTATGGGTATTTGCCTTTATCTGCTGCTTTAGCACTACAGTGAATTACAGGCTATTTTTACAGCTTAAGAAAATATCTGTATCAAAGCAACACAACAGCAGCAAAAATGCTGCATAATTCCAAAGTCCTGCTAAGCCAGATCTGAGAAGGATACACTAAAATGGCACTAAACAGAACACAACTAACGGTCTTCTCTGTGGTGTCTGACTGTGGATCTATCGTTGTCCCGTGGTTTGGTGAGTCTGCAGAAAGCTAAACTTCCATTCAGGCTGGCTCTGCAACCAGATCTGAGCATTTCCCTTCATTTCACTGGCCACCTGAAATGTTATCAGCTTTCCCTAAAATCCTCTTCAGGGGCAGCTGTAGAAATGGTGCCTCCTTCCCCAAATCTGTGCCCCACCTGCAGTGTGAAACACAGACCCTTCCTTCGGTTTCTCTGCCCCCATTTTGCCCCTTAGGGACCATCCTCCTCGGGAGGAAGGCTAAATGCCTTCTCCGCATGAGCGCTTCAAGTGAGTTCAGCAAACCAGTCTTGTGGTACCACTCTGGGCTGCACACAGCCCCGGGGAAGGGTACTCAGAGGGGACAAGTAACTCAGACCCCTGTGAGGAACTCCTCTGGTTTCCCACATGGCTTTTAACAGCATTTCTGACATGACTGACACTGTCTAGCACCCAAACCATACTTGCTGGAGTAATTTTTCCTGTAAAGAAATGGAAAATGTTCAGGGAAGGGAAAGACAGGGGAGAAGATAAAGTGCCTTCTGAGGCTAGTGACGTGTCACCACCAAGTGACAGATCTGTTTCAGGTTTTATGCAGCGTCCCAGAGCTTTTGCCTGAGGACTTTCAGTTGAGGACTTTGTTCTATGAGACTGAGGAGTCATTTATTCACGGGAGAAATGACAGCCAACAGGCCATGTTATTCACTATTTGAGAATACTCGCCTCACTGTCTCCACAGCAGCACCACTAACCTGGATCTGTCCCTAGCAACACCATTTACAGAGACTTCATCTCTCAGAATGGCCATGGACTGTGAATGCCTTTGGGTTTTTATACAGATGAATGTGTAAATAGTTCTTGTACTCAGGTGCATATCATTTTTCTGTGCTAGGTTCTGCTGTGGGACAAAGCTGCTTATTGCTCTCTGTTTGAGTTAGCCTAACCCAAACTGAGTTTAGTGGACCACTTCTTGATTTTCTTTCTCCTTTGCCTACAATGTCAGTAGGAGCTGTAGTTTCAGGATATGAACTCAGGAGGCTGAACGTCTATCTGGAGAAGCCAGTGCAAACAGAAACCACCCTAGGGCTGCTCTAATTTGTGGTGTGCAGCACCCATGGCTGTGGAACCTCTCAGGAGCAAGAAGGTCAGTCTCTTGCTTTCTGTCCCATGCTGTTCAGCCCCAGCTGAGGAGCAAAACAGAGATTTGCACTTATTCAAAACCAGCAAGCAAGTATTTTGCACCCTCATTTCACAGCTGATTTCCACAATCTCAGAAACTGCACAGTAAGCTGGAAGGAAAGGTAGAGTCTATCCACTGTTTTGAATGTACAGACTTCTCTGTACATGACTGTCCCAGTCAGCAGTTCTCTCAGACACAACTAAACACAGTGGTTTTTGAAGCTTATCAGTTAAGATGTTATGTGAGTTTGGACCTTTTGGAAGCTGGGTGGCTGCACACTATTCAGAATGAGAAGACCATGCCGTTATGGCCAAAGGATTTCCAGGTGAAATCCATTGAACACCAGATCTCTACGTGTTCAACACCATGCTGTGTGGTGTAGTCAACACACTGGAGAGAAGGGATGCCAGCCAGGGATACCTGGACAAGCTCCAGAAGTGGGCCTGTGTGAACCTCATGAGGTTCAACAAGGCCAAGTGCAGAGTCCTGCACCTGGGTCAGGGCAACCTCTGGTGTCAACACAGGCTGGGGGATGAAGGGATTGAGAGCAGCCCTGAGGAGAAGGACTTGGGGGTACTGCTGGGTGAAAAGCTGGACATGAGCCACCAATGTGCGCTCACAGCCCAGAAGGCCAACCATATCCTGGGCTGCATCAAGAGAAGCGTGGCCAGTAGGTCGAGGGAGAGGATTCTGCCTCTCTGCTCCTGTCTGGTGAGACCCCACCTGGAGTCCTGCATCCAGCTCTGGAGCCCTCAGCACAAGAAGGACATGGAGCCATTGGAGTGGGTCCAGAGGAGGGCCACAAAAATGATCTGAGGACTGGAGCACCTCTCCTGTAAGGAAAGGCTGAGAGAGCTGGGGCTGTTCAGCCTGGAGACGAGAAGGTGGCAAGGAGATCTCAGAGTAGCCTTCCAGTACTTGAAGGGGACCTACAAGAAAGATGTGGCCAGGCTATTCTTTAAGGTCCTGTGGCAACAGAACAAAGCCTAATGATTTTCAATGGAAAGAGGGTAGATTCAGACTGGGTATAAGGAAGAAATTTTTTGTGGTGATGGTGAAGGTGATGAAATGCTGGAATGGGTTGCCCAAAGAAGCTGTGGCTGCCCCCTCCATGGAAGTGTTCAAGGCCAGGTTGGATGGAGCTCTGAGCAACCCGATCTAGTGGAAGTTGTCCCTGCCCATGTCAGGGGGGGTTGGAACTAGATGATCTATAAGATCCCTTCCAACCCAAACCATTCTATGATTCTATGATTCTGTAATCACTACTGTCTATATGGTTTTAGGACTTAAAACCAATAATAATGACACCTCTCATATTTTACCTTACTTCTTTTCTATTTCTGTTGTCCAGACAATGAAAATCCTCTTATAATTGTCCGATTAAGTTGAAGTCAGGTCTGTAGGGGTGGAGGGTTATGGTAGTCTCTGTTAGCTATGTTATATACTTCGGCTCAGAATGCAGTGCCCCGCTCTGCCACAGTATCAGCCCTCATGCCAACAGGCATCAACACTGAGCAAGTTTATAGTAGGTAACATGGAGTGTATTTGAACAATGTGAGAGCTGGAGGATTTAAACAAATGTAAACTTGGAATAAGCAAAAGTAAAAACCTAAGTTGATCAGCACAGAAATATTTGGGTAGTTTTGTAAGGGAACGTGTTGAGTTGCAACTTCGAGTGAAGCAACTAGAAGCAAGGACCTTCTATGATATGCCTTGAAAAGCTTTTCAGTCTTGAAAAAAGCATTACTATTATTGAAAGGCAGGCAAAAAGGAGGTGCATACTTTTTTTTTCAATTTAAAGAAAACTAGTGTGCTGTGTAGAAATGGTGATTCAAGACATCTAACAATTAAAAAAGTTCCTAGCTGCATTTCTCATGAGTTAGGTGTCTCCCATGTACTATATGTAGGAGACTGAGTGGCAGGGTGTCCTGGATTTGGCCAGGACAGGGTTAATTTTCTACCGGACTCCAGGAAGGGGCACAGCCGGGCAGCCTGACCCCACCTGGCCAAACAGAGCAGGGTATTCCATACCATGTGCCGTCATGCTGGGTTCTGGTGGGGGGGAGCAGGGCGGCGGGAACTCACTCACGGCTTGGGAGCGTGGCACCAGTCCAGTCCGGGAGAGAGAGGCTCTGTGGGTTGTGCAATTTGTGTTGTGTTTTCTCCTTATCTGTATCATTGTTGTTCCTGTTCCCTTTGTTTGCTGTTCTGTTAAACTGCCCTTATCCCGACCCACCAGTTTCTGCCTCTTTCTTTCCATTCTCCTCCACACCCTGGCAAGGGGAGGGGCAGCCACGTGGTGCTTTTGTTGCCGTCCGCAGCCAAACCACAACACATTCATCTCTCAGTCACATCATTTTTAATGTGATGGTATATGGAGTCACATCAACTTAGACTACTCCATAAGGTACTGCATGGGAGGTGGGAAACAGGAATTTTTTCAACAATTAACAAAAGAATTAGGATTTTATTGCCAAAAAGCCTGTCTTTTTATTCTTCTTATTCTTCTGCAATGGTTTAATACAACTAACAGGTAAGCACTGATCGTTCCGAACTTTCCTGTGGCCAAATCCTGAGGCACCTAAGGCAAAGTAAGTGGCAATGTAGATAGCAATATTGAATAGAGTGGAGCAAAACGGATTATGGAAGAAGCCTAAGTAAGCCAAAACACATGGATGTCCACTTCAAAAACCAGTCTCTTAGAGAGTGCGAGACATTATGCACAAAAATCTATATATTATGAAGGCTAGCTCAGTGCATGCACAGCAAACCAACATGTGGCTTTCTTACTCTTATGCTGGGTTTTGTATGATCTATTTTTTAATTTCACTCAAGTGAATGATGAATTTTAGGGTAAAGTTACACCTCACCACCTAAAATAAGCTATTGGTAGACCAATGTTGAATGGCAATTTCCTGCTTTCCCTCTCCTTCCCTTCTTCCCTCCTGTCTTTTCATTGCACCAGTTCTGAAGGTCAGCCCGGTGCTGGGCCAGTTCGGTTCACCAGCAAGACAGCCTAGGTGGCCAAAAAATGTGATGATTTTCCTGCTGGCTTCACAAGTTGAATCAGCTCAGGGAAAGGCCTGATGAGCATCAGAGCTGGCACAAAGCAAGAACTGGGACTGTCTGGCAAAGAGAGGAGCAGGCAAAAAGGAGAAGGACCTCGCTCTTGGCAGCAGCGAGCTGTTAGCCTACTCCAGCTTCACTCTTGGAGAAAGGGATTTAAAAAAGGGCAAAGTAAAGAAACTAGCAGCAAAGTTTTAAAGGTGGTGGTGGGAACATGCTGACAGGAGAATACGGACCTGCCTGGGTTAAGATGGCCTGTTGTTATTCACCCTGACTCTTGCACTTGGTTGCAGAAAGAGCTGCTGAGAGCTGCAGCCTTGGAGGGAGCTGGGAGGAGGAGGGGAGGGAGAGAGGAGGAAGAAGGAGCGCCTACTCTGGCTGGACTGATTCTGGACAATTTCTCATATGCTTTGATAGGGGAAAAAGCTTCTCCAGGGAAATATGGAGCTTTTGATATTTGCTGAAAGTTCTTTTGAATATTTTGATATTTCACCCTACCAGTGACTCCTATGGGCAGGAAACGTCTTATGGGAAGCAGAATAAAGCAACTTTTAGAACAATCGTCATCATATTTCAAGCAGTACTAGCTAACAGGATTCTCAAATTACTAAAAACTTTCCTCTGGCTAATATAGAGCCTATTAGTGAAGTATTATATTATTTGTCAAGAATGCTTATAACACAGTCCATGCCTACCTATATGAACTAGAAAAATGAGGTCAGCACTTTGCTAGCAAGATTTGTATTTAAACGTTGTTCTGCTGCTCACAACCTGGGACAATGGATGAAGGAAGACACAAAAAAACAACCAGCTTAGGAACTGAGCACAGCTTTGGTGAGGTAATGAGACAGTTCGTACTGTTGCTTCTTATAATGGCACTATCTAGAAGCATTTGAAACAGTTGCCTCTGGGGTGTCTTTGTTGTCCTACTTCTCCTTCATGTCCATCTACTGTTCTGCAGTGTGGTGTGTGGAATGGCACCAGAATGGATGGCAAGGCCAATATCTGGAATGTAAATATTTATTCTTCAGTCCAACCATCTCCCACCCTAAGCTTATATACTTTTATTAAACTTGGTCTTCCTCTCTCTGTACCGCTGTTCGAGACAACGCAACCACATATATACTCCTAAGTTTTTGTTGTTGTTTAGCGTATTGCCTCTCAGCTTTTGCTGAGACTAAACAGGTAACGTGTAGCAATTGTTTCACAGCAGCTCATCCCCTGCTCTTGCAGCCACAAAACAGGAGAAATACAAGTTTATAAACCCTTTCAAAGGTTTTCAGAATGTTCTTAAGTTTTATAGCAGGAAATAAGCCAGACTGATCAAATTATTTGAGCACTGTCACTCAGCATGGTGGCACATGGCTTTGGTTGCCTTGTTAGCTGGTAGAAAGGATTCAGTCTGGTCTGGAAAGAATAAAACATGGAAGAGAATATAGGAAACCCAGATTCAGTCCATGCTCTCATTAAAGAACTGTGCTCAGCCAAGAAAGGGTGTGCTACTCCAGGATCTTTTCAGGGGTGAGCAGTTCAGAAAACATGTTTTTCTGAAAAAGAAGAAGAGAGAATGAAAATGCCTCTTCATCACACATTAGAGCACTCTGCTGCAAGAGGGACAACTGTGATACAGTCCCTGCTCTAATTAATGTTAAAAATGTAATGGATCTTAAGTGATTATTAAGGAATTATCATAAGGTAGTGCAATGAATACCTATTATTTGTAACAGGTATTAAGTATGTAGATGCATTTGTGAAGATAAAATCATCAGTCAGAGATAAGATTCAGATTTTGTCCTCTAAGTATCCAAATTAATCATTAAACCCTTTTGAATTCAGATGTCACACCTGACTTTAGTCTTACTCTGAGAGTGTGTTTTGCATTTTGTTCCATATTCTGCAGCCATACAAAAGTGAAACTCTCCTGAGCATCATCAACACATCATCATGGCCTCAGCTCACTCTCCGGGGGCTGATGGAGGCCCCGGCCACAAGGCTGGTGGGAGCTGGCTGCAGACCGGGGACATCTTTTTGGCTGGAGCACAGAAGGCAACACAGGACAAGCCTTGAAGGATGTGGGATGGGGGCTTGCACTTTAGATGTGGGGAGATTCAATTTATGCACAAACAAGCAAAGCCCTTTACAGCTGAACACAACTATTGCAAATCCACTAGAGGCAGCTGAGCCAGTTTGTTCTCCAACACTAACCTGATCCTTGGGACACTCCAAGAAAAATTAAAATCCATAATTCTTCTTTAACATAACACCTTTTTTTTGTAGCAAGTCACGATAAAAATTTGCTGGTGATTTGCTTTTGACTAAAGACTACAACACCACAAAACGTCAATGGAGCTCGTAAAAGTTCTGTGTGACAGAGCAAATATCTTCACCGATACACGGCTTTTGATTGCAACAGTCGTGTGAAAGGGTTCCTGCAAATTCAGCAGCTACAGTGGTGAGTGCTATTGATTTCTGTAATTATTTCTGCTTTTTACCCCTGATACAACCTGTGACTTCATTAGAAGTTTCATTGCTGGCTCCCTTTCACAGGCCAAGTCCCGCTTCAGGGGAACACAAGGCACCTTCCCATGGGGCATGGGTGTCCCGGGGCCTCCGAGGACCACCGAAGGGTGACCGCAACACAGTAAGATGCTTCATTTTGAAAAGAAAAATACAGTAATCACACCAGTAATGAGTTTTCCATTGAAAATTTGATAACACAATTGCATTGATGTTGCAAATGGTCAGCTTCTACTTTTTCAGACAGCTATGAATCAAGCATATACTTTTCAAGTAGCACAGAAACAGACATCACCAGTAAATCAATCTGGACGTATTAAATGATAGATCTCATTTATTCAAGTAGATTACCTCTTTTCTTAGGCCCAATTTTTGACAGAACTGAAACATTCAAAAAAGTTCACATATGTGAAAAAGCCAAATTGTTTTAAATCTTGAGAATTATTTTTTTCATGTCTCTCCAGGTGCCTGGGTTGAGCAGAGGTTTACATTTTGCCTCAGAACTGTTGTAAAAAGTTAATTTAAGTGAACTGTTATATTCATGAACATAGAGACTTTTTACACTCAGTGACGTGAGTCATTAATTGGACATCTCATTCATCACAGACCCTTACCAGAGAAAACAAAGAACAAGAACTAAAACAGGACTCTGGCTTTGTTAAAAAAAAAAAAAGAAGTTTCAGGAATCTGCGTTTAATCAAAACATGCAAAACAATCTCCAGATACTGTCTGGCAACAAATTTAGGATTTGCAGAGCTGAAGTGCTCATTTGTTTGGCTATAAATATTATGTTGATGAAAGACAGTCCTAACTCTGTCTTCCACCACTTCACTTCTGATAGGGAAGTTAAGATTTTATGTGTTTGCTTAGAAACCCATTAGATCTAACCTTTCCAGAAGAATTACAAAGGAGAAAGATAAATGGCCGTGTATCAGTTCAGGGGAGGGAAAGGTTTCATCTGGGGTACTGCAGGGGTAAGTACGCAGTCTAGGCATATTTGATGTTATCATTCATGATGCAGCATACAAATGAAAATCAAAGATTATAGTAAGGTGGGAGGAACCGCTAATACTAGTCGGGGAAAAAAATATTTTAAATTACATCAAGAGTTTAGGAAGAGGAGCAAGAAAATAAGATTAAAGCTGGAAAAATTCAAGGTATTACACCTGTGAGAAAACACTCCAAAGAGATATTTAGTGGGAGGAAAAAAGCAGTAACACAAGAGGGCTGAGGCTGAACAGGATAATTATTAGACACACACTTGCAACAGGAGAAGGCAACAACAGCAAAAGCCAAGTGAAGGTGTATGCGTTCAGAGGCCTTAGCTCACAACTGTGGAATCAGTAAAACTTTTGCATATGAATTGGCAGCAGAAAGACATTTAGAGAAAGGAGATGATCTGCGAAGTGTGTGAGCAAAGTTTTGCATAAGTATAAACAAGTGAGAGGTTGCTGCCTCTTGCTGACTATTAGGTTCTGCATCATCCTGGCAAAAAGATTTCTGGCTACCTACACAAGCCTTGCCTCAAATCCCTCTGCAAGCACAAATGTAAAGGCTGTGCAGAAGGAACTGAGAATTTGGGATTAGGTTTTTGCACAATGCCCTCTCTACTTCACTACAGGGTTTAAACCTCAGTAAGCATAGGAGACAAAAATACTGCACTGCATACAAATAAAAAAGTCACAAATATAGTCTCTTTGTTTTGTGAACATAAGCACTGCATGGGCTGTTGCACTACTGATTTTAATTTGAGCATCTGTACTGGGCTAAACCAATACCCTTAGAGGTGGACACTACCGAATTGCAATCTTTGGAAGTAGAGTTTGAATACTATTTTTAATGCAACTTCTTGGGAAAATGTGGAGTAATACAAAACCACTTTCTTTTATACAGCTTCTTGTTACCTAAATCGTAACACCTTCTGAAAGAAATATCACACAACAGAGGAAAGTAAATGACTAAACATTCCAGGAAAAGGAGAAAAATCATGCAAAACCATCTTTTGATTGGTGATACCAAACTTATAATCACGACTATTGCAAATATTTGCGAAAAATTAGTGCATTTAAAGAGCAAAATATTTAGAATACACACAATATTTTCTTTCCCTTAGGATTAGTGGCTCCTATAAAAAGAACCTACACAAAGGAAGAATCATTTTTCTCTACTCAAACACAAACTTTCACACTTTGTCTAAAATTTTCCACATATAAACTCCTGGTCATGTTTCACACCATGTTACGTATTTAATAACTACCCACAATCAACCCAGGAGAATAGCATCAATTTATCGGGAACTGGGCTCAGCTCTGAAAGATTATCAGAGAACACTACAAAAAAGCTGCTGTTTGTAAGAGATCACTTGGAACAGTACATTATGCCCTGTAAAGCAGCCAGGGCAGTTTTATTAAGGTCAGATGGCATTTGAAGACAGAATCATGAAGAAACATATTGAAAAGGCTTTTATAGAATGGTCCTGTTGTGAAAACACCTTAGGGACTTAAGCACATGCATACATATGTTTCTTGTTTTTATTTCCATGACTTCATGTACAGTAACCCAGTTGACCAGTCAAAAAGTTTTATTTCCTGTCACTTGCTGCCCTAAGCCTTTACTATACCTGGGTCTACAAAGTGTATGTTCCATACAGTGTGAAGAATAATTAGGCTTTTGTCAATATCACTGAAAATTAAAAAAACCACAAAGCCAGATCAAAGAACAAAGACTTAAAATGTAGTGGTTTTTTATTATTCTGTACAAAATGCAGTCATTTTCTAATTTCCAGGGTGTTAAGACAGAGATGTATTTGAATTGCTGTCTCTTGGAAGACCAACACTGAACCCAGCAACCTGGTGCAGCCTCCAAAGAGCTACGAGAGCAAAACCAGAGCGCCAAACAGTAATGCATAAACAAGACAAAGGACCGGGAAGCGGCTCCGAGAACTGCATCGGTGCAGCCCTGCTGCTGAGCAAATGGCTGTTGATTCTGCAGTCAGAGGTAGCCTAGCAGAAGGTAAACAATCCTACTGGTGAAGTCTTGGGTCAGGTCTCCCCTTTTTTTTAGGTACATTGATAAACACACTTTTTAAAGCATATTTAAAAACATGCATGTAAAGGAAAATGCGATGACAAAAGTCACCTTGAATTTTATGCAGTGCTTTCTTACCTAAAAGCTGTACTTCTGACTTAACTAGTGTTTAGTGAATTGCAATAATTGCACCATTTTTATATTACTTCATATTTCTCATGGTTAGTTTAAGTTATCAAGTCACTCCTTAAAATTGCCTTGGCTACACTAACAAGTTCTGGATTCCTAAGAACTGGTGCACAACAGAACTATTTCAGCTACCAGGCTAATTTTGTATGGATTTTCTGAATCTCTTTAAATTTACCAGTTTGATTTTTGAAGTACAGCCAACAATACTGGAATTACATATCTGGCATTAATCACAGTATGGCCATCAATCCAGCAACATCTCTGCAGTTCGTAGATCCCAAAGTGGTTTTACATCGTGCCAGTAGTGCATGTAGAGCTGGCTGTTTATACTAATGTCCCCTTCATCTTTCCTAGTCCAAAGAGAGTCACAGGTTTCCAGGATCAGATTCTTTGTTCCTAGAAGCATGACCTGAAATTCAGCTGTGTTATAATGACATCAGTTTCCCAAGCAAGCCAACGTGGCATATTTTATCAGTCCCTGTCATTATTTTCCATTTACCTTTTACTTTTTAATCGTTTGCTAATATTACCAGCAATGATTTTATATTGTTTTTCCTGCCACCACTAAGGGTAATGTGTGTAGACAGAGAATAGATCCCAGAGGGACCCACTAGAAACCTCTTGTGAGATGATCATTTCGATTTAAGATTGCATTTTACATTCTGCTGGTAGCTAAGCTTAATCTGTATCATACTTGCTGTATGTATTGCATATACTGTATTACACCAAAATACTCTGGGAGACTAGGCCAGATTCTTTACAGGTATTTGTTATTTCAACACGCTTTCCTTATCAATCCAATTTGTGGATTTATCAATCCAATTTTTGACAGATCTATTTTCACTGAAACCTTGCTAAATTACATTAATCATTCCATTATGATTTCTCTCCTTTTTGCTTTGATTTTAAGCTGGATTGCCCAGATCAAAATTTCCCGGGTCATGCTATTCACCTTTTGGACAGTAAATCAAATGCAAATAGAAGAAACTAAATGCACTAGACAGGGAAAGATACCAGATCAAGACAAGATGAATTGATTTATGTTGAGATTTTTAAAATTGTCATTATAATAAGATGTTCAATTACATTAACTGGTGTAGACCTTACTATACTACTTTAGTACTGTAGCATTTTATACTGAAGTAAAAAGAAGGTTTACATTTTCTTTTAGGTTTCTCATCACTACTGGGAAGAATTTAGTATGTGTGTACATGTTTTGTTTAAGGAAAGTACATATATTATTTAATTTGATTTAGAACATAGCATACATTTATAATCTATGTTCTTTAAAAACATTTATTATATGGGAAGGTGGAGACTGACAGTATTTGCCAGCTGACAATCTTTACACATGGTTTGTTCATGTTACTTTGGACAGGAATTTGAAGTGCACAAAACATCATTAAAGATGTCTTTATTTTTATTAAATACTATTATTTGTCTGTTGTCACCATGAGAAAAGAAAGAAATTGTTTGGAACATTTTTTTCCTCATCTTTCAAAATATCTAATTTTGGAAGTGTTATTTGTGATTAATAAGTCTACAGCATTGAGGAACTTGTTTATTCTTCATCACCTAAGCAGGATTGTCATCTTTGACTTCGTTTGGTTCTCTGCAGTCTTGTGATGGTCATAAATCTCTCAGGAGTGCCATAACTCTACAATGCAAGTATTTGACGATTTCATAGGAAACAGTCAAAAGTACCAGATGATTTACACTGTCAATGTCGTGAGCATCCAGTTGATGGAATAACAATAAATACATTCTGTCATGGAATTATTACAGAGAAATAAAGTTTATTCATAGTGAACAGAACATATGAAGAAGATAACTTTTAAACAATACTCCTGAAAATGAAAGACAAAAACAGTGTTCAAAAGGAGGTACTTTTAAGTAATACTTTTAAATACTTGTAAAATGGATACTAGCATTTTTTTTACTTCCTTGCAAGAAACTCTAAAAACAAAGCTTGTACAAATATAAGGTTGGTTGTCAGTTTAGGCATTATGCTACACACTGTTGTAATGCAAGAAAATCTGTTATCACTTCTTTGACTTAGTCAATGAATTTTCTTACTGTTTTAAAATACAACCAAGAGAAAAAAGCTAAGAACCTTGGGGGGAAAAAAAGCAAACAGGAGTTTTTTTCATTGCCTTTAACACACTTCAGAGAGCAGACTTACTTGGTTGGCCTGCGTGTTAAAAATTGACTTCTTTTTGCTCCATCACTTCCAACCACATCTCAGATCTCCATAGATTCAGGCAAAGGAGCCCAGGTAGGAGTGTTCTCGCTGAAGTTACAACACATAAATTTCACTTTGGTGGAGGATCTAAGGGAGGTCTTCTTGGTGCAGGATCCAAGGGAGCCATTACTACCTAGGATTTGGTTTGAGCGCACAAACACAACTAAACTTGTGCCCAGACTTTCTTTGACAGTGGTTATAGCATGATGTAAAGAATCTTCAGTTAGTTTTCAGCCAGACAGGTGGACTGCCACTTTCAGTCTTTCCCCAGCCCAGAAAACTGAATACAAGCCACTTCATTCTGCTTCTTTCCTGTGATGGCAATTTAGCATAGCTCATATTTGCACTTCTTTGAGCGCAGGCAAACTGCTGAATTTAATGGCAAAGCTACATGAGTCCCACTGCAGGCACTTTAAGCAAGGGATAAAAATAAGATTTTACTACGTAATGTATTAACATATAATAACAAAGTACCATTGAAATAATTTCTTATCTGTTGAACTGAATAATTTCTTACCTGTTCAGCTGCTGCTATTGCTTATAATCCCTCTATACCTTTCCATTGCATATCTGTTTGGTTTTTTGGTAACTCTTGGCATTTTTTTAATAATACGTGGCTTTTCTGCAGCATTTTTCTTGTTCCAAGTGTTAATTACTTTATTTTTTTCTGAGGAATTACTGAAGCTATCTTTGTAGACAGTTATAGTTGTCTTAAAGAGAAAGGCAGTTTTCTGAGTTCTCTCTGAGAGAGAAGTTGTCCTAAAGAGAAAGTTCCTGTCTTTTGGAACAAAACGCTGGGAATAGATAGGACTTCCAAGGGTTTTTGATGATTTGGGGGATGGGAGTTACTTGCCAAAAAAAAAAAAAAAAATTTAATTAACAGGATGACACAGTATCCATCATTTATTTAAATTAATCCACTGAACCAAAAACAATTATTCCTGAATCCTAATTGTGACTCCTAACATACTTCCTTCAGCAATGTTTATATTTTGTGTAAAGCAAGAACTTGTGATTATGATCTTGATTTAGGTGCCAGATAAATGTATCCATAAGCAAATGAGGAGGCAGCTGACTTGATTAGGTGCTTTTCAAAAACTGTACCAATCACTGTTTCTGAAAAACAAACCAAAACTCTACTGTACAGCAGCAGAACACTGAGCAAATTATGCTATGCTACTTTACTAATCTTTTACTTTTTTAATGCAATACCTTTCCATCTTTAAACTGGCAGAGATTTCAATGTGTGGTTGGAACTCAGTTTTATGCCCCAGGATTGGTACGCGCCTTTTTGCCAACCATGAGGCTGGTAGAGAACTTTTTTCTTTTAAGGATATGTGCAATTTCACCTGAATGTGCCCTATTCTTTGCTTCTCTGCTCCTGTTTTTCCTGGTGGTGATTCACGTCACCAGAGAAAAGCCTGTAAGGACAACGTGGCACTCTTCTAGTGATAGACAAAGAAACCTCTGGGTTGCAGTGTAAAGCTAAGTATTCCAAGTAAAAAAAAATCCTTGTTTTATTGCTGGAGAGGTGTTTTGACAGAGTTTGCAGAGGCAGGTAAATTGAGAAAGGTACTAATACCAGGTAAAGAAATTACATTGCCAGCAGAATAGTTAGTCACTTTTTATGAATTCATAAGCAAAAGTTCTCAGGCCTTTGGGACAGAAATGTCTCTCAAACGCTTCGCTGGATGCTTGTATAGGATGTACTGGGGCTCAGCAAGAAACTCACCCATGCCTATTTGGCACTGCAACCAAACTCAAAAGTTTAAGATAACAGCAGAAATACACTGATGGGATTATAAGCTAAAGCACGTTGCTGTACTTCTGTCTTTAGCATCTTACAGGACAGTGAAAGAAAACAATAACTTGAGTATCAGACATGCTTGCAGTTCCAGCATCAAAAGTCTCAGAGTTCTTCTAAGATTCTTTCAGAAATTTGCATTTTTTCATTTCAGTCTTTCAAAATTCGGGTACAAGCCGCAAGCTGGGTTGGAATAACAGAGTTTTTTAAGGTGAATTACTTTTAGTGGGATTTGAGTGCCCAAACAGTTTGGAAATCTTAGGCAATTCTTTGCATTAGTAGCATATGCTCTTGGTATTTTGATAAAAACATTACACTTACTCAAATGTTTATTCAAAATGTGAGCATTCAGACAGCACACTGGATTTTGCAATATCATAAACACCTGGAAAACAGACACCAGTCAATCCACCAAACCTTATGTCTTACTGTCTTTTGAAAGGTTTTATAATATGTTGTAAATTCTAATATAGAATGGCAAAAATATTACATACTAGAAAGTTTATTGCCAAGTCAGAAGTCAAAAGAAGTTTACAGTGCCGGGGGCACTGAAAAAAGTTGAAGGCAATCAAAAGCTCCAGAGTTGTTTTCCTATTATTATTTGTAGTATTAGTATTATATCTAAAGCAAAGACTGTAGTAAAGAGTAAGAGAAGGGGAAAAAAAAAGGTTTGCCAACTGCCAGATCATTTCCCAGTTTGGAAGCTCATCAGTCGTTTCTAGTTTTGCTCTGTCTTTTTCTTTCCCCTTTCCTCTCAGCACAAAGCATTTCAAAACATACAAATTGTAAACAACAAAGTGAAGGAAACATAGTCCCAGCCACCAAGAAACATGCCTTAGGTCATATAGGAAGATCATGGAAGGAGCGAGGGAGAAGTATACCTCTGAGACATATAGCTTGTGTCATTAAAAGCAACACTAAAAAGCAAGAGGTCTTTTTAAAACTCTTGAGCTCTGGGGTGATGAGAAACCTGCTTGGGCTTTCTCTGCACATTCAGATGCTATTTAGAGGCACACCAGCATCTTCTGCATCTGTCAGCTGAAGTGTATCATGTTACACAGCAGTTACAGCTCAAAATATAAATTAATTTCAAGGCCCTGTGATTTGGACAATTTACAAAGAGATATCCACCAGCAGCTGAGCAGTACGGGGATGTCAAGACTTCATGTCATAATTATTACACTTCCAGTGTCCAAATAAGCCAGGTGCCTCTGTAGAAGAAAAAACAAGCATGCAACCTATGCCAGACCAACATGAGAGATTTGGGAAGTAGATAAAACACACCAGAATTTTGTCTTGTTTTCTGATGCCTTGGACACCAGTAACATTTATTTATTTAGCAGGCACCTTATCTGCATGAGGGCAGTTAGCAGGCAGCTCTGGTACGTCCTCTTTGGGCAATTGCCCGTGAGCCTGATGGCTCAAGGCAGCACAGGGGGCTCGGGTTCAGTTCCTTGCTCTTCACGGGCCTCGCCTCAACAGTCACCACCCCCTCCAGGAGAAGGCCCTCTGCCATATACTGCAGCCAACCAATGGCAAAATGCTTCTCTCCCCACCACTGACAAAATGTTATTTCATGTTAGATTATTTCCTGTTTTACCGGGAAATAAATACAATCACTTCAGCAAGTGCCTGTTTCTAAGTGCAGCCATCTCACAGGGTCCCTGTCTCTTGGTCCATGTTGTTATTTGAAACTGTTTTCCAAGTGGGGTCAGAGAAAGGTGAGAAACCACAGAATGACAGAATCACAGAATGGTAGAGGTTGGAAGGGACCTCTGTGGGTAGTCTAGTCCAGCCCACCTGCAGAAGCAGGGTCACCTACAGCAGGCTGCACAGGACCTTGTCCAGGTGGGTCTTGAATATCTCCAGAGAAGGAGACTCCACAACCTCCCTGGGCAGCCTGTTCCAGGGCTCCATCACCCTCAGAGGGAAG